>Ga0070741_10007849_pt1 | contig 21797 bp, 17 predicted proteins | sample Coa_R1_4_FD_66440 | JGI IMG/M metagenome (GOLD analysis project Ga0070741, IMG submission 66440) | Surface soil microbial communities from Centralia Pennsylvania, which are recovering from an underground coalmine fire - Coalmine... | ecosystem: Environmental > Terrestrial > Soil > Unclassified ... | reverse complement strand
CTCGGAGAACCGTGGCTGGCCGATGTTGGTTTCGGCGATTCTTTTCTGGAGCCGCTTCGGATCGAAGCAGAAAAGGAACAATCCGATCCAGCCGGAACATTCCGGCTGATCGAAGATGGACAGCGCTGGAACCTGCAAAAGCTGGAGCCGGACTCGACCTGGAAGGCTCAGTATTCGTTTTCGCTGCAGCCGCGGCGGCTGGAGGAATTCGCCGGCATGTGCGAGTTTCATCAGACTTCGCCAGAGTCCTCATTTACCCAGAAACGGATCTGCAGCCGGGCGACACCCGATGGACGAATTACTCTTGCCGAGATGAAGCTGATCGAGACTCGCCGGGGACAACGGCAAGAGAGAACGGTGACGTCGGAAGAAGAGTGGAATTCGATACTGCGCGATCGCTTTGGCATACACACCTGAATCGGAAACGATCACGGCTGGAATACGGGCACGGACGCAGAAAGGGCAGACTGTCGGAGTCTGCCCGGTATTGCTGCGAGTTCGCTGATCAGCGCAAGTTACTTTATTGCCGCCAGGCGGGCGGCCAGCCGGGACTTGTAGCGCGAGGCGGTGTTCTCGTGCAGGGTGCCCTTTTGGATGGCCTTATCCAGGGCGGAGACGGTCTTGCGGTAGGTCTGCTCAGCGGCAGCCTTGTCGCCCTTGGCAAGGGTCTCGCGCAATTCGCGCAACTGGGAGCGCAGGCTGGAAGTATTGGCACGATTGCGCGCGGTGCGGCGTTCGGTTTGACGGGCGCGCTTCAGCGCGGAAAGATGATTTGCCATGTCTGCTTCGTTACCTTCGTGTAATCAGAGAGATATTCGGGTGGGTCCGAATTCCTTATTATAGGTTAGCGACTCTCGACCGGTCAAACTTGCGCCGGATTGTGCTCACAACTGAAAGCTCTGCAGACACAAGGCTTACGAAGGAAATATCACTTGGCGGACGGGCTCGAACGACTCAAAGTTCTGATCAATTCTTCGACTCCCATCGTGGTGATGGAGACTTCGGAGGAGATGCGTGCCGTCAGCATGGTGCGCGCAGCCTGCTCCCAACTGAACATAGCCACCTTTGAGTGGACGATCGCGGACGGACTGGTGCGCTCAGGTTCGAATGCAGCGCGTCAGGGAGCGGCCATGGGATTGCCGGGGCGTGCCGACCAGGCGACGGGCTGGACAGGGGCCCGGGCGGCCGCGCGAACGGGACCGGCAAGCTCAGATCCGCAGCGGTTGACTCGCGCGGTGACCCCGTCAACGGGCAGCGATGGCGCCGCGGTGGCTGCCGGAATCTACAACACGCGGGAGCCCGTTCAGGCTCTGGCCAATATGGAATCGATGACGCTGGAGGCGGTATTCATCCTCAAGGATTTTCACCGGCATATGGATGATCCCATAGTGGTGCGGCGGTTGCGCGATGTGGGGCAGAAGTTCTCGGCGAACCGGCGCACGGTGATCATTACCGCTCCGGAACTGAGCGTGCCGGCGGAGTTGGCGACGCTGGTGGAATACTTCGATCTCCCACTGCCCGACCGCGAGCGGCTGCGCGACATCGTGCACGACACCTTCACGCGGCTGTCCAAGACCTACACCCTGAAGTTGCAGCTCGATGCCGCGGGGGTCGATGCCACGGCGTCGAATCTGAGAGGCCTGAGCGAGGAAGAGGCCGAGAGGGCCATCTCGCAGGCGCTGGTAACCCGCTATGCATTGTGCCCTGAAACCATCACCGATGTCCTCGAAGCCAAGAAACAACTGCTCCGGCACTCCGGCATGCTGGAGTTCATTGAAGCTTCCGACAATATGTCGAATGTCGGCGGACTGGAAAATCTAAAGCATTGGCTGCGGCAGCGGCGGGGCGCGTGGGAAGATTCGGCAAGGGAGTTCGGGCTGGAGCCGCCGCATGGCGTGATCATCCTGGGCGTGCAGGGGTGCGGCAAGTCGCTATGCGCGCGGGCCGTGGCCGGCGAATGGAGGCTGCCGCTGGTGAAATTCGATACCTCGGCGGTGTATGACAAGTACATCGGCGAGACCGAGAAGCGCATACGAAAAGTGTTTCAGGTGGCGGAGGGCCTTGCGCCCTGCGTGCTGTGGATTGATGAACTGGAAAAGGTTTTCGCCGGAAGCGGCCCGGATTCGGCTTCCGCGGACGCCGGAGTTTCCTCCCGCCTGCTGGCGTCATTCTTGTCCTGGATGCAGGACCGCAAGGCGCCGGTATTTGTCGCGGCCACTTGCAATAACGTGACCGTGCTTCCCCCGGAATTGATTCGCAAGGGAAGGTTCGACGAGTTGTTCTTTGTCGATCTTCCGAACCAGGCGGAGCGGCGGCAGATTTTCTCGATCCAGCTGGCAAAGCGTAAACGCAACCCTGCGGAGGTTGACCTCGAGAGAGTGGCGACGGCGGCGAAGGGATACTCCGGCGCCGAAATCGACGCCGCGGTTCAAGGGGCCTTGTACGCGGCTTATTCCGAGAAGAGGCCGCTCAGCACGCAATCCCTCGCCGATGCTCTGGCTCAGACGGTCCCCCTATCCACCACGCGCTCCGAGGAAATTGCGGCTTTGCGGGAGTGGGCCCGGACGCGCGCCGTGGCGGCTTCCTTGAGTGGGGAAGGTCCCTCCGCGGCCTGAGGATTTCCTCTTATTGACGCGCCTTTTGAGCCGGGGTAGGCTGATAGCAGATGGTAGTGATTTGCCTTCAGGGCATCCGCATCCCGGCCAGTCTTGTTTCCACGCAAAATCCTGTTTTGTCGCTGAAGTCGGGCGGGCGGGGTCGTGTTTTGTATCCGCAGCCTGCCGCAGTTGGCTCGCGGGGTACGAGCGGGCCCGCGCCCACGCGCCATTTTGAAGCACACGCATGAAGAAGAGCATCGGGGTTAGTCCGAATATCGAGACTTTTTTTGGCACGCGCGACGAGAATGTGCGGCTGCTGGAAGACAGCTTCAATATCACCATCAACCTGCGCTCCAACTCGATTGAGATTGAGGGCGCGGCGCGGGATGTGGCGCGCGCCGAGCAACTGTTTGCCGATTACGAGAGCCTGCAGCGCTCCGGCTTTACCTTCAGCAACGGCGATCTGAACAACATGCTGCGGGTGCTGACATCCGACCCGAATGCCACCCTGCGCGGCCTGGCCGAAGCGGGGCGGCAGCGTTCCTTTGGCCGCAGAACCGTCCAGCCCAAGAGCGGCAATCAGCGGCGCTATCTGGAAGCGATCGAGAACCATGACATGGTATTCGGCATCGGCCCGGCGGGCACGGGCAAGACCTACCTGGCTGTGGCCATGGCGATCTCCGCGCTGCTGGCCAAGCGCGTGAACCGGATTATCCTGGCGCGCCCGGCGGTCGAAGCGGGCGAGCGCCTGGGCTTCCTGCCGGGCACGCTGCAGGACAAGATCGATCCCTACCTGCGTCCGCTGTATGACGCCCTGTATGACATGCTCGATCCCGAGAAGGTGGATCGCTACCTGGAAAAAAGCGTGATCGAGATTGCGCCCATTGCATTCATGCGCGGGCGCACTTTGAATGATTCATTTGTGATTCTCGACGAGGCGCAGAATACGACCTCAGAGCAGATGAAGATGTTTGTCACGCGCCTGGGATTCAACTCCAAGGCTGTGATTACCGGAGACGTCACGCAGATCGATTTGCCGAATGCCCGGCGCAGCGGCCTGCTCGAGGCTATTGATGTGCTGAAGAATGTGGATGGTCTGGCGTTTGTGCACTTCGATGAGGGAGACGTGGTGCGGCATCACCTGGTGCAGCGCATCGTCCGGGCCTACGACGAGCACAAGGCGCGAGTCGCCGAACAACAGATGCTGCTGCTGGCTGAATCCAAGGCTCCTGAGAGTGCCGAGATCCCTGAGAAGGCGCCGGCGCCCGAGGAGAAGGCCGTTTCTACGGAAGCGAAACAGTAATTGCTTGCGGATGGGGGCTGCGCCTGGGCCCTCGTTTGTTTTTTGGCCGAGCCGTGAAATTCATCTCTCGAGGTTTCCGCGCTTGGTGATCTTCCAGAAAAAGGTAGTCGGCTTGAGCGAGGCGTCGCTCAACCGGTTTCTGCTGCGAGCGCGGCGAGCGGCGCGGCTGAGCGGCCGGGTCAACGTGCTGGTCACCGGCAGCAGCGCCATACGAATCCTGAACCTGCGGTTTCGCGGCTGCGATAAAGCGACCGACGTCCTTTCATTTCCCTCCCAAGGCGCCGAAAACGGCAAAACCGGCCTGGTGGGGGAGATTGCCATCTCGGCCGATATTGCCGCGGCAAATGCCATGCGCCTCGGCCATTCCGCAGCGGCAGAGGTGAAGGTGCTGGCCCTGCACGGCATTCTCCATTTGGCGGGTATGGATCACGAGCGTGATAATGGTGAAATGGCGCGGAAAGAGGCGAACCTCCGCCGTGTGCTCAAGCTGCCCGCTACCTTGATCGAGCGCGTCCAAACCGCAGGATCCAGGCCTGTCCGGAGCGGTTCATCGCGCCCCAGGAAAGCCCGGAGGACGGCATGACCATTGCCGTAGCCTTTGCCCTGGCGCTTCTGATCGGAGTACTGGCGCTGGTTTCCTATGTGGACCGGGTTTATCAGGAACTGGGGAAATTTCTTTCCCGGGAGTTCCAGGACAATATCGACGTATTCGAGCAGAAAATCGAGCCCCGGCTGGGCGTAAGCCGCACCCGCGCCGCCCTGTCCATGGCCGTGCTGACGCAACTCATTATGGCCACGGTCACATTGCTGATCGGCTTCCTGCTTTTCAGCGAAGACTCCTGGGGCGTGTATGAGGTCATGCAGGCGGGGGTCAGCCTGCTTCTAATTGTTATCGTGTGCAACCGCTTTCTACCCTTTGTGTTTTTCTCGCGTACCAAGGGGGAGTGGCTTCTGCACTGGACATTGTTCTTGCGCCTGCTTATTTACCTGGTCATGCCGGTGACATTGGTGCTGGGATTCCTGCAATCTGTGGCCTCACTGACCAGGGAGAACACGCGGGAGGAGCCGGAGACCTCGGCCGAAGCGGTGGATGCGCTCATTGAAGCCGGGCAGGAGGAGGGGATTATTCAGGCCGGCGACCGCGACCTGATCCAGTCCGTGGTTGAATTCAGCGGCAAGACGGTGCGTGAGGCGATGAAGCCCCGCCCCGCAATGTTTGCTCTTCCCGCCAGCACCACGGTCGAGCAGCTCATTGAGATGTTGCGCAACAAGCACTACGCGCGGGTGCCGGTATACGAGGGCAGCATTCACAACATCAAGGGAATCGTTTACGCGCAGGACGTGCTGCAGGTACCCGATAGTGAAGCGCGGGTGCGAACTTTGGACAGCATCATGCGGCGCGATGTGCACTTCGTTCCGGAGAGCAAGCTGGGAAGCGACCTGTTGCGCGAGATGCAGAAAGAAAATATCCGCATGGCCATCGTTGTGGATGAGTACGGTGGCGTCGCCGGATTGGTCACCATCGAAGATTTGGTTGAGGAGATCGTGGGTGAGATCCGGGACGACCGGGATAAGCCCGAGGTGGTGCGCGAGGGCGAGCGCGTGTTCATGGTTTCCGGCGGTATGGACGTGGATCGTCTGGATGAACTGTTCGGAATCAAACCTGAGGGGAAAGAGTCGGCCACCATCGCAGGCCTGGTCAGCGAGCTGGCCGGCCGGATCCCGCGTAAAGGCGAGATCGTAGAGGAAGATGGGCTGCGCTTTGAAGTGCTGGAAGCCACCGATCGCAAGGTCGAGCGCGTGCGCGTAACCGCAGTCCAGCCGCGGCAGTTGAAGCTGATATAGTCAAAGGCGGATCTCGCAGCTCACCCCTTGGAACTCCTGTCTGAGGGTTTTTCCTTCAGGTCCAAAGTCGGAAGTACCAGGTCAGGTTCTCTGATGCCTTTTCGCTCTGGATTCGTCTGCATACTCGGCCGGCCGAATGCCGGCAAATCTACGTTGCTCAATGCCCTGGTGGGCGAAAAGCTTGCCATCATTTCGCCCAAGCCGCAGACCACCCGCAACCGTATCCAGGGCGTGGTGCACATTCCGAGGAAGAAGGGTAAGGGCGGTGGGCAGATCGTGCTCATCGATACTCCCGGGGTGCACAAGCCGGACAGTTCGTTAGGACGCAAGATGATGGTCGAGGTGCGCGAGGCGCTGGAAGGCTGCGACCTGGTATTGGTGATCATGGATGTGACCCGAGAGCTCGATCCGCGCGACCAGTTCGCGCTTGACCTGCTGCGACGCTCGCGGACGAAGGCGTTTCTGCTCTTGAACAAAGTTGATCGCATCCGCGAAAAGTCGAAGCTGCTGCCGGTCATTGAGGAGTACCGGAAGCTGTATAACTTTGCCGAAGTCATCCCGATCTCAGCGCTGAAACGTAAGGGGCTGGACGTGCTGCTGGATGCGATTCTGTCGTTGCTTCCCGCCGGGCCCGCCTACTTTCCCGAGGATCAGATCACGGACCAGCCGGCGCGTTTCATGGCCGCGGAGATCATCCGCGAGCAAGTGCTGCTGAACACCAGCGATGAGCTTCCATATTCGACTACGGTAATCGTCGAAGCCTTCGAGGAGGGCAAGCGCCTGACGCGGATCAGTGCCACAATTTATTGCGAACGCGAGGGGCAGAAGGGAATCCTGGTAGGCAAGGGCGGTCAGATGCTCAAGAAAATTGGGACAGCGGCGCGCCTGCAGATGGAACGCATGCTGGGCACGAAGGTCTTTCTTGAGCTGTATGTGAAAGCCGAACCCGGCTGGCGCGATTCGCGCAGCTTTGTCGAGGAACTCGACTGGCGGCGGCAATTGGAGCAACGCATGTTCCAGCAGAGTGCGGAGGAGCGCCCGGCGGGGAGGGATGATCCTTCGGGTCCGTCCAGCCACACAGAGACATGAAGTTATGTGTAGTGAGCGGGCATTCGAGATGTCGTTGCCCAATTCGGCCGAGGCAACTACAATCGAAGGGCACAGGGGCGTGAAAGCAAGAACGAGCAAAACATGGCCGAGGACCCTTCCGAGCAACACCTCCCGGAGTACAACTTTGATCCGGAAAAATTGAACCTGCGGGTGCGCGTCACCCTTGCGGCGGATCGCAAGGCCGTGGACCCGGTGGTCGAACAAGTGATGCGGGCCGTACGCGAAATGAAATGCGTCAACGGCAAGGAAGACGCCATCGAGCTATCACTGCAGGAAGCTCTGGCCAATGCCGTGGTTCACGGCGCCAAGGAAGACCCCAGCAAAGTGGTCGAGTGCCTGGTGGCTTGCGAGGAGGAACGCGGCATTCTCATCATCGTGCGCGATCCCGGGGAGGGCTTCAGTCCCGAAGATATTCCGACCTGCACGATTGGCGACAATCTCTATTCCAATCACGGCCGTGGAATTTTCCTCATCAACCAGTTGATGGACGAGGTGAAGTTCCGCAAGAACGGCACTGAGATTCACATGGTAAAGCACTAGCCCTTCTGCCCAGGCGCCGACCTGCCAACCGGACTGGGAATTCTCTTTCTGTGCCAAGTCTGAAGAATTGTTGAATCACTCTTTGGCAGAGATCCCTAAGGTTTTCATTTTGCGGTACAGATGGCTGCGCTCAAGGCCGAGGACCTCGGCCGCCCGGGTCACATTCCCGTGATTCTCGTCCAGTTTTTTGAGGATGTAGTCGCGTTCGTACGCATCGCGCGCCTGATGGAGTGTGGAGAATTCGCTCTTGGGAGCACGGCGGGAGCCGTCGCGATAGACCAGCGGCGGCAGATGTTTGCTGTCGAAGCGAGTGGTGGTGGGATTCATGATCACGATGCGCTCGATCACGTTGCGCAGTTCGCGCACGTTGCCGGGCCAGGAATAGCGCATCAGGACTTCGATCGCGTCATCTGTGATCTCCCGCGGACGGCGGCCGTAAGTAGCGGCGAGTTCTTTCAGGAAATGCCGCGAGAACAGGGGAATATCCTCTTTGCGCTCGCGCAAGGGCGGAACAAAGAAGGGGATGACATTGAGACGGTAAAACAAGTCTTCCCTGAAATTGCCCCGCGAGATCTCTTCTTCCAGGTCTTTGTTGGTGGAGGCAATTACACGCACATCCACGGTAATTGTCGTGTCGCCGCCCACCGGCGTGAAACGTTGCTCTTCCAGCGTACGGAGAACCTTCGACTGAGTCTTCAGGCTCATATCGCCCACTTCGTCCAGGAAGAGGGTGCCTCCGTGGGCCCGCTGAAACTTTCCTTCCTTGTCGGCGGCGGCCCCGGGGAATGAGCCTTTGCAGTGCCCGAAGAGTTCGCTCTCGATCAAGTCCTCGGGGATGGCGGCACAGTTGACCTCGACGAAGGTCTCGTCCTTGCGCAGACTTTGGGCGTGAATGGCGTGTGCGACCAGTTCCTTGCCCGTTCCCGACTCTCCGTAGATCAGGACCCGCCCGTTGGCAGGGGCCATCAAGGCGATCTGCTGGCGCAGCGCCTTCATCGGGATGCTGTCGCCCACGATGATGCTCTTGGCCTGAAGCTGCTTTTTAAGGTCCACGTTTTCCCGTTGCAGCTTCTTGGCTTCGATGGCGTTTTTGACCAGGATGAGGGTCTTCTCCATCCGCAGCGGTTTTTCCAGGAAGTCGTAAGCGCCCAGCTTGGTGGCGCGAACCGCGGTTTCGATGGTGCCATGCCCGGAGATCATGATCACTTCCGGCGGATGTTCGAGGGCACGGATCTTTGCCAGCGTGTCGAGGCCGTCGATCCCCGGCAGCCAGATGTCCAGCAGAACCACGTCGAAAGCGGAGCGGTTGAGCAGATCGAGTCCGGCTTCGCCGCTCTCCACCGCGGAGGTGGAATATCCCTCGTCCGCTAAAATTCCGGCGAGCGAATCGCGGATTCCTGCTTCGTCATCGACGATCAGAATGTTAGGCATGATGGAGGGGGGAGGCCGCGGGAGCCGCTTCCGGGACGACCGGGAGTTCTACGACGAAACGCGCGCCGACCGGTTGATTCTCCTCGACGCGAATCGATCCATGATGGTCCTCCACGATGCGGCTCACGATTGCCAGGCCCAGGCCCGTGCCGCGTTTCTTGGTGGAGAAGTAGGGAAGAAAGAGTTTTTCCTTTAACTCGCGGCTCACCCCGTGGCCGGTATCCGCGACCGTGATCTCGACCGCATCGCGGCTGGCCACCAGGGCGGTGGAAATCTCAATTTCGCGCACCAGGGAAGCCTGCGAGGCTTCCGCAGCATTGTCCACCAGGTTGGCTACCGCGCGTTTGATGGCTTCGTGATCGGCCAACACCTTGGGAAGATCGGCTGCGAGTGACGTGTGCACCCGCACTCCGTCCAGCCGGCCGTTGAACATCGAAAGGGCGCTTTCGATGATTTCGTTGATGTCGGCAGGCTGGGGCTTGGCCACGGGGAACCGCGCCAGGGTGGAAAACTCGTCGACCAGACGGCGCACGGTCTCGACTGCGCCAGCGATGGTGTCGGCGCAACTGCGAACTACGGCGGCCGCCGCAGGATCCGCCGGAGCCGCGCGCTGCAGGTGCCGCTGGATCCGCTCCGCCGAGAGCGCAATCGGGGTGAGCGGGTTCTTGATCTCATGCGCCACGCGACGCGCCACTTCGCGCCATGCCGCCTGCTTCTGCGCCTTGAGCAAGTCCGACAAATCTTCGAAGACGATCACGTAGCCGGAACGCTCGGCCTGATGGCGGAGGGTTGCGGCCGTAACCGCCACGTTCAGGGTCCCGCGAGGGAGTTGAATCTCCATCTGGCTGGTGGTCATGCCCATACGATCGCTGCGCCTCAGAATGGGCTCGAAATCCTCGAGCACATCGGCGGGGAATACCTCCGACAGGGAGGCTCCCAGCAAAATTTCAGGGCCGCCGTCGTGCGCGCCGTCGGGATGAAACATGCGGCGCAGGGCCTGGTTGACGTGACTGATGCGTCCCTCGGCATCGAGCGAGAGCACGCCGGTGGGGATGTTCTCGAGAATGGTCTCCATCTGCCGGCGGCGCTGATCAAGTTCGGTATTGGCGGCGCTAAGGTCGCGGCTGGAAGCTTCGATTTGCCGGCGGCTGCCCTCGAGATCCTCGGCCATGCGGTTAAAGGAGCGCACCAGATCCCCGATCTCGTCGGCCGAGCTTACATCCACGCGATAGTCGAGGCGGCCCCGGGATATTTCCTGCGTGGCTTCCGCCAGCGCCGAGAGCGGCCGAGTCACGATTTTGGAGAGGAAGAGGGCAAGCCAGGTGGTGACGAATAAAACGGTCATGGTCAGCAGCAACAGCAGGCCCATGTAGGTGCGCCGGACCAGGCGGCGCTCACGGGCAAGGTCGTAGTATCGTTTCTGACTGGCTTCCACCTGCCGTACAGTTTGGGAAAATTCTTTGGGCAGAGGGATAGCCACCAGGATCATGCCTCCGCCTTCTACCGGGGCGCTGCCCACCGTGTAGTCCGTCCCTTGCCAACTGAACTGCGCGGGACCACCGGCCTGGGCCTCGGAGACGGGCAGGGAGGCTTTCAGCACAGGCCAGGGCGCGGGAGCATTGAAGCTGGCCTCCGCGTTGCCCTCGCGAATGGCTAGGGCGAAACCGCCCTGCAGCGTGGTTTCGTGCCGCTGAAATTCATCGGCAACGCCGGAAAATCCGTGGCCCCCGAAACCGCGCTCGGTTTCCGGCGCTGCGGCGATAGCCGCCGCCTCAGCCTTGGCATTCTGCTGGGCGTAGCCGGCGAGCAATGTGGCCATGGCGTGGGTGTCGGCGCGGACTTCTTCGACCGGCGTGGAGAACCATTTGTCGATGGACCGGTTCATGAGCCCGTAGGCGAACCAGTACATCATCATGACCGGCAAAGACGAGAACAGCAGAGCGCCGGCCACCATGCGGGTGCGGAATTTAGATCCCAGTACGCCCAGGCGCCGTTCCGCAAACAATTTCAGCAGGTTGCGCATCAGGACGAAGGTGAGCGCCACGAAGAGAAGAAAGATAAGGGCGGATAGGGCGGCGAAGACTGCGATTTCCTGGTTGTTTCCCGGGTGCAGGAAGTTCAGGTCGAAGGCCGTCTGGGAAACCAGGATGGCGAGCAACACAAAAACCGAAATCGACAGCAGGATGATGACCTGCTTGCGGTAGGACGTCTTTACTGATCGGGTTGGAGCCGACTGATCCACTTGATTGTTATTCCCGTGGTCACGCCGTGGCATGCTGTGCAAGTCATTATAGATGCACCAACATGGGATGGCGCTGCAGGCCGCGAGGGGAGCCAGCCTAGTAAAAATTGCCGCGGCCGATGGCAATGCCTAATGCTGCCGATTTGCAGGCGAGGAGACCTCCTCGACCAGGGCGGTGTAGGCAGGTTTGGGTTTGTAGTTCCGGTCGAAGACCAGGGCGCTACCCTGGGTTCCGCTAGAGTGCGAGCCGATCCAGGAATATTTGTCCGTGAATCCCCAGGTCTGTATTGCCGTGCAGCCCGGGTTTTCCAGACAGGCATGCACGATGTTGCGATAGATCTGAGCCTGGCGCTGCAGATCTTCTTGGGAGACGCCTCCCGCGGGCTGCAGCATCAAAGGTACGTCAAGTTCCGTGATGTGTACCTGGACGCCCAATGCGGTCAGGCGGGCGATATTCTTAGCCACGGCTTCGCTGTCCGCCTGCAGATGCGAGATGTGCATCTGCAACCCGACTCCATCGAGCGGAACGTCCCGCTGCTTGAAATCCTTCACCATGGCGTACACCGCATCGGACTTGGCATTCAGGCCTTCCGCGCCACCCTCGTTGTAAAAGAGCAACGCACCTGGGTCAGCGTCATGCGCCCAGCGCAACGCCCGCTCGATGTATGCCGTTCCTTTTTGAGAAGCGCCGATGCCAGGCCGGTTGTACCAGGGAGAGTCCTTCAATGTTCCGCGTTCGTCGAAGGCTTCGTTCACCACATCCCAGGCAAATACCTGGCCCGCATAGTGCTTCATCACGGTGGCAATATGTTCCTGGAGCAGGCGTCTCAACTGGTCGGGAGTGAAATGAGCTTGCGTGAGCCAGGGTGGATTGTTGTGGTCCCAGACGAGGCAGTGGCCCCGGATCTTCATGCGGTGGGCTTGCGCGAAGCGGGCAATTTCATCGCCCTCGCGAAAATCGAAGATGCCCTCGTTCCGCCGCAAAATCCACCACTTCAAGGCGTCCTCGGGTTCGAGCATGTTGAATTCCCGGCCCAGAGTCTGCGAGTAGGCCGCATCCGAGAGTGCGTACGCCCGAACCGCTGTGCCAATCATCAGGTTCCGGCGGCCGGCGGCCTCCCTCAACACTGACGAAGATGGAGAACCGGTTGCCAGCAGAGGAAGCAGGATCAGCACAGCCCGGCAGTGGATCAGCGGAACGAACCGTGTCATCTCTCCTGCTTAACTGAAGGCAGGAAGGTATGTAAAGGACACTGGTCACATCTAGGCTGTGATTTCCCACAATGGTTCTTGCCGACCCCGACGATGAGTCCATGCATTTCGTTGTAGACCTGCACAAGAGCGGTTCTTTTGGCCTGGCTCATGGCAGAGGGAGGATGAGAGGCTCCGCGAAGTCCGGATTCGAGCGGGCTTGCGGCAGGCTGCGACTGTTGTTGCTGGGCCACCGGGGCGAGCGCGCTCTCGAACAGCCCGCGAATCTGTTCGTAATCCGATTTCGCCGGCAGAATTGCATGCCGATCCAGGATGCGCCGCGTGTAGGCGTCGACGACAAAGACGGGATGGTTTCCGGCGTACAGCAGAATCGAGTCGGCAGTTTCGGGGCCTACGCCGTTCAGCGCCAACAATTCCTTGCGGAGTTTCTCTGTTGGCTGGGAGAACATGTTTTCGAGGGAACCGCGGTATTGCCGATCGAGGAATGCGATGAAAATTTTCAGACGCTGGGCTTTTTGACGGAAGTATCCCGAAGGGCGGATGAGGCGCTCGAGCCGGGCGAGCCGCATCGCGCGCATGGCGTCCACCGAAAGCGCGCCGGCGGCACGCAGATTGGACAGGGCCCGTTCGACATTGGTCCAGGCGGTATTCTGAGTCAGATACGCGCCCACGATCACCTCAAACTGAGTTTCGGCGGGCCACCAGTGTTGCGCGCCCCACGCGCTGAAGAGAGCGCCGTAATATTTTCGGATCTGGTCTCGTCCGGGAACCTTCGCCATCTGAGTAAAAACCTATGTTGAGTGTAATTCAGGCCTGGTTCAGGCGCTTCCGGGCCTTCCCACGTCTGCGTCAGCGCTTACTGAAGTGCATGTACTCGGCTGGAATTGGGCGGCGTGAAAAGCGCGAAAATGGCCCAATTCGAGGGGTCTCGGACGGCGCACCGGCCCGTAAAGCAAGCTCTTTCATGAGGGCAAGTACCAAAGTAAGTGGTGCAGTAATCCGCTTGCCTTGACAATTTATGTCAACGCGAACGAGTTGCCTTCCTCTCCCAACGATGGGCAGCTGCGCGCGCCATGCCTGCACGCGTGTAAGGCATCGTTCCATCTAGTGGTCAGGAGATCAGCGTATGTCTCAACGGCTGGGTGATCTTCTCGTCAAGGAGAAGATCATTACCCCAGAGCAGTTGGAACAAGCCAGTAAGGTGCAGAAGGAACAGAGCTGTCGTCTGGGCTCTGCCCTGGTGAAGCTCGGATTCCTTACGGATGAGGATGTCACCAACTTCCTTTCCCGCCAGTATGGCGTTCCCGCCATCAATCTTTCTTATTTCGAGATTGATCCTGCCGTCGTCAAGCTGATCCCGTTCGAGACCGCCAAGCGTTATCAAATCCTTCCCCTGAGCCGGGTGGGGGCATCACTCACCATCGCCATGGTCGATCCGACCAACGTGTTCGCCATGGACGATATCAAGTTCATGACGGGTTTCAATATCGAACCCGTGGTGGCTTCGGAAAGCTCCATTCTGGCCGGGATTGAGAAGGCGTACGGCTCGGGCAAGGAAGAAGATCTCGAAGCAGTCATGCAGTCGATGTCGGAGATGAATGAAAGCGACGTCGAACTGCAGTCGGAAGAGCAGCAACTGGAACTGGCGGAACTGGAGAAGGCCGCCGACGAAGCTCCCGTCGTCAAGCTGGTGAACGTTGTGCTCAGCGATGCCGTCAAGCGAGGAGCCAGCGACATTCACATCGAGCCCTATGAGAAAGAATTCCGCGTGCGCTTCCGCATTGACGGCGTGCTGCAGTCGATCATGTCTCCGCCCATGAAGTTGAAGGACGCGATCACCTCCCGCCTGAAGATCATGGCCAAGCTCGACATCAGCGAGAAGCGGCTGCCGCAAGACGGCCGCATCATGCTGAAGATGAATATCGGGGGGCGGAAGAAGCAACTCGACTTCCGTGTGAGCACGCTGCCTACGCTGTGGGGTGAGAAGATCGTGCTGCGGTTGCTCGACAAAGAGAACCTGCGGCTCGACATGACCAAGCTCGGATTCGAGCCGGAGTCACTGGTCAAGTTCGAAAAGGCGATTTTGAAGCCCTACGGCATGGTGCTGGTCACCGGGCCAACCGGTTCGGGTAAGACCAATACGCTGTACTCCTCGATTTCCCGCCTGAACCAGCCCGACACCAACATTATGACGGCCGAGGATCCGGTCGAGTTTCAGCTGCAAGGCGTCAACCAGGTGCAGATGAAAGAGCAGATCGGCTTGAACTTCGCGGCGGCCCTGCGCTCGTTCCTGCGGCAGGATCCCAACATCATCCTGGTCGGCGAAATCCGAGACTTCGAAACCGCGGAAATTGCCATCAAGGCCGCCCTCACCGGACACCTGGTGCTTTCGACGCTGCACACCAACGGAGCTCCGGAAACCATTACCCGGCTGATGAATATGGGCATTGAGCCATTCCTGGTGGCGACCTCCGTCCATTTGATTTGCGCCCAGCGGCTGGTGCGGCGCGTCTGCAAGGATTGCACCGAGCCGATCGACGTCCCCCCGCAGACCCTGATCGATGCCGGGTTCACGCCGGAGGAGTCGAAGACGGTCAAGATCCAGAAGGGCAAGGGTTGCGGGGTGTGCAACAACACCGGGTACAAGGGCCGTTGCGGATTGTATGAGGTGATGGAAGTCGACGACGAGATTCGGGAACTGGTTCTGGTCGGGGCTTCGGCTGTGGAGCTAAAGAAGAAGGCAATCGAGCGCGGCATGATCACCTTGCGGCGCAGCGGGTTGATCAAGGTTGCCGCCGGCATGACCACGCTCGAGGAAGTGGCACGCGAAACGATTCATTGATCCTTAGTGCGGAAAGGGAAGGAATTCATTTATGGGTTTGTCGCTTAGCGATCTGCTCAAACGAATGCTGGAGATGAACGGCAGCGATTTGCATATCACCACCAACTCGCCGCCGCAGATTCGCGTGCACGGGCACCTGGTGCCGCTCGACCTGCCACAGATGACCCCGGCGGAGACCAAGCAGCTGGCCTACAGCGTGATGACCGACTCGCAGAAACACCGCTTTGAAGAGAGCCTGGAGCTCGACTTCTCCTTCGGACTGAAGGGACTGGCCCGCTTCCGCGCGAACGTCTTCAACCAGCGCGGCGCCACTGCCGCGGTATTTCGCGTCATTCCCTTCGAGATCAAATCCTTCAACCAGTTGGGACTGGCGCCGGTAGTGAGCAAGCTTTGCGATAAGCCTCGCGGGCTGGTGCTGGTGACCGGGCCGACAGGATCGGGCAAGTCGACCACGCTGGCGGCGATGATCGACAAGATCAACAGCGAGCGGCACGATCACATCCTCACCATCGAGGACCCGATCGAATTCGTGCACATGAATAAGAACTGCGTGGTGAACCAGCGCGAGTTGCACGCCGATACCAAGAGCTTCAGCGATGCCTTGCGCGCCGCGCTGCGTGAAGATCCCGACGTGGTGCTGATCGGCGAAATGCGCGACCTGGAAACCATCGAGTCGGCGCTGCGCATCGCGGAAACCGGCCACCTCACTTTCGGGACGTTGCACACCAACTCGGCAACCTCGACCATCAACCGCATCATCGACGTCTTTCCTGCCCACCAGCAGCCGCAGATCCGGGCCCAGCTGTCGCTGGTGCTCGAAGGCATCATGTGCCAGAGCCTGGTGCCCAAGATCGATGGCAAAGGGCGCGCCATGATCATGGAGATCCTGGTACCCAACGCCGCGGTGCGCAATTTGATCCGCGAAGACAAGATTCACCAGATTTATTCCTCCATGCAGTCCGGGCAGGAGAAATTCGGGATGCAGACGTTCAACCAGTCGCTGGCAACGGCGTATTTCCAGAAGCAGATTTCGATGGAAACCGCCATGTCGCGGTCCAGCAACGTGGACGAGCTGACGGAAATGATCAACCGGGGCGCCAGTCTGTTGACCCGGCCGACTACCGCGGGGACGACATTGGCCCGGGGGGCGGCCCCTTCGAAGCGTTAGCAGGATGAGAGCAAGGACTTTTGTGAGGACTCACAGTTTGCAAGCTGCATCAACGACATTGAGGAGAAGCTAAACCATGCCAGTTTTCACATTTTCAGGCAAAGACGCGTCAGGACAGAAGGTTTCCGGGGAGCGGATGGCGGCGAACAAACAGTCGCTGGCGCAGGCGCTGCGCCGCGAACGCATTACTCCCGGCGCCATTCGCGAAAAGGGCAAGGAATTTTCCATGCCTACGTTCGGAACCACCAAAGTCAAGATCAAGGACATCGCGATCTTTTTCCGCCAGTTCTCGGTCATGATCGATGCCGGCCTGCCGCTGGTGCAGTGTCTGGAAATTCTGGCTGCCAACCAGGAAAACCCGGCATTCCAGAAGACGCTCACCGGCGTGCGCACTACGGTGGAGGGCGGCGCCACTCTGGCCAATGCCATGCGCCAATATCCCGTGGTGTTCGATGATCTGACCACAAATATGATCGAGGCCGGGGAAACCGGCGGTATTCTCGACATCATCCTGCAGCGCCTGGCCACTTACGTGGAAAAGGCGGTGCGCCTGAAGGCCGCTGTGAAATCGGCCCTGATCTACCCGGTAGCCGTGGTCAGCATGGCGGTGTTGATTGTGGGCGCGCTGCTGAAGTGGGTGGTGCCCATCTTCGCCAACCTGTTTGCCGGGCTGGGCGTGGCCCTGCCGCTTCCCACCCGCATCGTTATGGGGCTGAGCGGCTTCGTGCAGACGTTCTGGTGGATGTTCTTCGTAGGAGCGTTCGCCATCTTCTTCGGCATCAAGCAAGTCCGCAAGCATCCCACCGGTCGCTATTATTTCGACAAGATGCTGCTGAACCTGCCGGTCATCGGATTGCTGCTGCGCAAGATCGCGGTCGGCCGCTTCACCCGTACTCTGGGCACGCTGATCACCTCGGGTGTGCCGATCCTGGAAGGCCTGAGCATCACGGCCAAAACTTCGGGCAACGCAGTGCTGGAAGAGGCTCTGATGAAAGTGCGCAAGGCTATCGAAGAAGGCCGGACCATTGTCGATCCGCTGCGCGAGTGCGGCGTGTTTCCCAACATGGTGACGCAGATGATCGGCGTAGGCGAAGCAACCGGCGCCATGGACTCGATGCTGCAGAAGATCGCCGATTTCTACGAGGAAGAAGTGGATGCGGCCACCAAGGACATGCTGGCTATGCTGGAGCCCGCCATTATCGGAACCTTGGGCGTGATGATCGGAGGCATCGTCATTTCGCTGTACATGCCGCTGTTCGCGATGATTGCGAAGCTGGCTGGTTAGCAGAACATGGGAAGGGGAGAGAGGCCGCCGCTCTCTCCCCCAAATCGGTCCTGGGTCAGAGGACGAGGTAGAGTGCCGGACTGAGGCAAGAACCAAGATTCGGTGTGCGCCATGCAGGCGGCGCTCCGCTTGGCAGACACGGATCACATGCAATCGACCTTCGATGAGCGCAATTGGCTAAGCTGGCTGGTTCGGGTCCGGATTTTTTTATTGATCCTGCTGCTGGCGGTGGAACTGACGGTTGCGCAATTCAGTCCTACGCCGCTGCCCTTGCGGCTGTTTGTCAGCACGATCCTGTTCTGGTTCAGCCTGTCCCTTTTTTATGTCCTCCTGCTGTCGTTATGGAAAGAGCACCGGCTGCAGGCCTCCTTGCAGATTTTGACCGACCTGGTGCTGGTCAGCCTGGTCACTCATGAGACCGGCGGCTGGGACAGTTCGCTGAATTTTCTCTACCCCCTGGTGATCATCGTGGCCAGCGTACTGCTGCCCCGGGTTTGGGCGCACCTAGTTGCGGCGCTGGCATTCATTCTCTACGGCACGGTGCTGGAGTTGAACTATTACGCCGTGGTGCCGTCGTACTGCACCACGCATCCGGGGTTTCACGCGCTGCAGGCGATCATCTTCGTCAACCTGTTTGCGTTTCTCGCGGTGGCGTACCTGGCGGGATTGCTGACGGCAAAACTGCGGCAGGTGGGCGTCCAGTTAAAGGATACCAGCGGCGCGCTGGAGAGCCTGCAGGTACTGCACGAGAACATCGTCCACTCCATGAGCAGCGGCCTGGTCACCACCAGCCTGGACGGGCGGATTACCCTGATCAACGCCGCCGGGCAGAGCCTGCTGGAGCGCACCGCCGCCGAACTGGTCGGCACCCCGGTGAGCCAGTTGTTCATGGATCCGCTGCCAACGGTGGAGTCCCAGCACACCCACGGGGAGGTGCGATTCGAGAATCCGGGACGGTTTCGCAAGACGCTGCGGGTGCGGGTGGCGGCGCTGACGCTGCCGGACCGCGGGGCGCAGGGCTTCGTGTACGTGCTGGACGATCTGACAGAGATCCGACGGCTGGAGCGCGAGGTGCGCATGCAAGACCGCCTGGCTGCGGTGGGGCGCCTCGCGGCCGCCATTGCGCATGAGATCCGCAACCCGCTGACGTCCATCGCAGGTTCGGTCAGCATGCTATCCGGCGTGCCGGAAATGAACGAGGAGCACCGCCGCCTGCTTGATATCGTGACCCGCGAGTCGCAGCGTCTGAATGCCATCATCACGGACTTTCTGGCGTATTCCCGCACCAAGCAATATCACTTCGAGAAGGTCGATCTCATTCACTTGCTGGAAGACACGCTGACGCTGATGGATCACCGGATGACCGCGGAGAAGACCGGAATTGAAATCAAGCGTTCCTTTGCCGTGCGCCAGGCGTGGGTTCTGGCCGATGGCGACAAATTGAAGCAGGTTTTCTGGAACGTCGGCGAGAATGCCGTCCGTGCCATGAGTAAGGGCGGCACGCTAACCATCAGCGTGGAAGCTCTCGGGGAAGACTGGCAGGTGGGATTTGCCGATACCGGGGCGGGAATGACGCCCCAGCAGACCGAGAAAGTTTTCGAGCCTTTCCAGTCCAATTTTGAAGGCGGAACGGGGCTGGGGCTGGCCATCGTTTACCAGATCGTGCAGGCGCACGAAGGCAAGGTATGGGCGCGCTCCAAGCCGGGGCAGGGAACGACGTTCGTCCTGAGGCTGCATCGGCTGGGCGCCGAGCGGCCGTTGAAGGACGCAATCGGAGGCGCTCAGCAGGTGCTGGCGGGCTCCGCAGCCGCGGGAGGTTCGCTTGGCTAACATCCTGGTCTGCGACGACGAACGCTCCATTTGTGAAATGCTGGACATTTCCCTGCGCCGGGAAAATCACAAAGTGGAGACGGTTCAGTCCGGGCAGGCGGCGAAGAACAAAATTGACGGCGCGCTGTACGACGTCATTATCACCGATATCAAGATGCCGAATATCGACGGCATCGAAGTGTTGCGTCACGCCCACCGGGTTTCGCCCGATTCCGCCGTCATTCTGATTACGGCCGTGGACGACTACGAGGCCGCCGTGGAAGCGGTGAAGGCTGGAGGCGCGTCGGATTACATCCGCAAGAGCCCCGGGCTGGTGGACGAGATCAAGCTGGCCCTGAACCGCGCTCTGGACAAGCTCGCCCTCAGCAAGCAGAACTTCGCCCTGCGGCGCGACGCCGCCACCCGCAATTCGCTGGACAACATCATCGGATCGAGTCCGGCCATGGAGAAGCTCAAGCACACCGTGCGAACCGTGGCGTCGACCGCCAGCACGGTGCTGATCCAGGGGGAAAGCGGCACCGGCAAAGAGCTGGTGGCGCGGGCCGTTCACGTGTGTTCCCCGCGAGCCGCGGACACCTTCGTGTCGGTAAACTGCGGCGCATTTCCGGAAACCCTGCTGGAAAGCGAGCTGTTTGGCTACGTCAAGGGTGCATTCACCGGCGCCAACCAGAACAAGCGCGGTCTGTTCGAAGTGGCCGACGGAGGTACCATTTTTCTCGACGAGATCAGCGAGATGACGCTGGCAATGCAAGTGAAGCTGCTGCGCGTCCTGCAGGAGCGAACGGTCCGGCCGGTTGGGGGCACTACGGAAATCGCCATCGACGTGCGGGTGATTGCGGCTACGAATCGCGAATTGGACAAAGCCGTCGCCGAGAACGCGTTCCGGGAAGACCTTTACTACCGCTTGAATGTGATTCCGGTCCGCGTCCCTCCCTTGCGCGAGCGCCAGGAGGATATCCCGCTGCTGGTAAATCACTTTCTGAAGAAGTATGCCAGCGCCGCCGGCCGCAGCATCCTGCGCGTGCATGCTCCGTCCCTGGATTCCCTGTGCGGCTACGAGTGGCCGGGGAATGTCCGTCAGCTGGAAAACACCGTGGAGCGGGCCGTCGCCCTGGAAACGAGCGAAGAACTCCACGTCGAGCTTCCGGCAGAGCGTCCCAAGGCGCGAGCCGCGGCGGCTTCCGCCGGCGGGGCAACTCTGCCCGATCCGGGCGAAGGATTGGTCTTGCCGGACGGAATGGGTATGGAAAACTACGTGGCCGGCATTGAGCGATCGCTGCTGCAGAGCGCTCTGCACCACAGTGGCGGGGTACAAACCAAGGCTGCTGATGTCCTGGGAATTTCCTATCGTTCGTTCCGCCACCTTATGAAGAAATATTCTTTATAGCCTGGCTGGAAACCTGGTCTTTTGGTCTGTGGAAATCCTGGTTCAGGGTCTTGACCGGTATGCAGTCCCAGTGTGAATCGTGTAAATTGTGCCTCTCGAATCAGTAGGGTGGGAAGTTTCGCCTAAGGGATTTACCTGAGAAAAGGGCTTCGATCGACTTTCTCGCCGCTTGGGACCTTCCAAGAGGAGATTTTTTCGTGCAACTCTCCCAAATTGGCACCCGAATCAGGCGGCACCCAGATTCTAGACACCCAGCCAGTCCCCTAAACTCCTAAACCTGCTCTGAACGGGTCTCTAGCGCGTTATCGCGCCTGTGAGCGGGGCAAATGACCAAGCACTATGGATTTTCACGGGGTGCTTTGGATTTCGGGAAACCGCCCTGAGGCGCTCGCAAGTGCCTGTGGAAAATCATCTTCCGCCAAATTTCGTGTATGAATCGGCTCAATGGCAATGTGGATGCTATGACCTTTGGAAAGGTGCCGTGGCGCTCCCTGGGCGGCGGTTCACACTAAAACCAAACAGAGGGGGATGTAATGAAGGACCAGACTGTTCGGCTGGGGCCTCGCGAACAGCAGATTGTCGAACTGCTATTACAGGGTTGCGACAATGCCGAAATCGCCAGCCAGCTCCATATGGCGCGGCGTACCGTGAAGGCTCATTTCAACCGGTTGTTTCTGCGTTTCGGAATTACTGGAGGTATCAAGCGAGTGAAACTCGCAACCCTACTTTATCGGAGGCAAACATGTCCGCAAGTGAACGTTATGGGAACCGTATCCCCAGTGAACGGGAACACCGAGTCATCGAGCTCGTTGCCGAAGGCTTGAAGAACAAAGAAGTGGCCGAAGCCATTGGAACGACTGAGCACGTGGTGAAGAATTATCTCCGGGTGATCTACGATAAGCTTGGGCTGTGGAACCGGGTGGAACTCGCCCTGTGGTATGAATCGAGACGGGGCGTAGCCGCTCCAGCTCTCGCCCTGCAATAATTACTCCTGGTGCAAGGGGG
>Ga0070741_10007848_pt1 | contig 21798 bp, 15 predicted proteins | sample Coa_R1_4_FD_66440 | JGI IMG/M metagenome (GOLD analysis project Ga0070741, IMG submission 66440) | Surface soil microbial communities from Centralia Pennsylvania, which are recovering from an underground coalmine fire - Coalmine... | ecosystem: Environmental > Terrestrial > Soil > Unclassified ... | reverse complement strand
TCTGGGCCAATATGCCGAAAGCGCCATCGAAGTCGGCACGCTGCACGGAAGGATCTTCCTTCCTGCGCCAACCCTGATACGCGGTCTGCTTTCCGTGTTCGCTCTGAATGCTCGGGCGCACAAAGCGTATCTGCTGGGGCGAGTTTCTTCTTCGAGTTTCCCGTTCTATTTCCTTGTCGCTTTAGCGGTGAAGACGACGCTGCCCCTTCTGCTGCTCTCTGCCATCGCGCTAGCGCTGTGCGTTGTGGAGAGCTGGACGGACTCGCTGTCCACCGCCGCTTATCCGGCGATCGCGGTTGCCCTGATGCTGGCGGTGGGTGCGATGAGCCGCATCAATGTCGGCATCCGGCATCTGCTGCCGATCTTCCCCTTTCTGGCTCTGCTTGCCGCCAGCCTGTTCGCAGATTGCAGTACGAGCTCCCGGCCGGGCGGACACATACTGGCCGGCCTCGCATGGAGCCTATTGGCCTGGCACGGCGTGGAGTCAATCGCCGCACACCCCGATTACCTGGCCTATTTCAACCAAATCGCCCGGGGACGAGAGGAGCACTTTCTGCTGGACAGCAATTTGGATTGGGGCCAGGACCTGGAGCGGCTGCGGCAATTCGCGCGGCAGCACGGCATTTCGACCCTTTACCTCAGCTACTTCGGCCGCCCCGGCCCCGATTTTTTGGAAATCCCCGACGTGCGATCTCTGCCGGCAGGAATGCGCCCCTCCGGCTGGGTGGCCGTCAGCAAGAATCATATGGGAGGGATCGGCCGGAGTCCGTCCGACTTGGCCTGGCTTGCCGGCCACACACCGGCGGCGCGCGTGGGCCACTCGATTCTTGTCTACCATTTTCCCGGAAGCCATGATTGACCCGATCAGCGGCAAGGCGAACCGGATTCTGGCGCTGTTTTCGCTTCTGGTTGGAATCTCCTTCTCGTTCGGTCACCTGGCTGGTATGTATTATTGCGGCCGGTCTTACACGCCCCTGGTTTATGACCAGTGGATGGTGCGCGGAGTCGGCTCGCCGAAATATTTTTACGCCCTCGATCATGTCGCCTGGGATGAGACGGCCGCCTATGCCCGATACGCACAGGAGGTCTTGCGCGGCGACTTCCTGGGAGCTACGCTCGGGTCGTTCGAGCCATACGTAAAGGGCGAGGCGCGCGCGCAATCAATCTGGTGCCGTGACCGGCTGGGCCCGATTTTGCTGGCCGCGCTCTCAGCGCCCTTCGGCCGCAGCGTTCCCAAGGCGTTTGTGGCGGCCGATTTTTTGTTCCCGGCTCTCACGGCCTTCTGCCTGCTCCTGCTGTGCCGGCAGTTATTTCCGTGTCTGCTTCTTTGGTTGTTTGCGGTGAGCCTCGCGGTGTGGTTCAGCTTCTTCGATCTGATCGGCCTTCTGTATCTTTACTGGGGAGACCCTCACTACGGGCCGATCTTCGCCAGAACAGCTTACCCGCAGATTTCTTGTTGCTTCTTCGCGCTGTTCCTGATCGCCATGCTGCGCTTGGACCGCCGGCGCTCCATCGTGTCGGCCGCTTTCTTGGGGTTTGCTCTGCTATTGAACTTTTACACCTACGTATATTCCTGGACCCTGGCGCTGGCGATGCTGATTGTGTGGCTGATCCTGCTCGGCTCCGGCTTGCCATTTGCCGGAGCCGAAAATGCCGGCAGGCGGCTTCTGGCTGCGTTCATCGCCGTGCCAGCCGGGCTGGCCGCAGCCGCCTCGATCCCCGTTTGGCTTCCGCTGGCGGCCCGCCCGGCGGCCGTTCAAGACTTCTTTGTGAGGCTTGGGGGGACAATCACCCGGCAACCGGACTGGCTCGCGCTCCTGTTCTGCTCATTATTCGCGGCGCTGGCCCTTGGAGCGGGCCGCCGCGGCTGGCGCAACGGTTGGTTTTGGGCGGTGTTCTGGATCGCCTGCTTCGCAGTCACCAATGAGCAGGTCATCAGCGGCAGAACGATGCAGCCGTTCCACTACCTGTTGTTCTTCATGGGGCCCTTCTTCCCCATCTTTTTGTGCGATATCGGCTACTGGCGCTGGAGTCAGTCCGGTCTGGGAAAAGTGCTCTGGCGGCGCGCCGGTTTGATCGTCGCGGGCACAGTGGCTCTCGGGTTCGCCCAGTGCGCCTTCCGGCTCGCTCAACCGGTAGCCCGGGAGAGGGAGTTGCACACAACCGATCGGTCGGTGGACCAAGTGCTCGCAGTTTTGAGTATGCCCGGCTTGCGGCATGAAGGTTTTCTGACCAATGATCCTCTGCTCGATCAGATCCTGCCCGCCTACGTACCCCAAAAGCCCTTGCAGCCCTGGTGGATGGACCCGTTAGGCGACTCGGAGATCCGGGCATTGCATCTCGCAGCGGCGCATCTTCTGGAAGAGCCTATTGACTACCGAGCTGCTCATCCGGGACCTTCTTTGCGTTTCGATCCCGCTAAGACGATCGTAGTCTGCAACCGGCATCGGCCGATTCGCATACGCGCGGCTGCCTGCCAAGTATTGGTCAGCAACGACGATTTTTTGGTGATTTCGCTGGCGCCCTGTGGCGGCTAGGTGTCATCGCGAGGCGGGCACAGCCGTGTAGCGGGCTTCGACGTAGTGATTCAGGATCTGTATAAACTCGGGGACGATGTCGGCCCCCTTGAGGGTTACCACGAGGCGTCCGTCCACATAAACCGGAGCCTTCGGTTCCTCGAATGTGCCGGGCAGCGAGATCCCGATGTCGGCGTGTTTCGACTCGCCCGGCCCGTTCACCACGCAGCCCATGACTGCTACCTTCAATTCCTCGACGCCCGGATAGCGCTCGCGCCAGACCGGCATCTGCTCGCGCAGATATTTCTGAATCTGGCCGGCCATCTCTTGAAAAAACGTGCTGGTTGTGCGGCCGCACCCGGGACAGGCCGTGACCTGGGGCGTGAAACTGCGGATCTCGAGCGACTGCAAAATCTGCTGCGAAATTCGTACTTCCTCGGTACGGTCGCCGTCCGGCATGGGCGTTAGCGAAGCCCGGATAGTGTCGCCAATGCCTTCGTGGAGCAATATGGCCAGCGCCGCTGCGGTGGCGACGATCCCCTTGGCGCCCATCCCCGCCTCGGTCAGCCCCAGATGCAGGGGATAGTCGCAGCGGGCCGCCAGTTCCCGGTACACTCGAACCAGATCGGGCACGCGCGAGACCTTGGCGCTCAGGATGATCGAGTCGTGCGGCAAGCCGTACTCCTCGGCGGCGCGGGCCGAGTTCAAGGCGCTCTGCACGATCGCCTCAGTGGTAACCTCGGCCGCATCGCGCGGCTCGGGCAGGCGTGAGTTTTCGTCCATGAGCCTGGTAAGCAGGACCTGATCGAGCGATCCCCAGTTCACGCCGATGCGCACCGGCTTGCGGTGCTCGATGGCGACGTCGATCATCGTCCGGAAGTTGTTGTCGTGCTTGTGGCCGATATTCACGTTGCCCGGATTGATACGGTACTTGGCCAGCCGCCGCGCGCACTCGGGATATTTCTTCAGCAGAATATGGCCGTTATAATGAAAGTCGCCGATAATCGGGACCCTGACTCCGAATTTTTCTAGTGTGTCCACGATGCGGGGAACGGCCTCGGCGGCCTTGTCGTGGTTCACGGTTACCCGGACCAGTTCGGATCCGGCGGCCGCCAGCGCCATCACTTGATTTACGGTGGCCGTCACATCCGCCGTGTCGGTGTTGGTCATCGACTGCACCACGATCGCGTGCGTGCCGCCCACTTTTACGCCGCCTACGTCTGTTACAACGGAAGGTCTGCGGTTCAAGAGGCCTCCGTGGAGAATACGCTGAAAATCAAGGCCGCGCGCGGTGACGCAGCGCCTTTTCTCTGTCTTCTCCGTTGTGGAATCCCGCTGCAACGACGATTTTAGCATGCCAGGTTCGCTATAATCCGCCTTGCATGCGCGCCACACGAGTCCGCTGGGTCATTCTGAGTCTGCTGTTCCTCGCTACGACCGTCAACTATCTGGACCGGATCGTCTTCGCCGTGCTGATCCCGGCCATCCGCAAGGACCTGCGCCTGAACGATCTCGAGTATGGCTACATCAACGGCGCTTTTCAGCTTGCGTACACCATCGGCTTCCTGTTCATGGGCAAGTTCATAGATTGGGCGGGCACGAAAATCGGCTACCTCGTATCGATACTCTGGTGGTCGATGGCGGCGGCCTTACACTCGGTGGCCGGATCCGGAATTGCGCTGGGACTATGGCGCTTTATGCTGGGATTGGGCGAATCGGGCAACTTTCCCTCGGCGATCAAGTCCGTGGCCGAGTGGTTTCCGAAAAAGGACCGCGCCTTCGCCACCGGAATTTTCAACGCCGGCACGAATGTGGCCGCTACCGTCGGGCCTCCGGTGATTGTCGCCGTCACAGCGGTCTGCGGGTGGCGCGCCGCTTTTCTGATGACGGCGGGCCTCGGCCTGTTCTGGGTTCCCCTGTGGTGGCGATACTACGACCGCCCGGAGAAACATCGGAAGATCGACCGCGCCGAGCTGGAATATATTCAGTCGGGCCGGGAGGAGGCGGCTCCGGCTGTACCGTGGGTGGCCGCGCTCCGCCATCGGGAAACCTGGGGCTTCGCTGCCGGCAAGTTTTTGACAGACCCGGTTTGGTGGTTCTACCTGACTTGGCTGCCGCCGTACTTTTACGATGCACGCCATTTCAGTCTCATGCAGATCGGCTGGGCGCTTCCGGCGATCTATCTCGCGGCCGATTTCGGAAGCGTAGGCGGGGGCTGGATCTCGCGCTTTCTGATTGCGCGCGGCTGGCCTGTCGGCCGCGCCCGGAAGGGAGCCATGCTGCTGGCGGCGGCCTGCATGCCGCTGGCGGTGATGGCGGTATTCGTGGGAAACCCGGTGGGGGCCATCGCGCTGATCAGCGTGGCGACATCCGCCCACCAGGGATGGTCGGCCAATCTGTACACCACCGTCTCCGACTGCTTCCCCTCCGGTGCGGTGGCCTCTGTCACCGGCATCGGCGCTTCGGCGGGCGGACTGGGCGGATTTCTGTTTTCCGCGATCCTCCCCGGAGTTGTCATTACCTACTTCGGGTACGTGCCCGTGTTCATATTGATGGGAATCCTGCACCCCTTAGCTTGGTTCTGTGTGCATCTCCTGATGGGCCGCATCGAACCGGTGTCAGCCGGCAAACAGTTCGTCCCGGCGCCTGCGCGATAGTTCGTCTGAATTGTTGCCGCCAGTTCCAACGGTCCTCCCAATCGGCGCCAGCCTCGAGATTCCGCCGAATACAGCCGCTCTCTCCCGTGGCATATGACCTTCGGCCGGAGGGCGGCGAAATCTTCTGCTGTTTTTAGAAGGCAGGGAAGCTCGATTGCCCTTGTTTCGTGATACCGTAGTTCCTTGTATCGTTTGATACATAGCAGCGAGGAGGAGCCGGAGCGATCTTGGATCGCGTTGGCCGGTGAAAGTGGAGGAGTCATGAAAACGGGGAAAATTTTCGCGATTCTGCTCGTGGCGGCTGCCGCTTTGCAAGCGCAGCCCGTCATCAATGCCGATGGCGTGGTGAGCAACGCCAGTTATCTCCCGTCCGGTTTCCCCAATTCCGGAATCGCGGAGGGATCCATCTTTGCCGTGTTTGGCAAAGGGATGGGGCCCTCTACTCTAGCGCAGGCCAATTCGTTCCCGCTCTCGACCACGTTGGCCGGCACTTCCATCAAAGTTACAGTGGCCGGTACGACCGTCAACGCGATCATGCTGTACACGGTCGACGGCCAGGTCGGGGCCATCCTTCCCTCCGGTACCCCCGTGGGTGACGGCACGCTTACGGTGACATACAACGGCCAGACCAGTGCTGCCGTGCCAATTCACGTCGTGAGAAGCGCTCCCGGAATTTTCGCGGTCAACCAGGCAGGCAGCGGCCCGGGAGTTATAACCGATGTCAATTTTTTCACGAATTTGATCACCGCATCAGCGGCGCCGGGCCAGGTTATGATTTTGTGGGCCACCGGTTTGGGTCCGGTGAGCGGTGACGAAGCCGCAGGGCCGCTGCCCGGCGTAGCTCCCAGCGGCGTAACCGTTGAGGTTTTCGTCGGCGGAAAGCCGGCCAAGATCGTTATTTTCGGGCGATCCGGCTGCTGTTCCGGTCTGGATCAAGTTGCGTTTGAGGTGCCTCAGGGAATCACCGGGTGCTACGTGCCGGTTTTGTTGCGGGTCAACGGCGTCGTCAGCAACTCGGTCACTATTTCAATCTCGAGCAGCGGGAAGCTGTGCTCCGATTCTAACGGTTTCACCGCCGACGATCTGCAAAAAATCGCCAATGGGGGCGGCAGCATCTCCGCCGGGTCCGTCTTGCTTACCCGATCTTCAATAAGCATAACGGCTCCGCCGCCGGTCGGAAACCTCGTTACTACCATCGACGCCGGGAGCGGAGCTTTTGTCCGTTATGATTTCAGCAAGTTGATCACTTCCACCGGCGCCTCGGGCTACGCCCCTTACGGCAGTTGCTATATCTATCAGTATCGGGGCAATAGCACCAATATTCCCAACCCCGTGACCTTCACCTATCTCGATGCGGGAGCTTCGCTGACAGTAACCGGGCCGAATGGTTCCAAGCAGATTCCCAAGACCTCTACGGGTGGTGTCGTGGCCTATAGTGCGCAGCTGGGGGGTGGAACCGTCGGGCTGCCGGGATTTACGCCGCTGTACCTGACTAAGGGAACTTACACGATCGATAATGGCGCCGGCGGCAAGGATGTGGGGGCGTTTCGGGCGACGCTGACGCTGCCGGACCCGCTAACCTGGACGAACAAGGATTCCGTCACAAACGTACTCCGCTCGCAGGATTTGTTGGTTACCTGGAGCCCGACAAACCTCAATGGGTTTGTGATCATAACCGGCGGCTCGGCCAACACGAACCCGCAGGTATCAGGAGCGTTCATCTGCACCGAGCGGGCGAGCGCCGGTCAGTTTTCGGTGCCTTCCGTCGTACTTTCGGCTTTGCCAGCGAGCTCCACTCTTTCGGGAGTGCCCGCCGGGTTTTTGTCGATCGGATACAGCTCGGATTATCAGTCGGGGCGCTTTCAGGCTACCGGGATCGACGTGGGCTACGCCATCTACTTCGATTCTGACGGCAAAAACGTCAACTTCCAATAGCCGCTATCGCCGGCGCAGCGAGCAATCTGCTGTTTCTCCTCGGCGAACCGCAAAGCAGATTCCTCGCTCCGCTCGGAGTGATCAGCTTGCGGGCGCTCGGCGGATTTCCCCTTTGAGCTAAGCATTGTGTGTGACTCCGCCGACGCCTGTGGCTTCGTGCACAGCGGCCGACCGTCCGCGGCGTTTTGCTAGGTTTTCTCCTACTTGATTTCGGGGTCGGCCGCCGAAGCTGGTTCGTTGCCCAGGTGTTCCCGGATGACCGTCGATTGGTCCGTGTAAAACGAGCGAGAGCCTGTGGTGTTGTAGACTTGCGGATTCGCGTTCGCCGTATAACCCTGCTGCGTTCCTACCATCGTGAAGTTGTAGCCGGACTTGGTTCCTAAGGCCAGGTCGCCGGGGATCAAGTCGGCGGCGGCCGCCGTTGCTACACTGCTGCCTCCGGGGGGCGGACCGAGCTCAGCCAATGTGGTCGCATAGCGGCCATACGTCGAAAAGTATTGCGCCTGCGCTGTGTTGATCGTGTGCAGCGTGCGGATTGCGGCCATCTCGTAGGCGAACATGCGGGCTTTGGTCAGTTTTGGCATCGCGATCGCAGCGATGATCAGAATGATTGCGATCACGATCAGCAGTTCGATCAGAGAGAAGCCGCGGGCGAGAAGCCGGCGGCGGGAAATCGGGGTTTTCACGCTCGACATTATACCTTCTTGACGATGGCGGAAGGCAAAACGTGCAAACCGGGCATCAGGCGGAAAAAAGAGCGCCCAGCCCGGCGAACGTGGAACCGCGTATCGTCCGGCGGCGCTGTCCGGACCTCGCAGGCGCGAGGATTGGCTCCCACATCCTCGGACCGGTTGGACGACTGGACTCCGGTTGCAGCGGGAGATCAGTTCCGCCATCAGTTGGCCAGAGAGGCCGGCGCAGGGCTAGCCTCCCTGGCAGATCCAAAATTCTCATCGGCCGCCGCCAACCCTAACCGCGTTGGGGGCGCCAGCCGCGCCTGCCGGTTCTCGAAACTAAATTACCTTTGTCCCATACTGGTCGAGGGCTTTTTGCCGGAATTCGATGCCCCAGCCCGGCGTATCATCGAGGTACAGCATGCTTTTCTCAATCTTCGGCCGCTTATCATAAATCTCGAACCAAAACGGATCGCGGTCAGGATTGGCGAAGCCTTCGAGGATGTAGCCGTTGGGAATCGAGGCCAGCAGATGGCCGTGAACAATCGGTTCGTGGTGCGGCGCCATCTGAACGTGGCACATGCTGGCCATGCCGGCGATTTTGCGCCATTCTGTGATGCCGGCATGCGCGTGACAATCGAACTGCATAAAGTCGATGGCGCCGGTCTCTATGAGCCGCCGCGCGCTCCAGCGCGTCAACTCCTGCTCGCCCGACGCGATCGGGATCCGCGTGTTGAGCTTGAGCTGCTTGAGGGGCTCCACATCGTCATACCAGTGGATCGGCTCTTCGAGCCAGGTGATGTCCAGGTCGGCCAGCTTGTTCGAGGCGCGGATGGCCGTGTGCAGATCCCAGCCGTTGTTGACATCCAACATGATTTTCACGTTGGGACCAACCGCGTCGCGCACAGCCTTCACGCGATTGTAGTCGTCTTCCGGACTGAAGCCCGCCGACACTCCCCCGACTTTCAGCTTCAGAGCGTTATAGCCTTCGCCGACGTAGCCGCGCACCTCTTGCACCAGTTCGGGGATGCCCTTGCCTTCGCGATAGTAGCCTCCCGTGATGTACACCGGCACCGTGTTGCGATAGGCGCCTAGGAACTTGTAAATAGGCAGCCCGGTGGATTTCGCCATGACGTCGTAAATCGCCGCGTCGATAGCCGCCATGACGCCAATGACGCCGCCGCGCGACCACCCTTTGACGGCCATCTCGCGGGTCGATGTCACGCCGAACATTTTTTCCCAGATCTTGCCGACCATGAAGGGATCTTCGCCGATCACCAGCTCGGCGAAGCCTTTGCGCAGCATCTCGGCTCCCCCGCCGCCCCCTTCGCCGTAACCGGTGACGCCGGCGTCGGTATGCATTTTTAGTATCAAGCGCGAGGCTCTTGGGTTGTACCCACCGATCGGGTTCATCGACATCCAGAAGCGCTCCTTGAGCGGCTTTTGCAAAAGCGTCGCTTCTATGCGCGTGATCTTCGACGGCTTTCCCTGGCTTCGGGGACGGTCGCTCTGCGGAACATTGGCGAGAGCGTCAACGGCGGCCGGAGCAGCCAGAGCCGCCGTGGAAAGCAGATTGCGACGGGTCATGAGGTCGCCTCCTAGCGGATGTTGCAGTTGGTTTCTGCCGCGGGCGTGCCTTTCCCCCGCTGCCTGATAAACGAGGGGAGGCTTGGCCCACCGTGCCACACTGTAGCACTTTCTGAGACTTGGGGGCGCAGAGTTTTTTGCAGCCCGCAATGTCTGGACAGCTCGTTGGGACCGTGGCCTATCGCACGCCTGGCCTGCACTTCTATCGCACGTGGCCTATGGCCCTTGTGCCAATCACCCTCACGGGTTATGATTTGCTTTCATCCGGTGCGCAAGAGCCGGGACTCAACCCTATCGAACAGGACACGTGCTGTCGCCGCTGGATGCATCCCGGCACAAGCAAAGTCCGGTGGTGCGGCCGGGAACCTGATACACATTTCCGGCGTGCTTCGGGGATCCTGCGGCTTCGCCAGAAACAGTGGGCCAAATACCGATATGGCCAGCGACCCCGGCTAGCATTTTTCACCGAGGGGCTTCCGGTTGACCAGCACTCTCACGGCTGAACAGATCGCGACCCGGCTGGAGCGCGCGCCGGTTTCCATGTGGCACGTGCAAGCCCGCGTTCTGGTGGGGATTGCCACTTTTTTCGACGGCGTGGATGCGCTCACAATTGCCTATGTACTGCCTGCTCTGATCGGCCCGTGGCATATCTCTCCGAGAAGCGTCGGGTTGCTCATCTCGGCCGGATACGCCGGCCAACTCGTCGGAGCCATCTTTTTTGGGTGGCTTGCGGAACGCGTCGGCCGGCTGGCGGCGCTCTCCTGTACGATTCTGGTTTATTCCGTGTGCAGTTTGCTGTGCATGGTCTCCTGGAGCTATTCGTCTCTGCTGATTTTCCGGACGCTGCAAGGTCTCGGATTAGGCGGTGAAGTTCCCATCGCCGCGGCCTATATCAACGAGCTCGCCGCCGCGAAGACTCGGGGCAGGTTTGTACTCACCTACGAGCTTGTTTTCCCCGCCGGGCGAGTGGCAGCCGCTCTGCTGGGCGTATCAATCGTGGCCCGGCTCGGCTGGCGTTATATGTTTCTCATCGGCGGCCTTCCCGCATTGCTCATTTTCGGCCTGCGTCGGGCGCTTCCGGAGTCTCCCCGGTGGCTTGCCAGCCAGGGGCGTCTGCGGGAGGCGGACTGGGCCGTCCAACAGATTGAGCAGGGCGCATTGTGGCGCAACGGTCAACTGGCGCAACACAACGCCGCTGCCGGCGGAGAACGGATGAGAGCCAAGGCGGAGTGGGCAGATCTGTTCCGTGGAATCTATCGCTGGCGCACGCTGCTTGCATGGGTGCTGTGGTTTTCGGCTTACCTGGTGCTGAACGGGTTGAGCACCTGGGTGCCGACTCTGTACCGCACGGTTTTTAGAACGCCGATCCAGACCTCTTTGCGCTATGGCCTGTTCACCAGCGCCGCCGGACTCGTGGGGTGCGTGGCGGTGGCCCTGCTAGTTGACCGGACAGGACGGCGGACTTGGTTCGCGGCATCTTTCCTGCTCGGCGGGCTGGCTTTTCTGGCGCTGTGGCTCACCGGAGCCTCCACTCCGATAACGGTCTTGAGCTACACCTGCGCCGGATCATTCTTCGCCAATTCCATTGCGATGCTGCTGTTCCTCTATACGCCGGAGATTTATCCCACGCGCATCCGGGCGCTCGGCTCGAGCGTGGCCAGCGCCTGGCTCCGCCTGGCATCCATCATTGGGCCCCTGCTGATCGGCTATACCATCGGACATTACAGTCTGGCGCTGGTCTTCCTGGAGTTTGGGTGTGTTTGTCTCGCCGCTTTTGGGGCCAGCCTGTTGTGCGTGGAAACCGGTGGATGGCGGCTCGAAAAGATCTCGCCCTGATCCCTGCCGCTTCAACCGGATTGGGCCTGCGTGAAACGGATGAAGCGGCCCAGCGTCTCGGCCGCCTTGCCGGAATCGATGGAGTCTCTGGCCGCCGCTGCGCCCGCTGGAAAATCCGGAGCGATGCCGGACATCACCAGGGCCGCTGCGGCATTTGCCACCACGATGTCGCGATGAGGACCCTCTTCACCGCTCAGCACCGCGCGGACAATGGCCGCATTCCTCTGCCGCCCGCCGCCGGCGATTTGATACGCCGGACGGCGTTGAAGCCCAAACTCCTCCGGCAGCAGCGTGCGCTCAATGACTCTGCCTTCGACGATTTCGGCGGCCTCGGTAGGACCGGTGACGGTGATTTCATCCAGGCCGTCGCTGCCGTGGACCACGAGGCCCCGCCTCAGCCCCATCTGGGCAAGGGCTTTGGCAAGCAGCACGACCAGTCTTCGCTCGAATACGCCGACGATTTGCACTTCTGCTCCGGCAGGGTTCGCAAGAGGTCCCAGCAGGTTGAAAACGGTGCGCATTTTCAGCGCCGCGCGGACCGGCTGCACATGAGCCATCGCCGGGTGCAGGGCGGGGGCGAAGAGAAACCCGATTCCCACCTCCCGCACACAGGAAGCCATGCCGGCGGGTGAAAGAATAATGCGGGCGCCCAGTTCCTCCAACACGTCCGCGCTGCCGCAGCAGCTCGAAATGGAGCGATTGCCATGCTTGGCCACGCGGGCGCCGGCGCCGGCGGCGACGAACGCTGCGGCTGTCGAGATATTGAACGTGCCTGCTCCATCCCCTCCGGTGCCGCACGTATCGACCAGCGGGCGCGCATCGGGCGCGCACTCGACCCGCACAGCGTGGCGCCTGAGGGCCCGGGCGAATCCGACGATCTCATCCACCGTCTCGCCTTTCATGCGCAAGGCGACCAAAAGGGCCGAGACCAGGGATTCCGGCGCCTTGCCATAAAGGATCTCCTCGACGGCGGCAAAAGCTTCGCCGCTGCTCAGATCTTTGTGGCTAGCGGCCTTATGGACGGCTTCCAGGATCGCAGACATGTTATATTTGAAAATTCGCTTTCAGTCGCCTTCCGCAGGCTGCTGAAAAAAGCGTTCTATCGCTTCTTAGAGTCCGCGGCCCAAAGCAGCACCTGTGATTCCGTCAGGCCGCGCGCAGCAAGCGGGTTTTGCAAACGCCGCTTTCAGCGGCCTGCGGCCGGCGCGGCTCCCTGTTTGCGCGTTGCCGCCGATCGGCTGAAAGCCAGCTTACTATCTTACGCCGCCGCATAGCGGAGGCGCTTTCCAGATGAAAATTCACGAGTATCAGGCTAAAGAGATTTTGCGCCGTTATCAGGTTCCGGTTCCCCGCGGGAAGGCGGCGTTCACCGCAGACGAGGCTTACGAGGCAGCCAGGGAACTGGGCGGCGGCGTAGTGGTCAAGGCGCAGATTCATGCCGGCGGCCGGGGCAAAGGAGGGGGCGTCAGGCTGGCCGCCAACGCCGAAGCCGCGCGCCAGATCGCTTCCAGCATGCTCGGCATGAGGCTCGTGACGCACCAGACCGGGCCCGAGGGCCGCATCGTCCAAAGACTTCTGATCGAAGAAACCCTTCCTATCGAGCGAGAACTTTACCTGGGGATTGTGCTCGACCGGAATCTCGGCAAGACAGTGTTTATGGCCTCGCGGGCGGGAGGAGTTGAGATCGAAGAGATTGCCCGGGAGAGTCCGGAATTGATTCTTAAACAAATCATCGAGCCCGGCGCCGGTCTGCTGGCCTACCAGGCCCGCGCTCTGGCCTTCGATATGGGCATTCCGGCGGCGGCCGTCCCTTCCGCGGCGGCCGCCATGGCGGCGCTGGCCCGCGCGTACGAAGAGACCGATGCTTCACTGGCCGAGATCAATCCGTTTATTCTCACTAAGGACGGCCGGGCCTGCGCCCTCGATGCCAAGATGAATTTCGATGATAATGCGCTTTACCGCCATCCGGAGATTCTGGCCCTGCGCGACGTGAATGAAGAAGATCCTCTGGAAGTCGAGGCTGGCCGCTACGGTCTGAACTATATCAAGCTGGACGGAAATGTCGGATGCATGGTCAATGGCGCGGGCCTGGCCATGGCGACGATGGACATTATCAAGTACGCCGGCGGGAACCCGGCGAATTTTTTGGACGTGGGCGGCGGCGCCAGCGCCGAGCAGGTGAAGAATGCGTTTCGCATTCTGCTCTCCGATCCCAATGTCAAGGCGGTGTTGATTAACATTTTCGGCGGCATTCTTCGCGTGGATACGCTCGCCACCGGCGTGGTCGAGGCGGCGCGGGCGCTCGACGTCAAGGTCCCGATCGTGCTCCGGCTGGAAGGCACCAACGTCGAGAAAGGCCGGCGAATTCTGGCCGACTCGGGTCTGAATTTTACCGTGGCCAGCGGAATGCGCGATGCCGCCGAAAAGGTGGTCGCGCTGGCGAGTGCGTCAGTGGCTCGATAAAAAAAGCGCGCCGGATCTGCGCGGCATAATACGAAGATCGAGGGAAACGCCGGATTTTTCGGCGCGCCCGGCGGTCTTCTGCGGCACAAGCGGATGAGCATATTGATTGATGAGACAACACGCGTGATTGTGCAGGGCTTCGGCAGGCAAGGAGCGTTTCACGCCGAGCAGTGCATCCAGTATGGAACCAGGATCGTCGGCGGAGTTACGCCGGGCAAAGGAGGGACCCAGCAGCTCGGACTTCCCGTCTTCGATACGGTCGCGCAAGCGGTTCGCGAGCTTCAGCCAGACGCTTCGATAGTCTTTGTACCCCCTCCCGGCGCAGCCGATGCGATTCTGGAAGCGATCGCCGCAGGATTGGCCCTCGTGGTGTGCATCACCGAAGGCATTCCAACCCGCGACATGATCCAGGTCCGGCGATTTCTCCAAAGCGGACAGACTCGCCTCGTCGGACCGAATTGCCCGGGCGTCATTTCGCCCGGCAAGTCCAAGGTCGGCATTATGCCCGGCTACATTCACAAGCCGCCCGGCAGAAATGGCGGCGTGGGCCTGGTTTCGCGCTCCGGCACCTTGACGTATGAGGCGGTCGGCCAATTGACGGCGCTTGGCATCGGCCAATCGACCTGCATCGGCATTGGCGGCGATCCTATCATCGGCACCAGCTTCGTGGACGCCATTCGCCTGCTTAACGAGGACCCCGAGACCAGGGGCATCATGATGATCGGCGAGATCGGCGGCAATGCCGAAGAACAGGCCGCGGAATTCATTAAGAAGCACGTGACCAAGCCGGTGGCCGGATTCATTGCCGGGCAAACCGCCCCGCCCGGCCGCCGCATGGGGCACGCCGGCGCCATCATCTCCGGCGGCGCGGGAACTGCGGCCGAAAAGATTCGCGCTATGGAATCGGCCGGCATTCAGGTTGCGAAATCTCCGGCGGACCTGGGCGAGACCATGCTGCGCTTGATCGGAAAAGATTAGCAAAAAGCGGGGCCGTGAACGGAAGCATCGACCCGGAAACCGCGGCGCCGCATCCGGGAATCCACGGCCTCCGGCTGCAATTTATGTCAATCGAACGCACACTGACGATCCTCAAGCCCGATACTGTTTCGGCGGGGCATGCGGGGGAAGCGATCGCCGCCATTGAGCAGGCGGGATTCCGCATCCTGGCCATGAAGATGGTGCGGCTTACGCAGGCCCAGGCCGAGGCCTTTTACCACGTCCATCGCGGCAAATTTTTTTTCGACAGCCTGGTCAGGTTCATGACCGAAGGTCCGGTGATTCCGATGGCGCTCGAACGCGAGGACGCGATCGCGTCGCTGCGGAAATTGATGGGAGACACCAATCCCGAAAAAGCGGCGGAAGGGACGATCCGCAGGCGCTTCGGATCTTCGATCGAACGCAACGCTATCCACGGCTCGGATGCACCGGAGACGGCGGCCTTCGAGCTCGGCTTCTTCTTCGCTAAAATGGAATTGTGAATTTGGGCCGGCCGATCGTCGTATTAGGCCTGATCCTGGTAGGTATTGGTCTCCTCATAAGCCTGGCCGAGAAGCTTTCCTTCTTCCGGCTTGGCCGCCTTCCGGGCGATATTGTCTATCGCGGCAAGAATGTTGTTTTTTACTTCCCGATCGTCACGTGTCTGCTGCTGAGCGTGTTGCTCACGCTGTTTCTGGCGCTGTTCCGCCGGAGATAGCCGCAGAGCCTTGTGAGGTTGTTCTCTGGTATGATGCCAGAGAAGAGATTAAGGTTTATGTTTGCTCCCGACGTGGAGGCGCGCTTCAAGAGAATCGAGGATGCCCAAGCAGTGGCTGCCGAGCTGCTGCGCCGATTTGAGATGAAGACCGACGAGCGTGTGGGCCGTCTCGAAGTGATCCAGGACGCGATGGCTCACTGGCAGGACCGGATGGCCGAGCATCAGCGCGAAATGGCCGAGCATCAGGGCGAGCACGAAATGAACATGGCGAATCTAGATTCCAAGATCGCAGCCTTGGTAGACGCTCAGATGCGCGGTGAGATCGAAACCAACAAACTGAAAGATATTGTTGCCCAGCTCTCCCGCACCGTGGATCGCTTTCTCAAGTATCGTTCCAACGGCGGAACCGACTGACTTCGCCTGCATCAAGAAAAAGGGATCACAAAGAAAAAAGGGCGCCCCCTTCGGGAGCGCCCGTGTGCCCGGACTGAGCCGGCTTTTCCGTAAGCTCTAAAAACCTAAAAGACAAATCGCAGAGCCAACTGGCCGGACCGGGAGTTGCTGGAGAAGACTTGATTCCACTTGCCGAATCGGCCTTGTCCAGGAATCAAATAGTCGCGAACGCCTGTGTTATATGTGGTGTAGTAAATCGAGCTGATCAGTCCCGGGGTGAACTGGGGGTGATTGAACGCGTTGGTGAAGTCTCCCCGGAACTCGAGCGATTTGCCCTCGCGGATCGCGAACCGCTTGGCCAGCGAGAGGTCAAAGTTGTTGATGCCATTGGTGGCGAGAGTGTTGCGTCCCGCTGTGGCCCGGGCTCCCGGTCCGGCGACGATATACTGCGCGTTGGGGTTCGTAGCCAGGTAAGCTACGGTCGCTCCGCTGCTGTTCTTGAGCGGAGTTACGCCGCTACCCGTGCCGGGAACCCCATTCAGGTTGATGATCGTGCGGTCGCCGGCGCTGTCGCCGTTGAGGTTGGAATCCACGCCGCTCTGCACCGTCGCGTACTCTGGCGATTCGGCCGTGTACGTGCCGGCAAACCGCCAGTTGCCGATCAGATTCTTAGCGAACCAGCTATCCGCGTGGCTCATCCAGGGGGTTTCCCACAGCCAGCTCACGGTCAGCCGGTGCCGCCGGTCCAGCGCCGAGGTAGCTCGGTCCGCCCGCAGATTGAAGAAGTCCTGCTCGCGGCGCGGGGTCAGAACGGTGCTGAAGTGCGTCGCCGTGCTGTCGTCGATGTTGTGGCTCCAGGTATAGGCGCCGATGAGTTGGAACCCGTGGGCAAACCGCCGGTTCAACTGCAATGCCAGGCCGTGATAGATCGAGTTCCCGATCGGCGGCCACCAGGTAATCGTGCTGGCGAACCCGTACTGCGCCAGCGAGTTGACAGGCAAGCCCTGCAACTGCGCCAGAGTAAGCGGAAGCGAGTCCAGCGTTGCTTGAGAGGGAGCCTGCAAGTAGGTCGGCAAATACTGCGTGGCGGTGACACGCGCAACTTTGTTCATTTGATTCTGGACCAGCAAATGCACCCCCTTGGTGCCGACGTAGCGGGCCTCGAAGGTGTAGTCCCTGTGGAACACGTGCTGCACGCCCACGTTCCAATTGATCGAATAGGGAGGAATCTGATTGGGAATGTAGTTGGATGTCGCTGCCCGCGCGTCCGCCGCGCTCAAATTCCCGCCGACCGCAACGCTGCCCGGGAAAATCGCCCCGTTGGCCAGGAAGGGCGCTTTGAAGATGTTCGGGAAGTTTTCCGCATCCACTGTCGCGCTGAGCTGTGGGGGATAGGCGGTGGCGCCGACATTATCGAAGATTACGTCGTAAGCCATACCGAAGCCTGCGCGGATGGACGTGTTGCCGCTTGTTCCGGGCGAATACGCGATTCCGAATTTGGGCGCAAAAGCTTTGTTGTATGTCGCAGGTTTGTTGAACACGAGCACGCCCGGAACGTCCGCGACGTGGTTCAGGGCCTGGTACGTCATTCCGATCGGCACCGTCGTGCGCTCCCAGCGCAGGCCGAGATCCAATGTCACGTTCCGCCGAATGCGATAGTTATCCTGCGCGTAGAGGTAGGTCGCCCACTGGTTGCCGTAATAGGATGTGCTGCCCAGATTGCGCTCCGCCAGCGCGTCGGGAACCTGGTCCGTCAAGTAGTCTTGCAGATTGGAATATTCGTACTCGCCGCGCTCCCGCTGAATGAAGTGCTGCGGAGAAATCACGTTGCGGCCGTCAAAGCCGAACTTGAAAGCATGCTTGCCCTTCACCCAGCCCAGGTTCTCCACCATCTGGTAAGTGTTCTGAACCGTATATTGCGGGGCGCTGCCGTCGGGGCCGATGGCGGCTCCGATGTCGTCCAGGTCGATATTCGGAAAAACATCCAGGCCGGGAAACTTTTGGGGGCCAACGACATAGTATTGGCTGTACCGGTTATACCCCAGCCGGAATTCATTGGTCAGAGTGGGACTGAAGTTGTGATATTCGGTCAACGTCGCAATGTAAAATCTCTGAGGCAACGTGGTCCAGAAAGCCGGAAGTTGCGCCAGATTGTCGAGCTGATCGATTTTGTTATAGATAAAGCGCCCGCGGAGCTGATCCGTCTCCGATATCGAGTAATCCGTGCTGCCCACCAGCGCGTACTGATTCGTGTAGAAGGATCCGGTAATGGGCTCGATGCCCAGAGGGATGCTCACTCCGTTTACCTTCACCGTGTCCCCGTTAGGCACAGGGGCTGGCGGCAAATACTGCTTCATCACGGCGTAATTGTTTTTCGAAAAGCCGGGAAGAGTGTTTTGCATCTGGTCGAGCAGCGAGTACCCGGCGGCTGTCGGCGCCTCCGGGGGGACCGCAGTGAACGCCTTGCCTAAAGGCGCGTATTCGAAATTTCCAAAGTAGAACAGCTTGTCCTTTTTGATCGGGCCGCCGATGCTGACCCCCACCTTGTTCTGATCGAAACGCGGCGGCGAAGTAAAGCCCTGCCGGGCGAACGACTGGTCCAGGGCGTTCAGGTTGCGGTTCTGAAAGTATTCATACGCCGATCCGTGAATGTCGTTGGTGCCGCTTTTTACGATCAGATTGAACTGCCCGCCCGAGGAGTGGCCAAACTCGGCGGAAAACTGGTTTTGCAACAACGAGAACTCGGCGGTGGCTTCAGTCGGCACATAGACCAGCGGGCCGGTGACGGTCTTGCTGTTGTTGTCGATGCCTTCCACCATGAAATTGTTATTCATGGGGCGCTGGCCGCCGATCGAGGGCCCCTGGCCCTGGCCAATCCCGCCGTTGCTTGCCACGCCGGCTCCCAACAACGCCAGGTTCAGAGCGCCAAACGAGGTGCCCGACTGCTCGATGATCGGCAAGTCCACGATTTGATCGCTGTGAAAGGTGTTCTGAAGCTGCACGGTCGTCGTGTCGATCGCTGAGGTCGCTTCGACCACTTCCACGGTGGTTGTCACCGCGGCTACCTGCATCACCACGTTCGCTGTGGTTGTCTTATTCAGCTCTACGGTCAGATTCCGCAACGTAGCATCCGCGAAGCCGGCCTTCTTGATGGTGATGTTATATTCCCCGGCCGGAACGTTGTTGAACCGGTACAAACCGTTGGCATCGGTTGTAGTTGTACTTCTGATGCCCGTAGCGATGTTTTCTGCTTCAACGTTCGCGGCGGGCACTACAGCCCCTGTGGCATCCACGACGCTTCCGACTATGTTGCCGCTAATTAACTGGCTAAAGCAGACTGGCACAAAGCCGATGAGCGCGGCGAGCGCCACAACTGCCAATTTCATCGCAATGCGCATTTTTTCCTCCGTTTTTTCTCAACTGGTCTTCTCTCAACTCTTGCCGCGTGTGCTGCTTGGTCGGAATTATAAAACAATTCGATTTGTATGATTAAATTAATCTGCAAATACGGCCGCAATCGCGATGCCATTCCATTCTGTTCATAAATCATTGAAAAAGCAAACTGATGGCTGGAAGAGGGTACCCACTGCCCGGATGCGGTTACTGATTTTAGTATTGTTTATATTAAAATTAGTATTATTAAGAGCCTCGGCGGTCCCTAAAGGGCTCGCTAAACCGGCGGGTCTACTCCGGATGGTAATTCCAACCCTATCGTTCCGCGGACTTCCCGACGGCCCGGCCGGGGCGTGGAAGGAGCAAATCAAAAGCGAACCACAGGAGGCCCCCGGCGAGGACAATCAGCAACAGCCAGCGAATTCCAACGGCGAGCGCGGCGGCGCTAGGCTCAGGCCAGTGGAATGGGAACTCGCGGAGGCGCTCCCAGCGGTCGATCATCCAATGCCAGGCCGTATGGGCTACCAGCGCCGAAAGAATGATCGTCCCCATTCGCTCGGCGACAATGAACCGGAATAGCAGTTCCAGGGTGGGAATGAGCAACACGAGCACCAAGAGTTGTCCGAGCTCGACGCCCATATTGAACGACAGCAGGGAGGTCAGCAGGTGCGAGCCGGCGAACTGCATGGTCTCGCGGAGAGCGAAGGAAAAGCCAAACCCATGCACCAGCCCAAATCCGAAGGTCACCAGCCAGCGGCGCTGCACGCTCGCGCCGCCGACGATGTTCTCCAGTGCCATGTACACGATTGACATAGCGATTAGCGTCTCAATGAGAGGTGGAAACCACAGGGCAGCGGGAGCGAGATTGTACGCCGAGGCGATCAGAGTGATGGAATGGGCGACAGTGAAAGACGTCACGACTGGAATCAGCGAGCGGAAACGGCGGAACGGGATCACCAGGCAGAAAAGAAACAGAAGGTGGTCGGCGCCATCCAATATGTGAAAAAATCCCAATCGCACAAACCGCAGCGCCGCCTGATGCCACCTCGGATCGAGCCGCACCAGCCCGGGGTCGCCGGCAAACTCGAACGCCCGAACAACGCCGCTGGGCGGTAGAAACCGGAGCACAGTCACCACTCGCAAGGCCAGGCCCGTAAAGCCCGGGTAAATGGAAAAGCGGGATTGATCGGAACGGATCGGATATTCGAACAGCACATCGAGCATCGTCTGGTCCCAGGGCACTTCCATGGCGTTCGGGAGCCTCGGCCCATAAAGATGCGCCAGGGCCTGCTCGTACGAAGCGAACGACCGGTCGGATTCGAGCGACACGCGCGCCTTGACGATTTCGGGCTTTGGCAGCCGCTCCTCGTTTTCGTAGAGCTCCATGGCGTCCGCGATCCAAACCGTCGCCGCATCGTGAAGGTAAGCATCGACCCTTCCCAAATCCAGGTAAGCCGGCCCCCGCAGCGGGAACTCGACATCGCGCATCGCTTTGAGCGGAACCCGAAGCAAAACGCGCAGGCGAGCGCCCTCTGGCTTGAGGAACGCCTGCACGGTGATGTCAGCCGGGATGTCGTGGGCTGTGACGAAAAACGGGCAGGCAAGCACAACAGCCGCTGCCAGGATGGCGAGCGGGCGCAGCCCTGCGGCCTTGCCCGCTTTCGCGCCGACGCGGTACTTGGCCGCGCCGGCCAGTTCCGGCGCGTCTAGCTGAGACCGGAAAATCATGCTCGTTTTCCGAAAGGGTAATCGGTTTGGAGGCGGCGGGCAACAAAAAAAGGGCGGTTGCATCAGGCCGGATGGATGTATACTGGCTGCGTTTCGGATGGCTGGAGCGTACGTCCAGAATCAGGATCTCGGGACCGGGCGGCTTACATCACGAGACGGGAGGCCAGGAGATTATGACGCGCAACCGCTGCATTGGCGCAAGCTTTCTCACAGTGCTCATCGTGCTCGCAGCGGCGTATAGAGTGCTGGAGAAGAGGGCTGCCGTTCAGGCCGCCGGTGTGCAGGCGCCGATGTTTGAAGTAGACCCGCTGTGGCCCAAGCCGCTGCCAAATCATTGGCTGCTGGGCATGACCATCGGGGTATCGGTGGATGCCCAGGACCATGTGTGGATCATCCATCGCGGGGCTTCTCTTGAGCCCAAAGAAGTTTACGCCACGGCGAATCCGCCGGCGGCTTCCTGCTGCCAGCCCGCTCCCCCGGTTCTCGAATTCGACCAGGCGGGCAACCTCATCGGGCACTGGGGCGGTCCGGGTGAGGGCTACGATTGGCCCACGTCCAATCATGGAATCACCGTCGATTACAAGGGCAACGTCTGGATCGGCGGCAATGGGGCGGGCAACGCTCAAGTGTTGAAATTCACACAGAGCGGAAAATTTCTCATGCAGATCGGCCATCCGAAGATGAGCAAAGGCAGCAACGATGTCGAAAACCTGAACCGCCCTGCCAAGACCTTCATCGACAAAGCCGCCAACGAAGTATATGTGGCCGATGGCTACGGCAATAAGCGAGTCATTGTTTACGACGCCGATACCGGCAAGTACAAGCGACATTGGGGCGCCTACGGGCATAAGCCCGATGACGCCAATCTCGGTCCCTACGATCCCGATGCGCCGCCGGCCCAGCAGTTTCGCAATCCCGTGCAC
>Ga0070741_10007847_pt1 | contig 21802 bp, 18 predicted proteins | sample Coa_R1_4_FD_66440 | JGI IMG/M metagenome (GOLD analysis project Ga0070741, IMG submission 66440) | Surface soil microbial communities from Centralia Pennsylvania, which are recovering from an underground coalmine fire - Coalmine... | ecosystem: Environmental > Terrestrial > Soil > Unclassified ... | reverse complement strand
GCGCAACCCTCAGCAAGCGCGTCGCCGATCACCCGCAGCCGAACCTGGTGATCGTCGCGCGCGGCTTCGAGGATCCGATCCCGCCCGATGCGCCCAAGCTCGATCTCGTCACGCTGGTCAACAATTATCACGACATCAGCTACATGTCGGTGGATCGGCCACAGATGCTCGCGAAGATCTACGCCGCGCTCAAGCCCGGCGGCCATTTCGTCGTGATCGATCATTCGGCCAAGACGGGCACGGGCATCAGCGTTGGACGCACGCTCCACCGCATCGATGAGGACGTGGTCCGCAAGGAAGTCACGCAGGCCGGATTCAAGCTCGAAGCAGAAGGCGATTTCCTGCGCAACCCGGCGGATGCGCGCGAAGATTCGTCGAACAGTCCGGCGGTGCCCACCGACAAGTTCGCGCTTCGCTTCGTCAAGCCCGCCTGACGCACGCGCCCGGTGATGACATGAGACCCGACGAGCTCACCCTCCGATCGATCCGCGTGCGCACCGTGCTCGCGCCGATGCGATTGCCGCTCAAGACGAGCAGCGGCGCCATCACCACCGCACCGCTCGTCCTCATCGATCTCGAGACCTCCGCCGGGATCACGGGCCGTGCCTATCTTTTTGCATTCACACGCAGCAATCTCGCGCCGATGGCGGCGTTCGTCGCGGCGATGGGCGAGCTCCTCGCCGGCGATGCCGTCGCGCCGTTCGAGATCGAACGGAAGCTGCGACAGAAATACACGCTGCTGGGCGTGCACAACGTGGTGCTGATGGCCATGGCGGGCATCGACATGGCGGCGTGGGACGCCTACGCGCAGCATGTCGGCGAGCCGCTGGTACGGGTGCTCGGTGGCACGCCGCGGCCGGTGCGCGCATACAACTCGAAGGGCCTGGGCATCATGCCCTTGCCCGAGCTCACGCGCGAGGCGAGAGACTTGCTCCACGAGGGGTTCTCGGCCGTCAAGCTGCGGCTCGGTCGGCCGGCCGCGAGCGACGATCTCGCCGCGGTGCGCGCAGTGAAGGAAACGATCGGTCCGGATGTGACCCTGATGTGCGACTTCAACCAGGCGCTGAGCGTGAATGAGGCGATCCGGCGCGGCCGCATGCTCGACGAGGAAGGCGGCCTCGCCTGGATCGAGGAGCCCACGCGTGCCGATGACTTCGCCGGCAATGCGCGCATCGCGCAGGCGCTCGACACGCCCGTGCAGATCGGCGAGAACTTCATGGGCCCCGAGCAGATGGCGCAGGCGCTGCAGGCACAGGCATGCGATTACGTCATGCCCGATGCGCAGCGCATCGGCGGGGTGACCGGCTGGATGCGTGCGGCGGCCCTCGCGCAAGGAGCCGGCATCGAGATGTCGTCGCACCTGTTTCCCGAGGTGAGCTGCCACCTGCTTGCGGTGACACCGACGTGTCATTGGCTGGAATACGTCGACTGGGCCGCAGCGATTCTCGAAGAGCCGCTTCGCGTCGAGAACAGTCACGTGCCTGCTCCTGCCGCACCCGGCATCGGCATGCGCTGGGACGAAGCCATGGTGAAGAAGTACGCCGCATGATCGAGCTCGTCATCGACCAACGCCGCAAGGACCTCGGCGGTTTCGAGGTGGGACGCGTATTGCCGGACCCGCGCCGTCACATGGTCGGGCCGTTCATCTTTTTCGACCACATGGGGCCGGTCGACCTGCCGGCCGGCGTGCCGCGCAGCGTCGACGTGCGACCGCATCCGCACATCGGGCTCGCCACGGTGACGTATCTCTTCTCCGGCGAGATCATGCATCGCGACAGCCTCGGCTCCGAGCAGCCGATCGTACCGGCAGAAGTGAACTGGATGACGGCGGGACGCGGCATCACGCACTCCGAACGGTTCGAGCGGGCACGCCGGCAGGGCGATCACCTGCACGGCATCCAGGCGTGGGTCGCGTTGCCCGACCAGGACGAGGAGACGGAGCCCTCGTTCGCGCATCACGGCGCTGCCGATCTGCCGGTCCTGCACGAGCCGGGCATGAGCATGCGCCTCATCGCCGGCGAGATGCTCGGCGCGCGGGCCAAGGTGAAGACGTACTCGCCGCTCGCGTATGCGCATTGCGAGGTGCAGCCCGCGGCCCGCGCATCGCTGCCGCTCGACTACGGCGAGCGCGCCATTTACGTCGTGCGCGGCGAAATCGAGGTCGACGGCCAGCGGTTTGCCGGCGGCCAGATGATCGTGATGCGCGCGGGCGGGCCCATGACCTTCAATGCCCTGAGCGCGAGCACCGTGATGCTCATCGCCGGCGAGCCCATCGGGCGCCGCTACATCGAGTGGAATTTCGTCTCGTCTTCGCGCGAGCGCATCGAGCAGGCGAAGGCGGATTGGCGCGCTGGACGCATGAAGCTGCCGGACCGCGACAACACCGAATTCATTCCCCTGCCGCCGGACCCGCCGCCCGCCGCGAATCCGATGTCGTAGCGCGCTTCAATGTCCCGAGGCGCGTTCCGAGTCGCCGCGGTGACGGTCGTCCGGCGCGCGCATGCGCCCCGCCCAGTGGCACTTCAGGCAGTGAAAGCGATGCACGGGATAGAACGTGCTGATCACGCGATCGAGGCGATGACGGCGCACGCGCAGAAGCTGCCCACCGCACTTCGGGCATTGCTGCGTTTCTTCGGTGGAGCGGCGCATGCACCATTGGACAGCGCACACGCCGATTTGTCACAACCGCAACGTAGCCTCGAGCTCGGGTACCGCTTCCGGACGGGCGGTCGCCGCATGACTTACCTCGAATGACGGAACATCCAGTTTTTACGCGTTGCACGCCCTACACGCGGTGATGGACGGTGAAGTGCGTCTCCACCGGCTTCGCGCCGGGCTGACGCACGATGACGACCCGCACGTCATAGTCACCGGACCAGCTGAAGACGTAAAGCTCGCTGTAATCCGGCAGGCCCCCACCATGCGTGTGGAGCAGCGGTTTCTTCTCGAGCTTGCCGCGTGGATCCTTCAGTTCGATGGTGACGTTCGCGTCGCCGATGCGCTCGTGCGACTTCGCATCATCGAGGGTGATCAGCAGATGCTGCGCTCCGGCGGGTGGATGCGCCGGGTGCGCTTCGGCGTGTCCTTCGGCATGCACGGCGACCTCGGCCGGCATGACGCCGAAGTTGACCACCATGCCATCGACCGTGCGCGTCTGTTGCGCAAGCGCCGGCGAGCACGCCAGGATGACCGCGAGCAACACGGCCGACATAAAGGGAGAGCGCGGGCGAATGTTCATGCGGCAACACTAAGCCTCTGCGCGTGCCGTGCGTTGACGTGTGTCAAGGAGACGCAGCAGGCAGCGGCGCGAGGGCCGCAAGCTCCCGTGGTGCGCTGCGATGACCGGGGCGTCGCCGGGGGACTGAATCCTCGTTGCGCCGGCGTCCTACAGCCGCAGCGGCCGAGGTCCGATACGCCCGGAAAGCCCGATCGGCGAGACTCTCGCGAGGTGGCGACAGGCGGCGACGGTGGCCGCGTGCGTCGTGTCCTTCACAGTTCCCGGGGGTAGATCATGAAGAAAGCTTCGGCAATCCTGGCAGCGTGCATGGTCCTGAGTCTCGCCGGTTGCGCCGGCATGAGCGAGCGCGACCGCGACACGGTGATCGGCGCGGGCGTCGGCGCGGCGGCGGGCGCGGCGCTGACCGGCGGTGACGCGCTGGGCACGGTCGGCGGCGCAGCGGTGGGCGGTGTCATCGGCAATCAGGTCGGCAAGTAAGCCGAGCCTGTAGCACTCAAGGCGCGGGGCCGGCGGCCTCGCGCCCCGCTGGGTCATGGCTTCGTGCCGCCGCTGCGCACGTAGGCCCAAAGGTTCGCCACGTCTTCCTCCGACAGGGTGTCGCGCCAGCTCGGCATGCCACCCTTGCCATCGAGCACCGAGGTGCGAAACCGCTCGGCGTCGCTCTTGGGGAACTTGCGCAGGTCGAACACGAGCGCGCTGGTGGTCGCCATGTCGCGGCCGTGACAGCTCTCGCAGAACTGCTTGTAGATCTCGCTCCCCTGCTCGATGGCACTGGCGCTGTCGGCGGCACCGAGCCCGCCGGAGCCGCCAAGCAGCAGCGCGGCACACATCAAGCGCGACAGCGTTGCCGCACTCATGCCTGCTTCATGCGCTGATTCGCCCCGGCGATCCTGGGCACCCATGGCGTGGCATTCCACGCCACACCGTTGCGCGCGACCTGCGCGTCGATGAGATAGGGCTTCCCCTCCGTCGTCGCACGTCGCGCCCGCGCGAGTGCGGCGCGCAGCTCGCCGGCATTGCCCACCACCTCGCCTTGCACGCCGAAGCCATTGGCGATCGCGGCCATGTTCATGTCCGGATTGCCGAGATAGTCGTGATAGAACTGGCCGGTCTGCACCATGCGCCCGCCGGGCACGTTGTTGATGACGCGGCTGTGCGGGCCCGAATACGCGTGATTGTTGTACACGATGGTGATCACCGGCAGCTCGAGGCGTGCCATGTTCCACAAGGCGGTGGGTCCGAAGATGAACGAGCCGTCGCCCACGAGACATACGACCTGCTGATCGGGCCGCGCGAGCTTCACTCCCGCGGCGGTGCCGATCCCCGAGCCGAGATGCGAGCCGTAGTAGAAGAACAGCTCGTTGCCACCGTTCGGATCGAAGTTGAAGCTGTGCAATCCGACGGAGCCCGCTTCGTGCACGATGATCGCGTTCCTGTCGACGAACTGCGCGACTTCATGCGTGACGCGATCGGGAATCATCGGCGCGCGATCCCAGTCGGGGCTGTCGACGACCTGCGCCCGCAGAAGCTTCGCCCGCTCGGAAAAGCGGCGCACCTCGTCGGCGCGCGTCTTGAACTGCTCGCGCGATGCCGGGGTGAGGATGCTTTCCACGGCGGCGATGAGATCGTCGAGCCCATAGCCGACGTCGGCGACGAGCGGCACTTCCGTGAGCATCACATTGCCCATGCTGATCGCGTCGATGCGCAGGTCGATGAACTTCGCCGAGCGTCCGACGATCGGATTGGCGCTGTTGTGCTGCAGCTTGTTGCCGACGTTGATCACGACGTCGGCGTTGCGCGGCCACGACAGCGAATTCAACGTCCCCGCAGGCAGGCTTCCGACCCATAACGGGTGGCTTTCGGAAAAGTTGGTGTAGAGCTGCCGCGCCTGCGTCACCGGCATGCCGAGGAGCTCCGCGAGCTTCGCCGCCTTGGCCGACGCTTTCGCCCGATACACTTCGTCGCCGACGATCATGAGCGGCATCTTCGCCGAGACGAGCAGGCGCGCTGCACGCTCCACCTCCGCCGGATCCGGACGCACCCGCATCCGTACGTCGAATTGGTTCTGCGCGATGATCTCGGAGCGCACGCGCTCGTCGTTGTAGTCCGAATGCCATGACACGTACGCCGGCCCGTACGGCGGTGTCCACGCGGCCTTGAAGCCGCGCCGCAGCGTCTCGGGAATCATGTCCGGGCGGCGTGCGAGCCACGAGTACTTCGTGATCGGCTGCACGAGCTGCTCCTGGTTCGCTACTTCCTCGAAGCCGTCGCGACCGGCGCGGCGCGTCTGATCGGTGCGATAGCTGTAGAAAACGAGGGGCGTCTGCTCCTTCGACGCGTTGTACATCTGGCCCATCGCGTTGACCATGCCCACCACGCCGGCCTGCATGACGAACGCGGGTTGACCCGAAGCCTTGACGTAGCCCGCCGCCATCGCGGCGCCCGGGCCCTCGTGCGGGGTGAGGATGTAATTGAGCTGCGGACGATCGACGAGCGCTTCATAGAACTGCGCATCCTCGCTGGCCGAATTGCCGAACACGTACTTGACGCCCGAGGCGATCAGCTGCTCGGCCATGCAGGCACCGCCGGTGCCCTGGAACACCTTCACGGCGGGGTTCGCGGCGCGCGCCGCGCCGGTCGACGCCTCTTCGGCCCGTGCCACGCCCGAAAGGGAGCTCAGCACCGATTCCGCCGCGGCGACGGACAGTCCGGTCTTGCACAACGAGGTCAGAAAGGTGCGTCGCGAGATGGAGCGCGAGAGGTAGCGTGCGACGAGCTCTTGCATCAGCGGCTTCCTTTCGGTCCGAAATCGGTGGCGAGGTAGTCGGCCATCGTGCGAATCTCGTCCCGGGTCCACAATGCGCCACGACCGACCATGCGATAGAGCGTTGCTTCCCACGCGCGACGGTCCTGGCGCTGGTCGCGGAACATCGCGTCGGTATGGCACTGGAAGCATTTCGCCGCGAGCAGCGCTTTGCCCGGCGGTGTCGGTGTCTCCGGCGCTGCCTGCGGCGCGGCGGCCGGCACGGCAGCGGGCCTGTCCTGCGCCTGCGCGAAGTGCATCGTCAACGCCACCGCTGTCCCGACAAGCAGTCGATGCGCGTTCGTCATCCGGGTCATGCCGGCGCTCCTCCTTGTGATCGAGCGATGTTCGTTCAGCGACCGCGGCGGGCGAGGATCGCCTCGATCTCGTCCATGATCGCGTTCATGCGCGCCACGAGCGCGCGATACGGCTCGGGTGACGCGAGATCGACACCGGCCCGCTTGACGAGCTGGTAAGGGTCATCGGACCCGCCCGCGCTCAACATGGCGAGGTACTTCTCGAGCGATCCGGGTTCGCCGGCGAGGATCCTCTGCGCAAACAGGCTGCTCGCCGCAATCGACGTCGCGTATTGATAGACGTAATAGGCATTGTAGAAATGCGGGATGTACGCCCATTCGATCGAGTACGGCTCGTCGATCTTCACCACGCCTTGCGCATCGCCGTGATAGCGGCGCAAGAGCTCGCCGTACATGCGGCTCAACGTCGGGCCGGACAGCGTCTCCCCGCGCTCCACCCGGGCGTGCGTCTCGCGCTCGAACTCGCCGAACATCGCCTGGCGAAAGAACGTGCCGCGCAGGCCTTCGAGCGCCGAGCCGAGATAGAGCATGCGTTCGTCGTCGTTTTTCGCGATCTTCAGCATATGATCGAGAAGGAGCGCCTCGTTCAGCGTGGAGGCGATCTCGGCCACGAAGATGGCATAGCGTGCCGTCGGGAATGGCTGAGCCCGATTGGACAACACCGTGTGCATCGCGTGGCCCCACTCGTGGGTGAGGGTCGACACCGACGCGTAATCGTCGTTGTAGTTGAGCAGCAGATACGGATGCACGTCGTACGCGACGCCGTTCATGTGCGCACCCGAGAGCTTGCGCGGTCGCGGGTAGACATCCATCCAACGGGCGTCCACGGCTTTCGCGAGCGCATCGCGGTATGCCGTCCCGAGCGGCGCCACCGAGTCGAGCATGAGACGCTTGCCGACATCGATCGGATACTTCGCATCGCTGTGCACGAGCGGCGGGTAGATGTCGTAATAGTGCATCTGTGGCACACCCAGCATCCGTGCGCGCAGCCGGAAGTAGCGTTGCAAGGTCGGCAGGTTGGCGTTGGCTTCGCGGATGAGCGTCTCGTAGACACTGGTTGGAACGGCATCGCCGTCGAGCGCGGCGGCGAGCGTGTCCGGATAGCTGCGGACCCGCGCCCGCATCACGTCCTCCTTCACCTGCGCGAAATAGGTGGTGCCGATCGTGCGCTCGAAGTCCTTGAGCTTGCCGAAGAACGCATCCATCACCCGCTTGCGATCATCGCGGTTCGCCACCTCGCGATAGCGGGTGTAACCGGCCTGGTCGAGGCGCGCCTCGGTGCCATCGGACAGCTGGATGACCGGCCACGGCATGTCGGCATTGGTGAAAATGCCGTATGCATTCGCGCCCGCCCGCCCGGCGAAAGCGAAGGCGGCAAGCAGCGTTTCGCCCTTGTCGTCCAGGGTATGCGGTGCGCGGCGCAGCACTTCCTCGAGGCGATGGCGATAGACCGCGAGCCCCCGGTCCTGCTCCATGAATGCCCACAGCCGATCCCGTCCAGCGCGCAGGAGCTCCGGCTCGACAAAGGCCATTGCCTCGCCGAGCCGCGCGAACATCACCTGCGCCTTCTGCTGCAGCTCGAGATTGGCGGTGTCGCCGGTATCGCCGTTGTGCATCTCGAATGCGTACACAGCGAGGCGCAGCATGCGCTTGCGGATGTCGCTCGCCTCGTCCAGACAACGCCTGAGCGTCGCGGCATCGTCGGCGAGATGGCCCCTGCACTGCGCGAACCTGGCGAGATCACGCTCGAGGCGCTCGGCATCGCGCGTCCAGCTCGCGCCATCGGGATAAAGCTCGGTCAGGTCCCAGCGGTTGGGATCGGGTTGGGCGGATGCGACCGAAGCCATGATCAGAAAGCCGAAAAGGAGCTGCGCGACGCGCATGCGGCGCTCCCACGAATCAAAGCCCCGATGGTAACCTGCCGCAGGCGCGATGTGAGTCCGTGACGAGAGACGCCATGATCGACCTGCGCAATCTGGAGGCCTTCCTCGCCGTGAGCTCGGCCGGCGGTTTCACCGCTGCCGCGAAGCGCCTGCACAAGACGCAGTCCGCCGTGTCGCAGTCGGTGCGCCAGCTCGAGGAGGAGCTGGGGGTCGTGCTCATCAACCGCACCTCGCGCTTCCTGTCGCTCACGCCCGCGGGTGCGTTGCTCGAAAGCCACGCCACGAAGCTGTTCGAGGACGCGACCGCCTTGACGGCTCTGGTGCGCGAGCGCGGCAAGGCCAAGCTCCAGGAGCTGCGGTTCGCGATGGTGGATTCGTTCGCGATCGCCGTCGGCCCCTCGCTCATCCGCAGCATGCTGGCCGAGGCGGTGAATCTTTCGCTGTGGTCGGAGCTCACGCCGCGCCTGCGCGGCGCATTGCTCGAAAAGCGCGCCGACCTCGTGGTCGCCAATGAGGCGTTTGCCGATGCGGAGGGCCTCACCTGCTTCGAGCTCTGGCGCGAGCCGTACGTGCTGCTGTTGCCGAGGGAGATCGGGTGGGATCGCGAGCGCCTGGATGTCGCGAGCCTTGCCCGCGCCTATCCGGTGATCGGGTACCAGGCGCCCTCGTACATGGCGCGCGAGATCGATGCGCAATTGCATCGTCTCAACGTGACCGTTTCACGCCGCGTCGTGGTCGACTCGACCGAGAAGCTCGTCGCGATGGTCGCGGCGGGCATCGGCTGGGCGAGCAGCACATGCCTTTCGCTCCTGCGCTCGCCCGAGCTCGCGGATCGGATCGTGGTGGCGCCATTCCCCGGCGAGCGCTTTTACCGGCATCTTTACATGGTGTCGCGCCGCGGCGAGCTGGACGATCTCGCCCGCCGGCTGGCGATCACGGCGCGCGAGGTGCTGGCGGGTCCCATCCTCGACGAGATCGGGCGCATGGCACCGGCCATCCGCGATCACGTGAAGGTCATCGACGCGCCGGGCGCGTAGTCCCACGCTTGCAGAGAGCGCGCCACTCGATTAGCGTTGCTGATCGCCGCTCGCAAAGCAGGCTAATCGCCGATCAAATCGACGCGTGCGCGCACGGTTTCTCGACGCCACTCTTGGCTAAAGTCAAGGCACTCATTCCTCGCCTCGCCCGGAGAAAACCGCATGCCTGAGCGCACCGAGAGCACGCCCATCAAGTTCGGCGGCTATTACCAGCCCAAGGACCGGCCGCCGGAGGACTACACCGCGCGAATCGGCCCTGGGACGCCGTGCGGCGAATACATGCGGCGCTTCTGGCATCCGATCCTGCTCGCATCGCAGCTCGACGCGCGCCCGAAGGCGATCCGCGTGCTGGGCGAGGATCTCGTCATCTATCGCAATCTTTCCGGTGATGTCGGCCTTCTGCACAAGCACTGCGCGCACCGCGGCGCATCGCTGGAATTCGGCATCGTGGCCGAGCACGGCATCCGTTGCTGCTATCACGGCTGGATGTTCGCCAACGACGGCACCATTCTGGAGACGCCAGGCGAGCCGCCGACGAGCCCGCATCGCAAGCGGCACTGCCAGGGCGCGTATCCCGTGGTCGAATACGAGGGCGTGATCTTCGCGTACATGGGGCCGCCGGAGAAGAAGCCGCAGTTCCCCGTGATGGACGCGATGATCATGCCCGACAACCGCATGGTTCCGTACCTGATCCATTCGCCCTGCAACTGGCAGCAGGTCAGCGAGAACTCGATGGATCCGTTCCACGTGCCGTTCCTGCACACGCGCGTCGCCGGTCCCCAGTTCAGCGAGATCTTCGCCGAGCTGCCGATCATCGAGTATCACGAGACGCCCTACGGCTTCTTCTACACCAATGCGCGCCGGGTGGGCGATTACATCTGGGTGCGCATGCACGATCACCTGGTGCCCAATTTCTCCCAGAACGGCGCCATCTTCGAGAATGTCAGCCGCGTGCGCTATTTCGGCCGTCCCGGCCTCACGCGCTGGGTCGTGCCGGTCGACGATACCAACACGATGGTGATCGCGTGGCGTCATTACAACGATCGCGACGATCCGCAGCATCTCGGCAAGCCGGAGAACGTCGGGCTCGGCAAGACCGACTTCTATGGCCAGAGCGGCGACCGGACCTACGACGAGCGCCAGGACACGCCCGGCGACTGGGAGGCGTGGTGCAGCCAGGGGCCGATCACGAGCCATGAGCGCGAGCATCTCGCCACGACCGATCGCGGCATCTCGCTCCTGCGCCGCAGGCTGCGCCGCGAGATCGAGAACCTGCAGAAGGGCATCGAGCCGCGCCGGCCCGAGCCGGTCAACGGCACGCATGTGCCCACGATGGGCGGCGACACCATCCTGCGCATTCCGCGCAACGGCGGTGACGACGCCAAGCTGATCCTAGAGGCCTCCGAAGCGATCGCCACCGCCTACGTCGAGTGCCAGGACCTGCCCGATGCGGAACGGCGCGAGGCCATCAGGCGCCGGCTCGAACCGCTCAACGTCGGCGACAGCAGCGCGATCAATCCCGATCACGGCAAGCTGTTCGAGTTCAAGACCGTCGCGTGAAGACACACTGGGGCCGCCTGCTCGTGGTGCCGTTCGCGATCAGCGCGGTGCTCCTGGTCGGCTCGCAGTTCGTGTTCCTGCAGCAAAGCTTCTATCCCGACCTCGCGTTCGGCAGGAAGGCCGCGCACTGGAGCTTCGCCAATTACGCGCGCATCCTCACCGACCCCTATTACCTGCGCACGCTCTGGCTCACGACCTACATCTCGCTCATCGTCGCGGCGGCATGCATCGGCTTCGGCTTTCCGATCGCCAAAGTGCTCGCGCGCTGGCCATCGCGCTGGACCAAGGTGCTGCTTTCCACGATCGTGCTGACATCGTTCATCACCACCGTGATCCAGATCTTCGGCCTGATCATCATCTTTCGCGCCGACGGGCCGGTGAATACGGCCCTGCTGTGGCTCGGGATCACCGAGCGGCCGTTCCAGCTCGTCGGCACCGCCGGGGGCGTCATCATCGGGCTCGTGTATGCATCGTTCGGCTTCGCCGTGATGCTGATGTATGGCGTGGTGCGCACGATCCCCGTGTCGCTCGACGAAGCCGCGGCCATTCACGGCGCGTCGCGCCGGCGCGTCCTCACCCGTGTCGTGTTGCCCTTGAGCCTGCCGGGCCTCATCGTCGGCTTCCTGACCATCTTCAATACCAGCATGGGTGCGTTCACGTCGGCGGCACTGCTGGGCGGCGGCCGCATCATCACCCTGCCGGTGCTGATCCAGCGCACGATGCTGCTCGACGTGAAATACGGCATGGCGGGCGCACTCGCCGCCTTGCTGCTGCTGTTCGTGATCGCGCTCAACTTCGCCTCGATCGCGATCATGCGACGCTTTCGCATCACGCGCATGGTGACCGTGTGAGCACCGTCAGCGACGGAATGGGCGTGCGCGATGCCTCCGGCGCATGGGTGAGCGTGGGCCAGACGGTGCCCGCGATCGCGACGCGCGGCTCCCAACGCGCGTTGCCACGACTGCGCAACGCGCTGCGCATCGCGCTCACCGTCGCCTATTTCGCGCTCGTGTTCACGGTCCTGCTCGCGCCGCTCGTGGTCGTGATCGGCGGCTCGTTCAGCGCGCCGGCCAACGACCAGGTCGTGATGTCGTACGTGCAATTCCCGCCGGAGCGCCTGACGCTCAAGTGGTATCGCGAGATTCCGCCGCCGCAGCTGCAGGCGCTGGGATTCAGCTTCGCGCTCGGGCTGGCGGTCGCCTTGGGCGCTTGCCTCGTCGGCGTGCCAGCGGCGATCGGCCTCGTGCGCGCGCGCTTTCGCGGCCGCGGCCTGGTGAGCGCGATCATGCGCGCGCCGCTGCAGATTCCGCACGTCGTCGCCGGCATCGCCTTCCTGCAGCTGTACTACGTCGCGGGCGACTGGTGCGGGATCTATCTGCAGGGGACGACGGCAGGCTTGTTCGTGGGCCATCTCTTCCTGGCGACACCGTTCGTCATCGGCAGCGTCGCAGCCGTGCTGCAACGATTCAACGTGCGCCTCGAAGAAGCAGCGCACGTGCTCGGCGCGTCGCGCTGGCGGGCATTGCGTCGCGTCACCTTGCCGGTGATCATGCCCGGCGTATTCACCGGCGCGCTCTACGCCTTCATCGTGTCGTTCGTCGACGTGCCGGTGGCGGTGTTTCTCGCGTCGGCCGATGCGACCACGTTCCCGGTCGAGCTCTTCCATGCGATGGAGCAGGACTTCAATCCCAGCAGCCTCGCGAGCGCCTCGCTTGCGGCGGGCTTCGCCATCGTGCTGGTCGTGCTGGCGCAGCGCCTGGTCGGCCTCGACAGCCTGCTCAAGTCGAATACTCGATGATTTCCGTCACTTTCCTTCTCGTGAGGATGCCATGCGCACTGCAATCATGACGCTGTCCCGGCTGTTGGTCGTCGCGCTCGCGTTCGTCTCGTTCGCGGCGGCGGCGCAGCCGGCCGACGACACGCGCTTCAAGGGCGTGACCCTGCGCGTCGCGACCTGGGGCGGCGCCACCCGCGACGCCCTGCGCGATTACGTGGCGAGCGAGCTCGAGAAGCGCGGGGCGAAGGTGGAGTTCGTGATCGGCAGCCCGCAGGACAACCTCGCCAAGCTGATCGCCGCGAGGGGCCAGGCGCCATTCGACCTGTACGAATTCCTCGGCACGATGCGGCCCGAGATCGAGGGGCGCAATCTGCTTGCCAAGCTCAACTACAGCAACCTTCCCAACGCAAGATCGCTACCGGGGCACAACGATCTCATGGTGCCGACCTGGATCACGGAAGAGATGATCATCTACAACAAGGACAAGCTGCGCGAAGCCGGCCTCGCGCCGCCGCAGAGCCTCTCCGACCTCCGGAATGCGAAGCTCGCCGGGCGCGTCATGGTGCCGGACATCTCCTCCGGCGGCGGCATCGAGGCGGTAGGCGCGTTTGCATTGACCGCAGGCGGCGACGAAGCCAACGTGACCCCCGGTCTCAAGCTCATCACCGAGATCCCGGGCGTGCGCTTCTGGAAAGCCGGTGGCGAGGTCGTCACCCAATTCAAATCCGGCGACATCTGGGTGGCGGTGGCGCATGCCGGCTGGGCGGTGCGGACCGCGCAGGCGGGCGTCAATGTCGCGACGACCCCGGCGCGCTTCGGTTCGAAGCAGGGCATGCTCAAGGAGGGTTACATCGGCGTGGTGAAGGGCTCGCGCAACCAGGAAGCGGCCGAGTTCTTCATCAACACCTACCTCTCGGCCGAAGCGCAGCATCAGTTCTCGCTCAAGGTGGGGGCGGTCCCGATGGTTGCCGAAGCACGCGCGCGCATGGGCGAATCGCCGGTTCTGCGCGATCTGGTGGTGCTCGATGCAAGCAGGATCGACAACATGGTGAAGCTCAATCCGGCGAAGATCGATCTTTCTCGCTGGAACGAGGAATGGAATCGCACGGTCGCACGCTGATCGCACGAGCCGCGGCATGGGCTACGTAGCGCTGCGCAGCGTCACCAAGCGCTTCGGCAACCTCGCGGTGGTCGACGCGCTGGATCTCGAGGTGCGCCAGGGCGAGTTCCTGACCTTGCTCGGCCCTTCGGGCTGCGGCAAGACCACGACGCTGCGCATGATCGCGGGCTTCATCCGGCCCACCCGCGGGCGCATTCTCATCGCCGGCGAGGATGTCACCGAGGCCGAGGTCCAACAGCGCCAGATCGGGATGGTGTTCCAGGACTATGCGCTGTTTCCTCATCTGACCGCGTTCGAGAACATCGCCTTCGGCCTGGTCGAGCGCGGTGTCGCGCGCGAGCGCATCGCACGCCGTGTCGCCGAGCTGCTCGAGCTCGTACGCCTGCCGGAGGTGCGCGACCGCTATCCGGGCCAGATGAGCGGCGGCCAGCAGCAGCGCGTGGCGCTCGCGCGTGCCATCGCGCATCCGCCGCGCGTATTGCTGATGGACGAGCCGCTCGGCGCGCTCGACTTGAAGATGCGCGAGCACATGCAGCTCGAATTGCGGCGCATCCAGCAGGAGCTCGGGCTGACGGCCATCTACGTCACGCACGACCAGACGGAGGCGATGACGATGTCGGATCGCATCGCCGTGATGAATGCGGGGCACATCGAGCAGCTCGATGCACCGGAGCGGATCTATGGCTCGCCGCGCACCCGCTTCGTCGCGCATTTCGTCGGCAAGGTGAACTTCATCCATGGCGCGATCATCAACGGCGATGCCACCTTTTCCGCCCTGGCGACGCCGGATGGCGTGCTGCGGTGCCCGGCCGTGGCGGGTCACGGCAGCGGACCGGTCACGGTGGCGGTCCGGCCCGAGCACATGAGCCTGCGCCCCGCCCACGCCAACGGGGACGATGCCAACGTCGTGCGCGGTCGCATCGCGGCGCAGAGCTTCGCCGGCAATGTGCGCCATTACGCGGTGCGCGTTCACGACGAGCACCTGCTGCTGGTCGAGACCCGGCCCGGCGACACCACATGGAGTGTCGGCGATGAAGTGGGCGTCGCGTGGCGCCCGGAGCACGGCGTGGTCGTCGCCGATTCGCCATCGCGGCAAACGAACGAGGGAGCCAACGCATGACATCACCGGTCAATCCCGGCATGGTCGAGTGGTCGGGCGACAATCCCGGCATCTATCTCAAGAATGCGGGCGGCGCGTGGACCGCCCTCGCCGTCTACTTCCGCGTCGTGACCTCCCCTCATGGCACCGGCATCGGCAGCATCGTTCTCGGCGCGCCGGCGACCGGCAGCGGCTATCCATCCGCGCCCAATGTGTGCATCTCGAGCAACGAACCGCTCATGCGCTATCTCGTGGCGAACTTCGTGTCGCGCTTCGCATCGTTTCGCGCCATGGCCGGGCTGGAGGCGATGACGTACCAGGCGCTCATCGCGCACGAGACGAGCGGCGACGGCCGCACCTTCCACCAGGAGTCGCTGCGCTCGCGCGATGCCGCGATCGTGATGCGCTGGGACGATCTCGGGCCGCCTTTTGCAGTCGACGTGCAGCCGTCGATGTCGGCGACAGGCCAGCACGAGATGTACAGCGTGTTCCTCGAGGCGCGCCGCGGCACCATCACCCTGAATGGCGACCGGCTGCCAGGCGAGATCATCCAGCGCGATTTCCTGGATCGGCGCATGAGCACCGCGTTCCTCGCATTTTCGGAGACCTGGCTCAAGCCGCCGGCGGGAGCGGCGTAAGCTATTTCCGCATCGGAGTTCCTTGGCCGGGAGGTGCGCCATGTTCCGCAAGGAAAGGTTCATCGAAGACTGCGTTGCCGCCATTCCCGAGGGGCAACCCGCCATTCGCGAGGTCGTGCTCGAAGCGCTCTCGGACAGTCCCGGGATGATGGCAGAGCTCGGCCCGCCCGAGCACGCCGGCATCACGCCCATCTACCGCTCGCCGCAGCTCACCATCATCAATTTCGTGTGGGCGCCGTGCATGACGCTCATGCCGCACAACCACCAGATGTTCTCCGTGGTCGGCATCTACTCCGGTCGCGAGGACAACGTGTTCTGGCGCCGCAAGGATGGCACGATCGAGGCCGCCGGAGCGCGATCCCTGGGCGTCGGCGATGTGGCCACGCTCGGGCAGGACGTGATCCATTCAGTGCTGAATCCGATCGGCAAGATGACCTGCGCGGTGCACGTTTATGGTGGGGACTTCTTCAATCCCGTCCGGCCGCGCAGCGAGTGGGATCACGAGACGCTCACCGAGCACGCATGGAACGCGGACGCGGTGAAAGCGATGTTCCGGGAAGCCGAAGCGCGGTTCGAGGCCTACCGCAACCAGGGCGGCGCATCGTCGGCGGCAATGCCGTAACGCTCGATCGCCGCGGCCGCCGTGTGCGGTGATACCTGACCGGTGCGCGCCAAAGCGTGCAACGCAGCCAGCGCGACATGATGCCGGTCGACCTCGAAAAAGCTGCGCAGCGCCCGCCGCGTGTCGCTGCGGCCGAACCCGTCGGTGCCCAGCACCGTGAACGGCGCCGCCACGTGCGAGGCGATGAGCTGTGGGTAGGCGCGCACGTAATCGGTGGCCGCGATCACCGGCGCGTCGCCGGCAAGACAGCGCTCGACATGGCTCGTCCGTGGCGCCTGCGCCGCATGCAGACGGTTCCATCGCTCGATCTCGCGCGCCTCACGCGCAAGCTCGCTGAAGCTCGTGACGCTCCACACTTCCGCCGCCACGTTCCAGTCCTCGCGCAGCAACGAGGCGGCGGCAACGACTTCGCGCAGGATCGCGCCCGATCCGATCAGCCGCACCGCGGTGGCACCGCTCGAGCGCTCATCCTCCAGTCGATACATGCCGCGAATGATGTCCTGCTCGGTGCCGGGACGCAGCGACGGCTGCGGATAGTTCTCGTTCATCACGGTGACGTAATAGAACACGTCGGTGCCGCGCTCCATCATCTCGCGCGCACCGTGATCGACGATCACCGCAAGCTCCGATGCAAACGCCGGATCGTAGGCGCGACAGTTCGGCACCGTCGCGGCGATCACGTGGCTGCTGCCGTCCTGGTGCTGCAAGCCTTCGCCGCTCAAGGTCGTGCGACCGGCCGTGGCGCCCAGCAGGAAGCCGCGCGCGCGCTGATCCGCGGCGGCCCAGATGAGGTCGCCCACGCGCTGGAAGCCGAACATGGAGTAGTAGATGTAGATCGGCAGCATGGCGAGGCCATGCACCGAGTATGCAGTCGCCGCGGCGGTCCACGACGCCGTCGCGCCGGCTTCGGTGATGCCCTCCTCGAGCAGCTGACCATCCTTGGCCTCGCGATAGCGCAGCATCGATGCAGAGTCCTCGGGCTCGTAGAGCTGGCCCATGGGCGAGTAGATGCCGATCTGACGAAACAGGTTGGCCATGCCGAAGGTGCGTGCCTCGTCCGCGACGATGGGCACGATCCGCGGCCCCAGCGCCGCATCGCGCAGCAGGTTGCTGACGAGGCGCACGGCCGCGGTGGTGGTCGACATTTCGTGCCCGGCCGCTTCGAGCGCGAAGCGCGCATAGCTTTCGAGCGGCGGCACGCGCACGGGATCCGCCTGGCGCCTTCGCGCCGGCAGATGACCGCCCAGCGCCTCGCGCCGCTCGCGCAGGTACGCAAGCTCGGCGCTTCCCTCCGGCAGTGAGTAGAAGCGCATCGCGACGAGATCATCGTCGGACAGGCGCAGTCCGAACCGGTCGCGAAAGCTGCGCAATGCGTCGATGTCGAGCTTCTTCTGCTGATGCGCGGTCATCTGCGATTCGCCGACGCCGCGCAACCCGTAGCCTTTCTTGGTCTTCGCGAGCACCACGGTCGGCTCGCCGGGATGCGCCTGCGCCGCGCGCAAGGCGGCATGGAGCTTGCGAAAATCGTGGCCGCCGCGCTTGAGGGCGTCGATCTCGTCCAGCGTCATGTGGGCGACGAGTGCGCGCAGCTCGGGGTCGAGGCCGAAGAAGTGGCTCTGGTTGTATGCCCCATCGTTCGCGCCGAGCGTCTGGTACTGGCCGTCGACCGTGGCGGCGAACTGGCGCAGCAGCGCGTGATGCGCGTCGCGCGCGAAGAGCGCGTCCCAGTCCGATCCCCACAGCACCTTGATCACGTTCCACCCGGCCCCGACGAACAGCGCCTCGAGCTCCTGGATGATCTGCCCATTGCCGCGCACCGGGCCGTCGAGGCGCTGCAGATTGCAATTGATGATGAACGTGAGATTGTCGAGCTTCTCGCGCGCGGCAAGCGTCAATGCGGCGATCGATTCCGGCTCGTCCATCTCGCCATCGCCGAACACGCCCCACACGTGCCGATCGCCCATGGCGGCGATGCCGCGATGCTCGAGGTAACGCATGAAGCGCGCGTGATAGATGGCACTGATCGGGCCGATCCCCATCGATCCGGTCGGGAATTGCCAGAAATCGGGCATGAGCCATGGATGGGGATACGACGACAATCCGCTCCCGGCCACTTCCTGTCGATAGTTGGCAAGCCGCTCCTCGCCGATACGACCCTCGAGGAACGCGCGCGCATACACACCCGGTGCCGAATGCGGCTGGAAGAACACGAGATCGCCGCCGTGCCGCTCGTTGCGAGCACGGAAGAAATGATTGAACCCGACCTCGAAAATCTCGGCGGCGGAGGCATAGCTCGCGATATGGCCGCCGAGCTCGCCATACGCAGCGTTCGCGCGCACCACCATCGCCAGCGCATTCCAGCGCATGATCGACGTGATCCGCTCTTCCAGCGCAAGCTCACCCGGGTACGGGCCCTGCTCTTCGAGCGGAATCGTGTTCTGGTAGGCCGAGTACGGCGGAACGTGCGCAACGATGCCGAGATGTTGCGCGCGCTCCTCGAGCTGCTTCAGCAGGAAGAGGCCGCGCTCCTTGCCGCCCGCCTGCACGGCCGCGGCCAGTGCGTCGAGCCATTCCTGCGTTTCGCCGGGATCGTGGTCGCCCTGGGGCAGGAGCATGTCCATGGGCAGGATGTTCGCATAACCTGGTCAGAGGCGCGTCACGACGCGCACCGAGCGCGGCAGCCTGCCCAGGGGCGATGCGGCGACGCACTCCCCCATGCGCTGGAACACGAGATCCACCCGCTCCTCGCCGACGCCGAGGCCGCGAATCGTGAGCCGCTCGATATCGTCCGGAAGATCGGGGCGCGCGATCTCGATTTCGCGCCGGAATGCATCGACCCGCAAGCCGAGGCACGCCTGCAGCATCATGAACACCGCGCCGGAAGACCACGCCTGCGGCAGGCATGCGACGGGATAACCGACCGGTGGCTCGCCGGTCACGCGCGCAAAACCGCAAAAGAGCTCGGGCAAGCGCATGCCGAAGTGATGCGCGGCCGCGAACATCTCGGACAGCAGATGCTTGGCGCAGTCGCGCTCGCCATAGCGCGCCATGCCCGCGGCGCATATGCCCGTGTCGTGCGGCCACACCGAGCCGTCGTGATACGACATGGGATTGAAGCGCGCGGCGCGCTCGGCCAGGGTGCGCACGCCCCAGCCGTTGTCGAGCGCGGCCGAAACGAGCTGCTCGATCACCGCGCTCGCGCGGCGCGCCGCCGGCACACCGCAGTACAGAAGATGGCCGGCATTGGATGCGCGCACCCGGCAAAGCTCGCCATGCCCGTCAATGGCGATGCCATAGTATTTCTGCTCCGGCATCCAGAACCGCTCCTCGATCGCTTCGCGCAACCGGGTGGCACGCTGGCGCCATGTCTGCTGCGCGGCACGATCGCCGCGGCGCGCGGCGAGGTCCGCCATGGCGAGCCGCGCCGCATAGACATACCCCTGCACTTCGACCAGCGCGATCGGTCCCGGCGGAAAGCTGCCATCGGCGTGGAACACCGAATCGACACTGTCTTTCCAACCCTGGTTGGCAAGACCGGTCTTCTCGCCGCGCGCGTAATCGACCAAGCCGTCGCGATTGGAATCACCCGCTCCTTCGACCCATTCCATGGCTTCGTGCAACGCCGGCCAGATCTCCTCGATCAGCGCGAGATCCGCCGTGCGCTGCGCATACGCACCGGCCAGCATCACGAACAGCGGTGTGGTGTCGACGCCGCCGTAATAGTTCGCAAAGGGCACCTCGCCCAGTCGCGCCATCTCGCCCTTGCGCGTCTCGTGCATGATCTTGCCCGGCGCCGCGTCGGCGAAGCTCGAGAACGCGTGCGCCTGATGGTGGGCCAGAAATCGCAGCACGCCGCGCGCGAGCGCGGGATCGAGCCAGAGCACCTGCATCGCCGTGATGATGCCGTCGCGACCGAAAGGCGTGGAGAACCACGGAATGCCTGCAAAGGGATAAGGCCCGGTCGCGAGATCGGTCTCAAGCAGCGCAAGATCCGACCGCGAGCGATCGATCCACAGGTTGAGCGAGCGGTTGCTGGTGCGCACCGCCGCGGCGCGCCGGCGCTTGCTTCGCATGTGCAGGCGCGCGAGCGCCGCCGCGTGCCGGAATCGCTGCGCGCCGGGTGGACCGTCGTAGGCGGGACCGATCTCGATGTAGAGCTCCGCACGCTCGTGCCTCGGCATGGTGAAGTCGAACATGGCCGAGTGCTGATCGAGGTGCTTCGCCGGCATGGAGAACGCAACGCATGAATGCCGTTCGATGCCATCGAGGCCGGCATAGCGGAACGCCACGTGATCCGGGGCGACCTCTCCGGGCAGGCGCTCGCCGCGGCGCGCGCGTCGCTGCCCCCGCACCTCGAAGATGTCGGCGAAATCGACGTCCAGCGCCAGATGCAGCGGCACCGGCACGTCGTGCTCGCCGTAATTGGTGAGCGCCACGCGTTCGTACACGCGCGCCTGCCAGATGAACCGCCGGCGCTCGATATGAATGACGCCCTCGGGTGTGCTCTGTCCACCGAGTTGCGGCAACGGCCGGTTGGTCAGGTTGGCGCGGAAGAACACGTTGTCGTTGCTCACGCCGGAGGTGAGCAACGCCGGGAGCACACCGGCAACGCTCATGATGAAGCGCGACAGCACGCGCGTATCGTCGCGAAAGAGGCCATCCGAGGCACCGACCACATTGCCGAGGCTGTCGGCGACGAGGAAGGTTTCGTCGTGCTTGAGCGAATACGCCCCGATGACGCCGCGCACCTGCACATCGGGTTGGGATTCGTTGTCCGGCATGATGTCCGTGACGGCGGGCTCAGTGCGATGCGATGAGCGCGCGGTAAGTCTCGAGGTAGTGGCGCGCCATCACGACGGCCGTGAAGCGTTCCTCGAAGACGGCCCGCACGCGCTTGCGTTCCAGGGTGGCGATCCGGTCGACCGCGGCGACGGCCTCGTCCTCGGAGCGCACGATGAAACCGGTCACGCCCACGTCGATGACCTCGCGCACCGATCCGCAATCCCATGCGATCACCGGCGTGCCGGCGGCCATCGCCTCGATCATCACCAGCCCGAACGGCTCGGGCCAGTCGATGGGAAACAACAGGGCCCGCGCGCCGCCGAGCAAGTCGCTCTTGGCGCGGTCGTCGATCTCACCGATGAACTCGACGTTCTCGGCGCGCGCGAGCAACGGCTCGATCTCGCGATGGAAGTATGCAGCATCGGCCGGATCGATCTTTGCCGCGATGCGCAGCGGCAGACCCGCGCGCGCGGCGATGCGCAACGCCCGATCGACGCGCTTCTCCGGTGAGATGCGGCCGACGAAAGCGAGGTAATCGCCGGGGTTCGCCTGAAACGAGATGAGATCGCGCGGCAGGCCATGATGCACCGTGCGCACCCAGTGCGCGAACGGGAGCGGCTTGCGTTGCGCATCCGAGATCGACACCAGCGCGAAATCGGTCCATCGGCGGTAGACGGCCGGCAGGTCGACGATGTCCAGGCGTCCGTGAATCGTCGTCAGCGCGCGTGCGGCGCAGTGCTCGAACAACGGAAACTGCAGCAGGTCCGTGTGGAAGTGCAGCACGTGGAACTCCGCGGCGCGCGCGCGCACGTCGTGCAGCATCGCGAGATGGGCGGCGACGTCCGACTTGAGCGTCGCGGGATCAAGACGCAACGCCTCCGCGCGCGCCGGCACCAGGCGTGCGCGGGTCCTCGAGTCTCCGCTTG
>Ga0070741_10007846_pt1 | contig 21805 bp, 18 predicted proteins | sample Coa_R1_4_FD_66440 | JGI IMG/M metagenome (GOLD analysis project Ga0070741, IMG submission 66440) | Surface soil microbial communities from Centralia Pennsylvania, which are recovering from an underground coalmine fire - Coalmine... | ecosystem: Environmental > Terrestrial > Soil > Unclassified ... | reverse complement strand
AAGCCGGTCGAAGCCAGGTCCATGTGGTTCACATTCATCGTGAGTTGCAGAGGGCTTTCAGCGGTGTCGGTGCGGCTCAGCGGACCGGCAGTGCCTTCCATACTCAATTTGCCGCCTCCAGGAGTATTGGCGCTGAAGCTCAAAGGAATAGTGCTGTCGTACCCGATATTAGAAGCCTTGAGTTCCACGTTGTCATAAACGTGCTGGCGTGAAGGATTAGCCGTGCTGGAAACCACGACACGGCCATCAACAATGCGGAAAGATCCTACAGAGAAACTTTCTCCTGCCGCCGGTTGCGCGGCTTCAGGAGCAGGCGTATTCCTGCGGCCCCGTCCACGCTGGCGCGGCTCGGCTGCGGCGCTCGCGCCCAGGGTTGAGAAATTCCATTTACCTCCACTGCCGCGCACCAGATACAACTCGGGCTCGCGCAAGGTTGCGGAGTTGACATGCAGCGAATGCGAAAAAATCAGCGGCAAAAGATCAACGCCCACATCCAGCGACTTGGCTTTGAGAAACGGCTGCTGGCTGTAGTTGGGATCATCGGCAATGCTGATGTCTTCCACACTGATGCCGCCATTCAATATGGAAAGCCGTAAATCACCGATGGTGACCTGTCTCCCCAAGCTCGCCTGCATGTGCTGCTCGATGGTGGGGCGGAACTGATTGACATTCACAATCAGGGGAAGGAGTAAGATCAGAATGAAAATACCGAGAAGAACCGCGCCAGTAATCTTCAGGCCCTTGTGCTTTTTCATGGACAACACCAGATCGCGCTTGGGGGAGGGGCGCAAAAGCCTACTTCACATCACCGGAATTGTGCCCATGCTATCACTGCAGGATGTCAAGAGCAATGCGGCTGAGAGATTTTTCAGGAGGCTGTTCAGATCTCTTGGTCAGGTTGCGGGTCAACCGCGGCTTCCATTGGCGGCCGCAAGCGATACTGCCGAGCGCATGATGGACAAAGCCGAGATATCGTTCTGCCCGGGGGTGTTCTTGGTAAATTCCTGCACATTATTGAGAATGCCCGAACATACGTCGCCGGCACTCTTGAATTCCATGGCCTCGAAGCCCTGGCGTACGCGCTCCAATCCGAACTCCTGATTGCCACGGCGGCTTTCCACCAGCCCTTTGCTTACCACCAGCAGCGCTGCCGAAGGCTCCAGCACAGACATCTGCGCGTCGTGCGTGGCATGTGAAAACAGGCCCAGAGGCAGTCCGCTGGCCCCCAGCAGTGTAAGGCCATCGCGATCTCTCAAAAGACCGGGGGTGTGGCCGGCGTTAATGTAAAAAAGTGTGCCCAACTCTTCTTCATAACAGCCCAGAAACGCGGGCGCATGGCGCACCCCGTTGGCAAGCTGTATAAGAGTGCGGTTCAGCAGGATGGTGAAATCGCTGAGAGCGTCGGCCTCGTTGAGAGGCGAGCCTTTGAAGAGCTTCTTGCCTTCCATGTGGAAAACTTCCTGTAACCCGGCAGCGATATCCAGGGCTTCTTCGCGTTTTCCGGCAATATCAAGCAAGAAAAAAATCAGGCGGCCTTGAATGGCCTGAAAGTCGAAAAAATCTCCTCCTACTCGCGCACCACGGTAAAGGGCGGCGACACTGGCACTTTGCAGGCTGGGCGCCTGACTGGTTTCCGGCCTGCGGAGAGTCCTCTGCGGTGCAGCTTGGCGAAATGGTAATTTCATACGTTCGGGGGAACGAGGAGGAAGACCTAAAAAATAACATAACTACCGGGAAATGCAATTCCTAAATTCAGGGGCAGGGTAGTTTCAAAATTCGCGCCTGCAACAGCAATAAAATCTTCTTTATCAATCGCTTGCGCGGGGAAGCCCCGAAAGGCAAGTTTGTTAAAATTTGCCCTGCGCATTCATTTTCGACAGAAGTCCTATCGCCGAGTGTGCGGTAAGCGTTTCAGGGACTGCATGGTTTTGCTCAGCATGGCCCAGCCAATGACCTCAACATCTTGCTCGCCAATGCGATTACGCGACACGGCCTGATCATTTTTGATGGCTAAGATGTAAACCGAAAATGCTTCAGAACCAAGGTTAGCGATAGAGTGGCCCGAAGTTCGCTCATAGAGCAGCACTTTTGTGTGAGTGGGTCCCATGGGCGCGGTTTTTAAAGGAGGGGAGAGCTCAGCCAGCCAGAATCCATCCGGACGAAAGCCCGGCAACGGCCCCGTCAGTTTGCACTGCATCGGCCCGAAGTCTTCGGGCTCGTACATCATTAAAAAAGGCATGGAGGCTCATTCAAGCCGGTTGCAAGCCGATCCAATCTTAATTGCCGCTCGTGCTTCCGTAAGTCTTCTTCAAATAATCGGTGAGACCGTCTTCCAGGTCGGCATAGCCGCTGTGGATGGTGCTGCGCAGTGCAGCTTCAGTGGAGGCGCCATCCCCGAGGCGCTGCAGAATGCGCTGGATGTCGCTCATGCCGTAGGTGTCGCGAATGTATTCAACCCCGGCCAATCCTTCGTAATACGCCATGTAGGCTTGTCCATTGGAGAAACCCATCCACGAGCCTTCAAGAGTGCTGAGCGGAATCTGGCGATGCTCGGCGTAGACGTTCGCAAGCTGCCTGCCCACCGAAGAAGTGCTCTTCGGTTCCAGCGCCTGGGCAACGCCTTCATTGAGCCACTGCGGACAGCGCCCGTGCGTAATCTGGTTAATAAATGCATGCGTCAGTTCGTGCTTGAGCACACGGGAGAGTTCCGAGGTCACACCGGTGAGGCCATCCACCGGAATACGTAACTTGCCGTCGTAGACCGCGCCTGACCAGCCGGGTGACTGGGTCACATCAAAAAATGATTGGGTCGTATAAAGCGAAACCGAGATGGTCTGGCGAGGAGCAACGCCCAACTCGCTTACCAGCGTGTTGTAGTCGGATTCCAGCGTATCCAGTATTTCTTTGCGCAGCTCGTTGGAGGTCTGTTTGCCCTCGTAATGCAAGGAAAAATGTCCGCTATCGGCTTCGGAAAAATCGCTCTCCGCGTTTTTCTCGCGCAGTGCTTTGTCTAACATGGCCTGCACGCTGGGGTCCGGACGCAGCTTCAGGGAACGCTGCCAGGCGCGGATAGCTTCGTCAGTGCGGTCTGTCTTGAAATAAGCGGCTCCCAGCAGGTACCAGGCATCAGCAGAGTTGGGCTCAAGCCGGGTGGCGCGTTCGGCGTAGGGAATGGCTTCCGCGGCGCGGTTTACGGAAAGCAGTGTAGCCACGTAAAGATGCAGCATGGCCGGATTTTCCGGAGCATAGTGCAGCCCGCGCAGCAGGTAGCTGAGCGCCAAGTCGCGGTTGCCGTTGTTGTATTCAAAGCGTCCGGCAACATAGAAAGCGGCCGCGACCAGTTCAACATTCCCTATGGATTCGATCTTGGTTATGGCTGTGGGATCAATGTGACCGTCTTTAAACAGCTTGTCCTGAACTTCGCTGGAGCGGCTGATATCTTCAACCGGAGGCGCGATGCTGATGTCATTTTTGGCATATCCGGAGCGCACCGGAGCGCCGCCGCCATCGATGCGGTCTACCGACGACTTTGGGATAGCGTAGCTGTCGTCGCCGACCTGGTACATCACCTTGCCGTTGCTTTCATGCGTGCTGTCGGCAAATATGGTGCGCCCATTCTTCAGGTGAATGGTGTCGGCCGAGGCAAACACGCACGCGATGCAGCAAAAGGCAGTTACAATGACTTTATTGAACACGCAAGCGAATTTTAGCAAATAACGCCTCTGTGAGCGCATAACCAAGGGACAATGACCAGAGTCAGCACTATCGGAAAATTTGCCCGTTGCACCCTCTTATTCGCAATCTTCGCCCCGGTGTATGGCTGGGGTGTCTCCCCGATGCAGGCAACCACCGCTTCGCCCTCGCCAGATGCCTCGCCCGCGTTGGCGCTCTATCATCAGTTACGCTCCGTTGGCCTGGATGGACAAAAAGTTTTTCACGTTCGCGATGCCGATCTGGACCGCGAAGATATTCACCTCTCGCTGACCGAAGGTACCATTGCTTTCACGCAGGCGGTGGATGGGCACGTCACCGGAGCTTTTTTTGAGGGCGAGGGCGAGATGCTGCTGGTTCCGGCGAACCAGACCGAGCGCGCCTCGCTGGCGCTGTTTACCCATGCAGCCGTGCTGGAAGAAAAATTTGCCACTGCGTATTTTCGCTTCAATGACGCAGCCTATGATGAGCTGCGCTCCAGCCTGCGGCCGATCGCGGCTGACGAAGCACAGGATTTCATCAACCGATGGAATTCGCTGGCGCAAAGCATGGCTGATGCTGACGCTCTGCGCTTGCTCATGGCTTTTAGCAATCCGGAAGGCACAAGGATTTTCCACGCGCGCATCGGGGGCTTGAAGCTGGGGACATTTGACGTAAACTTGGATACGAACTTTCCAGACCAGGTGTATGTGGCCCAAGTCAGCGAATCAGAAAACGGGACCCGCTATTACGACTTATGGACCGCTTTTCCCATGCGTTCAGCCCATCAGAATGCCGAGAGCGCGCATTCGGAGGGGAAGCCCGGGTTTTTCGATATTTCCCATTACAAGATCAGCACGCATGTTCTGCCCTCGCATGAGCTTGAGACCGAAACCATTTTGCAGTTGCACTCCAGGCGCGAAGGCGTGCGCGCCCTGGCCTTTGAGTTGTCGAGGTTTCTGCAGCTCAAGTCGGTGGTCCTGAACGGGAGCCCGGCTGAATTTATCCAGAATGAAGCGATGGTGGGTTCGCAGCTTGCGCGCCGCGGAAACGATATCTTTGTGGTATTGCTGCCCCGGGCTTTGCACGCAGGCGAGGCAGCTGAACTTAAGTTTGTTTATAGCGGTTCTGTTCTTTCAGAAGCCGGCGGCGGACTGATGTACGTGGGCGCGCGGGGCATCTGGTATCCCAATCAGGGGCCGGATATGGCTACCTTCGATATGGAATTTCGCTATCCTTCCGCCTGGACTCTGGTCGCCAGCGGACATCGCGTCTCGCAGACCAGCGCCGGCGGTGAACAGGTCTCTCACTGGATTTCGGACCGCCCGGTGCCGCTCGCCGGCTTCAATCTGGGCGAATATGTGAGCAGTTCTACGCATGCCGGCGAGACCCTGGTGGAAACCTATGCGGCGCAAGGCGTAGAGAGCCCTTTACAACATGCGCTGACCACCGAACAACAGGTGGCGCACCTGAATCCGCGTACGGGACGAGTGGTCATGGAATCGGTTCCGGCAACGCCAATACTGAGTCCTGCCCAACAGGTCAAACCCCTGACCCAGCGTGCGGCAGAGACCATTAATTTCATATCCAGCCGTATCGGCCCTTTCCCATTTCCCTCGGTCGCGCTTACACAAATCCCCGGCTCTTCGAGCCAGGGCTGGCCAGGCCTGGTTTACCTTTCCAGCTACGCTTTTCTCGATCCCTCTGTGTGGGACCAGCCCCAAATGCGCACCAGCGATTTTGACCGCATCCTGTATGACAAGCTGATGCCCGCGCATGAACTTGCGCACCAATGGTGGGGCGACAACGTGCTATGGGCAAGCTACCGCGATGAATGGATGATGGAAGCATTAGCGAACTACCTTGCGCTGATGGAACTGGAACCCAACAGCCCGGAAAAATTCAAAACCGTGATGGATACCTACCGCCGTGTACTGCTGGAAAAAAATAAAGAGGGAGTGGAATATAAAGACGCGGGAGCGGTGACCTTGGGCGTTCGGCTGGCGTCCTCGAAGTTCCCTGAGGGCTACGACAAGGTGCTGTATGGGCGCGGCACATGGCTTATCCACATGCTGCGCATGATGTTGCGCGAGCCCGGGCGCGTTAAAGCAGGCGCGGCGGCTTCGGCCGAAGGGGATCAACTCTTTTTCCAGGTGCTGCGCTATCTTCAGCAGGAACATTCGGCGTCGCGGCTTTCTACGGAAGAGTTGCAGCTCGCATTCGAAAAGGTGATGCCCGACAGCCTCTCCTACGAGAATAAAAAATCGCTCGACTGGTTTTTTTCGAATTGGGTCAACGGCACCGCCATTCCCAAATTAGAAGCCGGCCCAATCCGGGTGACCCGCAAACCGAATGGGGAAGAAATCGTGACCGGAAAATTGATGCAAAGCGAGATTCCGGAAGATTTTGTCACCTCAGTGCCCATCTATGGCGCCTTCGCTGCTCCCAACCGGCAGACGGTTTTTCTGGGGCGCGTCTTTGCCGATGGCAAGGAAACAGACTTTCGCCTCACCGCGCCTGATGGCGTGGCCCACGTTCTGGTCGATCCTTACCAGACAGTGCTGCGGCGTCCATAGCAGGTTAGAAGCAGCGCCGGCGTATCGCCGGCTATCGTGTTTGGCCACACGACTCAAAAGAAACTCGAACTCCGCATTTTTGCGAACAGATTCACCCGCTCGCAATTTCAAAACTGGAGCCACTACGAATTTCAGCGGGTAGTCCCAGGCAGCACGGTATTCCGCTATAATGATTTCTCAGCTTGTTCCCGCCAGATTTCGGAGAGGTGGCCGAGTGGCTGAAGGCGGCGGTTTGCTAAACCGTTATACGGTCAAAAGCTGTATCGGGGGTTCGAATCCCCCCCTCTCCGCCAGTCAGTCTGCAGCGAACCCAAGCTTTCTCCAGATAGGTGCGAATAGTCCGCTTTCTGGGCTAGTTTCGCGACTCAGCTAAGGAAACCCCGCAATAAGAGAGCATTGCACGCGCTTTACAGCCTAGTTTTTCTCCGGCACGGGTTTCAGTAGTCCGGTTTCTGAGGATCACCGAGGAGTGGGATTACTTCCGAGTGGCCCCCGATCTTATTGCCAACTCACAATTTAGGGTGTTAAATTTCATGTCAAGCCCATGGCAACAAGCGCACGCAAGGTGACGGAAGGCAAGCCGCTGAACCGAAGCCTGGCCGCCGCCAAGGCGTCCAAGCAGGACGAGTTTTACACCCAGTACGTTGACATCCAGAAAGAGGTCGAGGCCTACCTCGAGTTCGACCCCGACACCTTCCGCGGCAAGGTCGTCTACTGCAACTGCGACGACCCATTCGGTGACGTTAGGTCCCATAATCCGGGGCTTCATCTTCTCAATCCATGCCATGTCAGCAATGCTGACCTGTTTCAGTGCTCTTTCTACATTCAGAGCATGCAAGGAACGCCCCTCTTCTCGTGACAGGAGTAAACCGACCGGATGCGGGCGGGCAGCTCCAGTATTTTTTTTTACCGTACTTTGTTCTTCGGCCGTCAAGAACTCTGTGAGTTTCAAGATCGCGGGTGGTTTTTGCATAGGGTAAGAATACAGGTCGTTCCGCCGTTCAAGACAGTTCCTTAAGAGAGCAAATAAACGTGTTTTTAAGCCTGTTTTTCTCCGGCGCACGTTTTAGTAGTCCATTTTTCAAAACTAACACTGCAGCTGGATTCTCGAGGTTGCGGATCTGCGGAACCGTCATTTCCTGCCCTTTCAACGCCGTTGTCAGTCCGATGCTCGGCACAGCAAACTCAGCAACCACTCGGCATGGCGGGATTTCCCTTTATCATGAATTGATTTTCGATCAAATCCAGCGTACGCTTTGCCGTAACGGTGCCGACTGGCCGATTCCTTCCTAAGCTCTTGCTTTGTTGCGTAGTCTCATTATGAACATAGACTGGTTAAGAGTCTCTGAGATATCGAAGAACTTCACTGAAGCTGCAGCCGTGGTCGGTGCTGTAGGGACTCTTATTAAGTGGGCAACGGAGAGACAGGATAGATCGACTCAAGTCCTGCTCGAATTAGAGAATAGGTTTAACGAACCTCTCATTAGGATGGGACGCCTCTGTCTAGAGGACGATGAGCACTATGAAACCATCAGTGATAAGTTGTGGTCGGCAATCCCGTTTGATCGTCATGAACCGCAGGCAGCCTCACATAGTCCCTCGAACTCTTTGGAGGGACTCCGGAAGAGGCTTTATCGAAAATCGGATCAACCCGAGAATCACACAACTGACCCGTGGACACCCATAGATGAACTCCTGAGGTTCTATACACTCTTGGGGGGAATCCGGGAAGCCAAACAAGTTAAGGATGCAGCCCTGCGGAGATGCTACCGCTACTGGCCAACACATTACTTCAATCCTAAGAGAAAGGAATTCAACCTCTATGTTCAACATTTCTTTCCATCGCTTAAGAAATGGATTGATCAGGACGCGAGTTCGTCGGATTCACGGCGATTCTTTCGCCCAAAAGAATTTGGTTGGGGGAAAACCGGAGACGTTCCGCTTGACTTGGTGCTGAAAGCTTTACATGGCCGCATTCTTGTGATCACAGGATCTGGAATTTCTGCCGACAGCGGCATCCCCACGTTCCGAGGCAAAGGCGGCTACTGGCGGAAGTATGATGCCACCAAACTGGCTACAAGGCGCGCCTTTAACAATGATCCCGGGTTGGTTTGGAAATGGTATCTGGAGCGCCGCAAAGCAGTCAAGGATGCAACACCTAACAAGGCACACAAGATAGTCGCCGAATTGAGCAGCGTATGCCAAGACTTTTTGCTGGTAACACAAAACGTTGATAACTTGCATGAAAATGCAGGAACTGACCTCAATCGCGTCGTCAAGATCCATGGCGATCTGTTTGCAAATCACTGCTCGAACTTGGTTTGTCGCAAGCCTTACATGGGTGATGTATCAATTGACCAGATACCAAAATGTACCTGCGGCGCCTACATCAGGCCCGGGGTCGTATGGTTTGATGAAGATCCTGATCCAAAAATGAAGGAGAAGGTGGAGCACTTCTTGGAAACAGGTCCATGCGATCTGGTAATTGTGATCGGAACAACCGCCAAGGAAGAGTACATCGTAAAATGGGCGGCGCAAGCGAGCCGGAGGGACGGAGCAATGGTTGAGGTCAACCTAGAAACAACACCTCTTAGCTCGATGGCAGATTATCTTATTAGAGATAATGCGGTCAGGGCTTTACCAGAATTGTTCCAGTCAAGCTTGATTGAGATCGGAAGAGACGGCGGTAAAGGCTCTGATGCTGCCTTTGCCTGAACGAAGAGAAATGTAATCAGCTTGTGCCGCTCTCTTCTCCGCTCGTGCCTAGATAGTTCTCACCAACTCTGGCCTGTTGGAACCAAGGCAAAAGTCGGCCGTTTGTTCACGAAAATCGCCGCTCTCATGACAGCGATATCAAGGCTATTGACACTGAGTGGCGCAATTGGGCAAATCTCCACCAACACTTTCGGAAGAAACAGCATATCGGAGCTGTGTTGCCACTTCCTGGCATGGTGTTGAGTGCGTACGGGGGAGTTGGAGTTCCATTGGGACTGCCGATTACTGGCGGATGGCGGGCGATATTTGCCGTTGCAATGCTGGGGTTGCGCAGGTATAAGCGTTGTAAAGTCAACGAACTTGCGGCCCGGGGTTGGGGCGGTCTTATGCAGAGAGCCATCGATCCAAATCAACTCGGCGAAGACTGGCTGGGCAACAACATCGCCGTGACGTGTCCTCTGTGCAGGAAAGTCTTCGTCGTGAGCGCCCATCTGAACCGCGGAGGGCGCAAATGTCCGAACTGCGGGAAGTCCACCGCGTTAGTGAGCGGCGGCAAGGACAGCAACGGCACCGCGACGATTCAGGTTGACGAGTTGACCATGACCGACGCGGAGGCGCAACAAGTTGCGACATTGATAAACGGACGCAACCAACTCGCAAGACTCTATGAACCCGCCGACATACTTCGCGAGGCCCACCATTACGAGTACGAGTCGCGTGACGGTAAAGTCGTCGCCTGCGTCGAACGCAGGGAAGTGCAGTGGTACCAATGGGAAGTCCTGCATCTTTCCGTCGCTGAAGCGTGGGAAGGAAAAGGGTTGGCCTCCCTCGTGTATGAGAGGCTGGAACATGCCGCGCGCTCAGCCGGAGTCAGGATCCTCCAGTGCACCATCAGAGAAGGCAACAAGGAGAGCGTTGGTTTTTTCGACAAGCGCGGGTTTTCCAAGGTCGCCCGATTTCTCAATCGTCAGACGGGGAATGCAGTCGGAGTGTGGCAGAAGGTGCTTGTTGAGCCGCGACCCGACGGACGCGCGAAAAGCCCCCAAGAGACTGTAGAATGACCGACCCGGAAGCAAAAGAAACATGGGCCGCTCTCACGGCCCTGCTCACGAACTCCGACTTTGCGGACGTCCTCCGAAGAGTTGAGGCGTATCTGCGTGAGGGCAAGCCTGAGGAACGTGAAGTTGAACAGCTTGAAGAACGTCCGGTCGGCGAAGGACGCCTTTTTCACGTCGAAGATTTTCGCCGGAGGCCGGGTCGGCGCGCACGGTATATCGCCGTCGTCGATTACACAGAGCAAGAGCGGGTGCACATATTGGCCGAAGCGATTCTCCACGCGGTTGTATTTCCCCGTCAGATGGAGCACGACATTTGGAACTATCTGGAGAAACCTCCGGACGGTGTGAGTAATCCGATCGATATTCAGGCGATCAGAGTCGTGCGCGAGACGCCGGGAGGCGAACCGACCGTTGGGACGTTGCGCCGGGAGACGCCCCTGGCCGGCCTCGATAGACTCCAGAAGGCGCTTCAAGAGATCAGCCGCGAGGCGCAAAAGTGATCGCGCAGATCCTCGCTGAACTTCCCGGATTGTTCAGCGGGATCAGCACGCCGGTGACCGGGGCCGCGTCGGGCGACCTATTCGAAGTATATGTATTCGGCCTCATCCTCGAAGCGGCGCGCCGCGAAGAAGCCGTCGTCGGCTATGAGAACGTGAACGGCCCATTCAGCGGCGTTGCAACATTCCGCACCACGCCGGGACGCATCTGGAGCCAAGCGGCTCCATACACCCATGCAATTCTTCAATTCCAAGGCAAGCCCGCTCTCGAAGTTCATCTCGGCGTCTATCTTGAGGGAAAGTCCGGCAGCATTCACGAGGCCGATGTCGTCGTCCTCCCTCGGTCGGAAGGGGTCTCGTGCCGAACGGGGCGGGTGTACCCGAAGGCCGGGCGCGCACTCTGCACCGTCGAATGCAAATTTTACGACGCACCGCTCGGCATCGACTTGGGGCGAAGCTTCATAGGATTGAGCGCCGAGTTTGGAAACGAGAGAGCGTTCTTCGTCATGAATCAGTCGGAGGGCACCATCGGCAGACTTTTGGACGAGCACAATCGACATTGGGAACATTCAATCGTCCCGCCGTCCACGAACGACGTTCAGAGGCTCATCGGCTCCGTACAAACGGTGTTCAAGAGCTACAAAGTCGGGAAGTAAGACGAAACACCTACGTGTCGAGAGAAAATCGTCATTTACGTTCTTCCTTCAACCGCTTAGCCACCTCAATGACGAACTCTGAAGGACCGTTTTCAAAGCGTCTGCCATAACGATTCTCTGTGAACCCGGAGAATGTGATATGGACCTCGTGCCGCGCCCGCGTCAATCCCACATAAAAGAGTCTACGAGGCTCGCGCTTGCTTTCCGGAGTTCGTGCTGCCCAGGAAGGCAATCGCCCTTGCTCCATGCCCATGACGGTCACGACGTCAAATTCCAGCCCTTTCGCGCTATGGAGCGTGATGAGGTTCAGGTGATCCGACGAACCGGCCTGACCGCCAAATCCCGCGACGGTGAGCTCGGCGAGCTTGTCTCCATCGCCGGTCACCTTGATGAGATTCGCCAACGCGGCAGTTTCGTCGCGAAGATTGGGCTCGCGCCTGAACACGTCGCTCAGTAGAGACCCTTGAATATCTGCAAGCCAATTGCGGAGTGGTTCTTGAGGGGTACGGTGTGAAAACAGGAATTTCACGAGGGACAATTTCAAGGAATAGAGGGCGCTTTCGGTTTTGATGCTCGCGTTGAACCCTTCCCAGGCTCGTGAAAGTGTCGAGAGTCGCGGTTTACCTGTTTTCCATCCACCGGAACACCACGCGGCGCAGTCTTCGAGCCAGCGAATAAGTGGCGTTTTCGCATAGGGCCCTCCGCGATCCAGTCGAATGAACTTCATCCCCGCTTTCCGTGCCGCCCGCTCAATGACATCGCCATCATTCTTGTCGATGTAAAGGACCGCGATGTCGCCGAGGTTTCTGCCCTCACGTCTCGTAAGGGCAGCCGGGATGATCTTTTCGCATATGTAATTCGCCTGCTGATCGAGACCCTCTCGGCACCGATAAAAGTTGATCGTGCCCGCGTAGCCCCCCTTGGATCGGTAGTCTCGCTTCTCACCGAGAGCTACCTCTGAAGCATCAACAATCTTTTGGCCGCTTCGGTAGTTGAATCTGAGGTGGACCTTCTCCACACCTTCGTGCTCCGCTAATTCTTGGAGCAGGGCAGGATTGGCCCCTGCGAAGCCGTAAATCGACTGGTCGGGGTCTCCCACCGCAAGCAAGCGCATGCCACTCTTGAAACAGAGGGCCATCACGATGCGATGCAAGGGCAGTCCCAAATCTTGATATTCATCCACAACCAAAATGGGGAACCGAGCGCGGAGGCAGTGCCGCACCCACTCGTGGCTTTCGATTAATCGCAGGCCGATGAGCATCATGTCGTCGAAGTCAATAAGCCCTTTGCGCCGAAGAGAAGCCTCGTATTCCTCAACCAGTGCGGCAGATTGATCGTCATCACCGTGCCATTCCGGCGCATCGCGATCAAGGTGTGTTCTTCTATATTTGTCGAATCCGGTTCGCCAGCTCTCTGGCGGTGTATCCGGACTGACTACCTTCGCGAACGCTTCTTCGAACGTTCGCTGCTGTTCGCTCGGCAGAGCTACTGCAACATCATCCTGAAGATTGAGCCCGGCCAGTCGCGCGTAGGGCAAGACGACATGCTTCAAGCAAAAGGAATGGATGGTGCCCACGAATACGTTTCTGCCCTCTTGGATGCCGAGTTGTTCCAGGCGGCGGCGAAGCTCCCCCGCACACTCCGTGTTGAACGTGATGCACGCGATGCCGCGAGGCGACTGAACGTCCTCGGCAAGCATCTGCGCCATCTTTATCGTGAGCGTCTTCGTCTTGCCGCTGCCTGGCCCGGCGAGGACGACGCAATTGCCCTTTGACTTATAGGCCTGCCACTGCCCGGGATTGTCGCGCAGTGCTTCTGCTGCCGTAACATAGGGCGGCTCGAGATTAACGGCAACGGCTGACGACATATTCAATGGCCTCTTTTATGTAATCGGGGCAGCGATTGCTCCTGAGGTGTCCGGCGAGACGCTGGGCAAAGCGACCTTTGCCGATTGCCTCGATGTCGCTCAAGAACGTCTTGGCGTTCAGGGTTTTGGGATCGTCACGCCAACCTTCCGCACGCTCCTGCGCAGCCTGTGATTCTGCCAGCTCAATCAAAGTCTTCGTCACGCTTTTCTCGCGTCCGCACTTGAAAAGGTCAACTTCGAACGTGTGTTCGTTCAAGAAGAGGCCTCTCGATTGCGCGAGCGCGAGGAGTTGAGCGGGGCTCTTCCCGTTACGTTCCTTGGAAGACGAGAGATGTTCCAAAAGCCTCGTGATGCGCTTCTCGCCCAGATTCCTTCCTCCATCCTGGGGATCAAAATCGGTGAGCACCGCAAATGGTATGTCGAGTCCGCTTGGTTCGAGCAGTTTCACATAGGGAGCAAAATTCGTTCCTGCCACGGAGCAGACCGTGATCCCGAGCTCATCGAAATCGTGCCCGAGGAGCTTTCCCAATGCCGGAACGACGTATAGTTCTGCCTCCCCCTCGACGAGAATTACGCCCTTGGCGAAGAGCATCTCACCGCGCGTAACGTCGAGATACCGCTCGAGATCCTCGCGCTCCGCGTCGTCGAGCTCCAGTTCTGCGGTCGAAACGCCTTCGGAGCTTTTCTCGTCCGCGGCCTTTCTGAGGAGCACCAGGGACTTGAGCGGTGAGACGCTCACAATATGCGGAGAATGCGTGGTCATGAAGATGGTAGTTGCGGGATTCTCCTCGTCAGCTCCCTGATGGGCACGACGGCTCAGGAAGTCCCGATAGACGAGCCTTTGGAGATGCGGATGGAGATGGGCCTCAGGCTCTTCGATGGCCAAAAATGTGTGATCGCGTTTCCCTTTGTCAACCAACTGTTTGAGTTCGATGGATTTGAGGGCCAGATAAAGCAGATTGGCGGAACCCAAGCTCGCTTCGCTGATTCCCCTCTTGCCGTCATCAATGAAGAGCCGTAAGGCACGCAGGAGCCGGTCCGGTTCCGTCGGTGAAAACCCAAGGCTCAACTCAAGTCCGTGGGCACTTCCGACCATCTCCGTCATTCGATCAGTGATTTTTTCTGCGAGTTCATCCACCTCATCTGCTTCCGTAACCTTTTCGGTGGCGGCCGAAATTTGCTGAGCAATTTCTCCTAATGTGTCCCGGTCAATCCGTCCCGCGACCTCATCGAGCAACGGCCTGAGCGGCGACCTGCGCCAGTTGCCAAGATCACCCTCGGCGTCCCGGAGAGCGGGCAACAAATCGAGGGGGAGGCGACGACGGAACTCCCCGCCGATGCGGGTCTTCTCGTTATCTCCGCCATAAATAAAAAACTCATAGTCCGATTCCTTAATCTCGTTGTCTTTGCCGGCGCTGATGGGTCCGAAGACATAAGTCAACCGGGAGACCATCGGCTCCGTAGAAATTGGGAATTCCCCAAGCACGGCGAGATACCGGTCATTGTCCTCGAAATCTGAAAACTCAACCGCAATCTCGATGATGTCCTTCTTGGTGAGCGGCCGTGGAAGCCCGTCCCAATAATCTTCTTCCTTAAGCTGCCGCGCTGAGTCGGGCACGGATGGATCAAGCAGCAATCGAAGCGCGAAGAGTAGATTGGACTTCCCGATCTTGTTCTCACCCACAATAACCGCATGCTCTCCGAGCGCGATATCAAGGTCGTGGAAATTACGGAAGTTTTGGATCTGAATGCGGGAAATTCGCATAGAAGCTTACATTCCAAAGTCGCGTAAGGATGATCCTTTGCAGCAGTTCCAGTTGCTCTTGGGACTCTGACTCTAAGTGTGCTCTGGTATGGAAATTTCTGCAACTTGTCTCGGGCGTGGTTTGCTTGAGATCGCAGTTTTGAGACTGCTTGTTGATCTCTGAAGATCCTGCGGCTACAAAATCGCCTACGCCGCTGAGGGCGGGAGACCAGAAATCATTTGTAAGTTAGTGAAAAGATTGGTCGGGGAGAGAGGGCTTGAACCTCCGCCCCCCTGGTCCCGAAACAAAGAGAATTAGCTAAGTTTCATTTCAATTCATGTGAGTGGTGCTTCAACCGTACAACCTCACGCCATTCCTGCTCGTCGCTCCCATTCATTTTCTTATGGGTGCCCCAGAGCACCCCCAGTTTCTGATTCCGATGTGCCCTAGCATCACAGTTGTGAAATTACTCCTCATCGCTGATGAACAGGCTATACGAGAAGGAAAAGTCCCGAAGAACGCCGGCAAGAATGGATTTCGCAAGCACGATACCGCAAAGGTAGGGGCCTAGAGATCGATATGGATGCATCCCAGATTGGCAAACGAGCATGGGACTACGCCGGTGTTCTCCGAGATGCTGGTCTAAACTGCTTTGAATACGTCGAACAACTTACGGCGAATCAAGAAGGATAATTCCATTCGGGAAATCGCGAGTCACTGTGGCCAGCAACGCAAGGTACTCTGACCAGTCCCCGGCGTCAAAGACTTCCTCGAGTCTTGCTCTGAGCGTATTTTCAGGGCCTACTGTCATAGCGCTGAGTTTCCACGTTAGATTAGAGGCACTGAGGTCGTTACTGCAACCTGAGCCGATGAGAGAGTTTTGGTGCGTGCAGTTCTGCAAGGAATGTTGCGTTCTGCGTCAATCTGGATTTGGAGGTGCCGAGGGCGTGGCTGTGGTGTGGCTCGGGCGTAAAATATGTCCATGCCCACGATACTGTGTGATCGTCACCGCATTCCAATGCAATATACCGAAGTTACCTTCGCCGTCCCACCTAGAGACGTATGGACAAAGAACATGGCGTTGTGCTCCGAGCCAGGTTGTACTCGATACTATGCAATTGATCGTGGATATATTGACATCCGCGACCGACGCATTGACGACAGTAAGGTAGTGCGAAAACTCTGCAGAAAACAGGGACATGAAGCTGAGGCCATCATTGCCTTCATCCACGGTGAACCGCTTTGGCAGTGTTTAGAAGAAGACTGTTTAAAGGGCGAGGGGCTTAATGGCGCAGAAATTCGGATCGGCGACATTGTCTTGGCGCAGGGCCACGGGATGACCCGCTTCAAGGTTGTAGGAATTGACAATAATTTTGCGACATTGCGGGTTGTGGGCGATAGGGGAGAAGGCCTGGTTGAGTTAGAATTCGCGATTGAAAAACTTCCCGTTTCTCGTCTTCAACCGTCCCCGATTCCGGCTGGCAAGTGATTTTTCAGCCATCTTGCTTAATGCTGCCCCACATGTCTTGAATTGTAGCCAATGCTGCGTCAATATCCTTTTTTAGCCGCTTGTTGAGTTTTGTGCCCGTGTATTGGACTCGGCGAGAGACGTCCAGATAAACGACATCTTTCGGCTGGACACCCAACTGCTCCGCAGACGCCGCTTCAGACATTACTTTCATTACAATGTCCACGGCTTCCTTCTTTGGAACTTTCTGATTGAAATCCATCTTGATCAGTTTCCTGAGGCCACCTTCCTCAACATACAAGTCTGGTGTTGCCGATACTTCGACCTGGTGAAAGCGATACATGGGTTTGGGGGTAACCAGCACTTTAAAATCATTCCCAGCGAAATGTTTCATGTAGGCCGTGATCGCGCGAATATTGTCATCAATCCGAGCGGTGTCTTTTTCCGGATTCTCATGTTTCTTTGACGTTAGGCGTTCAATGGCTTTGAGCAAAACCGTTATGTCCTGGCCAGACTCGTGGAAGTCGCGAATCGTAGCCCTGGCTTCACTGTAACGGACGATCTGTGGCCTGGGCTTGCCATCTCTAAGTTTTGGAAATTTGGAGTCCCGAATGATCGTGCGTTGTCGGGAGGGGGAGGACAACATGAAATCCGCTAACACTCTTACACTTATGCGCATAACAGTTCTTACCTTTATATCACTACAGTGTGCCTACGACTACGAAAGTGTGGCGAAGAAACAGGAGCGATCGCCCCGAGAATTCGATACTCGCGTTCGGAATTGTGGAGCACACGCGCAACGATTGAGAACTGGGGGCGGCGATTTAGGATGTGGCTTCGCTGTTGGCCTTTATGATATGCGCGAATCAATCACCCGTCACTGTCGGTCGGGTCTTCCGGGGCGGATATAGAGGACGAGTTGACCGACTTCAAACGGTCTCTGGATGTGCAACCGGAGCCACCCAAAGATTGTCATGAGACGGTACTCGGACAAGCACCGGCCAGAAAAAGGGAAATTCCAACTACAACGAGGAAGACCAGAATAGAAAATGCACTCAGCTCCCATGCGAGACCTTGAGAATAGTGCAAAAACGCATACCAACACGCCAGCACTACTGCGAACGCTAACACGATGTTTACTAACAGGATGAGCAAGGGCGATAAGTAACGAAAACGGACATTTTCGTAAGTAAAATAAGTCGCAGACAGCTTCCTTTGCTCGTGACTTCGCTCTATCCTGGAGCCACGAGACTGTGCAAGGTTCGTCAGCGAATTCGATTGGTCTCGGCTCGTGTCGCCGGCCATCAAAGGCTACAGGCTGGCAAAGAAAAGGGCACGGGCATTCGCATGCATAAATCGGTGCCAGCGTGAGCTACTACTCTACGGCGGACTGGAAGCGGCTTGCTAATCTCGTGAAGAAACGAGACGGCAAGCAGTGCCAAATCTGCGGTGATCGAGCCGGCGATCCCTACTGCGTTCTTCATGCTCACCACATAGAACCTCGCGCACAAGGTGGGCCTGATATTCCAGCCAATCTAATCACTCTTTGCGATCTCTGCCACGCCGTCGTAACTAGGCGCTGGCACAGGCCATGGTTTGGTAGCGCCGCAGACATAAACCGAGCCGCTTTGGAGGAAGTTCGCCAGGAATACCTGGAATTTCTTTCTCTCGATCCTCTCACCCGGCGGAAGCGCCAGGAGCAGGTGTGGGCGTTATTGGGAATTGTTAGGGCAGCAGTCGGAGTGGCGCAAGAGAACGGCCTCGCATCGAGTTAAAGAAGGAAGGGCAGCCCTCGACAATCCATCTCGTTAAGCCGAAACAGATGATCTCCGATACCTCATACGTGCTAGCATTTCTCCATCAAACGTGCGTTATTGGTGGGTTAACCAGAACCAGACCTATCGCCACGAAATTGCGGGCGGTTATCTCTGGTCGCCAAAGCGAAATGCGAATGGAGCCAGAAACCCCTTCTATGAGGCGATGAGGGAAGTTGCGCCTGGCGACCTCATATTTTCGTTCGTCGACACCCGAATTGCTGCAATCGGTATTGCTGAATCTTATTGTTTTGAAAGCCCCAAACCGCAGGAATTCGGATCTGCTGGTCAAAATTGGGACAATATCGGCTGGAAAATAAATGCCAGTTTCACAAAATTACTCCATGTAATCCGTCCCAAAGACCATATCGGTGTTCTGCGTGGAGTTCTGCCGTCTCGTTATTCTCCTTTGCAGCAAAATGGCAATGGAATTCAATCCATCTATTTGACCGAAATATCCCAAAATTTCACGGAGGTGCTGGGGGGCCTGATTGGCCCAGAGGTGAATCAGATCGCTTCCGCAACAGCTCTCGCTCATCCACAATCACTGCTGCGGGATAGGGACGATCTTGACGATTGGGAACACAATATTGAAAGAGGGCTTGAAGTCGATCCAACTATCCCCCCGACTCAAAGGGAGGCGATCATTCACGCACGCCGCGGGCAAGGGCTATTTAAGCAGCGTGTCGGTGAGATTGAGACAAAGTGCCGTATCACCGGCGTCGACAATGCCGTTCATCTCGTAGCCAGCCACTGTAAACCCTGGCGACATTCAACGAACGAGGAGCGACTGAATGGAGAGAATGGCCTCCTTCTTACACCGAGTATCGACCACCTGTTCGACCGAGGTTTCATAGGTTTTGAGGATTCGGGAGTCCTTATCCTTTCGCCAGTTGCTCATCATCCCTCTCTCGAGCGCATGGGTGTAGAAACGAAGCGAATCACAAATGTAGGCGGTTTTACCGAAGGACAGAAGAAGTTTCTAGATTTCCACAGAAATTCGGTGTTGCTCAGAGCGGATCGATAGTGAGCCTCGTTGTTGCCTTTAACCTTGATAGATGTTCTCAGCATGCCACAGAAGTAATGAACGCTCGGGGCGGACTGATTCTTGCTGTGGGACGGCTACTGAACTGCCGTGCAAAGCATAGTACTCGCGGCCATTGTTGAATTCGTCTTTTATCCGACGGCTGACCTCAACGCGGAAATCCGGGGTCACTGTCATATAACCTCGGTCGAATAAGGTGTGGAGATCCTGGCGAAGCAAAATTCCATTTTGTGGATCGTGTGTTCCACCGCGAGCATAGGGTCGAATGTGCGCCGCTTCAAGCACATGCAATACTGGTGAACCTGTGAAGGCACATCTTTTCTTATAAAGGTCAGTGACAATGATCCGGAAGGATCCTTGGCCAAGTCGGGGGAAAACCACCTGAGGCTCTCCGAACCGACCGACAGTTTGGCCGAAGGCTTTCTCCGTAGCTTGCTGCACCGATAATATAGAGCGAACACGATCCCATATCTCCTTGCCATTCACGTCTGAATCGTAGCTCTTCCCTCGAACAATGCTTTGCGCCCAGCCGGGCAACGGAACCCAGTCCTCCCGGAGAAAAAAGAACGGGGACTCAAGCAAAATGCATCCTATTCTATGGTCTTCTTTTGATGAAGTCGGCATGCGGCGGTATTTTTCAATTCGTCCTCGCATCTCATCCTCGCTGGCCGCTCCATTTTTAACTCCGAATGCTTGCCAGGCTAGGCTCACAGGCATGATGCTCGAATGACTGAAAAATCCACCACCAACAATAAAATTGTCGGGACTATGAAGCTTGAAAAGAAACGGCTCACCAATTTGCAGCGCGCGAAATTGGACGTTACCGCTCGGCTGCCAGAAATTCAGCTCGTCTAGATCCTCTATTGCGGACAGATGTTCAAACCAATCCCGGTCCGTAATTCCGACGAAGAAGCGCATAAGTATCTGGAGAATTGTAACGAAGTGCCCTGGATTTCATGCAATATTCTCTAAACGTTACAGTCCATCGTACATAGGACTAAGTTGTCGTAAAAAGACGCTTCGTTTTTGACCCGTGACGTCCCACCACCGAGGTTGTTCCCGTATCATTTTCAGAGAAGTCGGCCGTCCCTGAGCCGGAACAGCCAGAAAGAAAGTAACTCTCTGTTTCTAGATCCATGCGTGAACAAGTAAGGCCGATTCAAGCAGCTCAGTATGTTCGGATGTCGACCGAACACCAGCAATATTCAACAGACAACCAAATGGATTCTATCTACCGTTATGCTCAAGCGAATGGCATGCAGATTGTAAAGACCTACTCAGACTCCGGCAAAAGCGGTCTGCATCTCGCCGGCAGAGATGCTCTGCGTGAGTTGTTGCACGATGTCGAACACGGACTGGCAAACTACAGTGTCGTGCTTGTCTACGACATCAGCCGCTGGGGCAGATTTCAGGACGCCGATGAAAGTGCCTACTATGAATACATCTGCAAGAGGTCGAATGTCCGGGTCCACTATTGCGCTGAACAATTCGCGAATGACGATAGCCTTCCATCTTCTCTGCTAAAAACCATCAAACGCACCATGGCCGGCGAATACAGCCGGGAACTATCAGTCAAAGCATTCGCGGGACAGTGCAGGCTCATCGAGCTGGGGTTCAGATAAGGCGGTCCCGCGGGGTATGGACTTCAGCGTCAATTAGTGGATTGCGATCGCAATCCAAAGGAACTCTTGAGACGTGGAATGCACAAGAGCATACAAACAGACCGCGTCATCTTGGTGCCGGGCCCAGAAGAAGAGGTTAGGGTCGTGAGGGAGATATATGACCGCTTCACAAAGGAGCGCAAAACAGAGCAAGAAATTGCAGGCTGGCTCAATGATCGTGGCCTGCGTACCGATAGTGGCCGTTTGTGGACTCGCAGTGTAGTTCATCAGCTCTTGACGAATCCAAAATATATCGGGGCAAATGTTTTCAATCGGAGCTCTTTTAAGCTCAAACGCAAGCGAGTCAATAACCCAGCGGAGATGTGGGTTAGGCGCGAGAACGCCTTTCAGCCTATTGTTACTCCCGAGCAGTTCGCGGAGGCGCTGGCGATTGTTAATGCCAGATATAAACACCTCACGGACGAGCAACTTCTAGACTGCCTTAAGAATCTGTTGGCGCGGTTCGGTACCCTGTCTGGCTTCATCATCGATGAGACGGAAGGGACTCCTTCTACTGCAACGTACCGTAATCGCTTTGGTAGTCTCACTCGCGCATACACCCTCATTGGTTATACGCCATCACGGGACTACAGCTACGTGGAAACGAATCGAGCCATACGCTCTTATCACCGCCAACTCTGCTCTTCAATAGTGAGACAGCTTCGCGATAATGGCGCCACTCTACAGGAAGATCCAAATACTGGGCTGCTCAAAATTAATAGTGAGTTTACTGCTTCCCTTGTCTTGTCGCGATGCCAAGAAACGGCTGCTGGCAATCATAGGTGGCTTTTGCGTTTGGACAATTCACTGAACCCGGACATAACGCTTGCTGGTCGGCTCAAACCGGACAACTGCGACGTCCTTGACTATTATCTCTTGCCGAGCATGGAGTCTTTGGGAGACAAGCTGCGCCTAGCTCCCGCGAATGGCCTTGTGCTCGACGTCTACAGATTCGAGAATCTAAGTTTTTTCATGAGTCTGGCACGACGGACTCGTGTGGAGGACGCCGCTTG
>Ga0070741_10007845_pt1 | contig 21806 bp, 20 predicted proteins | sample Coa_R1_4_FD_66440 | JGI IMG/M metagenome (GOLD analysis project Ga0070741, IMG submission 66440) | Surface soil microbial communities from Centralia Pennsylvania, which are recovering from an underground coalmine fire - Coalmine... | ecosystem: Environmental > Terrestrial > Soil > Unclassified ... | reverse complement strand
CGACGTGACCGGCTCGGCCGAGCTGCCCGCCGGCACGGAGATGGTCATGCCCGGCGACAACGTGAATCTGACGATCACGCTCATCACCCCGATCGCCCTGGAGGAAGGGCTGCGCTTCGCGATCCGCGAAGGTGGCCGGACCGTGGGCGCCGGTGTCGTGACGAAGATCCTGGAATAGAGATGGCAAAGGACAACCGACCGATCATCACGCTCGCATGCACGACCTGCCGGTCGCGGACGTACGCGACGACCAAGAACCGGAAGAACGACACCGATCGCATCGAGCTCTCGAAGTTCTGCCCGCGTTGCCGCAAGCACACGGCGCATCGAGAGACGCGATAATGAAGGTGCCCGTGGCGACGCGCGGGACGCGCAGTGCCTCGCGGCTTCGCCGCTCGGCCGCGCGTCATACGGCGGTAGCTCAACTGGCAGAGCCCTGGTCTCCAAAACCAGTGGTTGAGAGTTCGAGTCTCTCCCGCCGTGCAGAGGGAGGCCGCTAGTGGCCAACGCACCCACGCTTCCGCGTGGCACGGGCGTCGTCTCGTTCGCGCAGGAGTGCTGGTCCGAGCTGCAGAAGGTCACGTGGCCGGACCGCGAGACGATCGTCCGGCTCACGGTGATCGTCATCCTGATCTCCGCCCTCATCGCGGCGTACATCTTCCTGTTCGACAACTTCTTCACCTTCCTGGTCACGCAGAACATCGTGGGGGCGCCCACCGCGCCCACCCCGGCACCGGCCCCTTAGGAGATCGCCAGTGGACGAATCAGAGCGGAAGGACGAGCGGCAGCCCGAGCCGGCGACCGAGAGCGAGGCACCGCAGCGCGAGGAGATCGACGCCGCGAAGCTCTCGGACGAGGCCGCGGCCCAGGCCGCGCGCGCGTTCCTCGGCACCGTGGAGCCCGACGAAGAGGTCTCGGTCGACGAGGCCAAGAACCTCCTGCGCCGCGCCGGCGCCGTCGCCGAGGTCGAGCCCGAAGCGGTCGAGCCCGTCGAGGCGCCGGCCGAAGAGCCCGAGGCGCCCGCCGAGCCGGCGGCCGCGCAGCCGTCCGACGACGGCCGCCGCTGGTACGTCATCCACACGTACTCGGGGTACGAGAACAAGGTGAAGACCAACCTCGAGCACCGCATCCAGTCGATGGACATGGGCGACAAGATCTTCCAGGTGCTCGTGCCGACCGAGGAAGAGATCGAGATCAAGAACGGCAAGCGCCACCCGGTGGAGCGCAAGATCTTCCCGGGGTACGTGCTCGTCGAGATGGTCATGAGCGACGACTCCTGGTACGTCGTGCGCAATACGCCCGGCGTCACGAGCTTCGTGGGCAGCGGCAACAAGCCCACCGAGCTCAACGACACCGAGGTCCGCCAGATCCTGCGGCAGATCAAGCTCGACGCGCCGAAGTACAAGGTGGCGTTCCAGAAGGGCGAGGCGGTGCGCGTCACCGACGGCCCGTTCACCGACCTGCACGGCGTCGTCGACGAGGTCAACCCCGAGCGCAACAAGGTGAAGGTCCTGGTGTCCATCTTCGGCCGCGAGACGCCGGTCGAGCTGGACTTCCTGCAGATCGAGAAGCTGGTGAAATGAACAAGAGACGAGCGAGGAGCGGCTTCGCCGCGACGAGCGAGACAACCCGCCTGGGGCGCGTCTCCCGGCGGAGCCGGAGATTGAATTAGATGGCGAAGAAGGTCAAGGCGGTCGTCAAGGTCCAGATCGCGGCGGGGAAGGCCACGGCCGCGCCGCCGGTCGGCACCGCGCTCGGCCCGCACGGCATCAACATGGGCCAGTTCATCAAGGAGTACAACGAGCGCACCGCGGCGCTCGCCGGCACCGTCGTGCCCGCCGTCGTGACGATCTTCGAGGACCGCTCGTACACCTTCGTCACGAAGTCGCCGCCCGCCGCCGACCTCATCCGCAAGGAGGCCGGCATCGAGAAGGGCTCCGGCAAGCCGAACAAGGAGAAGGTCGGCAAGATCACCAAGGCCGCGGTGAAGAAGATCGCCGAGACGAAGATGAACGACCTGAACGCGACGAGCCTCGAGGCCGCGATGCGGATGGTCGAGGGGACCGCGCGCAGCATGGGCGTCGAGGTCGCCGGGTAGCCGGCTCGGCGCGTTCTCTCGTACGATCGAGGTCCCACCGCCTGGTGGGCGTGCACCGCGCGTGAGACGGTAGGCCGCGAGGCCGAGAGGAGCGAAGACATGGCGGAGCGCAAGCGCGGCAAGCGCTACGAAGAGCTCGCGAAGAAGATCGATCGCACCCGCGCGTACAGTCCCGACGAGGCGGTCCGCCTCGTGAAAGAGACCAGCCAGGCGAAGTTCGATGCCACCGTCGAGGTCCACCTGCGCATGGGCGTCGATCCGAAGCAGGCCGACCAGATGGTGCGTGGCGCCGCCGTCCTCCCCAACGGCACGGGCAAGACCGTCCGCGTGATCGTGTTCGCCCAGGGCGAGCGCGCGCGCGACGCGCAGGCCGCGGGCGCCGACGCCGTGGGCGCGGAGGATCTCGCGAAGAAGATCGAAGGCGGCTGGCTCGACTTCGACGTCGCGATCGCGACGCCGGACATGATGGGTCAGGTCGGTCGTCTCGGACGCGTCCTCGGACCGCGCGGACTCATGCCGAACCCGAAGTCCGGCACCGTCACGATGGACGTCGCGAAGGCCGTCCGCGATTCGAAGGGTGGCCGCGTGGAGTTCCGTGTCGACAAGACCGGCGTGGTGCACACGGTCGTCGGGAAATCGTCGTTCACGGAGCAGGCGCTGCTCAGCAACCTCGCCACGATCGTGGATGCGGTCAACCGCGCGCGCCCGACAGGCGTGAAGGGCGACTACATCGAGACCGTCTACCTCACCAGCACCCAGGGGCCGAGCGTGAAGCTCGACCGCGCCGGGGCCCTGGCGCTCGCGGGGCGCGCGACCGCATAATTAGAGGCACAACTTCACAGCCAGAGAAGCCGGCACCCGAGAGGGGTAAGTCCTGCGGAGGCACGAGTGACCGCGGCACGGCCGCGAACGCCCTCGTTCTCCGCTCTCGAGAACGGGGGTTTCTCATTTTCTCGGGGTAGGGGCGTGGCCCCTGCGACGAACAGGAGGGCGAATGGCGAAGATCAAGACCGGACCGAAGGTGAAGCGCAAGGGCGGCGGGATCCCCGCGAAGAGCCGTGCCGTCGACGCGCTCGCCGATCAGCTCAGCGGGTCCACCGCGGTCATCGTGACCGAGTACCGCGGTCTCAAGGTGACCGAGCTCCAGGATCTGCGAAAGCGGCTGCGCCCGAAGGGCGTGGAGTACCATGTCGTGAAGAACAGCCTGCTCACGCGCGCCGCGTCGAAGACGCGGCGCGACGGCCTCGCCAAGCTGCTCTCGGGGCCGACCGCGATCGCGCTCTCGAAGGGCGACGAGGTCGAGCTCGCGAAGGGCATCGTCGAGGAGCTCCGTGGGCTGAAGGCGCTCAGGGTCGTCGGCGGAGTCATCGGCGGCGAGTCCCTCTCGGCCGAGGACGTCACCGCGCTGGCGCGGCTCCCGGGTCGCGCGTACCTGCAGGGCCAGATCGTCGGCAGCATCCAGGCGCCGCTCGGTCAGCTCACCGGACTCCTCGAGGCACCGTTCCAGAACCTCATTCACGTGCTGACCGCGCGGTCGGCCTGACAACGAAGGAGAGATAGAAGATGGCAGTCGACACCAATCCGAAGTTCGAGAAGCTCGCGGGCGAGCTCGAGTCCTGGTCGATCCTCGAGATCGCCAAGTTCGGCAAGTACCTCCAGGAGCGCTGGGGCGTGTCCGCCGCGCCGGTCGCGGTCGCCGCGGCGCCGGGTGCCGGTGGTGGCGCCGCCGGCGCGGCCGCCGAGGCCGAGGAGAAGACCGAGTTCAGCGTCATCCTCAAGGAGGCGGGTGCCTCGAAGATCAACGTCATCAAGACGGTCCGCGAGATCACGGGCCTTGGCCTCAAGGAGGCGAAGGACCTGGTCGACGGCGCGCCCAAGCCGGTGAAGGAGAACATCGGCAAGGACGAGGCCGAGGCGATGAAGAAGAAGCTCGAGGAGGCCGGCGCGGCCGTCGAGCTCAAGTAACGCGAGTCGAAGCCGCATCACGAAGAGGGCCGTCGAAAGACGGCCCTCTCTTCTTCGCTCGGCCCGGTCGTTCTCGCCCAGCAGCGCCGCCGTGGCGGCACGGAAACCGCCCAAATGCGCGTATTCAGGCCAGAATGCGCGTGTTCAGGCGGCATGGCGACCGTGAGCGTGCGAGCGCGTGACATGCGCGAGCGCCAATCGGTCGCTTGTTCTGATTCCAGAATTGGCAGCGCACGCGACCCCCGATATCGTTCTTACAGCGCTCCCGCCGGTTCAGGTCGGTGGGCTCGCGAAAGGTGCCGGACCGGGGCCCGCGAGGGCTCCGGTTTGGTTTTTCAGAGGATCCGGATCACGTCGTCCTTCGCTCGCGTGGCTCCTAGCCGCGAACTCTGCTGATGGACCGGTCGAGGACGATGAGGACGTCGGCCTTTCCCAGCAGTCCGGTGACGTGCACGACGAGCGACGACAGCTCCGGTCGATCGGCGATGGCCTGCAGCACAGCCTGGAGATAGGCGGTGTGGCCCTGGCCGGACTCGGCGGGCACGAGGCCGAGCCGGTCGGCGACCGCGACGATCTGCATCATCACGCGCTCGGCCTCGTCGAGCTGGCCGCGCCGCTGCTGGATCGCGCTCAGCACCGTGCCGGTGGCGTGCTTGAGCACCTCCGCCGCACGGCCTTCGCGATACGCGCGGCCGCGCGGTCCGGCGCCGGCCGGCCCGTCGCGGTGACCGCGCTCGCACGCGATGAGCTCGCCGCGCGACGCCGCGATCTCGGACGCGACGGGCATCCCGTAACGGCCGAGCGTGTCCTCGGTGTCCTTCAGCCACGACTTCACCGCGCTCACGAACTCAGGGTCTCGCTCGTCGTATCTCCGTACGAGCGCGGGGACCTCGGCGAGCTTCGTCTCCGCTTCTTCGATCGCGAGCAGATGCTGCATGTGTCCCTATTCGGGAACGAGTCGCTTCGTGCTGGCGTCGTCGGGATCCGTTTGCGTCCACTCGACACCCTCCTCACTCACCGTGAGGCGCACGCGGGTGAGCGCCAGCGGCGGCGCGATCTCGCGCAGCTGTGCGGTCGCGACGACGACCTCGATGGGGGCCGGCGCCGGCAGCAGCGGAGTGAATACCGGCTCGAACGCGCGCCGCAATGCGGTGGTCGCGGCGTCCGTGTCGACGGAGCGCTCGCGATCGCTCCCGGTCTTCAGGGCCGCGACCACGTCGGCCGCCGCCTCGCCCGGTGCCCGCGCCGCATCGAAGGCCGACACCGTGCCGGACGAAAGGCGCGCGAAGATGGCGTCGAGCGCGCCCGCGATGGTCTTGCGCGTGGCCGGACTCGGCTGGATCTTCAGTGCCCGCAGCTCCTGGTCGACGATCCCGTCGACACGCTTCCTCGCGGCGTCGAGCTCGGCCGCCGACGGACCCGACGCGCGCGTCGAGTCCGTCTTCTCGATCGCGACCGGCAAGTCCAGGGTCACGTTGGGCAGGCGGAAACGCGGTACCGGCATGTGTCGCAGCAGCGGATGCGAGCCGTAGAGCTCCGCGATCCGCGCCGCTTCCAGGTCCGCCTGCACCCGTGCCTTGGTGATCTCGGTCAGCAGGAGACCGAGATATTCGGCGAGCGTGGGCATCGCCGATCGCCCTAGGGAACGACCGCGGGGGCCTTCGCGGACACCGGCTGCTCGCGCATCGCCTTCTCGAGGATGCCGAGCACCCGGTCGAGGCCGGCGGGCAGCTCCTCCTGCACGGCCTTGATGTGAACGTCCATCGAGTAGGTGCGGTCGACGGTGACTCCTTCCGACGTCTTCCGCTGATAGGAGACCGAGACGTTGAGCTTCGCGGAACCGCTCGGCCAGCTCTGCTTCACGGTGAGGTCGGCCTTGATGCCGAGGTCGGTGTCCGTCTTCGAGAACTCGACCGAGTTGAGCTTCGCGTGGAAGTCGATCGTGGTCTCCTGGATGCGGATGAACGGGATCGGGAGCATCGTGAGGATCGGGATCTCGAGCTTCATCTCCTGGATCTGCGCCGGCACGGCGGTGGTGTGCGCCACCGTCGCGGTCGCGGCTGCTCCGGTACCGCCGCCGCCGGTGAATCCGACGGTCGGTGCGGTGGTGTAGCCGGTGCCCGGATTCGTGATCGTGACCGCCGTCACGACGCCGCCAGCGATCGCCGCGACGGCCGTCGCGCCCGTTCCGCCTCCGCCGGTGAATACGACGCTTGGCTCGCTCGTGTACCCGGTCCCGCCCGCCGTCACGTTCGCGGCGGTCACCTGATCCGTCGCCGGCATGAAGGGCGCGACTTCCTTCGGATACTTGAAAGTGACGTAGATCGGCTTGCCCGGCACCGGATTTCCGTTCGCATCGACCGTCGCCGGCTCGAAGCCGACCGACTTGATGAAGTTCACCGAGCTCATTGCCGCCTGCGCCTGCGCATTGACGACGGCGACGAGCGGGCCGCCGAGCATCGCGGCGAAGTCGAGGCTGGCGAGCTCCTGACCGACATTCGGCATTTCGCAATCCTCCCTTGACGAAGGCACGGATAGTCGTGACGACGCGGGGCGCTGTCAATAGGGTCACTAATCTAGGATCCACTCGTCTAAACTCGGTCGACGGATCGCCGCGGCGCGCCCCCGCTTCGGGCTCGGCGATGGTCGTGCGTCAGCTGAGCGACCAGCCGAGCGCGCGGCCCTCGAGCCACGCCGGCGCTTCTTCCGATCCCTTGAGCAGCGCGACCTTCGCGTAAATCTCCGCGTCGGTCGCCGTCTTCGCGAGCACCGACGCCTCGCCGAGATCGGTCACCGCGGGCCGCGCGGTGCGCGGATCGATGAGGTGGTGGAGTCCCGGTCCCCACATGCGCTTCGTGGTCCCGCTCGTCGCCGCCCCGAGATCCTTCAGCAGGACGGTGCGATCGCCGAACCCGACCGGCCAGCCCTCGCCGGTCTCGCCCGGCCCGCGCGCGTAGAGGTCGCCGCAGAGGTTCACGAGGCAGCTCGGACCGAGCCGCTCGGCGAGACGATCGGCGAGCCAGCCCTTCGCGATGCCGCCGAGATCGATGGCGGCTCCCGGCCGCAGCAGCGCCGTGCGGCCGCGTACCTCGAGGAGCTCGGGGAGCGGCCGCGGCACCGGCGGCGCCTTCGAGGTCGGCGTCGCGCCGAGCGCGAAGTCGCGCGTGTACCCCGCCGCCAGCAGGCCCGCGAGCGTCCCGACGTGGACGAGGCCGTCCGAGACCTCGTAGGCGCGCAGAGATTCGCGCAGGAGCGTGCCGAGCTCGTCGCTCACCTCGACCCACCGGCCCGCCGACGCGTTGAAGCGCGAGAGCTCGGAGTCCTCGCTGAAGCGGGTGAGCCGATCGCTCATCGCGTGCACCCAGGCCTCGGCCTCGGCGAGCGTGCCGCTGCCCACGCCGATGCGATAGAGCTCGCACTCGCCGCCCATGGCCAGGAAGGCGCGCTGCTCCACGCTCTCTATTAGGACACGTGCGTGTATGCGATGCCGGGCAGCTCCGTCGCGCGCACGCCGGGCTGGAGCGTGATCTGCGGGGGACGCGTGCTCGCCCGCGGCGCGGTCCGGGCGCTTCCGGGCGGTGCCGGCGTCGCGCTCGGCGCCGGGGTCCCGCGCACGACGACATCGCCGGCGGCTGGCGGCTGGAGCGGCGCGGACGGGTTCTTCGGATGCCCGACGACGTACGCGTTCGCGCCCACGAAGGTGGCCGCCGCGACGAGCGCGGCGCCGGCGCGCAGCACGAGGGACCGGTCCACGGCTAGCTCTTGGCGGCGACGGAGGACTTCAGCATCGCGATGCGCTCGTAGGTGTTCTTGAAGACCTCCTTCGCGTCGACCTCGAGGTGCGTGTCGAGGATCTCCTGGTACACCGAGCGGAAGTCGACGCTGTAGCCGAGGTTGCCGCTCGCGTCGAGCTTCGCGAGGCTCGGGAGCTCGCCGTAGATGCCGCCCTTCACGGTGTCGCCGATGAGGAACACCGGCGCCGCGGTGCCGTGGTCGGTGCCCGCGCTCGCGTTCTCCTTGGGACGGCGTCCGAACTCGGACCACGTCGCGACGAGCACGCGGTCGGACATGCCGTGCCCCGCGAGGTCCTGGTAGAACGCCGAGAGCGCGGAGTCGAGGTAGGCCATGAGGTCGTCGTGGCGCGCCTGCTGCGTGTAGTGCGTGTCGAATCCGCCGAGCGTCACGTGCAGGATCTTCACGCCGGTGCCGGTGACGATGAGCTGCGACGCGAGCTGCAGCGCCGCCGCGAGCTGGTTCTTCGACGAGTACACGAGCTTCGCGTTGTCGGAGTACTGGGCCTTCGGCGTGTACCCCGACGACGACGTCTTCAGCTGCGCGATCGTGTCGCGCGCCGTCGTGACCGCGGTGTCGAACAGCGCTCCGTAGATGCCCGGCGTCCCCGTGTAGAGCGCGCCCATGGCCTTGTCCATGTCGTCGCCGCCGTTGAACTTGAAGGACTGCTGCGAGTTCACGACGGTGAGCGTGGCCTCGAGGTCGCGGAGCGCGCCCGGGATCTCGGTCGTGCCGCACGCGCACCCGACGAGCGGGTGTCCGGCCGAGTCGTAGTTCTTCGCGATGGTCGCGCCGAGCCAGCCGTCCTGCTGGCGGCGGTCCGGGTCGGCGGTCTCCCACACGCGGATCGAGTCGAAGTGCGAGAACGAGGGCTTCGGGTAGCCGACGCCCTGCACGATCGCGACCCTGCCCTGATCGAAGAGGCTCTTCACGCCCTTGAGGTTCTGGTTCAGGCCGAGCTCCTTCGAGATGGGGAGGGCCTGATCCACGGACTTCGAGAGCTGCGGCCGGAGATCGCGGTAGGCCTGGTCGCCGAGCGGCATCACGGTCTGCAGGCCGTCGTTCCCGCCGGCGAGCTGGACCATCACGAGGACCTTGTCGTTCGTGACCTTCTCCTGCTTCGCCGCGTAGACCGCGCGGGCGAAGACGTCGGGCACCGCGGCGTAGCCGGCCGCGAGCCCCGCCGCGCCCGCGCCGAACACGAGGCCGGAGCGGAGGAAGTCCCTGCGATTCAGCTTCGAGAGCGTGGCGACCATGTCGGCCCCCCTTACAGCAGTCCCGTCAGGGACTGCACGTACAAGAGATGACGAGTGAAACGAGTCATCGCGTTACTTCAGCTGGAACTCGGGCGAGGCGAAGACCACGGCCCAGCGCCGCCTGTCGTCGCTCGTCTGGTTCAGCAGCGAGAGCGTCTGTTGCGAGAGCACGCCGTCGAGATACACCTGGTGCGCGTTGCCCGACGGGGGCAGCTTCTTCGCGGCACCGAGCACCGCGGTCACGAAGTTCGCGCGGGACAGCATCGTGTTCGACGAGACCCACGACTCGTTCTCGGGCCAGCCGCCGACGCTCGGCGGATCGAAGAGGACCTGGCCCATGCCCGAGGCCGAGCCGAGGATGACGCGCCCGAGCGTCTTGTCACCGAGCGCTTTCGCGGCGTTGACCATGAACTCGGTCGGCGTCTTGATGAGCGCGCGGTACGCCGGCGCGGCGACGAACTCGGGGCTCATGAACACGTCGCGCATGAGCGTCTTCACGTCGTAGCGGCTCCTGCGGAAGCTCGACGCCAGGCGGGCGACGTACGCGTCGGCCGGCGAGGGCATCGCGAAGTGGGTGAGGACCTTGCGCACGATGAACGGCGCGGTCGCGTCCTGGTCGAGGATCTTGTCGAGGATCGCGTCGGTGCTCCACACCTTCGTCTCGCCGAGGAAGGTGAACGCCGGACCGGCGTACGCCCGCGACTTTTCGAAGATGCCGGTGCGCACGAGATCGGCCTTGGGCACGTTCTTCGGCGCCTGGCCGGTCTGCATGATCTGGCGCTTGACGTTCGCGTCGATCATCGCCTGGGTCATGGGCAGGCGCCATCCGGCGAGGCCCTTGGCCGCGGCCCGCACGTCGTCCTCGGTGTAGGCTTCGGGCCCCATGGCGAAGAGCTCCATCAGCTCGCGCGCGTAGTTCTCGTTCGGGCTCTTGCCCGTCGATTGCGCGAGGTCGAGGTAGCGGAGCATCGCCGGATCGATCGTGACCTGCCGCAGCATCGTGCGAAGGTCCGAGAGCGCGTACGCGCGCCAGGTGAGGTTCTGCCAGTAGATGAACGGGTCCTGCGCGCCCACCTTGCGGAAGTCCGACGTGAAGTGCCCGTGCCAGAAGAGCGTCATGCGCTCGCCGAACGGAGTGGGGGTGGAGAGCATGTGGTCGATCCACCACTGCTGGAGCTGTCCGATGTTGAGCGGCTTCTCCTGGCTCGCCTCGTCGCCGCCGGGGAAGGCCGGCGGCTCGACGATCTTCGTCTCGAGGAGACGGTCGACCGTCTTCGTGTAGCCGTCCGACTGCGCCTGCTGCAGCTCCTCCTGCGTCGCTCCGAACGTCGCGCGGCGGAGGAGATGCGCGACGCGCGCGGGCTCGGAGGCGAGCGGCGACACCCAGTCGAGCCCGGTCTTGTTGCCGAGCGTCCCGGTGATGGGCACCGGCGTGAACTGCGGCTCGTTCGCCCACGCGACGAGCCGCGCCGCGGCCACGCCCACGCCCGCGGCGGTCGCCGCCGCGAGCACGGTGCGTCGATTGAGGACCGGGCTCGCCGCCTTCGCGGTCGTCGTCGCCGGGTCGGCCGCCGCCTGCTCGTTCGCCTCTGTGTCGCCCATGTGTCTGCCAGAGAGTACGCAGGCGGCGCTCCGTTGTTGCGGCCCGCATCGGTGAGGAGGGCGCACTTTACGGACTTCTTGCGGTGCTCCGCCGGACGGCAGTGGCGGCTCGAAAGGTATTGACAACCGGCCGGGCGAGGTCGAAAGTGAGCGGTTCCCGCCCTCCGCTTGACCCATCGGTAGGTTCACCCTACGATATGGGCCTTGCCATCCGTCCGCCTCCGTCTTTCTACCTGCCTGCCCCAACCCGCCTGAGGAGGGCCTGCCCATGTCCGTGACCTTGGACCGTGCCTCCGTGCCGGCCGCGCCGTCTCCGATCCGCGCTCGCCGCGACTTCGCGTCGCTTCCCGAGGTGCTGCCGCTCCCCGATCTGATCCAGACGCAGCTCGACTCCTTCAAGTGGTTCTGCGAGGAGGGGCTGCAGGAGCTCTTCGCGGAGATCTCGCCGATCCAGGACTTCACCGGGAAGAACCTCGACCTGAAGTTCATCTCGAGCGAGTTCCGCGAGCCCAAGTACTCCGAGGAGGAATGCCGCACCAAGGACATCACCTTCTCGAAGCCGCTCTGGGCGCGCGTCGAGCTCGTGAACAAGGAGACCGGCGAGGTCACCGAGCAGGACGTCTTCCTCGGCGACTTCCCCTGGATGACCGACAAGGGCACGTTCGTGATCAACGGCGCCGAGCGCGTCGTCGTGTCGCAGCTCGTGCGCTCGCCGGGCGTGTACTTCACGGCCGTCGACGACCCCACCACCGGCCGCCGCCTCTTCTACGCCAAGCTCATCCCCAACCGCGGCGCGTGGCTCGAGTTCGAGACCTCGAACAAGGACGTCATCTCCGTGAAGGTCGACCGCAAGCGCAAGCTGCCGGTCACGACCCTCCTGCGCGCGGTGGGGTACTCCTCCAACGAGGAGATCAAGGCGCTCTTCACCGCGATCGACAACGACCCGGAGCACCAGTACATCCAGTCGACGCTGGACCGCGACCCGACCACGAACACCAACGAGGGTCTGGTCGAGGTCTACAAGCGTCTCCGTCCCGGCGACCCGCCCACGACGGACAACGCGCGCAACCTCGTGCAGAGCCTGTTCTTCAACTTCCGGCGCTACGACCTCGCGAAGGTCGGCCGCTACAAGCTGAACCGCAAGCTCGGCCTCGACATCCCGATGGAGCAGCGCACGCTGACCAACGACGACCTGAACAAGATCGTCGGCCGCATCATCGAGCTGAACAACGGCAAGGGCAACGCCGACGACATCGACCACCTCGGCAACCGCCGCGTCCGCGCGGTCGGCGAGCTTATCCAGCAGCAGTTCCGCGTCGGCCTGCTCCGCATGGAGCGTGTCGTGCGCGAGCGCATGTCCATCGTCGAGCCGGAGAAGGCGACCCCGAAGGAGCTCATCAACATCCGCCCGGTGGTCGCCGCGATCAAGGAGTTCTTCGGCGGCTCGCAGCTCTCGCAGTTCATGCAGCAGACGAACCCGCTCGACGAGCTCACCCACAAGCGCCGCCTCTCGGCCCTCGGGCCGGGCGGCCTGTCGCGCGAGCGCGCCGGCTTCGACGTCCGCGACGTGCACTACAGCCACTACGGCCGCATCTGCCCGATCGAGACGCCGGAAGGACCGAACATCGGCCTCATCGGCTCGCTCGCTACGTACGCGCGCGTGAACCCGTACGGGTTCATCGAGTCGCCGTTCCGCCGCATCGAGAAGGACAAGAACGGCAGGCCCAAGGTCTCCGACGAGATCGTCTACCTCACCGCCGACGAGCAGGAGCTCGCCACGGTGGTGCAGGCGAACGCGCGGCTCGACCCGCAGGGCTACTTCATCGACGACCGCGTCCAGGTTCACCGCGGCGACGAGTACCACGAGGCCTCGCCGACGAACGCGGACTACATGGACGTCTCGCCCAAGCAGATCGTCTCCGTGTCGGCCGCGCTCATCCCGTTCCTCGAGCACGACGACGCGAACCGCGCCCTCATGGGCTCGAACATGCAGCGCCAGGCCGTCCCGGTCATCCGCCCGGAGGCGCCGATCATCGGCACGGGCATCGAGTACCGCGCCGCCAAGGACTCCGGCCAGGTCGTCCTCGCCGAGGCCGACGGCACGGTGCGCTCGGTCTCCGCCACGGAGATCTGGATCGAGCACGGCAGCAACGACGCCAGGCGCTATCGCCTCCAGAAGTTCGTCCGCACCAACCAGGGCACCTGCTTCAACCAGCGTCCGACCGTGCGGGTCGGCGACAAGGTGGAGAAGGGCCAGGTCATCGCCGACTCCTACTCGACCGACAACGGCGAGCTGGCCCTCGGCCAGAACATCCTCGTCGCGTTCATGCCCTGGGAGGGCGGCAACTACGAAGACGCGATCATCCTCAGCGAGAAGCTCGTGCAGGACGACCGCTTCACCTCGATCCACGTCGAGAAGTACGAGTGCGAGGCGCGCGACACCAAGCTCGGTCCCGAGGAGATCACGCGGGACATCCCGAACGTCGGTGAGGAAGCGCTCGCCGACCTCGACGAGAACGGCATCGTGTACATCGGCGCCGAGGTCGGCCCGCAGCACATCCTCGTGGGCAAGATCACGCCGAAGGGCGAGACCGAGCTCACCGCCGAGGAGCGCCTGCTCCGCGCGATCTTCGGTGAGAAGGCGCGCGAGGTGAAGGACTCCTCGCTCCGTCTGCCGTCCGGCGAGCACGGCAAGGTCGTCGACGTCGCGGTGTTCAGCCGCGAGAACAACGACGAGCTCCTGCCGGGCGTGAACAAGATGATCCGCGTCGCCGTCGCGCAGAAGCGCAAGATCAGCGTCGGCGACAAGATGGCCGGACGCCACGGCAACAAGGGCGTCATCGCGAAGATCCTCCCGGTCGAGGACATGCCGTTCCTTCCGGACGGCACGCCCGTCGACATCGTCCTCAACCCGCTCGGCGTGCCGAGCCGCATGAACATCGGCCAGATCCTCGAGACGCACCTCGGCTGGGCCGCGGCCGCCCTCGGGATGCACGTCTCCACGCCCGTCTTCGACGGCGCGAAGGAGCCCGCGATCAAGGCCGCGCTCAAGGAGGCGGGTCTGCCGGAGAGCGGCAAGGTCATGCTCCGCGACGGCCGCACCGGCAAGCCCTTCCAGCAGGAGGTCACCGTCGGCTACATCTACATGCTGAAGCTGCACCACCTCGTCGAGGACAAGATCCACGCCCGCTCGACGGGACCGTACTCGCTCATCACGCAGCAGCCGCTGGGTGGCAAGGCGCAGTTCGGCGGACAGCGCTTCGGCGAGATGGAGGTGTGGGCGCTCGAGGCATACGGCGCCGCGTACATCCTCCAGGAGCTGCTCACCGTGAAGTCCGACGACGTCATGGGCCGCGTGCAGACGTACGAGGCCATCGTGAAGGGCGAGGACATCCAGCCGCCGGGAGTCCCGGAATCGTTCAAGGTGCTCATCAAGGAGCTGCAGTCGCTCGGGCTCTCGGTCGAGGTCCTCAACGACAACGAAGAGGAGATCCGGTTCATCGAGGACGCCGCGGCGTACTCGTCGCCGGACCTCGGCATCAACATCAGCGGCCTCGAGAGTGGTGAATAGAGATGAAGCTTGACCGAGGAGTGGCTTTGCCACGACGAGCGAATCGACCAGCCCTGAGCGTGTCTCCCCGGCGAAGCCGAGAGATTGAGCAGGGAGCGAAGCGACATGCTTGAAGTGAACGAGTTCAACGCGATCCGCATCTCGCTCGCGTCTCCGGACCAGATCCGCTCGTGGTCGAGCGGCGAGGTCACGAAGCCCGAGACGATCAACTACCGCACGCTGCGGCCGGAGAAGGACGGGCTCTTCGACGAGCGCATCTTCGGCCCGACCCGCGACTGGGAGTGCTACTGCGGCAAGTACAAGCGGATCCGCTACAAGGGGATCATCTGCGACAAGTGCGGCGTCGAGGTGACGCGCGCCAAGGTGCGTCGCGAGCGCATGGGCCACATCCAGCTCGCCTCGCCGGTGTCGCACATCTGGTTCTTCAAGGGCACGCCGTCCCGCCTCGGCATCCTGCTCGACATGTCCCCGCGCAACCTCGAGCGCATCCTGTACTTCGCGCTGTACGTCGTCACGCACATCGACGAGCACCAGCGCGAGCGCGTCCTCGAGGGCATCGAGCAGGAGGCGGAGGCGAAGATCCGCCGTCTCGAGCAGACCATCTCCGACCGCACCGGCGCGGTCGAGAGCCGCGCGAACAACGAGATCATGCGCATCCGCACGACCACCGAGCAGAAGGTCCGCCAGATGGAGGAGCAGCTCGCGCAGGCGACGGACGCGCTCACCACGGCCGCCGCGAAGGTGAAGGAGCAGCTCGAGGAGGGCCTCGGCAAGCCGGCGTCGAAGGACATCGTCTTCAAGCAGGCCGACCTCACCATCGCCGGCAAGGGCGACAACATCACGCGCTCGATGCTCACGCAGCTGCAGCGCGCGCTGCAGAAGCAGCTCGACGCGCTCGTGAAGGCCGGCCGCAAGGAAGAGGAGGCGACGCGCAGCGAGTCCGAGAAGCGTATCGCCGACATCCGCATGCGCGCCGACCAGGACCTCGCCGTCGTGCGCCAGGAGATCGCCCCCGACGTGCAGGTCGTGCGCGACGACGCGCGCGGCAAGCGCGACGAGGTCGAGGCGATCAAGTGGATGCAGACCATGACCGAGGCGGAGTACCGGCAGTACGCCGACAAGTACCGCTTCTTCCGCGCGCAGATGGGCGCCGAGGCGATCCTCGAGATCATCCGCCAGCTCGACCTCGAGAAGCTCGCGCTCGACCTCGCGAAGGACATGCGCTCCACGACCGGCCAGCGCCGCAAGAAGTCCATCAAGCGGCTGCGCCTGCTGAAGGCGCTGCTGAAGTCGGGCGCCAGCCCGGAGTGGATGATCCTCACGATCCTCCCGGTCATCCCGCCGGACCTGCGCCCGATGGTGCAGCTCGACGGTGGTCGCTTCGCGACATCCGACCTCAACGACCTGTACCGCCGCGTGATCAACCGGAACAACCGGCTGAAGCGTCTGCTCGAGCTCGGCGCGCCGGAGATCATCATCCGCAACGAGAAGCGCATGCTCCAGGAGGCGGTCGACGCGCTCATGGACAACGGCCGCCGCGGCCGCGCGATCTCGGGCACCGGCAACCACAAGCTGAAGAGCCTCTCGGACATGCTCCGCGGCAAGCAGGGCCGGTTCCGCCAGAACCTGCTCGGCAAGCGCGTGGACTATTCCGGCCGCTCGGTCATCGTCGTCGGCAACGACCTGAAGCTCCACGAGTGCGGCCTTCCCAAGAAGATGGCGCTCGAGCTCTTCAAGCCGTTCGTCATGCGCCAGCTCGTCGAGCGCGGGCTCGCGCACAACATCAAGAGCGCGAAGCGCTACGTCGAGCGCGTGTCCCCCGAGGTGTGGGACGTCCTCGAAGAGGTCATCAAGGACCACCCGGTCCTGCTGAACCGCGCGCCCACGCTGCACCGCCTCGGCATCCAGGCGTTCATGCCCAAGCTCATCGAGGGCAACGCCATCCAGATCCACCCGCTCGTGTGCGAGGCCTTCGGCGCCGACTTCGACGGCGACCAGATGGCCGTGCACGTCCCGCTCTCCGCCGCGGCGCAGGCCGAGGCGAAGCACCTCATGCTCTCGAGCCGCAACATCCTGAAGCCCGCCGACGGCTCGCCGGTGGTCACCCCGCGCCAGGACATGGTCCTCGGCGCGTACTGGCTCACCCTCGAGGCCGACCCGAAGGGCCCGAAGGAAGAGCCGCGCATCTTCAGCGACTTCAACGAGGTCCAGTCGGCGTTCGACATGGGTCTCGTCACGTACCAGTCCCCGGTGAAGTTCCCGTGGGGCGGGAAGGTGATCGACACGACCGTCGGCCGCGTCATGTTCAACGCGATCATCCCCGAGGACCTGCGCTTCGTGAACCGCACGCTCGACCGCGGCGTGATCCGCGACCTCGTCACGCAGGTCTTCGAGCGCCACGGTAACGAGACGACCGCGGAGATCGTCGACCGCATCAAGCAGCTCGGGTTCGCCGCGGCCACGCAGGCTGGCGTCTCGATCTCCATCGACGACGTCGCGATCCCGACGGACAAGGGCAAGATGGTCGGCGACGCCGAGGCGAAGGTCGCCGAGATCGACCGTCAGTTCCAGCGCGGCCTCATCAGCGAGCAGGAGCGCTACGAGCACACCGTGAAGATCTGGACCGACGCCACGAAGAACGTCATCGATGCGATGATGGCGGCGCTCGACCGGCGCGGCTCCGTCTACATGATGGCCACGTCCGGCGCCCGCGGGAACACGCAGCAGATGGGCCAGATCGGTGGCATGCGCGGTCTCATCGCGGACCCGCAGGGCCGCATCATCGACCTGCCGATCCGTTCGAACTTCCGCGAAGGCCTCACCGTCCTCGAGTACTTCATCAGCACTCACGGCGGACGGAAGGGCTTGGCGGACACGGCTATCCGCACGGCGGACTCCGGCTACCTCACCCGCCGCCTCGTGGACGTGGCGCAGGACGTCATCGTCCGCATCGAGGACTGCGGCGACGAGGACGGCGTCTTCATCAACGCCGACGACCCGGGCATCGTCGAGCCGTTCCAGGACCGTCTGTTCGGCCGGCTCGTCGCCCAGGACGTCACCGACCCCAAGGGCAACGTCATCGCGAAGCGTGGCGACGACATCGACCATGCCCTCGCGAGGAAGATCCTCGACGCCGGCGTGAAGCGCGTCCGCGTCCGCTCGCCGCTCGGCTGCCACGCCAAGCACGGCATCTGCCGCGCCTGCTACGGCCGCAACCTCGCGACCGGCAAGCTCGTGGAAGTCGGCGAGGCGGTGGGCATCATCGCCGCCCAATCCATCGGCGAGCCCGGCACGCAGCTCACGATGCGCACGTTCCACACCGGTGGCGTCGCGGCCGTGGGCAAGGACATCACGATGGGTCTCCCGCGCGTCGAGGAGCTCTTCGAGGCGCGCGTGCCCAAGGGCATGGCCGTCATCTGCGAGATCGACGGCATCGCCGAGATCGTCCGCGACCCCGATGGGTCACGGAAGATCGTCGTGCGCAACTCGCAGGACTACACCGTCCCGATCAGCGTCCCCTCCGGCTACGTGCTCGGGGTCGCCGATGGCGACGAGGTGACCGCCGGCCAGCCCATCGCCAAGCCGGAGCGCCGCACCAAGGGCAAGACCGATATGCCCGCGCCGGTCTCGGGCAAGGTGAGCGTGAACGGCACGCACATCACGATCGCGATGAAGGACGTCGAGGAGCGCGTCTACGAGGTCGAGCACACCGCTCGGCTCAACGTGGAGTCGGGCCAGAAGGTCTCGGCCGGCGACTTCCTCACCGAGGGCTCCGCGAACCCGCAGGACATCCTGCGGATCTCGGGCCGCGAGGCGGTGCACCGCTACATGGTCAACGAGGTCCAGAAGGTCTACCGCTCGCAGGGTGTGACGATCAACGACAAGCACATCGAGATCATCGTCCGCCAGATGCTGCGCAAGGTGCGCATCGAGGAGGCGGGGGACACCGAGCTGCTCCCGATGGAGCTCTTCGACCGCTTCGAGTTCGAGGACATCAACGCGCGGACGATCAGCGCCGGCGGCGAGCCCGCCACCGCGCAGACCGTGCTCCTCGGCGTCACCAAGGCGTCGCTGTCGACCAACTCCTTCCTCGCCGCGGCGTCGTTCCAGGAGACCACCCGCGTCCTCACCGAGGCCGCGACGATGGGTCAGAAGGACCGCCTGCTCGGGCTCAAGGAGAACGTCATCATCGGCAAGCTCATCCCCGCGGGCACCGGTCTGCCCTCACGCCGCGAGCAGCTCGACTGGATGCCGAAGGCGCGCGCCCTCGCCGCGATGTTCGGCACCGACGAGGAGGAGGAGGAGATCCCGACGCTCCCGCCGGAGGAGCTCAACCTCGAAGACCTCGACGAGGACGAGGACGAGAACGAGAACGAGAACGGCGAGGAGGGCCTCGAGGATCTCGAGGACGTCGAGCCGACCGAGGCGGATCTGACGAAGACAGAGGAGTAGCCTCGCGCGATCGCGAAGTCGTGAAGAGAGGTCGCCGCAAGGCGGCCTCTCTCTGTTACTCCCGGACCCCGCTACGCTCCGCGGCCGCGATGACCTCCTGCAGGACGGCGAGGAGCGCCTTCCCCGACGCGAGGTCGAGCTCGACGGCCGCGCGATCGGCGCAAGAGACGCTCGTGAAGTCGATGCGCACCGCGTGCTCGACCCAGGCATGCGTCGCGTGGTCGAAGCCCACGCTCGCCTCGTCGACGCGGAGCCAGCCGCTCCCGGTCTTCGCGCTCCCGGCGACGCGGGTCTTCGTCGCGATGTTCGTGCACATCTCGTCCTCCTACGCGCCGAGGTGCTTCTGGAAGAACGCGAAGACCTTCGCCCAGCCGTCCATCGCCTGCTCCGCGCGGTACGCCGGCCGGTCGTAGTAGAAGAAGCCGTGTCCCGCGCCGGCGTAGCGATGGAACTCGTAGTGCTTGCCATGCTTCTTGAGCTCGGCCTCGTGCTGGTCCACCTGCGCGGGCGTCGGCGCCTTGTCGTCGTTCCCGAAGAGACCGAGGACCGGGGCGCTCACGTCCTTCGTCATGTCGATCGGCGCGAGCGGACGCTTTGGGGTGAGGTCGCTCGGCTGCATGACCACGCCGCCGCCCCATAGATCGGCGATGGCGTCGAACTCCTTGCTCCGTGCCCCGACGACCATGGCGTGCCGTCCGCCCGAGCACGTGCCGATGATCCCGACCTTGCCGTTGCTCGTCGGGAGCGCGCGCAGCCATTTCGCGGCGGCGGAGCAGTCGCCGACGACCTGGTCGTCGGCCACGCCACCGTCGGCGCGCACCTTCGCGCTCATCTCGTCGGGTCGCCCGTGCCCGGCGCGGCAGTAGAGATCGGGGCAGATCGCGTTGTATCCATGCTGCGCGAAGCGGCGCGTGAACTCGCGGTAGATCTCGTCCCATCCCGGCATGTGGTGGACGAGGACGATGCCCGGGAACGGTCCCGTCCCGTCCGGCTTCGCGACGTACGCGTGGAGCTGGTCGCCCTGCGCGCCGGCCAGCGTGATGACGGAGGCCGTCATCCCGTCCGGCGCGCCCGTGTCGAAGGAATTCCACATACGCAGACCTCCGGGGCGCAGCGTACGAACCGCTGGCGACTCCAGCAAAGGGAAATGCGGTCAGCACAGGGGCGCAGGGTGATGCCCCGTCGTTCCGCGGATCGATGGAGTACGCCTGGGAGGTGTATTAGCATCGCCAAGGTTACATATCAGGGCGGGACGCCGGCCGTGGCCTTCGCGCACTGGGACGCGTACGAGCTCGAGTACCGCTTGCGGCAGGGCGAGGACCACCCGCTGCGCGAGACCATGCTCCCCGAGCTGCGGACCGCGGGCGTCGTGGGCACCGTGTACATCGTCGGCGGCGATTCGCGGGAACACTCGGCCGGTCACGACGAGCGCGTCGTCACGCCGATGCCGGGATCGCCGATCAGCGTCGTCCCGTAGCATTCGGCTCGGTGCAGCCGGAGGTCGCGAGCGCGCTCGCGCAGCTTTCTCGCGCAGCATCCGGACGAGATCGTCGACCAGCTTCTTCACGGCTCGAGGCTCGAGCAGGTCGAGGCCGGGCGGACGACGTATCGCGTCGGAGCCGAGCCGCGGATCTTCCTCGTCGTGGCCGCCATCTTCCGGACCGACATGCTCGGCGGCGACGCGCGCCAGGCGACGGTGCGCTACGCGGTGATGACCGCACGAAGCGACCTATACAACGCTTCACGAAAGTCATACAATGCGGCTGGATGACAACGCCGCGTGTGATGACCCTGTCCAGGAACGGTCAGGTCTCCGTGCCTGCCGAGGTCAGAGCACGCTGGAAGACGCGTCGGTTGATCGTCGTCGACCTCGGTGATCGGGTCGTAATGCGGCCGGCTTCGCCGCGGCCCTTCGAGGAGCTCCGTGGCCGATACCGTCGGAGAGGGCCGACGGCTGATGAGGCCCGAAGGTCAGGGCGCGCGCAGGAGGCCGCACGGGCTCGGCGGCGTTGACCATCCTCGACAGCTTCGCAGTGATCGCGTATCTGCGCGACGAACCCGCAGCGTCCGACGTTGGCGCGTTGCTACGACGCAAGGATGCCCGCCTGACGGCGTTCGGGGTGGCAGAAGTTCTCGATCATCTCGTGCGCGTGATCAAGGTTGACGAGGAGCAAGCCGCTCTGGATCTGGCCGAGCTCGAGCTCCTCGATGGACTCAGTGTTGACGCTGGGCTCGGCCTTGCAGCGGGTCGGCTGCGCGCCCGGCACTACCACCGGAGTCGCTGCGCCGTAAGCATTGCAGACTGTGTCGCGGCGGAGGCGGCGCGGGCGCGCTCGGAGCAGCTGGCGACATCGGATCCGCACCTTCTCGATGTCTGCCACGCGGAGGGGATCAGCATCGTCGTGCTTCCCGGTGCAGACGGATCACGGTGGACGCCGCAGTAGGCCTCGTCGCAGTCCCGGACCCGGGGAGGGCCCGTACTTATGTCGCGCGATTCACTTCGATGCAGCTCGGCGTGCGCCTACGCGCGCCTAAAGGTGAGGGTTCACCATAGGGTCACCGGCTGAGTATGGCGATACCCACGTAGCCTCGCGTCCTTGGTGACGAGCCTCCAGCCGTTCTCGGTCGCGGTCGAGTAGATCAGTCGGTCAGCTGGGTCGGCGGGGAACGCGGCGGGAAGTGCGACCGCGGCGGCGGCGATCGCAGGCGTGATGGGAATGGTGCGGACTTGCGCCGCGAGCTGCTGCAGCCACGACGTGAGCGGCACGGAGAGAACGATGCGCTCGTGCCGCGCGAGCCACGCGAGCTCGAACCACGAGATGTCCGCGATCGCTAGATCGCTCGCGTCGCTGATGGCGGCTGATGCCCGGGCGCTGACGCGCTCTGGCTCGGCCGACCACCAATGGAGCACGTGGGTGTCGAGCAGCAGCGTGCTTGTGTGTCCTTGACGCATCACGACAATCCCTCTTCAGACGTCGCCCGGCGGGGTGTCGCCGCCTGTCGCATGGGACGGAGTTCCCGCAAGTGAGAGCGGCGCCCCCGACCGGCGCGGGAGGCCCGATCGGTATCC
>Ga0070741_10007844_pt1 | contig 21807 bp, 20 predicted proteins | sample Coa_R1_4_FD_66440 | JGI IMG/M metagenome (GOLD analysis project Ga0070741, IMG submission 66440) | Surface soil microbial communities from Centralia Pennsylvania, which are recovering from an underground coalmine fire - Coalmine... | ecosystem: Environmental > Terrestrial > Soil > Unclassified ... | reverse complement strand
TCTTTGATATAGTCGTGGAGGCGTGTCAGATCAGAGTTCGTATTCATAGCAGAAACAAACTCTCGCAAGTTCGTCAACTTGCTCTGACACGCCCATTTACAAAATGTGTCCTGACATCAGCTCTCAGCCTTACTTTTTCATGACTACCATTGAATGAATGCGTCTTTGAGCTGGCCGCGTGGCTCTACGCTCTGGCGTGGTGGGAGTCGGAAGCAGAGCGGGCCTGAGGCGAAACATTTCCCGCCCCTCAACATCCGGGGGCGAGGCTTTCAACTTCCAGGGAATCTATACAGGAGAACTGATGTCGAAACGGCTGTTCGTCATTGCGGTACTTATTGGCTTACTTCCTGCGCTGGTAACTCTGCCCACCTCATCGGGATCGGCCAGATTACCGATGCTCGATGCCGGAGGAGCCGCGGCAATTGACCGGATGTTCCAGGGCGCCGTTGACAAGGGAGAGATTCCCGGCGTCGTTGCGGCAATCACCAGCAGGGATCAGGTCCTGTACCTCAAAGCCTTCGGCAGGCAGGACGTTGCCAAAAATGCCCCGATGTCCAAAGACAGCGTGTTCCGGATCGCCTCCATGACGAAACCCATCACGTCCGTGGCGGTGATGATGCTTTACGAGCGGGGGAAGTTACGGCTCGACGACGCGGCCGGCGATTACCTGCCTTCGCTCAAAGGGCGGGAGGTGATTGCCACGTTTGACGAGAAGGATGCCACGTACACGACCCGGCCGGCGAAACAGGAGATGACTATCCGGCACCTGCTCACGCACACGTCGGGGTTGAGTTATTCGTTCACGAGCCCCACCATCCTGAGCATCCAGCAGAAAACCGGCAGGAATCAGCGTGACATGCCGCTCCTGTTCGACCCCGGCACGAGATGGCACTACTCACACAGCACGGCTGCGCTCGGCGAGATCGTGGAGAAGCTGACGGGTCAGTCGCTCGAAGACTTTTTCCAGTCGAACATCTTTCGCCCACTGGGAATGGCTGATACTTCTTTTCTGCTCCCGCCGGAGAAAGCGGGCCGGCTCGTCACCGTGCATCAGCGGGAGGCGGCCGGTCTGGTCGAGGCCCCGAATCCTCCAAAGTACCAGCCGGTAGTGCGGGGCGACGGCGGGCTGGTCTCGACCGCCTCAGACTACACCGCATTCCTGCGAATGTTACTGAACGGGGGTAGCTGGCACGGCGCCCGACTGCTCAAACCGGAAACCGTACGGCTCATGACATCCAATCAGATAGGCGCGCTCATCGTGGAGGAAATGCCCGCCGCGCTGCCGAAGCAATCCGCCCCGTTCCTGTTCGGGGACGGCAGGGACAAGTTCGGTCTGGGTTTCCAGATCACGGTGACGGATGGCAAATCGGTTCACGAACGAAGCGCCGGGAGTTATGCCTGGGCCGGGATCTTCAACACGTATTTCTGGGCGGACCCGAAAAAAGGGATAGGGGTCGTGTTCCTGACGCAGGAGTTGCCGTTCAATAATCCCACCAGCAAGGGTGTGCTGAAGCGGTTCGAGCGATTGATTTACAAACACCTGCAATAAGCCGTCTGGTACACGATGACGAGGGCTTCGCTGAACGGTGGCAGGCTGGTGACGACCCGCCTCTTGTTGCTCTCTGAAACCTTTTCCCGGTTTTCTCACATGGTGACAGAAGGAGCATCCACGAAGGATCTCCTGACCTGCTCCGCTTTTGAATTCGCATTTAGAGCAGTCAGTTGACCACACATCGGAGGTTGGTATGCAGCTACTCCCCGCCCGTGCTGTACTGACCGGACTCGTCCTGCTGGCGATTTCTTCCACCGCTTCGGGGCCGGACTACGCGAAGCCCTCGCCTCATCATCACACGACGGCAATCCCGCGTCCGATCAGTCCTCAGTGCGGCGTGCATTGCGGGACTGAGCGGTGGGCTGTCAAAACTCTCAGCGACGATGACGCGGGTGATGTGGACTTCGACCCGCGCAGTCACACCGTCCGCTTTCTCCGCAACCGCATCCGCCCGTCCCGCTTCCCGGCCACGCGCATCCCGGGGATTGAGTTCCAGACCTTCAGGGTGAGGGCGCTGCTGATTGGCTTCAAGAAGGAAGATGATCGCGATTTCCACGTAGTCATCGCTGACCGGCGCAACAGGGCGGAGACAATGATCATTGAATTCCCGGACTCCGACTGCTCCGGCTTCTGTTCGTCGGTGCAGCAGGCGCAGATGCGGGCGGCGCGGCAGGCATTCATTGATCGTTTCGGCGACCTTCCGGCCGGGTTCAGGCGGCTGACGGAGAGGGTTGAGGTGCTGATCAAGGGCGTGGGGTTCTTCGACCGGTTCCACCACCAGACCGGGGTGGCAAGGCCGAGCGGCCTTGAGATTCATCCGGTGCTGAGTTTCACAGTGGTCGAATGACCGAACATTCAGGCAGCAGAATCCTGATGGCTGACATAAGAGGAAGGCTATGAACATCGTTCTCGCGCATGGCATCTTCGGCTTTCGCCGGATCGGATGGATCGAGTACTTCAACGGCGTGAAACGGCACCTCGAAGGCCGCTTCCCCGTCAGGGTACTCGTGACCGAAGTCTCGCCCGATCAGGGTATTGAGGTGCGCGGCCCGGACCTGGGCAGACAGATCATCGCGGCACTCAGTGACGGCACACTCGGTCCAGGGCAGAAAACCCACATCATCGCCCACAGCAGGGGCGGGCTGGATGCGCGCTTTATTCTTTCCACCAACCCTGACAATATTGCCGACCGGATCACATCGCTGACCACGATCGGCACGCCGCACCAGGGTTCGCCGGTGGCCGATCTGATTATCAGGGCCGCCGACGGCGGGGACCTCACCATCCCTGAAAGGCTGACAGCGACGGTCCTTCGCCAGACGATTGATGCGCTGGGCATTTCGCTTGACGGGCTGCGCGACCTGACGACTGCAAGGACGGCACAATTCAACAACGATCTCCCTGATAACAGCGGGGTGCATTATTTTTCCATTGCCGGGCGCGGGCGTGACGGGCTGCTGCCGGCCAGCGGAGTGCTGCTGCTGGCATACAGGCACGTCAAGGGGATTGACGGGGACAACGACGGTCTGGTTTCGGTGAGGTCCGCTTCGCGCGGCCAGGCTGAAATCTGGCCGGTTGATCACGCCGACGAGGTCGGTCACGACCTTGATTTCGGCCCGCTGGCACAGCCGCCTTTCTTTGACTACCTGGCTGAATATAGAAAGATCGTCGGAAAACTCTCCGGGCTGTGATCGGCTGAAGTTCTGCTCAAAAGGTAACCCGCTCGGGCATTCCAGACCCACCTGTGGTTGGACGGTCACTGATCATCCTGTTCTTCGCCGGCGCACAGGATCGCGCCGTTACAGTGGCGCAGCTCTGCCCGCGGCCTCCTTCGACGAAGGGCAGGACGTTGACTGAAGCGGAACAGACGAAACTGCACGAGTTCGAGCAGTGCCGGCACGGGCCTTTTCGCTGGGGGTGAGTTCTTTATTGCTTCGGCGGCTCTTTCTCCGGGAGAATCTTCACGTCCGTATCGAACATCCGGTAGTTGCGCAGCTCAATCACGTTCCGCGAATAGTTACGGTCGCTGTCCCGGCCCATGATGACTTCGGCCGACACCGGCAGCAGGTGTCGCTCACCGGCAATCGTCACCCAGTCGTATTCGACGGCGTTCTCCGACAGCGTCACCGGGAACCCGGGCTGGATGTCGTCGTGCGCTTCCTCGATGCGTAACACCCGCGCGGTTTCGGTATCAATCCAGACGCTCCCCTGATAGCCCGCCGTGACCGTGCGCCCGCTGTTCTTGTCGCTGATCTGGCTGTTGGAATTGGCCTTCTTCACCCTGAAATCAAAGATGACCGTCTGCCGCCCGTGAAAAGTCTCGCGCCTGACTTCCCTGAATTCCGCTTTTGACTCGGGCGCGAATAATGACCCCAGCATTGACCCGAACTCGCCCGTCGAAGTTGACCCGCCCAGACCCTCATAGCTCATCTCGCTCGGCCTCCCGTTGAGGCGCAGCACTTTGTACTTCTCGCCTTCCTTCGCCCGGTAAGTGAGTTCTATCTCCAGTTTGTCTTCGAGCTGCCAGTCCTTGTGTTCAGGCGTCCGCACGTAGCGCGTGACGAACTGGGTGACGATGAAATTCGGCAACTCCTCGACGAACTCCAGGGCGTGGTAGCGCGCCTGTTCGAGCAACGGCAACCGGGCCAGCGCCGCGGCGCGAGCCGCCGGCTGATCCGCTTCCGGCGGCTGAACGACTTCAGGCGCCTGACGCCGTGGCGGCTCCGGCCGGGCCGCATTCCGGGCCGCCTGCTGAATCGCTTCGAGCAGGAAGGAGCGCGCGCCGGCCCTGCGCAACTCGCCGAGCGTCTTTTCATCAACCGGGAAGGCGATGCCACGGTCGGCGATCTCGGCGGCCAGATCGCCCTGCTCGTAGCGGGTTCCGGGCACCGGTTTGAGCAACTGCAGGACCTCCTCCCTGGTCAGAGGAGGTTTCCTGTCCTGCCCCAGCCCGGTCGCCCCGATGGCACACCAAGCCCAGAGCAGGAAGGCAACGAATGCGATCTTCTGTCTCATAAGAACGCCTCACTTTTTTGATCGTGCAGACTGGTGGCATGACAGGCTATCACAAGCGGGAAGGCAAAAATAGAAAGGCGAAAGTGAAAAGTAAGAAAACAGAGCCCATTCGGGCGGGCGCTTTCATCGGCGGCAGAGTCACTTGGATTGGATCTGTGAACGGAATCGCGTTGCGCTTCGGCAGGCCAGAGAGGCGCGAGCCGCCGAAGCCACAAAGCAATCAGTGCTGAGGAGCGGGCGCTACGGACTTTGAAAGCCTGAGCAGCGCCGGCGCAAAACTATCAGCCAGCGCCTTCCCGTGAGGGCTGGCGGGGCTTTTTACAAGGAGTCTCAATTTATGACGACAGCAACGAAAGCAGCGAACACCGCAACTGACCGCATTGATGACTCGATGCGTTTGCTTGAAGCGTCTGGTTACCGGACGCGGCGACTCGGCGACGACGCCCGGCCTTATAACGTGGTCGCCATCGGCCCGAGGGATGTGGTTCTGCTCCTGGTCCGTTCGGGCGATGAAGAGTGGTTTGATGGCGAGGATTCGACCGCCAGCGGGTCAATGAAGGCCAATCTTTTGCCGGAGCTGCGCCTGATGCTGCACCGCTGGCGCGACGGCGAGGTGCTGCCTGATGCCATTCCGCTGTGAGCCCTGGGTGTGGCGATCTGCAATCGCCCGGCGGTTCGTCGTATCAGAGGATTGAATTACCCCGAAGAGAAAGCCTGATCAGTTGCCGTGAGGGACTGGTCGGGCTTTCTCTTTTCTCTGATCGCCCTGCCCGCAATCAGCTACATACCTGCGTAGTGACGGGTGACCCGGGGTGGCCGTACTCTGCTGGTGCGACGCGGGAGTCAGTGCTGACAACACTCGCGAATCACTCGGACAGATGACGGAAGAACAAATCACAAGGAGAAGACGAGTATGAAAATCAGAACGAACGTGAAAGCTGGTGGCAGCATCAACCACAACCAGACGGTGGCGCGTGGTCTGAAGATCAAAACCAGCGTCAAGGCTGGCATCCTCATCGGCCTGTGAGTCACGTTGACGGGCCGAAGGGCAAGGCAGACGCGCTTTGATGCGAGGGGCCTTTCGGCCCCTTTTGCTTTGCAGGAAAGTACAGGTTGACGGAATCCGCCACGGCGACCACACGCAATTCGTCATCCCGCCCCGCCCGGCCTCCACCGCGATTTGCGGTCAGAGTTGATAAGCAGTGTGTTTCTGCCGTCGTCCGTCTTCTTCCTGCCGTGGCATCGGATTCGCAATCAGATCAGACGAAGCAGGAGAAGGACGCTCCCGCGGATTTTGATTTCCTTACTATTATCGAATGTTTCCTCCTCTCCGGGTGACCTCACAGGCACCCGGTTATTTTTTTGCCCGCTGGTTGGCGGTGCGATCTCCGGCCAAAGAAATGCGGCGCCAGCCATTCAGACCAGCGCCGCAAGCGCCCCCGCTTCTGCCAGGCAACGGGGTACTCCACTTATAATTGCTGCTTTCCTTTCCCCCTTTCTTTACCGCCGGCCAGGGATTACAGACCGGCTCGGATTTGATTGCTTCTGCGCATAACCGGGAAAACGGCGGATACATTTCGCAAAAAAAGATGTCGAAAGGGGAAGTTGCCGAACCGGCTGCCGTATTACTGCCCGCTGGAGAATTTTGGAGGCGAGCGGGCGCGCATCAACCACGCAACATCAAATAAAAGGGGCCAGCCGTAGCCAGCCCATCATGCTGATCTGCGTTGCAGGCGTCTCGACCCGCCTCAATCCCTTCGGCCACAAGCTCGCCTGCGTGTGATCTCCCACAGCCTCAGAGCCTCATAACAGGAAAAATGTAAGAGCCGCCGGAACCCTGCGGCCCGTGCTGCGTTGGAACAGGATAAGAGTAGGCACCAGACTCTGTTCTCTGTCGAAAGCGTTATCCTCCCGGAACTGCTCAATCGTTCGCGGGTAACCATAAGCCGCAATTTACCCGGAGGTGAAAGAGTTCGGGGCAGCCTACCCTACTGTGATTGCGTGGCTTGATCAGGGGCTTGTGCCGGGCGCGGTGAGAAGAGAAGACCCGCGCGGCGCATATTGGGAGATACCTGAATCCGCGCTGAAGATGAAGCGGCCAAGGCGAGGACGGCCACCGAAACCGACAGCTGAACAAAACGGCGCGGCCAAAAAGCCCGCCAGGAAGCGGGCCGCGAAATAACTACTGACCGAAAAAGCCGGAGGATAAAGCAACGAACACTCTCCCGGAAAACAGAGCCCTCCCCAAGGAACGGCGCTGGCGCAAGCCCCGGTCGCTGCCGGCGCCTGGAAGGGTGAATTTATGGTCACGGTGTTATGTCAGAGGTGCGAGTCTGTATACGAACTCAGTCTGGAGGACTCGGCAGTCAGGGAAAGTGGAACTGTCGCCTGTGATGTCTGCGGGCATCGCATTCCTGAGGGCGGGAACGCGGCTTATTACAGGGCGCGGCTGGTCAGCCCGGAGGAGATGAAAAACCGCGACGAGGAAGAACACGTCGCGTATGAAGAGTACCGGAGGATGGTGATGGAGACGCTGCTCGTCAGAGCGCAAAAATCCTGACCGGGCGATGAGCGGTGTTGACGAACTCGAAATGCCCACGCCAGTGGGAGGCGCTGATGGGCAGCCTGAACACCCCAAAGGAAAGGATCGCGGAGTACCGGCAGATCGCCGAAGGTGTGATTGACGACCTGAACGCTTCGGGCCGGTGTCTGGTAATCGCCGCGGGCGAGGCGATGAGTGGCCGGGGCTGGTTCATCCACCTCCGCTGTGATCAGGAACTGTTCACGGTCGAAGGCGACGAGGACGTGACCGTACCCGAGGGGCGCGCGTCCATCAGGCGGAAGATCGTGGATGAATACCGTGCGCGGCTCCATTGAGACGGCGCATCGGCGACGAACAAGCCCGCGAAGAAGAGGAAGGCCGCGAAGTGAGCGAGGACGAGACACAGAGCCTGAACAACTCCGATCCGGTAGAGGCCGGACGCCAGCGAAAGGTAAAGATGGTTGTTCGTACCGTGTGGGCAGCCACCATCTGTGTGTTCGCCCTTTGCTGCACTTTCGTCAGCGTGATCCTGATGTTTGGTTCAGGCTACATCTTCAGTGACATTGATCAGACGGAGGCTGAGAGGCATTCCGCCGAAATCAAGGCGGCCATTCTCTCCTGCTTCGGCTTCGTCGGTCTGTGCCTGTCGGGATTCTTACTTAGCGCGAGCGGTCGAATTGTGCATTTTATTCTCAGGCTGATGGGCCTGAATGACGCGCTGTAACGTTCGACTGCTGCCGATCCCTGGGCCCGCAATCATCAACGGCCCGCGCGATGTCCGGCGCCGGAGCCTTCGCGAGCTTCCATCAGGGGCAGATTGTTTGCTCCGGTTGTGACCGAAGCACATGTACATCGAAAAGGAGAATTATCAATGAAGCATCTGCAAAATTCGATGGTCAGGGCTACGGCGTTGCTGGCTATGTTACTCACCATCGGCGCATCCTTGCAGTCCGCAGATTTCAAGGTGGGCACTTACTCCGTCACGGCGGGCGATTCCAAATTCTCGATTAAGTATGAGGATAATGGGAAGGTCACTGTATCAAGGAATGGCGAAGTTGCCGTGGAAGGGGTCTACAAAGTTACGGGCGATACCATTGAGGTCACTGATGAGAAAGGGCCGATGGCCTGCGGCGGGGACAGCAAGACAGGGAAGTACAAATGGAAGCTGGAAGGAAAGAAGCTGACTTTCACAAAGATAGAAGACGGGTGTGATGGCCGAGCCGGCGCTTTAACCGCTCAAGCGTGGGTACAGGAGTGAATCCCTGAGTATCCATCCGAACAAGACGCGCTGTAGCCGCCCGCCGTCCGTCCCGATCCGCCGGGACCGCAGGGGGCGGGGCATAGCGAGGCTCAGACGAAGTCCGCGCAATGAAGTACACGCTTGTAACTGAATACGCACGGGCTGCGGAGATCGGGCTGGATGATGTCTGAGCGGGCTGATTTCCTTCCCCCTGGCAGGAGACCGAAGTGATGCGAGGAAGATCGGGCAGTCAGGCGACGCACTCAGGGCCAGCCAGGAGCGCATCCAGGTCACTCGGCTATACTGCTTTGATGGCGACCTTTTTCTGGTTCTGCTCGTTCTGGATGTGGGGACTGTTTGAAAGGCTTGGGGTTCCGGAATCTTTCCGGGGGAAGATGCCCGTCGTCGGAATCTGCGCTGGTCTGGCGTTGGGAGCGGCGACGTTTTTCTCGGAGACTGCTACCCGCCTCGTCAGGAATCTGGGGTTGGTGTTGCTGAGTGGAATCGGCCTGTGGTGCTGCTCGTTACTGGTCGGGGCTTTATTGGATGTGATGGGAGTTTCACCGTCCATCTCTGACCCGGTGCCGACCATTGGTTTCTGGATTGGCATACTGCTCGGAGTCCTGGCTATTTTCACTGGTTCAGGAACGAACCGGTAACTTTACTGATTCTCTGGTGTTGCAGACCGCGAAGCTGATTCCATCAGGGGTGGGTTGATTGCACGAGTTGAGACCAGATGCTCGGCAGTTAATCGGAGGCACTCCCTGCAAACTAACAGAAGGCAGCAGTGAGAGAAAAGCATTCCGTTTTCATTGCCGGCCTGATTGCCGGAGTTTTGATCGCCGGCCTGATCTGGGGCCACGCAACCGGCCGGTTCGTTCATGCTCAGGCTGACTCGAAGCGGAGCGATTTCCGGGGCTGGGAGTATTGTTCGATGTACACCAGTTCAATAGATAAATCGTTTGCGGGCATTGTTCGTTCTGAACATATCGCCGTGGTTGAGTATTACCGAAGCGCTGGGTTGCAGGCGCTGATCGGGCCCGGGGAAGGCTCTCGTACCGGAGGCGGCGCTTTGGCGCATTATACACGCGCAGTCAAGCCTCACACCCTCTCCGGAGGAGATTACCCGACATGCGGGCCGGCAGCCTCCCTTCAGGGGCAGGAGGGACTGGCTTCGTGGCTGGCGGGACTGGTCAGGCCTTGTTCAGATGTGCCGGAACTCCCGGCGGTCCGGCGACGTATCTCAGGATACGGCCGGAATGATGAGGAGTTTCCGCATGCTCAGAGGTACTGTCTTCGACGACGCGCTGATTGACTGCTACCAGGCCGTCTCCCACATCATCGATCAATACGGGACAATTTCTCCGGATGAAGACAACTGCAGCTGCCGGTCAGGTGACATTCTGCTGATCCGCACCAGGGAGGCGACGGTGGTCAAGTACCAGAGTCGGGAGGTGATGCGGGTCCCGACCCGTGAGCGGGGAACGATCATCTGGCGGCCCTGCCGGTCCTGGCTCGCAGTGGTGGACAGCCTCTATGAGGGCCTTGAACCAGACATCCGGTGCCCTGCCGGGCGTGGAAAGGTTAAAGGAGAGTAGCCGCACCCGGTTCATCATCAGGTGCAGGAGATCATCCCTGCCGCTCAATTCGCCACTTCCGGATTCGGGATCATCAGTTCTGACTGATCAGCTGATCATCTTCGGCCCGGGCAAACTGCCGGTAATCCTCGATCACCCGACCAGCGTAGTTGCGCGCCAGGTTCAGCACCGCGCTCCGCCACCGCCGCGTGTCGGCAAACGCAATCAGGTCGTCGGCAATCGCCGATCCCTGTCGTCCGCCGCTGCGCAGCTGATCCCACGCCGCAATCTGACCCATCGTTCTGAGGAGCTTCACCAGACGACTCAGCCGGCCATCCCAGCTCCTCAGCCTGACGCGATCCTGCAGGGGCTGAAGCTCACGCAGCACGAAGGCCCTGCCCTCAAACCGGATGGCGCTCAACAGAGCCGGCGGCGTCCCCTGAAAACGCTCCTGCACGGCCACGACCCGCGCCGCCTCGTCCGGCCACTTCGGCTGCTCAACCGGCAGGAACGGGTGCAGGCAGGATCCCGGCTCTTCTTTGAAGTCCAGCAGATAATTTCCTTGCGGCGAGCCCCTGCCTTCGACCAGCAGCATGTATCTTTCCACGCCGAGACTGCCCGTTCCCGCGATCCGATGCGCGACATCAAGCACCCGGAAGAAGTCGGCATCAGGCCGTGCTGCCGCCCACGATCTGACCATCGCCGTGATTCGTTTCCGCTCCTGCGCCGTCACCGGCAGCGTACGTTTGCCGTCCGTCAGGAGACGGCGTTGTTTGTTTTTGACCTCCGTGCGCTCATCCAGAAAATCCTGACGCCGCCGCTGGCCGAGTCCGCTGAGCAACTGCCTGACCAGCCCTGTGGCAGTCTCTTTTTCAACCGTCCGCGACTGTCCTTTGGACAACGCCTGCCCGTAAGCCTCAAGGCAGCTTTCACAGAGCGCGACCGCATCATCCGCTGTGATCTTCAGAGTCGTCGCGGCCAGCAGCACGCTGGTCAGGAGGCGCGCAATGTCCCACGTGCAGGGCGCGAGCGCCGACTCGTCAAAATCGTTGATGTCGAAATAGACCAGCCGGTTGTCGCCCTTGTAGCTGCCGAAATTTTCCAGATGCAGATCACCGCAAATCCACACCGGCGGCGCATCGTTGAGCGAGGTCTTGTTCGGCCAGTCTTCATAAAACAGGTGGCAGGAGCCGCGAAAGAAGGTGAAGACGTCGGCGCGCATGGCCCGGTATTTCAGCCGGAGCAGCCGCGGATCGCGCCCCTGATTGAATTGCCTGATGCGTTCGGTGGCCGGCTTCGATCTCATCTCAGTTCCTTTCTGTTTTCGTTTAATGACGCGGGCCAGTTCCGCCGGCATTCTTCGATCAGAATGAACATCCCGCTGAAGGCCGGCAGTTATCACTTCTCGCCGGGATCAACGTTCAGCAGGCTATTCATCCTGCCGCTCAGAATGCCGGCTGTTTTCAATGTCCCCCGGCAGCGCCAAACACTACCACGATTTTCGCAGGACGCACTGCTCTGCCCGGGCGATACCGAACAGGACGAGGCGACCGGGTCAGTTGAGATGCGCCTACGGCGGAGATAGAATTGTCGGCGGTGAGAATGTAGTCGCGACCGACGACAGCGTCCGCCTTTCACCAACCCCCATTTCCATCAACGGCACCAGACGGGCGGCACTCCCCCGGAGAAACGTTATGCGACAGGTCAGAATCTGTCCTGTCTGCGATTACGCGCTTTGGCGATCACCTCCGCGCGGCCTGTCGGATAGAACTCGCGGAGATAGTGACTGGTGCAGAGGACCTTGCCTGAGCAGGATGACCCGGAGCCGCGCTGGCCTTCCGGCAGTGGTGCGATGAAATGCGTGAGCCTTTCATTCTGATCGAGGCTGGCAATCACTGCTCACGAATCACGCTCAGCCTGATCAAGATGAAAACGGAATTGACGGAAGCCATGCTGCAGCTGGTGCGTGAGCGGCTGCCGCAGGTCAGCATGATCACTGCCGGGATCGTTGTCGAGCCTGATTACTGCTCCGTCAGGTGGGTGACGAATGAACACGTCTTTGCCGTCGCGCGGTGGCTCTACAATCTGGCGTGGTGGGAGTCGGAGGCACTCCCGGCTGAAGCGAAACCTTTCCACAGTAATATCACTCGTTGACAGATACGGGAGAAAACTCTGATCACCGCGACCATCATTCCACAGGACGAAAGGAGCCGAAGATGAGCGAACAGGAAAACATCAGACTCGTGCAGCAGACTTATGAAGGCTACCGGAAAGGAGACCTCCGGCCGCTGCTGAGCCTGCTGGCGGACGAAGTCGAATGGGTCTCGCCTGAACTGGAGGGGGTCTCAGGAACAGGCGGTTGTTGTGGCTGCGAAGACGTGTCGAAGTATTTCTCGACGATCAACGAGCATGCCGAGATCCGGCATTTCGAGCCGTCCGAGTTCATCGCGCAGGGTGAGAAGGTGGTCGTCCTCGGACACAGTGCCGCCACTGCCAGGGCCACCGGCAAAAAATACGAATCCGACTGGGCGCATGTCTTTACCCTCAAGGACGGGAAGATCGTCAGATTCCAGCAATACTTTGACACCGCGGCGACTGCAGCAGCCTTTCGATAGTCCGAAACCTTTTCCGAAATCTTTTCCGATTGCCTGCCTGACATCGGAGGCCTGGAACGAATCAAGGGCTGGGACGGACAGCGAAATCCATTCGGTCCCGGACTGTAAAAGAGACGACCCGGTACAACTGGTCGGCATCGCATCATGATGCGCCAGGCGCCTGTTCGCCCTACGTAAAATCACCCGCCCTTGTAATATCCTTCCCGCCGGAAGTATCCTCTGCCCGTTCAGCTCATCAATCAGGACTCGATAGTAAAACCGATTCCTTACATCCGCACCGAAAGGGACACCTGAAAGAGCCCGTGATCGCACGGGCATCCACTGCTCGTTATTGAGAGGCTGATGATGTTCTGTGACTCAGTTACCAGCAACGATATTCGTCAAACGCTGTAATTTTATCCCGGCGTTCACTACCTGCTGAGGGCTCATCAGCCAGGTTACCAGAATCGCCACCGAAAACCTGCATCAAAGCAGCCCGGGCTTCGCCCGGAATCGGAGAACCAAATGAAGCTCAACCTGTCATCTTCCCGCTCGTCGCGATCACAGCACCTCATCAGAGCAGGCGTTTTTCTGCTCATCACACTGACTGTGATGCTCCACTATCTGTCATCACTGCCATCGGTCCGAGGGGTCTCGTCGAGCATCGTGATCAGCCAGGTTTACGGCGGAGGAGGCAACTCTGGCGCGACCTTCAAAAACGACTTCATTGAGCTGTTCAACCGTGGCAACACGACCATCAACGTGACGGGCTGGACCGTGCAGTACGCCTCCACGACTGGCACGACCTGGCAATCCACCACGCTCTCAGGCTCAATCGCTCCGGGGCGATACTATCTGGTGCAGGAGGCGGCGGGCACGGGCGGCACGGTCAGTCTCCCCACGCCGGACGCGAGCGGCAGCATTGCCATGAGCGCGACCGGTGGGAAAGTGGCTCTGGTCAGCAACCCGACGCTGCTCAGCGGGGCCTGCCCTGCGAGCGCCACCATCGTTGATTTCGTCGGCTACGACGGCGCGAACTGCTTTGAGGGCAGCCCGACTCCGACCCTCAGCAACACGACCGCGGCGCTCAGAAACAACAGCGGCTGCGCAGACACTGACAACAACCTGGCGGACTTCACAGTCGGCGCCCCCAACCCCCGCAACAGCGCGTCGTCGGCAAGCAGCTGCGGGACGTCAACGAATCCTTCCGGCGCAGGAGCAGCCAGCCCGGGTTCGGTCGTGGCCGGCGGCTCGACGCTGCTGACCGTCACGGTCACGCCCGGCACGAATCCCTCCAGCACCGGGATCAGCGTCACCGGTGACCTGAGCCAGATCGGCGGCCCGGCCACGCAGCAGTTCTTTGACGACGGCACTCATGGCGATGTCACGTCCGGCGACAACGTGTTCTCATTCCAGGCGGCGGTGGCCGGCGGCACGAGCGCGGGGGCGAAGACCCTGCCTGCCACTATCACCGATGCCCAGGCACGCACCGGCAGCACCACCATCTCACTGACGGTGACTTCCCCCTCGACCAACCCCTCGGGGAGCGGGGCGGCCAGTCCGAACATGCTCGTGGCAGGCGGCTCAACGCTCCTGACCGTCAATGTGACACCCGGAACGAATCCGGCCAGCACCGGGATCGCCGTGACCGGCAACCTCACTTCCATCGGCGGGTCGGCCAGCCAGCAGTTCTTCGATAACGGGACGAACGGAGATGTGACCGCGGGCGATAATGTCTTCTCCTTTCAGGCGACCGTCGCGGCAGGCACGACGCCGGGGGCGAAGACCCTCCCAATCACTATTACTGATGCCCAGGCACGCACCGGCAGCACCACCATCTCACTGACGGTGCAATCGCCTCCGCCTCCGACCACGATTAAGATCAGTCAGGTTTATGGCGGGGGCGGCAACAGCGGCACCACCTACACGAATGATTTCATCGAGATCTTCAACAGCGGCGCAACCCCCATCGACGTCACGGGCTGGTCCGTGCAGTACGCCTCAGCGACGGCGTCGAGCTGGTCCGTGACGCCGCTCTGCCTGACCAGTTCATGCGTGGTGATGCCGGGGCACTACCTCCTCGTCCAGGAATCGCAGGGCACGGGCGGGACGACCGGTCTGCCGGCGCCGGATGCGACCGGGGCAATTGCGATGAGCGCGACCAACGGGAAGGTGGCATTGGTCAACAGTACTGTTGCCCTCAGTGGAACCTGTCCCACCGGCGGGGGCATCGCTGACCTGGTGGGTTACGGGACGGCCAACTGCAGCGAGACGAGCCCGGTCAGTGGGCTCTCGAATACCACCGCCGCCGTGCGCCGGGGCAACGGCTGCATCGACACCGACAACAACGCCAGCGACTTCGTGAAGATCGGCCCGATCCCGCGCAACAGCGCGTCCCCCGCTAATTCCTGCGGAGGTGACCCGGCTCAGCCTTCCGGGCTCGGCCTCGCCTCACCTTCCACGCTCGACCCCGCCAGCGCCACACTGCTGACGGTGATCGTGACGACGGCGAGCGCCCCGCCGAGTACCGGCCTCGCCGTCACGGCCGATCTGACGAGCATCGGCGGTCCCGCCGCGCAGCAGTTCTACGATGACGGCACCCACGGGGACGCGACCGCCGGCGACAACGTCTTCTCGCTCCAGACAACGGTCGGGGCACACATTACAACCGGGGTGAAGAGCATCGTCGCCACGATCACGGACGCTCAGAGCCGCACGGCAACGGCGCCCATTACGCTCACGGTCGAGAGTCCGACCTGCGGCGTGGAGCGGTGGTCGGTCAAAACCGGCACTGACCCTGACGCGGCCCAGGTGAATCTGAACAACCCGACGGCGGCCACGATTGCCGACCTCATTGCCCTCCCCGCCCCGGCCGTGCCCCCGGACAATGCGCGGGTCGCGCCGGCCGAGACCACGGTCTTTGTGGTCAATGCAACCCTGACGCTCTATAAGAAAGAAGATGACGTCGACTATCACATTGTCCTGAAGGACGAGTCAGGCAACACCATGATTACCGAAATCCCCTGCCCGTGCTGCGTGGGGGCGACGAGTCCTTTTGCGGCGGGGATCGCTCAGGCGCGGGCAACCTTTGATGCTCACCTGACCGCGACCACCTTTTTCCAGACGGCTGACGTGCCGGTGAGAGTCACGGGCGTCGGGTTCTTTGACTTCATCCACGGGCAGACTGGCGTAGCGCCCAATGGTATTGAACTGCATCCCGTCCTCGATATTGTTTTCCTGGCGAGTACGACCACTACGCTCGCTTCCTCTGCCAGCTCGTCCACCTATGGAGATCCGGTCACCTTTACCGCGACGGTCAATGGCGGCGCGGCAGGCACTCCGACCGGCACGGTCACCTTCATGGAAGGGACGAACACTCTGGGCACCGGAACCCTGGACGGCTCCGGGCAGGCCGCCTTCACCACCCACACACTCCCGGCGGGCACGCATTCAATCACTGCTACTTACGGCGGTGACGGCACCTTCGCCGCGAGCGCATCGGGGGCGCTGTCGCTGCCGGTGAGCAGGGCGACGCCGGCCATCACGTGGGTCAATCCGGCCGACATCGTCTACGGCACGGCCCTCGGCGCCGCTCAGCTCAATGCGACGACCGCCGTGCCGGGGACATTCACTTACAATCCCATGGCTGGGATCGTCTTCAATGCAGGCAACAATCAGACTCTGTCAGTGAGCTTCACGCCCGCTGACACGGCCAACTACACCACTGCCACCAGGACTGTGGCAATCAATGTACTGAAGGCGGCGCCGGTGATCACCTGGGGAAACCCGGCTGACATCGTCTACGGCACGGCCTTGAGTGGCACCCAGCTCAATGCGACCGCCAGCGTGCCCGGAAGTTTTACCTATAGTCCGGCAGCAGGCACGATACTCAATGCCGGCGGCGGTCAGGTCCTGTCGGCGAGCTTCATGCCTGCCGACACGGCCAATTACAATGCCGCTTCAGCAAGCGTGGTGATCAACGTCCTCAGGGCGATGCCGACGATCACCTGGGACAATCCGGCTGACCTTGAATGTGGTACCGCACTCAGTGGCGCCCAGCTCAATGCGACCGCCTCAGTGCCGGGGACATTCACCTACGCTCCTCCGGCAGGAACGGCGCTCAATGCCGGCAGCAATCAGACTCTGTCAGTCACCTTCACACCCGCTGATCCGGCGAACTACAACATCGCCACGGCCACGCGGACCGTGAATGTCGTGGATACGACGCCGCCGGTCCCGGATCTGGCCTCGCTGCCGGCCGTCACAGGTGAGTGTTCGGCAACGATCAGTGCCGCCCCAACGGCCACCGATAAATGTGCGGGCAGGATCACCGGGACCACCTCCGACCCGCTGACCTGGACCACCCAGGGCGTCTTTACCGTTCACTGGAGCTACAGCGACGGCCATGGGAATGTCTCGACCCAGACTCAGCAGGTGATTGTCCAGGATGTGACGCCACCAGCGGTCACGCCGCCGCCCGCCGTCACGGCCTACACCGGACCCGGCGCCACCGGGTGCGGGGTGGTGATCAGCGATGCCGCGCTCGGGACAGCGACGGCTAGTGACAATTGTGCCGGTGTCACTGTCACTCGCAGCGGCGTCCCAGCGGGCAACCTCTTCCCGGTCGGGACAACGACTCTTACCTGGACGGCCACGGATGCGGGTGGCAATCAAAAGAGTGTCACTCAGGGCGTCACTGTCATTGATAATACGCCGCCCACGATCAGCTGCCCGGCCAGTATCACCGCCGCCGCGGCGCCTGGCGTGTGTTCGGCGGTGGTGAACTACACAGTCACGGCCGCCGACAACTGTCCGGGAGTGTCGGTGGTGAGTAACCCGCCGTCGGGTTCGGCCTTCCCGGTCGGCACGACCACAGTCAACGTGGTCGCGAAGGACGCGGCGGGCAATCCGGCGGGCTGCACCTTCAACGTGACGGTCACCAACCCCGCCCCGGCAGCGACGATAACCGGCCCATCCAGCGGGGCCGTCTACGCTGTCAACACTCCCGTCAACTTTACCGGCATGTTCACGGATGCAGGCGGAGGCACACACGCGGCGAACTGGACATTCGACAACATCGCTCAGGCGGGGACGGTCAATGAAGCGACCGGGGCGGTGAGCGCGACCCAAACCTTTGATACGGCGGGTGTCTATCTGGTGACGCTCACCGTGAGTGACAGCTGCGGGGGCAGCGGCACGGCGAACACGGTGGGCGGGCTGACGGCGATGGTCGTCATCTACGATCCGGACGGCGGATACGTAACCGGCGGCGGCTGGATCAACTCGCCAGCGGGGGCTTATGCAGCCAATCCGGCTTTGACCGGCAGGGCAAGCTTCGGCTTCGTCTCGAAGTACGAGCGTGGCGCGAACGTGCCAACCGGCCGGACCGAGTTCCAGTTCCAGGCCGCTGGTTTCAACTTCCACAGCACGAGCTATGACTGGCTGGTGGTGGCGGGCGCGCGGGCGCAGTACAAGGGTACCGGCACGGTCAACGGCAGTGGCAACTACGGCTTTATGCTGACGGCCATCGACGGTCAGATCAATGGCGGCGGTGGGGCGGACAGGTTCAGGATCAGGATCTGGGACAAGTATAATGGCGACACCATCGTCTACGATAACCAGATCAATGACCCCGACAGTGCGGATCCCACCACAGTTCTCGGCGGCGGCAGCATTGTCATTCACAAGTAAGCCTGCAGAGTTGTCTCCGGCGCTGATCGACGGTCGGCGTCGGAGACAGCGGATGTTCCGATGAATAAGGAAAAGAACTGATCCTTCTCCCGACCCCTTTCAGCCGCCCGCGATGCGAAACCTTTTCCCGGTTTTCTCACCTGATAACAGAAGGAGCATCCCCGTCGGGAGATGAGTAGGGATCGCAAGTAGAACTGTGTTCTCCTGACCGGGCTCCGTTCTTTGCGGTCGCAGTAAGTGCAGTAAAGCAGTTGATCACTCATTACCCCGGAGGCTCAAAATGCGCACTCTGTTTACTGTCCTGGCGCTGCTGGTTTTCATCACGACACTGTCGGCCTGCAGGCGCTCGGCAGCCTCGGCGACGCGGTCACTGGCCCGCTGGTGGGCGGCCGACGTGATCAGGGCGGCACCGCCGAACCCCTCGACGACGGCCCTGATCTCCTCGTCGCAGGTCGCCACGTAAACCGCGTCGAGGCAATCGCACATCACGGCGCGCCTGAAGACGTGCTCGATCATCGGTCGCCCGAGCAGCGGCGCAAGAGGTTTACCTGGAAAGCGGGAAGATCCCATCCGCGCCGGGATCACCGCGACGATCCGGACCGCGGCCTTCTGCCTCGTTCTCATATGGCAATTTCCCTCCCGCGAACCCTGACGGAGCAACGGCTGTGCCGGTCGGTAACCCGTTACAGATCGGCTGGTGAGTTGAAGACATTGTCGGATGAAGGCGGCATGTGCAATGAAGGGATGGCGCCTGTCCGGGTGGGGCCATTCAATGGAGTTGTTGCGGAGAACAACCAGGATGAGCAGCGGAAGCTTCGCCGATGGCGTATGCGGTGAATGGCAGGCAATATGTTGCCGTCGCTTCACAATCGGCCATCTTTATTTTTGCTTTGCTCCGAGGTGCGAGACGTTCTCGGGAATTCGGTTTACTATTTTCCGGCAACGCGGAAACGCATAATACTTCAAAACGACAGATGGCAGTACTCTCACACAAGCCACCCCCACAGGAGCAACCATGATTGAACGCAGAACCATGCTGAAGGGCGCCGGAGCGGCCCTCACCACTTCCCTTTTCACCGGCCGCGTCAAGGGCGCAAACGACCGCATCGCCGTGGGGCACATTGGCCTCGGCGCGATGGGATCGGGCAATCTTGGCTACGCCTTGAAATTGTCCGATGTGCAGGTCGCGGCGCTTTGTGATGTTTATCAGCCAACACTGGAAAAAGCAGTCGCCACGGCGGATAAAGCAGGCGTCAGGCCGAAAGTATTCAAAGACTTTCGCGAATTGCTCGCCGACAAATCCATTGACGCTGTTTGTATTTCCACGCCCGATCACTGGCATGCTTATATGACGGTCGAAGCCTGCAAAAATGGTAAGGACGTCTTCGTTGAAAAGCCTGCTTCAACCTATGTCGAAGAAGGCCGGAAAATGGTGCAGGCGGCGCGCAAATATAACCGCGTTGTGCAGGCAGGCACGATGCAGCGTTCCGGCGGCTATTTCAGAAAAGCCGCCGAGATTGTGAAAACCGGCGTGCTGGGTGAGGTCACGTTTTGTCATACGTGGCAGACCGGCGCGACGCCAAAGCGACGCTGGGGGCGCCCGGCGGACGGGCCCGTGCCTGCCGGGCTGGACTGGGACATGTGGTTAGGGCCTGCGCCCAAAGTGCCCTTCAACCTGAACCGCTGGGGGGTAAGCGTGACGACGTTCCCGACGTTTCGCTATTTTTGGGATTACGCGGGCGGCGCGATGACCGACTGGGGCGTACATTTGATTGATCCCGTACACCAGTGTTTTGGCGAACCGATGCCGACCGCCGTGTCCGCGATGGGCGGCAAGCTTTATGTGGACGACAATTGCGAGACGCCTGACACGATGATGGCAACGTTCCACTATCCCCGATTCCTGCTCACCTACGAAAGCCGCACGGCGAATCCTATGCCGATGTTTGGCGAAGGCGCGGCGACTTCGATTCACGGAACCGAAGGGACACTAGTCGTGAAGCGCGGGGCGTGCTACGTGATTCCCAATGAGAAATCAACCACCCCGGCGGTCAGGTACGAGAAAGACCCGGAAATGAATCAGATGAACGTGCCGCACTGGAAAAACTTCATCGAATGCATCAGGTCCCGCGCCAGACCCACCAGCGATATCGAAACCTGCGTGCGGTCTTCGACGGTCTGCATCCTTGCCAACCTCTCGATGCGCCATAAAACATGGCTCGACTGGGATGAAGAGAACTGGACGGTGAAACAAAGCCACATTCGACCGTTTCTCAAGGCGAAGTATCGCGCGCCGTGGAAGCTGGAAGTGTAGGCCGGGGATCGCTCAGGCTGTCCACAAACATCAAAAAAACAGCCTCTGCACCGGCAGGGCGCAGAGGCTGTGCCGAAACGCACTCGAAACAACCGCAATGTCGCGCAACCTGCGGCTGCTCCAAACAATGACTCGCTTACATTCATCCATACGCCACGCCTTTCTGCCTCAATCCGCAGCCTTGGCGGCTACGGCGCTCGTTTCGGCCCGGCAGGCCCAGCCGATTTCCGCGCCAGTTCCCGTTCCGGCGCGCCGAAGTCTCCGGGGCAAAATCCGACAGGCCTGCAACCGATCCGCCGGGCCGTCTCCATCCATTTCCGGTTGTGGCCGTCACCCGCCCGGCATAAGGCATGAGCGACTTGGTGCAGGATCGCATCAAGGACCTGTTCGGCGGGATTGAGTCCGGCGAGGTGTGAGGATAAGGAGATGATCTTTTTCTGGTAATCGCAATGACTGAGTCTCCGTCTGGCGCGGTCGAATCTGAACCGCCACCCCTTCCGCCACAGCCCGTGCTGGATCAGCAGCCCTCTGCCAAATCTGTCTGCACTGGCCAGTTCCATACCATCATCCCCCCCGCAGGAATCATTTCCCCTGAGTCCGGTCCCACGTGAAAGCGTGTGGACACCCGATCATAAAGGGAAGTGGTTACGAAACGAAATCGGCGGCCATTATGAAAAGCAGCTGACCAGGCAGGAAACCTCCCGGTCAACCGGTGATCACCCGTTCCCGATGAGCCTCTTTCGATCCTCAGCTTCTAACGAGGCCGAAGACAGGAAATCTGCAATGAGCATCAGAGACTTCTTTGTGGGTTGATGCCTGCCCGTCTCCCAGGAAACGATCTGACTCCGAACCACACCGAGCAGTGTCGCCAGCTGCTGCTGAGTGATGCCGAGCGCCCATCTGACCTGTTTCAACCGTTCAACAGGTGAGTGAGCGGGGACGTACGGGCAGTAGCCGATGAACTCCAGAATCTTCGGAATATACTCCACCTCAGGTTCGTTGTAGTTCAGTTCCCAGCAGGTGACAGTGTATTTGGCCACGCCGATGATCCGGGCGACCTGCAATTGAGTCAGCCTGCGGTCTAATCTGCACTTTCTGATCCAATCTCCCAAAGTGCTGAGTTCTGAAGGGTAAAGTGATGGCTGAGCAGGTTTCCTGTCGCTGAGCGTGAGATGGCAAAATGGCAACGCAACTATGCCCCTGCGGCTTCTTCAACGACCCGACCAGAGAATGCAAATGTACGCCGCCGCAGATTCAGCGTTACATCTCCAAAATCTCCGGC
>Ga0070741_10007843_pt1 | contig 21809 bp, 19 predicted proteins | sample Coa_R1_4_FD_66440 | JGI IMG/M metagenome (GOLD analysis project Ga0070741, IMG submission 66440) | Surface soil microbial communities from Centralia Pennsylvania, which are recovering from an underground coalmine fire - Coalmine... | ecosystem: Environmental > Terrestrial > Soil > Unclassified ... | reverse complement strand
TACCTACGAATTCAACAGGCTACCATTCCAGGCAAAACATTGTAAAGCAGGAGCTTAGGGAATCAGCATTTAGCTTGGAGGGACGGCGCCGGCGAGCGCCGGCAAGGGCACCCGGATACGATTGGCGAAAATGTCTCCAAAAAGAGACAGCAGTTCGCGGTGAATCAGACCGTTGGAGGCCAGCAGTTCCGGGCTATCGAAACGATGCTCGGCCCCGTGCATATCCGAATAGCAGCCCCCGGCCTCACGCACCAGCAGAAGCCCCGCCGCAATATCCCAAGCATTAAGCCGGAACTCCCAGAAACCATCCAAACGTCCGGCCGCCACATACGCCAGGTCGAGAGCTGCTGACCCGGCCCGGCGGACGCCGTGTGTCAGCATAGCGGCCTGGTGGTAGAAGTAGATATTCACGTCGCCATGCCGTTTCCTGCTGGGGAAACCAGTGGCCAGCAGGCTTTCTGAAAGCCGGCTAACGCGGGAGACCTGCAAACGCCGGCTGTTCAGATACGCTCCGCCGCCCTTTTCCGCCGAGAAGAACTCATCGCGCAGGGGGTCGTACGTCACAGCCGCCACCAATTCCCCCGCCTGCTCGAGTCCCATCGTAACGGCGAACATGGGAAAGCCATGGGCGAAGTTCGTAGTTCCGTCGAGCGGATCGACATACCAGGTGAACTCGGAAGAGCGCTCTATGCCAGACCCTTCTTCCGCGACGATCGAATGGTGCGGGAACCGGGTCCTCAGCCGGCTCACAATCAGGCTTTCCGAAGCCCGATCCGCCTCGGTGACCACATCGAATTCGCCCTTGTATTCGACTGCCACACGCCGCTCAAAATAGCGGGCCAGCAGAGCCCCTGCTTCGCGGGCGATCTCCGATGCGGCAGAAAGGTAGGATGAGGACATAGCAGAGTTCCCGTTGCCAGCCTTGCGGCGCCGCCCGTGCCTGGATGAAGCACAGGCCGCTGCCTGGGCGGCTATTTTGCTTCCTCGTACAGGTATTTGATTTCGTGCTTGAAAATGAAAAGATTCGGGGCGGAAGCGCGAGTGACGCGAATGAAAGCATTGTCATAGTACTCGATCGTACCCCGCACTTCCTCGTTATTGCGCAGTTTGATGCACACGGTAGCCTGTTTTTCGATCAACTCCTTCAGATATTGCACCTCCTGCATGGTTTGGTCGGGGGCCTTATGGGATTTGCTTCCGCCGCCGCCCTGGCCGCCGCCGTGGGGCGGCCGATTGAATCGAGGCTTGAATGGACCTTTCAAGGTATGCTCCTAGGACTGCTCTTTCCGCCGCGGGCCGCCGGCGCTTCTTTCTTTCGTTCTCGGGGAGGGCTGCCATCCACAACGACCGCGGGGGCATACGAGGTGACCGGCTCCTCCTCCGGACCCGAGAAATATCCCGTGCGGGCCAGCGCTTTCATGCCGGGCCGTTTCACCTTCAACTCGATGCGGTGAAAGCGGTCCGGCCCGGCGGGCACGCCCTGCGGGTAAAACCCGATCAGGTACTGCAAGCGCAAGTCGCGCTCAATCTGCCGGAAATTGCTGTCCAAATCCTGACCGGCGTGTTGCAAAAACGCCAGACCTCCGGTGGCGGCGGACATGGTTTTCAGCGCATTCTCCCCGCCCAGGTTCCGTCCAGCATCGTTCGTGATCGGCACGACAATGATCGAATATACGACGGCGTCGGCAAGCTGAACGGCCTCCAGCGCCTGCGAGAACTTGATGTCGCTCGTCGTGTCATCGCCGTCGGTAATGACCACAATCACCTTGCGGCCTTCCCGGTTCTGGAGTCCCTGCGCCGCCAGATAGAGCGCGTCGTACAGCGATGTTCCGCCATGGGTGCGGATGGAAAGGGCGGCGCGCTCCAGCCGCTGCACGGAGTTGGTGAAGCCCTGCACCTCATCCACAAAATCGGAAAACTTATACACGGCGATGCGGTCAGCCGGGTTCGCTCCGGAGCCGAGCAGGCTGCGGATAAAGCGAACCGCCGCCTCCTGCTCGAAGCGCAGTTCCTTGGCCACGCTCGGGCTCGCGTCGAACAAAAGCGCGACCGAAAGAGGACGATCGGTCTGGCGCTCAAATACGGCGATTTTTTGAGGGACGCCTGCCGCGAGAAGTGTGAAGTCCTCGCGCTCAAGGTCCCCGGTGGGGACGCCCTGGTTGTTCTTTACCGTTGCCAGCACAGTGACGAGCTTGACTTCTACGTTGAATCTGCCCGGTTGCTCCTGGGCGCACAGGCAGGCCAGCAGACACGCGGCGAATATGCTTAACCGGAACACCGCGAGCTTCCCTCCAGGCGAGGAACGGAAGCATCCCATTCGCCTTCGACCCAAACCTCGCCGTCGGCGAAGTGCTCTTTCTTCCAGATTGGCACCAGACGTTTCAGGCGGTCGATGGCCTCGCGGCTCACCTCATAAGCGGGCTTGCGATGGGCGGAAGTCACTACGATGACGACGCTGGTTTCCCCGATCTCCATCCGGCCCAGCCGGTGCACCATCGCAATGCGGTCCGCCCCGTGCGCAGCCAGCAGGTCGGAAGCGATCTCGCGCATTTTCTTTATCGCCAGAGGAACGTAACCGTCGTATTCGAGATACAGGGTCGCGCGCCCTTTGGAGTTGTCGCGGACGATTCCTTCAAATGTAATCACCGAACCGTCGCATCCCCGGACAAGGCGCGCCGCCAGCGCCCGGGCATCAATTGGGACGCGGGTAATCGCGAAGTAGTTGCCAAGTTCATCCTCAAACTCGGCGAGAATCCCAGAGTCCGGCCCCGCGGTCCTATTAGCCGTGGATGCGGCTTCCGGCGCCGGCGAGCTGCCGCCGCTCACCGGGGGCAGCAGCGCGATTTCATCGCCCTCGCCAATCCTGGCTTCGGGTCCCGCGAACTCCTGGTTGCGGGCCAGCACGATGCTGCCGGCCATCTCTGCCAGCCGGGGAAAGCGCCGGCAGTATTGCTCAAAGATGTTTGAAAGCCGGGCCCCTTCGGGCACCTCGATCTGTTCTTCGGCGCGGCCCACCAAGTCTTTCAACATCCCGAAAAATAGCACTTTAACGTGCATAGAGAGCCGCTTGTCATTGTACCAGCCTACGCCTGGATGCCGCTCGGAGAGGCCTGCCCGAGGTCCGGCAAGGGACGGCGGGCCAGGCAGCGCGGGAGCTTTTGCCTGCGAGTTGGGCTACATTGGTGGTGGCGGCTGCCGGATTGCCAACATGCGCGATTGGCTTTTAATTGACGCCGACGACACCCTTTGGGAAAACAACATCTATTTCGAGCAGGCTTTTGAGCAATTCGTGGCGTTCCTCGATCATTCCCGGCTTTCTGCCGCCGAGATCCGCGAGGTGCTGGACGAGATCGAAGCCGCGAACATCAAGCTGCACGGGTATGGGTCCGCCAATTTTGGGCGGAATCTCCAGGAGTGCTTCCGCCGTCTGGCGGAACGGCCGTATGGCGATGGCGACCTGGCGATGGTCCTGGGTTTTGCGGGCGCGATTTTGGAGCGCCCGATGGAGGTGATCGAGGGCGTGGAGGACACGCTTCGTTATCTGGCTGGGCGAAAGCGTCTGCTGCTGTTCACCAAAGGTCACCCAGAGGAACAAAAGTTAAAGCTAGGCCGCTCCGGACTCGGCCGCTATTTCGAGGACTGCGAAGTCGTGAAGGAGAAAGACGCTCATAACTACCGGCGCGTAGTGGAGACGAAAAACTTGGATCCTGGCGCCACCTGGATGGTAGGCAACAGCCCGAAATCGGACATCAATCCGGCGCTGGAAGCGGGATTGAACGCCGTGCTGGTACCCCACCCCCACACCTGGTCGCTCGAAAAACAAGAGATCGTCTCCCCGGGGGAAAGAAGAGCCGGCCGATTGCTGATCGTGGAACGCTTCGCCGATTTGCAGCGGTATTTCTAAGCGGCCGAGGGCTCCCAGGCTCGGCCGGCGGCCCCTCACCGGGCAAGCTGAAGGCTTGCTCACAGACAAAGCTGCGGATGGATTGATCGGCGTCCGCCAGCACAAGGCCAGCGGCGGGCGCGAGAAGCCTCCCAGGCTTGGGCAACAGGAGCGAGCGCTCAGGTCTGCGCAGCCCGGTGTGGAATTCATGCTGGCTGGCGATCCAATTTCACCGGAAGGCCTTCGCGATAGGAGCGCTCGGCCGCCGCGGCGGCCGCGACCGCCTGGCGTCCGTCGAACGCAGTCACTTTAGGCTTCAGATCCGCGAGAATCGTGCGGACGAAATCCCGCATTTCTTCAAGATAGGCATCCGCAAACTGCACCAGAAAGTGATCCACGATATCCGTCTTTGCGCCCGACGCCGTGAGAACCACTTCCGAGGTTTGCTGCAACGATCCCATCAGGATGGCGCCTTTCGAGCCGACGATTTCGGTTCGCACATCGTATCCGTAGCAGGCCTGCATATAGTTTTCGACGCTTCCCAGGGCGCCGCGCGAAAATTTCATGTTCACCAGGGCCGTGTCGATGTCGTTGAATTGCGCGATTTCGGGGAACACCAGCACGGCTCCGTAGGCGTGCAGCTCTGCAATTTCGTCGTCCATCAGCCATCGGCCGAGGTCGAACTCGTGTACGGTGGAATCGTGGAAAAACATGCCATTCCAGCCGCTCTGCATATAACTGACCGGAGGGGGCGCCGGATCGCGCGCCAGCGATTTGAAAATCACAGGATCTCCGATTTCGCCGGCCTCGATGCGCTTCTTGGCCTTGACGTTGGGGGGGTCATAGCGACGGACATGCCCCGGCTGCACGCGGATGCCTGCTTTCGCCGCGAGGGCGAGAATCTCGTCGGCCTCCTGCACGGTCAGGGTTAGAGGCTTCTCGCAGAAAACATCTTTGCCGGCTTCCGCGCACGACCGGATTGCTGCGCCGTGAAACTTGGCGGGAGTCGCCACCGCAACCGCTTGAATATCCTTGCGCTCGACGAGCGCTTCCACACTGCCGTAATAATGCTCAATCTCGAGTTCCCCGGCAACCTGGCGGGCCCTCGCCAGATCCACATCGGCCACGGCAATCAGCCGGGCTTCGGGAACCAGGCGGCGGATATTTTCCGCATGCCGGCGGCCCATTGTGCCGACTCCCACCACGCCCAGGCCCAGCTTGGCCATTCGATCTCCCCTCACGCTCCTCGCATATCAGAAAAAGGGCGCCGGCTGCGATGAAGGAGCCTAAGAGTAGCGGATGCGGACAGGACGGCCCTGCCTCGCCGACCGGTAAATAGCGTCGATGATGATGAGGTCCCGCATGCCCTGCTCTCCATCCGGTTCCGCCGGCCGATTTCTGCGGATGCATTCGGCAAAAGCGTCCAGCTCCAGCGCAAATTCGTCAATCACTCCAAATCGCATCTCGAACCATCTTCCGGCGATACTGCCCGCCAATCTCCGCTCCTGCTCAAATGCAAACGCGGGAGAAAGAGCCGCCCAGCCCTTCTCACCGTGGATCTGTACGAACGAGGCCAGAGCTGACCCGTAGCTGGAGCTGCCTTGCAGCACCAGGCCGCTCGCAAAATTCAGGCGAAATGCAATGCCCTGCTCGACTTGGCGGAACCGTTTTCGGTCGTGACGCCAGGAGAAGGCAGCCGCCTGGACAGGGTCCTCATCCACGAGCCAGCGGCCCGTATTCACACAGTAGACGCCCAGGTCCATCAACGGGCCTCCTCCCGCCAGCTTTCGTTGCAGCAGCCACGGAGGGGCGCTGCCGCCCGCTCGGTGAAATTCGGTAAATGCTGTATGAATAATATCGACCCTGCCCAGCCTGCCTTCGGCAATCATCTTTTTCAGCGCTGCGCTGGCCGGTTCGAAGTACTTTCTGTAAGCAGTCATCAGGCGGACGCCGTTTTTGCGGCAGGCGTGCACCATCCTCCTGCCCTCGGCCACGGTTGCCGCCAGAGGCTTCTCGCAGAGTACATGCTTGCCAGCACGGGCGGCATCCAAAGTGAAGGTTTCGTGCCTGCCCGGCGGGGTGGCAATGTAAACGGCTTCCACCGCCGGGTTCTTCAGACACTCGGCGTAGGCTTCATAGGTGTAATAGTGAGGCGCCCGAAATTTTCCGGCCAACTGTTCCGCCTTTTCCTTGTCGCCGCTGACCACTGCGGCCAGCCTGGCCTTGTTGCTGTGCGCGAAAGCGGGCAACACCGCTTGCTGCGCAATCGCGCCCAGACCGACCACGGCATATCCGACCGGCTTCACGTTGCCCCCGGTGAGCAAAGACGGGGACCTGTGATCCGGGCCGGGAAGACGGCTTCGGCGTTCCTCATCAGCTTTCCCGATCAGCACGGCTCAGGTTTTGCGCCTCTATGGCGGGATGCTCCACGCCGCGCAGTTCCTCGATGTTTTCGAGAACCTTGTGGACCGCGGCCACAATCGTATCCGTATCGGCCTGGCTTCCCAAGAATAGATGATGGGGAAACCAGACCGCCTCCTGATAAGCGGCTCTTTCGGAAGCCGGGCACCGGTACATATTTCTAAGCTCAAGAGGCGCGGGCCGACCCCAGCTTAATGCCGGATATTCGCAGGGATTGACCGGGAAGAGCGAACTCCGGTAGACCGGCTCGTAAAACAGGCCGTCGCACGGAATGCCCTCCAGTTGCAGCGCGGCGACGAAAGCGGCGCGGGGGATCTGTTTTGCCTGCTCCGCGAAATACTTCAACACGTAAGCGTAGGGAGCAGGCCGGGTGATTCGGGGCTCCGGTCTCAAGAAACCCAGCCCCGGCGCGCCCCGCAGTCGCGATTCAAAGTAGTCCATATTCGCCTGGCGGATTCGAGCCTGTTCGGGAAGGCGCTCCAGTTGCGGGCCGAGAACCGCCGCCTGAAATTCGCCAAGCCGGTAATTGAATCCAATCAACCGATGGCGGAATTTATCGGTCACGCTTGCGCGCCCCGCGTTGATGTAAGACTGCACGCGCTCAAAGTACTCGAGATTATTTGTAACGACGGCGCCGCCCTCGCCGCAAGTGATCAGCTTGCTGGATTGAAAGCTGAAAGCGCCCAGATCCCCAATCGACCCGGCGCCTTTGCCGCGCCACAGGCCTCCGTGCACGTGGGCGCAGTCCTCGATGACTTTCAGGCCGTGCTTTTGAGCGATCCGCATGATGGCGTCCAGATCGGCGAAGCGCATACCCAGGTGAACCGGCAATACGGCGCGGGTTCTGGGCGAAATAAATTCCTCGATCTGGTTTGGGTCGATGCAGTAGGTCTCCGGGTCAACGTCTACAAAGACCGGCACGGCGTTTACCAGCAGAACCGGCCCGACGGTTCCCTCCCAGGTGTAAGCCGGAACCAGCACCTCGTCGCCCGGCTGGATGTCAATGGCCTTCAGCGCCGCCTGGATCGCCACTGTCCCGGTGTTGACGCACTGGGCGTACTTCACGGTATGGAGTTCGGCGAAATTTTTGGCAAAGGCTTCGCTATGCTTGCCGGGGAAAGGCTGCCCTCCCCAGTTGCGGCTGGCGAGAACATCCTGCAACGCCGCGACCTCGGCATCCGTATACACGGGCCATGCAGACAAGCGGGTTTTCCGAACAGGCTCGCCTCCCGTGATGGCTAGCTTTCCCATGCTGTATTGTTCTCCTCAAGTCAGCGCCGCCGACGCTTGGCCAAGCGGCGCGGTGAAGGAAGATTCTCTCACGCCCATGGCTCAATGACGACCTTCATGGAATCGGCCGCCATCGATTTGTGAACCGCGGACTCGACTTCCCTCAGCGGGAAGCGGTGGCTTACGAGTTCTTGCAGCGGGTAGAAACGCATGTAGCGCGCCATTTGCCGCATGCTGGGCCCGTAGCTGGCGGGCTCTTCTCCGCCGACGCCGAGAACCCGGACGCTTTTCGAGCAAAGGTGCCGGTGCGGGCTGATGCGGACCTCGCCCAGGTCCGAAAAATTTCCGGCTTCCACCAGCAGTCCTCCCAGCCGCAGCATTTCGAGGGCGTCGGGGATCGCCTGCGGTACGCCGGCGCACTCGATGACCACGTCCGCGCCCCGCCCGTGCGTTAAGTCCCGCACAATCTCGAGTCTCTCGGCGAGCGTAGTGGCGGCGGCGTTGATGAGGTGGTCTGCTCCGAGCCGCCTGGCGAAATCGAGCCGGTAGTTGGAAAGGTCGATGGCTATGATCGTCCCGGCGCCCAACATGCGGGCCTTCAGGAGGAAGCACATGCCCAGAGGGCCGACTCCTAACACTGCCACTGTGTCGTCAAACAGGAACGGCTCATCGGGAAACGCCGACATTTGCTTGGCGCGGTCCAACCCAACGGTCACGGCCATCACCTCGGTGAGCACCGCGATTTCGCTGGGCAGTTCATCGGGTACGCGGACCAAAAAACTTCCCGGCACGATGTAAATGTATTGCGACCAGCCTCCAAAAATGTGCGGTGGATCGGCGGCGCAAAGATTGTTGCCGTAATCCGTCATGTTCTGGCAAAAGTAATACGGAAAATCATGCGTGCAGTAGTAGCACCGTCCACAGGAGACGTTGGCGCCGACCACGACGCGGTCGCCGGCCCGGAGCGGCGCTCCTTCGAAATCGGAGCAGCCGCCGCTGCCTCCTATGGCGGCTATGGTCCCGACGTTCTCGTGGCCCTGGATGATCGGAAAGCGAATCTTCTTTCCCTCGCCTGCGCCGGAGTATTGGGTCGTGTAACCCTGGTACGTGTGCTTATCCGTCCCGCAGATTCCGGATAACTCCATCTTCACCAGAACACAACCCGGCGCCGGCTCGGGCAGCGGATACTCCCGCAGTTCATACCTTCCCGGTTCTACCAGCGTTGCGGCGAGAACAGCTTCAGTGGCCATAAATTCCTTCCGTGGAACACCGCCCGCGAATTTTGTACGCCGGCGATCCAGCAAAACGGGCGGCGTCTGAAAACGGTACGCGGCCCGGCCGGTTCCTGTCAACATACGCGAGACACAGGCTTATACGCCGCGAGCGTCCGCGCCCCAGATGAGCTTGTGCAGTTGATAGCCGAAGCGGACCTCCAGACGATCCTCGAGAATCCAGGCAGCGAGCCTTTCCAGGTCAATTTTGCCGTACACAGGCGAGAAAATCACGGCCGCCGCCCGGCGGCAGAGATCATGCTCGCGGGTAAAATCGCGGGCGAACTCATAATCGCGTCTGGAGGCGATGACGAATTTCACTTGATCGTGCGGAGCGATGGCGTCGAGATTCGAGAGATCAAAGGCGCCGCCCTCGCCGGAGTCGGGACACTTGACGTCCACGATCTTCACCACATCCCGGGGCACGCGAGCGATGGAGCGCTCCCCGCTGGTCTCGAGCAGCACCTGGTATCCCTCGTCCAACAGGCGCTCCATGAGCGGATAGACCTCTTTTTGCAGGAGTGGCTCCCCGCCGGTAATTTCCACCAAACGCCCTCCGAAGGCGCGGACTTTCTCGAGAACCTGCTCGACGGTCATTTTCTCGCCGCCGTAAAAGGCGTACTCGGTGTCGCACCAGACGCACCGCAGATTACACCCCGTGAGCCGCACGAACGTGCAGGGCAGCCCGGTAAACGTGGACTCGCCTTGTATCGAGTGAAAAATCTCGGTGACCTGCACGTTATTCCCGGTAGGTGGCTGTGGTGCTGTCCGTTTCCCAGACCTGCACCTCGCCGATGCGCACCGGCACGGCGGGCGGCTTCTCGCGCAGCCCCAGGGCAAGCTGTTGATGGAAGTAGCGGGCCAGGTTTTCCGCCGATGGGTTCAGCTCGTCGAAAGGTGGAATTTCGTTGATGAAGCGGTGATCGAGGCGTTCGATGATGGCGTCCATCATCCGCTTGACTTCCACAAAATCGCAAAGCAGGCCTGTCGAATCCAGATTGGCGCCGGTCAAGGTCACGCGGACCTTGTAGTTGTGTCCGTGAATATTCTCACACTTGCCCTTGTACCCGCGCAGAGCATGCCCGGCTGCAAAGCTTCTTTCCACCGAAATTTCAAACATGACGGAAGCGCCGGAGAAGCCCGGCGTCCTGGGCGACAGGAGCGGCCAGGCTGATTTTGTTCCCGCACATCAATCATAGCGCATTAGGGGCATTTCACTTTTTCCGGCGATGGAAGGCGCGGCGAGACCAGCCGGGCGTCGCCCGGTCCCCGGGCGGAGCTTGCTCGAGCATTCATTCCTGGAAGAACTTTTCGACTTCCCCGAATTCCGTGGTATGGGCGTAATCGGGCAGGCTGGTGAAAAAAATCCGGCCGTAGCGCTGCCGCAAAATGCGGTTATCCAGCAGCGCAAGCACGCCGCGGTCCTTGCGGTTCCGGATCAGCCGGCCGAAACCCTGCTTGAGCGCAAGGACCGCCTCGGGCACCTGGTACTCGTAAAACGGGTTGCCGCCGTCTTCGCGGATGTTCCGTATACGGGCTTCCACGACAGGGTCGCTCGGCACGGCAAATGGCAGGCGGTCGATGATGACGCAGCTAAGCTGTTCGCCGGGCACATCGACTCCCTGCCAGAAACTGGAAGTTGCAAACAGCACACAATGGGGCGTGGACCGGAACTCCTCGAGCAGGGCCGTTTTAGGCGCGGTCCCCTGGAGAAGAGTGGGGTACTCGATGGCGAACGATACCAAATCGTGCACCTGGCGCATCTGCTGGTAGCTTGTGAACAGCACAAAAGCGCGGCCGCGGCTTTGCTTGAGGATGCGGGTGACCTCGCCGGCCGCAGCCCGAACGAATCCCGGATCCCGCGGATCGGGCAGCGAGCGAGGCACGTAAAGAAGCGCTTGTTTGCGGTAATCAAAGTGGCCCGGAACTATGAGCTCGCGGGCCGTTGTGATGCCCAGGCGTTTCCGTATGAAATCAAATTTATCCTCTACGGCCATCGTCGCTGAAGTCAGTATCACAGTGTCAACCGGATCGAACAGGCGTTCTGCGAGCAACTGAGAGACATCGATGGGCGTGGCCTGCAAGAACACGCCGCGATTGCGGCGCTCGATCCAATAAACGAACGAGCGATCGTTTCCGGCGAGGAGAAATTCCAGACTGAGGCGTACCTCCGCCGCGCGGCGCAACAAAGGCGCGATCTCTTCCGTTTTTTTCTGCATCAGTTTCAGGGATGAGGCCGTGAGATCGATGGCGTCGAGCAGAGACTCGTACTGCTTTTGGTGCTTCTCGAGAAAGCAGGGGCGGTCGCGAAAGCCGGAGCGGCCCTCGCCGCCGGGCAGCAAAGCGAATAGATCGCGAGCCCCCTCGCGCAGCAGGCCCAATGTCCGGTGCAGGCCGCTCGAGGCCAGATCGTTCACGCGCGCCACCGATTCGATGTCGCGGGCCAGTTCCTCGAACTTATGGGTGCTGAGCGCCACGCCGAAATGCTGCCCGGCGACATCCTCGATCTCATGGGCTTCGTCAAACACGACGGCGCTGTAATCGGGGATGATGGAGCCGAAATCGAGGTCGCGGATCGCCAGGTCCGCAAAAAAAAGATGGTGATTGACGATGATAATGTCGCTCTCCGCAGCCCGCTGATGCATCAGAGAAATAAAGCAGCGCTCGAACTGCGGGCACTTCTGGCCTGTACAGAGCTCGCGCCGGGCGTCAAGCTTGGCCCAAACTGTGCTGGTTTCAGGCAATTTCACGAGTTCCGCGCGGTCGCCGGTGGCCGTCGTGGACTCCCATTGCCGGATCAGGGCGAAATCTTCAATCTCCATCAAGCCGCTGAGCAGGGGTTTGTTTTGCGCGTCATAAAGTTTCTGCCGGCAGAGGAAATTGTTGCGGCCTTTCATGTAGGCGACGTGCAGAGACCGATCGAAGTGCTTTTCCAAAAAGGGTATGTCTTTGTAGTAAAGCTGCTCCTGGAGGTTTTTGGTGTAGGTGGAAATCACGACCCGGCGCCCGCTGGCGACAACTGGAACCAGATAGGCGAGCGTCTTGCCAGTGCCTGTCCCCGCTTCCACCAGCAAATGCCGCTTCTCGGCCAGAGCAGCTTCGATCTCTTCCGCCATTTTCAACTGGCCCGGCCGAAATTCAAACTCGGGATGCCTGGCGGCCAGCAGGCCGCCAGGTCCAAAGAACTGCCTGGCTCTGGACGCGCGGGTCTGGCCGGCGGCGGGTGGGGCCTGTGACGGCATGGCTGGCAGCGACTATCGTAACATCGCGATGGACGCGGCGAGGCCCGGGCGCGCTCCAAATGACGGGTAGCTTCGGAAAGATGAAATCGCGAACCCGCTCCTGGCGCGGGCGGCATTCGAGGAGCTCCGGAAGAGGCTGCCGGCGAGCGGCCGAGATCGGGCCGGCGGTCTCGCCTCTTTCTCCGCGGTCCGGCCGCGGCGGGACTCGTGAATCTCCCCCTCGCGTGCTAAGATTGAACTCTTCAAGTTTTGCGATGCAACCCGGCCTAATCTGCCCATCGCAAGCTTCTGACAGGAGGATCGCACCATGAAAGGCCACACTTTAGTCCGCATCACACTGTTTTCTTTGATGTCGTTGCCTCTGTTTCTACTCGCCGCCGGCAATGGCAACAAAACCACAGTGGAATTGAAGAACGCGCAGGGGCAGAGCGTGGGCGCCGCCACCCTCACGCCGGCGAAAAAGGGGATTCGGATCGCGCTCGATCTCAAGAATCTGCCTCCGGGCGAGCATGCTCTCCACATTCATCAGGTGGCGAAGTGCGAACCGCCGGCTTTCACTTCCGCGGGTCCTCATTTCAACCCCGACCACAAGCAGCACGGCATGCAGAACCCGCAAGGCCATCACGCTGGCGACATGAACAACTTTACGGTGAAGGCGAACGGAACCGCCAAAACCACGATCCTGAATCCTGACGTAAACCTCGGCTCCGATGACCACTCGGTATTCAGCAATGGCGGCACCGCCCTGGTCATCCACGCCAAAGCGGATGATATGAAGACCGACCCGGCGGGAAACGCTGGCGACCGCATCGCCTGCGGCGTGATCAGCAAGTAACCCTGTCCGATTGGCAAGTCAAGTTAGGACGCCGCGCAGCCTATCGGCTGCGAGGCGTTCCTCCCCACTGCCTTTTCCCGTTTCCCCGCATCAATTTTGGGAGAACCAATTGGGGAGAACCGGAGCTGCCGGTTATGGCGGTGGAGCGGCATCTCCCTGTTTGGGCGGCGCGAGCGGGGCAGGCTCGAGGCCCATGTTAAGATTGAATTTCAAACCGTTTCCGCCAATAAGGAACATCTGTATCTTCCAGCATGACTCTCGACAAGGTCTACGAGCCACAGAAATTTGAGCCCTATTGGGCGCAGTGGTGGATCGATAACGGCATCTTCACGGCCTCCAACGAGAGCACCGCGAACGTCTTTTCTCTGGTCATTCCTCCGCCCAACGTCACCGGTTCCCTGCACATGGGCCACATGTTCGAGTATTCGGAGATCGATATTACGATCCGGTGGCGGCGCATGCGGGGCTACAACACGCTGTGGCTGCCGGGAACCGATCATGCCGGGATCGCTACGCAGATGGTCGTGGAGCGCGAACTGGCCAAGCAAGGAATCGACCGGCGCCAGATCGGCCGCGAGAAGTTTATCGAGCACGTCTGGAAGTGGAAGGAGCAGTACGGCGGGACCATCAAAAAGCAAATCATCCGCATTGGCGCAAGCTGCGACTGGACCCGCGAGCGGTTCACGATGGACCCCGGCTTGTCCCGGGCCGTGCGCGAGGTCTTTGTCCGGCTGTACGACAAGGGTTTGATCTACCGGGGCGACTACCTGATCAACTGGTGCCCCCGCTGTCATACCGCAATTTCGGATCTGGAGGTCACTCACGAAGAGCGCCAGGGGCATTTGTGGCACATCCGTTACCCGATCGCCGATGATCGCGGCTATCTGGTCGTGGCTACCACGCGTCCCGAAACCATGCTTGGCGATACAGCGCTGGCGGTGAATCCGGCCGACGGGCGCTACGCGCGCCTGCACGGCAAATCGGCGATTTTGCCGCTCATGAACCGGCGGATTCCAATCATCCCTGACGAGGTGGCCGACCCTCGATTCGGGACGGGCGTCGTCAAGGTGACCCCGGCGCACGACCCGAACGATTTTGCAGCCGGGAAGCGCCACCAGTTGCCCGAGATCACAGTCATGGATGAATCGGCCCGCATGAACCAGAACGCCGGGCCTTACCAAGGCCTGGACCGTTTCGAGGCGCGCAAGCGAATCATCGCCGACCTGGAGCAACAGGGCCTGATCGAAAAAATCGAAGATTACCGGCACACGATCGGCGTCTGCCAGCGGTGCAAAACCGTTGTCGAGCCGCGCATCTCCACGCAGTGGTTCGTCCGAACCAAGCCGCTCGCGCAGCCGGCGATCGAAGCGGTGGAATCCGGGCGCATCGAGATTATTCCTGAGCGCTGGAGGAAGGTCTATTTCGACTGGATGTATAACATCCGCGACTGGTGCATTTCGCGCCAGCTCTGGTGGGGCCACCGGATTCCCGCATGGCACTGCCAGGCTTGCCGGGAGATCATCGTCGCGCGCGACGCGCCGGACCGATGCACGCGCTGCCGGTCCGGCGAGCCGGCGCAAGACCCGGACGTGCTGGACACCTGGTTCAGCTCGGCCCTCTGGCCCTTTTCCACTCTCGGGTGGCCGGATGACACGCGCGACTTGCGGGTGTTTTATCCCACCTCGCTGCTGAATACGGGCTTCGACATCCTGTTCTTCTGGGTCGCGCGGATGATCATGATGGGCCTGGAATTCATGGGTGATGTGCCGTTCCGCCAGGTTTATATTCACGGCCTGGTGCGCGACGCCGAGAAGCAAAAGATGTCCAAAACGCGGGGCAACTCGGTCGATCCTCTCGATGTGGCCGATGCCTACGGGACCGATGCCGTGCGGTTTGCGCTGGTCGTCGGCGCCGCTCCGGGTACGGATGTAATTTTCTCCGAGGACCGGCTCGCCGGCTATCAGGCTTTCGCGAATAAAATCTGGAACGCGGCCCGATTCATTTTCCTTAATCTGGAAAAATCGGGCGCGGAGGCTTGGGCGCCGCAAAACCCGGTTTCTTTCCGTCCTCTGGCATCCCCGGAAACGCTGCAAATACCGCTGGAAGACCGCTGGATTTTTTCACGGCTGAACAGCGTAGCCGAGCAGGCCAACCGGGCCATCGAGCAGTTCCGCTACCACGAGGTCGCCCACGTTCTGTATCACTTCATCTGGCACGAATTCTGCGACTGGTATCTGGAGATGAAGAAGCTCCGGTTCCGCGATGGAAGCGGAATGACGCCGGCGTGGCAAAACCTGCTCGCCGCCTTTGACCGCACCCTGCGCCTGTTGCATCCGCTCATGCCGTTCATCACCGAGGAGATCTGGCAGCGTCTCACCGCCAACGTGAAAGGCCGGCCGAAGTCCATCGCTCTGGCGGTGTATCCGCAGTACAACGCGGAACTCACGGACATGCCTGCCGAGCAGCAGATGGGCGTGTTGCAGGAGATCGTTGTGGCGGCGAGAAACCTCCGCGCTGAAATGAAGCTGGACCAGAAGACCGTCGATGGCACGCTCTATTGCCGTGGCGCGAGCCTGGAAATCGCGCAGCAGAACCAGGACGTGATCCGCAAGCTGGCCAATGTAAACCTGGAGATTGCCGGCGGCCCGGCGCCGGAGGCGGTGAACGGCGGCCCGGCTGCCCGCACCTCGGGAATCGAATTTGATCTGGTGCTGCGTGTTCCCGCCGCGGAGGTCGCAGCGCGGCGGCAGAAGCTCGAAAAGGAAAGAGCGCAGATCGAAAAAGCCCGCAATTCTTCGCAGCGGCAGCTTGAAAATGAGGAATTTTTGAGCAAAGCGCCTCCGGCTGTAATCGAGTCGATTCGCCAGAAGCTCGCTCAATACGACGCCCAGCTCGCCAAACTCGGCCAGGCGCTCGAGCGCATGTGAAGCCGCCCGCGGAAGAAGCGAGGGCCCGTCCGGTGGACCGATCTCGAGCAGCCGGCGTGGCTTTTCTCGGATCGTCGGTTGTCTCGCCCGTTTCCGCCATTGCGGCCGGCGCGGCTCCCAGCGGCGCTGGATGGGGACCGGCCTCCAGCGGGGCGGCAGTCTTAGACCGAGGGTTTTTCGCTATCTATGCAGTGGCGTCACCCAGAGATCACCCGTATTATCCAGCTCGCGCTTGCAGAAGATATCGGCCCAGGAGACGTGACCACGCAGGCGTGCGTGCCGGCGGAAGCGGAGGGCCAAGGCGTGTTCTTGGCTCGGCAGCCGCTCGTGTTGGCCGGTGTGGAGCTGCTGCCGGAGATCTATGAGCTGGCCGGCGGCGACGCGCGCGTCCGGCCGCTCCGCAAGAGCGGCGATGAGATGCGCGGCGGAGAGACTGTTGCGGAGGTACAGGGTCCCCTGCGCGCTCTGTTGACCGCCGAGCGCACGGCCCTCAATTTCTTGCAGCGGCTGAGCGGCGTGGCTACTTTGGCCCGGCGTTTCGCGAAAGTTGTGGAAGGAACGCGCTGCCGCGTGCTCGATACCCGGAAGACGACGCCGGGCATGCGCCGTTTGGAGAAGCTCGCCGTCGCTGCGGGCGGGGCGGCCAATCACCGTTTCGGCCTCTTCGACGGCATACTGATCAAAAACAATCACATCACCGCCGCCGGCGGCATAAAAGCAGCGATTGAGCGCGCGCGAGCCTTTGGGCCGGCCAGCGGACTGCCGGTCGAGGTCGAGGTAAGGTCCCCGCGCGAATTAGAAGAAGCCCTTGCCTGCGGAGCCACCCACATTCTCCTGGATAATTTCTCCGTGGCCGAAGCTGCGGAAGCGGTCCGGCGTATCGAGGGCCGGGCTACGGTCGAGATTTCGGGAGGCGTGACGCTGGAAACTCTCCGCGCCTACGCGGAAACCGGCGCTGATTTCATCTCCGCCGGCGCCATTACCCATTCGGCGCCGGCCGCCGACTTGAGCTTCCGAATCGTATAATGCCGTGTTGGATCCGATTCTCTTAGAAGCGCTGGGCCGTCCGCTTCACTATTTCCGTTCTGTTGACACTACCATGCGCGTGGCAGCCGAGTTGGCCGAGGCCGGGGAGCCGCCGGGCGCCCTGGTCATCGCGGAGGAACAAACAGCGGGCCGCGGGCGGCTGGGGCGCGCCTGGGTCTCCGAACCGGAAGCGGGGCTATACTTTTCCGTGATTCTGCGCCCGCCTCTCGCCGCCTCAGACGCTCCGGTCGTCACGCTGGCTCTGGGCCTGGCCGCAGCCCGGGCGGTGCGCAGCGTGGCCGGCGCCGCTCCCGATTTGCGGTGGCCTAACGATGTGCTGCTCGGCGGGCGCAAGTGTTGCGGTATTTTGACGGAGATGGCTGCCGAAGGCGGCCGCGTGCGCTACATCATTGGCGGAGTAGGAGTGAACGTAAATCAAACCAGCTTCCCGGCCGAAATCGCGGGGCAGGCCACCTCGCTGCGGCTGGAGACCGGCTGCGAGTACTCGCGCGAGGCCCTGCTGGCCGCGATTCTGAAAGAAATTGATCGCTACATGGATATTCTGGTGGAGCGCGGCGCCCCCGCCATTGTTGACTTGTTTTCACGCGCTTCGAGTTTCGCGCGAGGCAAGCGCGTTGTGGTGACAAACGGCCCCGAGCGAACAGAGGGCTGCACCGCCGGGCTTACGCCGGCGGGAATGCTGCTGCTGAAGCGCAGCGACGGCACGGTCGCCCCCGTCCTGGCGGGCAGCGTACGGCCTCTTGTGGAATGAAATGCTACTAGCTCTCGACGTCGGCAACACGAATATCACCCTCGGGGTCTACAGGGAAAACGACCTGGTTGCTCACTGGCGTCTCAAGACGGATCCCGCGCAGACTGCCGACGGCTGGGGCGTGCTCGCACGCAATTTGTTCGCGTTGGCCGGGCTGGATACCAACGAGGTCCACGGCATCATCATTGCGTCCGTGGTGCCGCCTCTGGATTCCACTCTCGAGCAGATGGCCATGCGGTATTTTCATGCGAAGCCCTTATTCGTCGGTCCCGGAGTCAAAACCGGGCTAGCGGTGCTGATGGATAATCCATCGGAGGTCGGCGCAGACCGCATCGTCAACGGGGTCGCGGCCTTTCACAAGTACGGAGGCCCGTGCGTGGTGGCCGATTTTGGCACGGCGATCACCTTTGACGCCGTATCGGCGCGCGGCGAGTACATCGGCGGCATTATTTGTCCCGGCATCAGCATCTCCGCCGAAGCCCTCTTCAGCCGCACCGCGCGGCTTTCCTGGGTGGATCTGCGCGAGCCGGTAAAGCTGATCGGCACCAACACCGTGGCCAGCATGCAGTCGGGTCTGTATTACGGCGCGCTGAGCCTGGTCGATGGCATGCTGGCCCGCATGAAAGAAGTGCTCGGGCCCGAGACAAAGTGCATCGCCACGGGCGGCCAGGCGCCACTGGTGGCCCGCGCTTCGCGATACATCCAGAGCGTGGATGAAAACCTCACTCTGGACGGCTTGCGCATCATTTGGGGAAAAAACAGGTAGTCCGCTACGAATTATTTCAACTACTTCACTGAAATCGAAGAACACTTTCAGAGAGCCCGGGGGACCGGCCTGTTCCTGCTCTCTCCGCTCGATTGGGCGCTGATCGAAACCTGGAAGAACGGGGGGATACCGCTCGAGGCGGTGCTAAAGGGCATCGACCGGACGTTCGAAAAATGGAAATCCCGCAAAAGAAGAACGAAGATGGTCAACTCACTGGCCTATTGCGCCCAGGAGGTCTTGGCCGCCGCCGGAGAAGGGGCAGAGGCCCGCAGCTCAGCCTCTGCGGCCCCGCCCTTCACCGATGAGGAGCTAGCCGCCTATTTGCGGCAAAACGCTGCACAACTGCGCGCGGCGGCCGGCCGGGCAGGCCCCTGGCAGGCGGATGTGTATTTGGAAACCGCCGACGCTCTGGAGCAGTTGGCCGCGGAGCGGCACTGCGGTCTCGAAGCGCTGGAGCAGCGCCTGACCGTGCTCGAGGAGCGCATTAAAGCGGCATCCGTCCAGGCCCACAGCGAAAATGAGCTTTTTGAACTGCGCCGCGAAATGGAAAGACAGCTCGCTCCCTACCGCTCAAAGATGAACGCCGAGCAACTTGTCATGCTGCAAAAGCAATATCTGGACCGGCGAGTGATGGAAGCGGCCGGCCTGCCCAGGTTGAGTCTCTTCTATCTTTAGACGGCAGTTCGCAGATCCCTTCAAAGGATCTTCGGGCATAAGGCGTCGAAGAACTACTCCATCCCGTGGTTCGTGCCGCAGACCGCGACCTCCAAGCCGAGATGCCGAAAAGCGGCCGCCTTCGAAGCGAGAGCGAGGTTGGCCGCCTCTGCGCCGGGCGCATAGGCGACCTGGATGTGGTTCGACTTGTGCCGGGCCATCATCTGATCCCGCGAGATGCCGTAAGTGACCGCGTGCATAATCGGCCACTGGGGCGTGGTGATGCGCCAGCGGCGCTCGGTTTCCTCTCTCGGCAGATCGGCTACCTTGGCCCGGCCGAGATCGGCCTTCAGCTTCCCGCCGGCGATGAAAATCCGGCTCCAGACGATCTCCCCCGGTTTGCTGACGCCCTTTAACGTCCCGCCGCCCAGGGGAAAGTACATCGGCGGTTGGCGCTCGCTCACCGCGCCCGCGTAGCCTCCCGTGAAGTGCTGCGGCGGAGCCGCGCCACTGATCTCGAAGACCCACACAAACTCCTCGCGTCCGTCTGCCGCGTAAGGTTCGCCATACCGCAAGTCATGCAGGGTGGTTTCCGGATCATAGCCGAGCCGGCGCCAGATGCGGTTGGTCACCAGAGCGTCGAGCCCGGCGCACTCATCCACCTCATTGAAATGCGGCAAGGCCTGCCCTTGGTAAAGAACACGGTTTTCCTTCCCGTGCCGGACCGGCGGGCGATCCACGTTGTTCAGCAAACCTTCCGCCAGATCCGAGGCCGGGCACAGGTCCTTCAGGCCCTGCTGGTACTGAATGCCGATGCTGTCGCAGCCAAACTCGTCGGCGATGCGCAGCGCGGCGATATACATCTTGCATTGCTCGAGGATCTGCCGGTCGGTGAGATCGGTATCGGGATTGGGGCCGGTTAAAAACCGCAAGCCTTTTCTATCAAGCCACGCGCGGACCTCTCCGGCTTCTTCCTCGGGAACCCGCTGCATGGCCGCGTAGAGCGCAGACTGGCTGAGCCGCTCTTTGAAAACGCCCGTCGGATGTAGCAGCTCATCGGGAACGATCGCGTTGTACATGCCCATGCAGCCTTCATCAAACACGCCCATGATGGCTTTGCCGCGCTGCAACGAACGCGCGATCTCGGCGCCGGTTTGCTCGGCCTGCGCGGGGATTTTCAGTTCGTGCAGGGGGCGCACGTGACTGGTATCGTGCGGGACGGCTTCACCGCGCAGCCACCGGCGAAGGCCGGAAAGGAAAAAAGAGTCGGTGAAATTCTGGCTCCACAGCGTGCTGTAGCGCACCCCGGCTTTGGTCAGAGAACCGTTTAAGTTCAGCAGGCCCACCAGGCCGGGCCATTCGCCGCTCCAGTTGGCGACCGTGAGGATCGGTCCCTGGTGGGTGTAAAGTCCATGCAGTACATGATGACTGTATTGCCACACGGCCTCGACTACGATCAGCGGAGCCTGGGGAGAAAGCTGCCGGAAAACGTCCATCCCGCATTTCTGGGAGTCGATGAATCCGTGATTTTTCGCCGGATCGAAGGGATGCCCGCGGCGAATATCGCGCCCTTCGCGGCGCACCGCCTCCATGACCGCCTCCTCGACTCGCTGCTGGGCGGGCCAGCACTTCTGATTGGCGGATAAACGCAGATCTCCATTGGCGATGAGAATCACTGGCTCGGGCATAGCCCTTTATTTTGGCACCAGAGAGAATCGAGCGGAGCTCCAGCAAGCCCGCGTGTCGCCCTCCTCTCTACAAAAGCGCTCATCTTCGGTTTCGGCGGCCGGGATCCACGCAAGGCTTCGGCTCGGGGTAAACCCGCCGTGTTATAACCGTTGCTTATGAAAAAATTCCGTTTGGCCGCCACGCTGCTTTGCTTGGCCGCCGCGGGCTGCGCGCGGCAAAACAAGCTCATCATCGGCGTAGTGCCCAAAGGGCAGGCTCACGTTTTCTGGCAGACCGTGCATGCCGGCGCTGTCGCCGCCGCCCGGGAACTGGGAGCCGAAATTCGCTGGAACGGGCCTTCGATGGAGAACGAGTTCAGCCGCCAGGTGCAGATCGTCGAGTCGATGATCAACGGCCGGGTGAACGGCATCGTGCTGGCGCCGACGGATCAGGTGGCCCTGGTGAGCGTGGTCGAGCGGGCGGCGCGAGAAAAAATTCCTATCACGATTTTCGATTCGGCGATCAATACCAACGACTATGTTTCCTTCGTCGCCACGGACAATTACGGCGCCGGGCAGATCGCCGCGCGGCAGGTCGGCAGGCTGCTGGGCGGCAAAGGCAGGGTCGCGATGCTGATGAATATGCCCGGCAGCGCATCCACGCTGGAGCGGGAACGAGGCTTCCAGGACGCGCTCTCCAAAGAGTTTCCCGGCATCCGCATCGCGGCGGAGCAATTTGGGATGTCCGACCGCGCGAAATCCCTGGCGGTGGCGGAAGACATCCTGACGGCGCAGCCCGAACTCAACGCTATGTTTGCTTCCAACGAGCCCGGCTCGGTCGGGGCGTCCCAGGCGCTCAAATCGAGGCAGCTTGCGGGAAAAATCAAACTGGTGGGCTTCGATTCGAGCCCCACGCTGATCGACGACCTCAAGGCGGGCGTCATCGACGCTCTGGTGGTGCAGGATCCGTTCAACATCGGCTTTGTGGGCGTGCGGACTATCGTGCAGAAGCTGCGGGGGGAGACGCCGCCCAAGAAAATCGACCTGCCCGCGCGCCTGATCACCGCCGCCGATCTGGACAAGCCGGACGTCCAGCAGCTCTTGCATCCGGACCT
>Ga0070741_10007842_pt1 | contig 21811 bp, 18 predicted proteins | sample Coa_R1_4_FD_66440 | JGI IMG/M metagenome (GOLD analysis project Ga0070741, IMG submission 66440) | Surface soil microbial communities from Centralia Pennsylvania, which are recovering from an underground coalmine fire - Coalmine... | ecosystem: Environmental > Terrestrial > Soil > Unclassified ... | reverse complement strand
ATCGAACTCCTGAGTGGCAAAACGAAGCATTAATCAAGCCCCGCCCACGTAGCGACAGCCCCTTGGGCGATCCAGCCGAAATCTTTCGATGCGGTAAGTTCCGCAAGCTCGCGGAGCGGACGAAGGCTCCGCCCCTACACAATTCATGTAGCCCCGGACGCCTCGTCCGGGGTTGCGCGCAAAGCGCGCAATGAGCCCCCCGAAAGCATCACCGCCCTCTCCCCCCCGATTCCGGCCCCACAATCGCCTTGCCCGGATACACGTCCGAAACCATCTTGCCATCGTCGATCAGCACGGTTCCTCCTACCAGCAGATAACGCACCCCCACGCTAGTCTCCATCGGTTTCTCAAAGGTAGATCGATCCGCAATACTCTGGGCATCGAATAGCACGAGATCGGCGTCCGCTCCTTCCTGCACCCGGCCCTTCTTCTTGGCCGCAGGTGTCGATCGTTCCAGCATCTGTGCCGGCATCAGCGTCATCTTCCGCAGCGCCTCCATCAGCGTCAGAGATTTCTTCTCCCGAACGTACTGCGCCAGCACCCGGGAATAAGTCCCCGCATTACGCGGATGCCCCTCGGCTCCATCGCTGGCAATCATGATCAGAGGATTGGGGATGAGTTGGTCCACAGTCTCCTGCGTGTTGGCAAACACAAGCACCCACTGCTGCTTGTTCGAATTGTGCAACTCATCGAAGCGTTCTTTGCTGAGGTGTTCGCCCGTGTCGGGAAGCACGAGATTCCCGTAGTCGATACCCAGCTTCTCCCGCCAGCCCGGGTTAAACAGGGCCGAATTGATTGCCGTCATGCCCGCAATGTATGGGTAAGCCTCGGTAGTGACATCGAGCCCATGCGCGCGGGCCCCCTCGATCAGCGAAAGGCATTCCAGGGAATCCCGCAGGCACGTGCTATTGATGTGCACGATATGCAGCGGTGCCCCGGTGATCGCCGACGCTCCAATCACCTCTTCCAGCGCTTCGATTGCCGATCCCGGCTCGACCCGGCCGGCGCTGCGCATATGCGTGTACACCGGCAGCTTGCGTTCCGCCGCCACCCGGAACATGTCGATTACTTCCAGCCGCGTCGCCCCGGGGGCATATTGAATCCCCATGCCAATTCCGAGCGCCCCGGCGTCGAGTTGCTCGCGCAGGCGCTGTTGGATCTTTTCGATCTGCTCTGTGCTTGCAGGCTCGTCAGTGGCCGGTCCGCTCTTGGGCAAGATCGTCCCGTCCGGCAGGGGCGTCCCGAACACCAGGGCGCGCGCCGCCAGATGGCTGGCTGTGGTCCCGTAGTGAATCAGCGAGTGTCCCTCCTTGGATTTCAGAAAGGGCGTGACATCGGGCGCGCCGATTTCCATCTCCAGCGCCGTGGTAACGCCGTCGAACGCCTTCACCCGCTGGCTGGTCTGATCCTGCCCATGCTGGTGCAGATCGATAAAGCCGGGTGCAACCACCAGTCCGGCCGCCACCACTACGCGCCGTCCCTTCAGCGGCGCCTTCGAGATGCGGGCAATCCGACCATCCTCGATGCCGACATTGCGAACCGCATCCAGCTTGCGCTCCGGATCGATGACCCGCCCGCCTTCGATCACCAGGTCATATTGCTGAGCGAACAGGCACGAAGCCCACGAAAGCAGCCAGCAGTACAGAAATATTTTCCGCATGAAGAGCTCCAAGGCACCGCATCATAGCGTGTTCGGCCACGTAGAGACAGCCCCTTGAGCTCTCCGGCCGTGGAAGCGCCTTATCGCCGCGGCGCGACAATCACGTACACTAGCAAATCCTCGTGAAGAAAATCGCCCACATCCTGGCGCGCTACACCGCGTGGGTCCTCGGCCTGATGAAAATTCTGGGCATCTGGGGCGTGTTCGTCATCGCCTTCGCCGATAGCGCTCTGTTCGGCATGCCCTTGGACTTTGTGGTCGCCACCTACGTCCTGCAGGATCGCCCCCGCATGCTCCTGTACGTCGCCATGGCCTCGCTGGGCTCAGCGTTGGGCAGCATTCCCCTCTACATCATCGGGTATCTGGGCGGCGAGAAGGTTCTCCGCAAGCGTATCTCGGAGGAACGCTTCCTGAAGATCCATCGCTCCTTCGAGCAGCATGAATTCTGGGCCCTGATGTTCCCGGGAATGCTGCCTCCGCCCATGCCATTCAAGATTTTTGTGTTAGGCGCCGCCGTCTTCGAAATGAACTTCTGGCACTTCCTCGGCGCCATCTTCGCCGGCAGATTCGTTCGCTTCCTCGTCTTGTCGATCCTGGTCCTGTGGTTTGGTCCGCAGATCCTGGCCCTGTTTGGCGGAGTGCTCAAGCGCCATTGGATATGGATATTAAGTGCAGTTGCCGGAGCGTTCTGTATTTGGCTGGTACTGCGCCGGCTCCGCCAGTCCGCCGGCCAGGAGAACATCTAGCCCGCAAAACAAAAGCCGCGGCCTGTGCCGCGGCTGGATGAGGTAAAGACCAAAGATAAAGCGCTACGCTGCTGCCGTGTGATCGCCGGCCCGGTGCAACTTCCCGGCAAGCGCCTGCAGCAGCACCGGCGCGCCGAACATCACCGCTGTGAACAGCAGATCTCCCTCCACCGCGCTTCGGAAGAACGGTAGCCCCGCCTCGTAGCAGGTCATCAGGCCCGCCAATGTCCGGGGATACATCTGCCAGGCCGCCCATACCGCGAAGTTGCTGATGACGAAAAAGGAGATCGATCCGGCTATTGCCGTTCCCAGAATCCGCACTGCGCCTGCGTCGCGCTTGATCGTCGATCCCAGCCACAGCATTCCCGCATACCATGCCCAGGTCACGAAGTGATCCCAGCTGAACGGGTAGCGATAGAACATCGTGGTCAGCACGACGTCCGACCCGGCCAGAAGCGCCAGGGGTACCCACATGCGCCGGCGCGAAACTCGCGACCCGAAGAACAGCAATGCCGCTCCCACCGGCGTGAACGCCATTGGATGTGGCATGAATCGAACCGCCACTGCGAAAACAAGGAAAATGTACGCCAGCATAATCACCTCGAAGACCGAATCTTATTCTGGGCGTTGCAGGCCCGGCAGTCAAGGGATGCGGATGTCAAATGCGTGTAACGCGCAGGGACAACCCCCTGGGCTGTCCACACACAACCGACCTTGCCTGCTTCCTGTCACCCCTACTTCTGCCCCGGCTCAGGCACCACAACCTGCCCTTTGTCGGTCTCGTACACGTCTCCAATGACGTTTAGATTGCTGTCGAGTTTCACCCCCGCGGACAGCGGCCGCCGGTTACGGCCCCGGCGCAGAGGACCCGCCAACCGCACATAGCGCAAATCCTGCAAGTGCACGATGTACCCTCCCTCCGCCAGGTTTTCGGTTTCCGTGATCGGGTACTTCGCCCAGTCCAGATACACGCGGCCAAGATATGAATTCTTCGCTGCCAGGGTAATCGCCGTTTCTTCCGGCTTGTAGCGGATTTCGAGGTCGCCACCGGGATCGACCTCTGGCCCCAGTGAATTTACGGTTGCGAGGGCAAAGAACGCCGGCGTTTCGATCACTCCATCCCAATGGAACGGGTCAATCCAATGGGGATAGGCTGAAACCCGCACCGGGTCCACTCCGCTATAGGTGCGCGCCTCCAGCGCCTCCACCGCGCTTCTATGCTCGTAATCCCGGACGCCCCACATCAGCACGACTCCGATCAGGGCGAGGCTCGCCGCCACCCGTCCCCGCGGTCCCCGCTGCCGTGCGCCAATTTCTTTATCGATCAGGGAAAACAGCGCAGGCGCGACCAAGCCTAGAATCAAGAGCCCCAGCATGATCGGTTCGATGATAAAAACGATGTCCCACGAGTACCACTTCTCCTGGAAGGGCCAGAAGGGCCGCACCCCATAGTTGTTGGTGAAATCCAGAAGGATATGGCTGAGTCCTGCCACGCACGCGTACAGGAATAGCAGGCTCCATCGTGGCGCTAGATCAGGGGTGTTCGTTTTGCGTTTTCGCAATCGCCACACCAGGTACACGAATGCGACTACCAGCATGGCGACCAGCGGCACTCCCAGCAGCGAATGCGTGAATCCCCGGTGGTGAGCGAAACTGAATGCCGGACCTTTGACGCGGCCCAACACGTCCAGGTCAGGCGCCTCGGCAGCCAGCGTAAGCGTGAGCGTGGCCAGCGCGGTCTTGCGGTTGAGCCCGGCCCGCCCCAGGCAAGCGCCGGTCAAAAAGTGAGTGATAGGTTCCAATCGAAAGTGTCTATCTTACATGCCCCACACATCTGACGCAGGGACAGCCCCTTGGGCCGTCCAAGCGAAGGCGAAGCCAAGCTCCCGCAACCCCTCTCAACGCACAGGCGCCAGCAGCGTGAGCGCATCCCGCACGACCGTAATCTCCGCGGGCAAGCTGCCCAGCAGTTCGCCATCGGCTTCGACATAGACCTTGGCTTTCGGCTCTGGTCCGGACGCCACGTAGTCGCATGCTGCCTTCACGCCATACGCCAATTCAATTCCCGGGATTGGCCATGCGCGCCGCAGCAGCCCCGCCGTTACATACGCCAGGTAGGCTATGCGGCTCGCCGTATGGCAAAAGACCAGGCGCACATCGTCCCGATCCAGGCTTGCCCCCGGAGCCAGTTCCCGCAGCACGCCTCCGAAATTCCGGATTCGTACCGCCAACAACTCAGTAACATTCGCATGTTTGGGATCGGCCGTGCTGTTTTGCAGGTACTCCACCCGGAATCGTGTCATGGCGTACGAGAACCACATGTGCCAGGCTTTGGCGTAGTAAGCCGCCATTCCCAGTCGCTGCTTTGCCCCGCTATGAAGTTTGTAAAAAAGATGCGCATCCACCCCAATGCCGGCGGCCACCACGAAGTAACACTTCGTGGGAGCGCCGTCGAGCCCTGTGCAAGTGACTTGGCCCAGCGCAACCCGCCGCGGTTTGGCCTGTAATGCAGCCTTAGCTGCATCCGCAATCCGAAACGGCCAACCAAGATCGTGCGCCAGCGCATTCGCCGTCCCGATCGGAAAGACCCCCAGCGCAACCGGCGTGTTGGCCAGCACCTGGGTAAGATTGTGCACCGTCCCATCGCCGCCGCAGGCGAAGATCGTGTCGCACCCGGCTGAGATCGCACGCCGCGCTTCCTCTCCCGCATGCTCTCTCGAACGGGTGAGAACCAACTCCGCCGCTACACCGCCGCTTTGCAGAATTTCCACTGCCGAGTGCAGTTCCCGTTCCCGCCGCTTGCTGCCCCCGGACTCCGGATTGTAGAGCAACACTACTTTGCGCATACCCGCGCTGGATTGTACCTGTAGGAACTCACGGAGCGACAGCCCCTTGGACTCTCCCGGCCGAGCCAAGCGAGCAACCATCCAGCCCCGTTCCCCACGAAACCGCTTGGCAACGAACCCGATCTGGCTTAAGCTGGCGCAATCCTTGGGGTGAGCCACACAATTGTAATTTTCTGCATTTGTGGCTCGCGTGCCATCTCAATTCAGGAGGTTGGACCAGATGAAGACTCTGGCTGCGGTTCTGTGCGGTCTGTTGCTTGGGTTCGGCGCCGCCGCGCAAGATCATTCTGCTCACACCCAGTCGCATCCCGTCACCCTGGTGAGCGGGTTAAGCGACCTGCATCATCCCGTTTCCACAAAGAACCCGGAAGCCCAGAAGTTCTTTGACCAGGGCCTGCGGTTTATCTATGCGTTCAATCATGATGAGGCAGCGCGCTCGTTCCAGCACGGGGCGGAACTCGATCCCAAACTGGCCATGGCCTATTGGGGAGTCGCCGAGGCTGTAGGTCCGAATTACAACGATCCGGCCGATCCCGAGCGCTACCGCCGCGCCCATGAGGCCGTGCAAAAGGCCGTCGATCTTTCTTCCGGCGCTACTCCCAGTGAGCAGGCCTACATTCAGGCGATGGCCAGGCGCTTTCCGGCCGATCCCAATTCAGATTTGAAGAAAGCCGCCGAAGACTACCATGCCGCCATGCGCGAAGTTGCCCGTCAGTTCCCGGACGACCTCGATGCCGCCACCCTCTTCGCGGAATCCGGCATGAACCTCCATCCCTGGGGATTGTGGAATCAGGATGGAACGCCTATCGCGGGCACGGAAGAAATCGTCAGCACCCTGGAAGGCGTGATCAAGCGTGACCCGGATCATCTCGGCGCGATTCACTACTACATTCACTCCGTCGAAGCGTCGAACAATCCGGACCGCGCCCTCGCCGGCGCCAACCGACTCGCAGCCATTGCGCCCGGCGCAGGACATATCGTCCACATGCCGGCGCACATTTACATCCGCACCGGAGACTACGATGCCGCCGTCCAGACCAACCAGAAAGCTGCTGAGGTCGACCGCGCCTACATTAAGCAGTCGGGCGCGCAGGGCATCTATCCCATGATGTATTACAGCCACAACCTGCACTTCGTCGCCATGTGCGGGGCGATGAATGGCCGCTATACGGAGGCCCGCAAGAATGCCGACCTCCTGGCCGCTAACGTGGGACCGCACGTCAAGGACATGCCGCCCCTCGAAGGCTTCATGACCATTCCCGTCGCCGTGGAAATTCGCTTTCACCACTGGAATGAGCTGCTGAAGATTCCGGCTCCCGATCCTGCCATGAAGACTGCTTCGGTCTTCTGGCATTTCGGCCGGGGACTGGCCCTCGCCGGCACCGGCAAAATGTCGGACGCGGAAGCGGAATACAAGATTGTCTCTGAAGCCGAGGCCGCCACTCCGCCCGATGTGATCTTCCAGATGCCCATCAACAACAAGTCCAAAGACATCCTGAAGATTGCCGAAAACGTGCTCGGCGCTAAGATCGCCATCGCGAAAAACGACACCGCATCCGCCATCACCATGCTGCAACAGGCTGTGGCCATCCAGGACAAGCTCAATTACGGCGAGCCGCCCGATTGGTTCTATCCGGTCCGGGAAAACCTTGGAGCCGCGCTTCTGATGAGCGGGGACGCCCAGGGCGCCGAAAAAGTGTTTCGCGAAGACTTGGACCGCAACCCGCGCAACCCCCGTTCGCTCTGGGGACTTCGCCAGTCTCTCCTGCAACAGAAGCGCGATTACGATGCCGGCTTCGTCCAGAAACAATTCGAAAGTTCCTGGAAAGGCGGACCCAGCCCCCTGAAGTTAGACGATCTGGTCTAGCACTGTGCTCGTGTAGGGACGGACGCCCTCGTCCGTCCCGCGAGCGCAGCGAGCGTGCGGGTGCAGCGAGCGTGCAAGCTTCGCCGATATAATCGTCTGCGATGCCCGCTGCTAAAGACGCTTCCGCCAGGCTCGAAGCCCTGCGCGACAAGATCCGCCATCACGAATACCTCTACTACGTCCTGGATCAACCTGAAATCACCGACCAGGAATTCGACCGGCTGATGCAGCAATTGAAGGATCTCGAAGCCGGGAATCCTTCCCTGATCACTCCCGATTCCCCCACGCAACGCGTGGGCGGCAAGCCCCGCGAGGGATTCGTCAAGGTCCGGCACTCCTCGCCCATGCTGTCCCTCGACAACACCTACAACGAAGAGGAACTCCGCGGCTGGGAGCGCCGCGTCCACGAACTCACCGGACGCAGCGAAGTCGACTACGTTTGCGAGCTCAAGCTCGATGGCATGTCCCTCGCCCTGACCTACCAGGGCGGCAAGCTGGCCCGCGGCGTCACCCGCGGCGATGGCGCGACTGGCGAGGACGTCACCCTGAATGTCCGCACCGTGCGCTCCGTCCCCCTCTCCATTCCCCCGGAAAAGCTGAAGAAAGCCGGCATTCCGCAAGATTTCGAGGTCCGCGGCGAATTGCTGATGCCCATCGCCTCCTTCCGGAAGATGAACGAAGAACGCGAGGCCAAAGGTCTCTCCCTGTTTGCCAACCCGCGTAATGCCACCGCCGGCACCGTCCGCCAGCTGGAGTCCCGGATTACCGCCGAACGCCGCCTCGACTATTTTTCGTACATGCTGCTGGTCAACGGCCGCACCTATTTTGACCGCCATTCCAGGACTCTCGCCGCTCTCGAGGCCGCAGGCTTCAAGGTGAACCCGAGCCGCAAGCTCGTCTACTCCATGAAAGAAGTTTGGGACTTCATCCAGGCCTGGGAGGGCAAGCGCGATTCGCTCCCCTACGAGATCGACGGCATTGTGGTCAAGGTAGACCGCACCGCTTTGCAGGATGAACTCGGATTCACCGGCAAAGCTCCCCGCTGGGCCATCGCCTACAAATACGCGGCTCGCGGCGGCGTGACCAGGCTCGAAGGAGTGCGCTGGCAGGTCGGGCGCACGGGCAAGCTGACTCCGGTCGCTGAGCTGGCGCCCGTCTTCATTGGCGGCACCACCGTTCGCAACGCCACCCTGCACAACATGGACGAGATTGAACGCCTGCAGGTCAAAATTGGCGACTGGGTGCGAGTCGAGCGCGGTGGCGACGTCATCCCCAAAGTTGTCGAGGTGGACAAGGATCATCCACGAGGCACCCAGCATATTGAGGTGCCGGCAAAGTGTCCGGTGTGCGGAACCAAGGTCGTGCGCACCGAGGGCGAAGTCGATTACCGTTGCGTCAACGCGAATTGTCCCGCCAAACTGATGGGAACGATCCTGCACTTCGCCTCCCGCGGCGTGATGAACATCGACGGCATGGGCGAGGCGCTGGTCGCGCAACTCCTCGACAAGGGCCTGGTGAAGAACGTGGCCGATATTTACGACCTCACCAGGAAGGACCTGCTCAGCCTGGAGCGCTTTGCCGACAAGTCGGCGCAGAACATTCTTGACGAGATCGAGCGCTCGAAGCAGTTGCCGCTGGAACGAGTCATTTATGGCCTCGGAATTCGAATGGTGGGCGAACGCACGGCGCAATTCCTGGCCGAGCATTTTGGTTCCATGGAAGAGTTGGCTCAGGCGAGCGTAGACGAACTGCAAAATGTCGGCGAGGTCGGCCCCAAAATTGCCGAGAGCATCGCCGAGTTTTTCAACAATCCCGCAAATCGAAAATTGGTTGAACGCCTGGGCAAAGCCGGGCTGGCGTTCAAGGGCGAGAAGAAAGAGCGCGGCACGAAGCTGGCCGGGAAAACATTTGTCCTGACCGGCACGCTGCCGAAATACTCCCGCGATGAAGCCAGGAAGATGATCGAAGATGCCGGCGGCAAAGTAACAGGTTCCGTCAGCAAGAAAACGGATTACGTCGTCGCAGGTGCCGATGCCGGCTCCAAGCTGGACAAGGCCAGGCAACTCGGCGTGCCGGTCATCGACGAAAAGGAAATGGAAAAGCTGGCAGGCCAACGGAACATGTAGGGACAGCCGCCTCGGCTGTCCGGTCGAGCGTAGCTCGACAGTTCGGGCGGCAGCTTACAACTGGCTTTCCATCGTTGCCAGCTCAGGGAACATTTCCGGGGAGGTCGACCTCGCACCAATCACTCTGCCATCACCTTCCGCATCCGTTCCCACGTCACTTCCAGCGTCTCCGGTAGAACCCGAGTCTCCCCTACCACCGACACAAAATTCGCGTCCGCTACCCACCGCGGCAATATGTGCATGTGAATGTGCCCCGCGATCCCCGCTCCCGCTGCCTTTCCAATGTTCATGCCCAGGTTGATGCCATCGGGGTGATAGAGCTCTCGTAGAACCGTTTCCATGCGCTGGGAAAGGGACATCATCTCCTCGGCCGCCTCCCCAGGCAGCTTCCGCAGTTCGTCCAGATGCTCGTAGGGAACCACCATGGCATGTCCGGGCGTATAGGGAAACGCGTTCAAAATGACAAAGCAGTGCTCCCCGCGATGCACGATCAGCGTCTTCCCGTCGTCCTTCTCTTTCGGAGCCTCGCAGAACACGCACCCCACCGTCTTTTCCGTGCCCGAGACATAGGCGTACCGCCACGGTGTCCACAAATAATCCATAGCAGGGCAGGTTAGCAGAACCCGCACAACCAGGAAAATCAAATGGGTGGCCCGCCGCTGTCTCGCCGTTCTCTGCGTGACAGGGCGGGGTTTTTGACTCCGGATGAAAATTTTTCCAGCCCCTCCCGAAATGGCTCGCCGCCGTTGGCAATTCCTGGAATCTGCGCCGGATTTGCGTTTGACACTGTTCTCCGACGATTGTTATAGTCGAAGAGTTCCCATTGGACGCGGGTTCTTTGTTAAACGTCCGACAGCTGGGATTGTCCAAGCTCACTCGCCAGGGTGGGCCCACCACAACCAAACGACTCATCCAGCAGTCCCGAGAGCAGGCCCCGCATCCAATCACCAGAGAGGCATAACCTTGTTCGACGACACCGCCGCCCACCATACCGACTCCAATTCCACTGTTATGACAGAAGCTGAACCCACGACCACCGACCAGCATCAATCCGAGCCGTCCGCCGTCGAGGCGCAGGAACAGGCCCACGCCGCCGCCCCTTCTTCATCCGAAGACAAGGCCGCCGCCACCGAGGACTTCGCCTCCGCGCTGGAAACCTTCACCACCGAGGCCGAGGAGGCCGTGAGTGAGGACCGCGTCATCAAGGGCACCGTCCTGAAGCTCACTCCCACCCACGTCGTCGTGGATATTGGCGCAAAGTCGGAAGGCATGTTGCCGCTGTCGGAAGTCCTCGATCACGAGGGCAAGCCCAAGTTCCAGCCGGGCGACGAGATCGACGTGATGCGCTCCAAGGGCGAAGCCGAAGAAGGCTACATCAATCTCTCCCACCAGAAAGCCCAGCGCATTCACGCCTGGGAAGAGATCGAAAAGTCCTACAACGAGAAGAAGCCGATTCACGCTGTCGTGATCGACCGTATCAAGGGCGGACTCACCGTCGACATTCACGGTGCTCACGCCTTCCTGCCCGGCTCCCAGGTGGACTTGCGGCCGGTGCGCAATCTTGATGCCATGAAGGGCCAGACTATCGAAGTCGCCGTCATCAAGCTCAATAAGAAGCGCGGCAACATCGTTGTCTCCCGCAAGGAATTGCTCGAAGGCGAGCAGAACGAGAAGCGTTCCAAGACCCTCGAGCACCTGGAAGAAGGCTCAGTGCTCACCGGTGTAGTCAAGAATCTCACCGAGTATGGCGCCTTTGTCGATCTCGGCGGCCTTGACGGCCTCTTGCACATCACCGACATGTCCTGGGGTCGCCTCACTCACCCTAAGGATCTCGTCAACGTCGGCGACCAGATCCAGGTGAAGGTCCTCAAGTACGACAAGGAAAAACAGCGCGTCTCCCTGGGATTCAAGCAGCTCACGCCCGATCCCTGGCTCGACGCCGAGCACCGCTATCCTGAAGGCGCGCACGTTCAGGGACGCGTCATCAGTGTCACCGACTACGGAGCCTTCGTTGAACTCGAGCAGGGAATTGAAGGCCTCGTCCACGTCAGCGAAATGACCTGGTCCAAGCGCATGAAGCATCCCTCCAAACTGGTCAACGTTGGCGATCAGGTCGAGTGCGTGGTCCTCAACGTGAATCCCACCGAGCGCCGCATTTCACTCGGCATGCGCCAGCTTGCGGCCAATCCCTGGGATTCCCTGCATGAGAAATTCCCCGTCGGCATGACCGTCGAAGGCCGGGTCCGCAACCTCACCGACTTCGGTGCGTTCATCGAAATCGAAGACGGCATTGACGGCCTCGTCCACGTCAGCAACCTGAGCTGGACCAAGCGCGTCAAGCATCCTTCCGAAGTCCTGAAGAAGGGGGATCGCGTAAAAGCCGTAGTTCTTGCCATCGAGCCCGACAAGCGCCGCCTCTCGCTGGGCGTCAAGCAGCTGCAGCCCGATGTCTGGGAATCGTTCTTCGCAACCCATCACATCGGTGATGTGGTTCACGGAAAAGTCCTGCGCGTCGCCGCTTTCGGAGCCTTCGTCGAAATCGCGGAAGGCGTCGAAGGACTCTGCCACAAATCGGAAGCCACGGATGAAAACGGCCAGCCCCTTCACCTGGAGCCCGGCCTCGAGCACGACTTCAAGATCATCAAGATGAACCCGGAAGAGAAGAAAGTCGGCCTCAGCATCCGCGCCGTAGGCGAAGAAGCCTCCCGCTCGGAAGTCGAAGCCTACAAGCAGCCGGTTTCAAGCACCAGCTCCACCATCGGAGAGCTGATCTCCTGGAAGCGCGCCAGCAACGAAGGCAACTAAACTCCGGCTGAAGTACCCAGCACCGCGCCTCAGCCCACAACGTGGAAGGCTGTTGAAATCCGCCCCGCGTCAATCCTCAAGCGCGGGAAGAGCATTGAAATCCCCCGCGTCCCTACCCTCCCCTCCGAGGCAGCCCTGCGCGATCTGTTCCCGTCTATCCATGACCGTGGAAGAGCGACGAATTCGGCCCATATCAATCCTCCGCGTGGAGGAGCACGAGTGCCTCCTCTGAGGCAGCGCTGCGCACCCTTTTCCCGTCTCTATCCATGACCGTGGAAGAGCGACGAATTCAGCCCATATCAATCCTCCACGTGGAGGAGCACGAGTGCCTCCTCTGAGGCAGCCCTGCGCACCCTGTTCCCGTCTCTATCCATCACCGTGGAAGAGCGACGAATTCGGCCCATATCAATCCTCCGCGTGGAGAAGCACGAGTGCCTCATCCGAGGCAGCGCGCAACCTGTTCCCATCTTTATCCATCACCGTGGAAGAGCGGCGCTTCAGCGCCGCATCCATACGGCCCAATATGATTGGGGCTTTAGCCCCGGTGGTCTTTCCACTCCCCCCTGTTCTAGAATCGTTAATTTGCCCCAACTCATCTGATCGATAGAGGACGACCTTGCCCGAAACCATCTACGATATAGCCATCATCGGCAGCGGCCCCGCCGGATACACTGCCGCCATCCGCGCCGGCCAGTACGGCCTGAAAACCGCGCTCATTGAAAAAGACGGATTCCTGGGCGGCACTTGCCTCCACGTAGGCTGCATCCCCACCAAGGCCCTCCTGTTCAACGCCGAACTCTGGGACCACCTCAAAGATGCCAAAGAATTCGGCATCGAAGGCGTAGACGCCCGCAAGCTGAACTGGACCGCCATCCAGGACCGCAAAGGGAAAATCGTCGCGAAGCACGCCAAAGGTCTCGAATTTCTCATGAAGAAGAACAAGGTCGAGACCCTGAAAGGTTACGGAAAGCTCACCGGCCCGGCGCAAAACGGGCTTCACACCGTCGAAGTCACCAGCCAGGGCAAGGCATCTCAAGTCAAGGCAAAAAACATTATTCTCGCGACCGGATCGGAAGCGAGAATGATTCCAGGACTGGAAGTCACCGACCGCGTTCTCACCAACATCGAGATTCTCAGTCTGCAGGAAATTCCCAAGTCCCTGGTCATCGTGGGAGCGGGCGCCGTCGGAGTCGAGTTCGCCTCGATTTACCGTTCCTTTGATTCCGAAGTGACGATCGTCGAAATGCTCCCCCGCCTCGTTCCGGTGGAAGATGAAGATGTCTCCAGGGAACTCGCCCGCGTTTACCGTAAGCGCGGCATCAACTTCCATACCAGCGCCAAAGTGGAGAAGGTCGACAAGACAAAAAACGGAGTTGCTGTCACCATCTCGGTCGACGGCAAGCAGCAAAAGATCGAAGCGGAAAAGATCCTGATTGCCATCGGCCGCAAGCCCCGAACCCAGAATCTCGGCCTCGAGCACACCAGGATCAAGCCCGAACGCGAATTCATCAAAACCGATTCCTGGATGCACACTGCCGAACCCGGTGTTTACGCGGTCGGGGACATCGTTCTAGGCACCCCGCAGCTGGCCCACGTGGGCGCGATGGAAGCCCTGGTTGCGGTGGCGAAGATTGCCGGCAAAACTGCCAAGCCCATCAACCGCGAGCGCATCCCCGGCGCCACCTACTGCCATCCCGAAATCGGCAGCGTCGGCCTCACCGAAGCCCAGGCCCGCGAAGCCGGATACAACCTCAACGTCGGCAAGTTCCCCTTCACCGCCAACTCCCGCGCCAGCATCGTGGGCCAGCACGAAGGCTTTATCAAGATTGTCTCCGACGCCGATTATGGCGAGATCCTGGGAGTCCACATCATCGGCCCCCAAGCTACAGAGTTGATCGCCGAAGCGGTCGCCGCCATGGAACTGGAAGCCACGGTAGAAGACCTGATGTGGACCATCCACGCGCACCCCACGCTGGCCGAAGCCATGCTGGACGCATCCAACAGCGTGTACGGATTGGCCATCAACGCGTAAGAACGTTGAGCATTTGGAAAATTGAGTAATGATCGAGTGTCTCGTGGCAGCACGGAATTGGTTTTCAATTACCAAATTACAAAATTACTCAATTACAAAATGATCTCGGTCGTCCAACTCGGCACAGTCGACTATGCCACCGCCCTCAACCTGCAGCAGCAGTTAGTCGCTCTGCGTAAAGAAGAAAAAATCGGCGACGTCCTGCTCCTGCTGGAACACAAACCAGTAATTACGCTGGGCCGCAACGCCAAAGCCGCAAATGTATTAGCCTCGTCCGAACTCCTGAAGCAGCGCGGCGTGGAACTCGTCGAATGCGACCGCGGCGGCGACGTGACCTTCCACGGCCCCGGCCAGATCGTAGGCTATCCAATTTTTGATCTGCGCACCCTAGCCCGTGCAGGGGCGGATGCCTCGTCCGCCCAAGAAGGCAATCGCAAAACGCTAGGCGTAATCGAATTCGTCCGCCGCCTCGAAGACGTCCTGATCCGCACCTGCGCCGACTTCGCCCTTCCAACCAGGCGAGTAGCAGGCCTGACAGGCGTCTGGACGAATCCCGAAGCCGCTGAGACTGATGATCGTGTAGGGACGGGCGCCCTCGCCCGTCCGGTCGAGCGAAGCTCGACAGCCTCACTCCCCCCGTCATCCCGATCGCCCCTGTCATCCCGATCGAAGTCGAGGGACCCTGAGTTTGACCCACATTCCGAAGCCAAGCTGGCCGCTATCGGAGTCCACATCTCCCGCTTCGTCACTTCTCACGGCTTTGCCCTGAATGTAAACACCGACCTGACCTACTTCGACCTGATCGTCCCCTGCGGCATCACCGCTAAGCCCGTAACTTCGATGCAGCAACAGCTAGGCCGCGAACTGGACACGAACGCCGTAGCCGAATCGATTTCCAGGAATTTCGGTGTCGTATTCCAAACCCAAATCCTCTGGGTCGACACCCTGGATGCCCTCCTGGGCCGGACCGTAGGAGTACCTATGAAGCTCCCCGAAGAACTACGCCGCCTTCACAATCAAGACGAACCCCGCTGGTCCTAACCCTCCCAATGTCTCCCGAAGCGGGGCAGAAGAGTTCTCTCTAGCCCGCCCTAGCCCTCTCCCCCACTCTCGCGATACCATAAATAAACCGCGCTCAAGCGCCGCCTACATGGGGAACAAAAAACAGAAATCCAAAGCACCAACAAACGGCCGTAATGCGCGCAATGGCCGTACTGTAAGTAAGAACCACGTAGCTGCGGACCCATTGGTCCGCGAGCAAGTGCAAACCTCCAGCAAGAATGGCAACTCAACCCGGGCCGATCTCCGCTCCTACAGCATCCCCGATTACCGTCTCGAGCATCCCCAACTCACGGTCCGCCAGCGAATCGAAAAAGATCGCCAGGGCCAGGAGCGCGTCCGTTACGAAGTTACGGGAGACTTCGATGCCCCCGTTCCGCCCATCCGCGACTCCAAATACCTCGCCCAGCAGCAAGCCATCGAAATTTACCGCTACATGCTGCTCAACCGGAAAATGGAGATCGCGTTAGAGAATCTCTACAAGCAGGGCAAGGTAGTTGGCGGAGTCTACTTCGGCTTGGGCCAGGAGGCATGCTCCTGCGCCTCGGCCTACGCGCTCGATAAGGATGACTGGTTCGCCCCCATGATCCGCAACCAGGGATCGCTTCTCGTCCGCGGCTTCCGCGCCAGCGACACCATGATGCAGTACATGGCCAAAGCCGACTCGCCCACCAGAGGCCGCGATGGCACCAGTCACTTCGGCGACATCGGAAAGCGCAACATGGTCTCACCCATCTCCATGCTCGGAGACCTCATCCCCGTGATGTCAGGCGTAGCCCTCGGCGCCCGCCTGCAGGGACGCAACATCGCCGTCATGACCTACATCGGCGACGGAGGCCAGTCCACTGGAGTCACCTACGAAGGAATCAACTTCGCCGCCGTGCAGAATCTCGGCCTGGTGCTGATTGTCGAAAGCAATCTCTGGGCCTACTCGACTCCCTCGGAGATGCAGTACCGCTGCAAAGATCTAGCCGAACGCTCCATCGGATACGGCATCCCCGGCGTGATCGTCGACGGCACCGATGCCTGCCAGGTCTATGACGCCGCCCACGAAGCGGTAGAGCGCGCCCGGCGCGGCAACGGCCCCACCCTGATCGAAGCCAAGATGATGCGCATGAAAGGCCACGCCATCCACGACGCCGCCAGTTACGTCCCCAGGCCGATGTTCGACTTCTGGAAAAAGCGTGACCCCCTCGCCAGATTCGAGAATTACTTGGTAAGAGACAAGAAGTGGTTAAGCGAGAAAGACAATGCAGCCCTGATCGCAGAAGTAGAAGAAGTAATCGAGGCAGAACGGGAAATAGCCGTGAACTCCCCGATGCCCACTCCAGAATCCGCCGAAGGCGGAGTCTTCTGCGAAAACGGCTGCCACGAAATCAAGCCCAAATACGGCATACCCAAAGTAAAAAAGGGAACCGCAGCCTACAAAGAAACCGAAGCCGCAGTGCATTTGAAATAGAAGTGTTGAAGATCAACTGTGGAAACAATGTTCACCAATCACAGACAAAAATCGGCCCGTTGCGCAACACTCCCCATTGTCATCCCGAGCGGAAGGGAACGATTCGAAGAATCGTTCCCTGAAGTCGAGGGACCTTGTGTTCCGGGAGCCCCCCAATGCGCGACGAGTACATCTATTACGTCTACATGGTGCAAAGCCCCTCAAGACGGGCTCTGTACATAGGCATGACAAGCAATCTCCACAAGCGAGTATGGGAGCACAAGAACCACATCCGTGAGGGTTTCACCGATGATTACAACTGCACGCGGCTGGTGTATTGGGAAAGTTACGATGAAGTAGCGCGGGCAATCAACCGCGAGAAGCAGCTGAAACGCTGGCGCCGGGAAAAGAAGATGTGGCTGATCGAACGAAAGAATCCTGGTTGGCAGGATTTGGCCGCAGACTGGTATCCGCCGGCAACGCAAGGTTTCTCGACGGTACCCGCTCTCTCAACCACAGACAAATCACGCGCAGGATGACAACGCCGGATGCCAACGCCCGACGTATTCAAACAGATTCGGAACCATTGTCATCCCGAGCGGAAGGGAACGATTCGAAGAATCGTTCCCTGATTTGCCTTAAGAACTGAACAAGAACTCCAAACCCTATGCAGCTAACTTACCTCGAAGCCATCCGCCAGGGTATCTGGGAAGAAATGGACCGCGACCCCACCGTTTTTTGCCTCGGTGAAGACATCGGCATCTATGGTGGCGCCTTCAAAGTCACCGACGGTTTCATCGACCGCTTCGGCCCCGAGCGCGTCATAGACACGCCCATCGCCGAGTCCGCCATAGTCGGTGCGGCCTTCGGAGCGAGCCTCACCGGCATGCGTCCCGTCGCCGAATTCCAGTTCATGGACTTCATAGGATGCGCCTTCAACCAGATCAGCAACATGGTAGCCAAAACCCACTATCTCTGGGGCGCCCCCGCGCCCTTGGTCCTGCGCGGCCCCAGCGGCGGTTATGTTCACGGCGGCCCCTTTCACTCTCAAAATCCGGAGATGTGGTTCGTCCACAATCCCGGTCTGAAAGTTATCTGTCCCGCTACCCCCTCTGACGCCAAGGGCCTGATCAAAGCCGCCATCCGCGACAACAATCCCTGCATCTTCTTCGAGCACAAATATCTCTACCGCCGCATCAAAGAGGAAGTTCCGCAGGATGATTACATAATTCCGATCGGAAAGGCCCGTGTGGCACGGGAAGGCAAGGATCTCAGCATCATTACCTACGCTGCCATGGTGCACACCGCCCTGGAAGCCGCGGACATTCTGAAAAAAGAAGGAATCGATCTGGAAATCCTGGACCTGCGCTCCCTGGTCCCTATTGATCGCGAAGCGATCACGCAAACGGTCAAGAAAACGAATAAGGTGATCATCCTCCACGAGCACTCCCGCACCGGAGGCCTCGCTGGAGAAATCGCCGCCATCATCAACGAAGAAGCCTTCGATGACCTCGATGGCCCCATAGTCCGCATCGCTGGCCTGGACTCCGCGATCCCGTTCTCGCCTCCGCAAGAGCACCACTACTTGCCGAAATTAGAAGACGTACTCCGCGAATCCCGCCGCCTGAAAGCCTATTAACCCACGTAGCGGCGGACCCATCGGTCCGCCGTGAGACAAACACGAGGCCAATCCTGAGGCAGACCTAGAAAGCCTATTAACCCACGTAGCGGCGGACCCATTGGTCCGCCATGAGACAAACACGAGGCCAACCGGTAGGCTGTCCGCTAGAGCGAAGCTAGACTAAACTCGCACCAGCATGCCGCTAACCCAGAGCCCCTCCCCGACTCTCCGCCTCGCCCTCGCCCTGGCCTTGATGGCCACCGCCGCAAACTGCTTCCTGAAATACCTATGGTGGGCAGCCTGCTACAGCGCATGGTCCGGCCTGCCCAAATTCCATCAGCAATGGCAAGCAGCAGGCGTTCGCGCATCCTTCAACGGTTGGAGCGTAATCGTCCTGGAACTGGCAAGCGTGGCAGTCCTCTACACAGCCATTCCGTTGCGCCAGGCGAACCTGCCGCCCTTGCTCAGAACTGGATTACGCCTGGCTGCCTCCCTCACTATTACGGCCACAGGAACCGGCCTTCTCGCCCTGGCTCTCGCCTGGGTCAAGCAGAGTCACTGAGCAATTCTGTAACCCGTTCCCGCTGCCGCGACTCCTTCTTGCGAGCGGTCTTTCATTCCCTGGCTGGCATCTGTAGCCCCGCTCTGCCAAAATACTCCCGGAGGTCTCATGGGCAAATTTCTTCTTGGTATATTCGTGACTCTCGTCGCCTTGATTCTGGTTGCGCTCGGTGTCGCCACCCTGGGCCTCTTTCCCACCCGCGCTAACGTGGAGCCTTCACACCTGGAGCGCCACTTCGCCATGGGCGCGGTGGACGCCTCCATGGAACGCCACGCCCCTCGCGTGACCAATCCACTCATGCCCAATGATCAGAATCTGATTGACGGTATGAAGCTCTACACCATGAACTGCGCTCTTTGCCACGGCGGCTTGGATCGCAAACCGTCCGCGCTCGCCAATTCCTTCTACCCGCCACCCCCCAATCTCGTCGCCGATCCTCCCGACGATCCTGAGTGGCACATCTTCTACACCATCCGCACCGGAGTCCGTTATACCGGCATGCCCGCTTGGGATAAGACTCTCACTGAGCCGGACATGTGGAAGATCACTATGTTCCTCTCCCATATGGACAAGCTCCCGCCCGCAGTCCAGCAGTACTGGAAAACAAGTTTCGGAACCGCTCCCGAGCCCGAAAACAAAGAAGCCCCCGAGCAAAAGAAAGATCACCACCAATAGCTCCCAGAAGTGTCCCAAAAGTATCCCCGGGTGTCCCACCCTTCTCGCGCGTGGCGCGAGAGGGTGGGGATTTTGACTTCCTTCACCCCACCCATAACCCACTCCGAAATGGCGGAGAAAAAGAACTCCGTCCGACCCGGAGAAGAAATTAAACGAGCACCTGGATAACGACCGTCAAGCCCAAGCCCGTTATAATATTCGTTTGCGCCCACCCCCTTCAGTCACCCGTGGGCCTCAAGGAAAGAACTCATGCCAACTGACATCATCATGCCCCAGATGGGCGAATCCATTGTCGAGGGCACCATCACCAAGTGGCTGAAAAAGCCCGGCGATAAGGTCCAGCGCGACGAACCGCTCTTCGAAATCTCCACCGACAAAGTCGATGCCGAGATCCCCGCGCCCGCCTCTGGAGTTCTCCAGGAAATTAAAGTCACCGAAGGTACCACCGTTGGCGTGAATACGGTTGTGGGTACGATCGCCGCGGATGGCGAAGCCACATCCGCCAAGCCCTCTGCCCCCGCCAAGACCGCCTCCGCCCCGCCTCCGCCGCCCAGGCAAGAGGAGAAGAAAGCTGCGCCCGCTCCCCCGCCCACGCCCGCTGCCCCTGCTCCTGAGCGGGAGGAAGAAGAAGAGGCCCGCTCCTCCCCGCTGGTCCGCAAGATCGCCCGCGACCACGGCATAAGCCTCTCCCAAATCACCGGAACCGGTCTAGGCGGACGTATCACCAAGCAGGACATCATGCAGTTCATCGAGAACCAGGGATCGAGTGTAGGGACGGACGCCCCCGTCCGTCCCGCCGAGCGAAGCGAGGCGCAGCCGTCCCCCGCACCAGCGCCCGGATCACAAGCCCCGGCCCCTCCGCGCCCCGCTCCCTACCCCGGCGATCTGGTCCCCATGACCAACATGCGCAGGCTGATCGCCAAGCACATGATCGAATCCCGCCGCACCAGCGCCCACGTCCACTGCATGTACGAAGTGGACTTCACCCGCATCGTGAACCTGCGCGCTAAGCTCAAGTCCGGATTTGAGCAGCGCCATGGGGCGCGCTTGACCTTCATGCCCTTCTTCGTCCGCGCCGCCGTGATTGCCCTGCAGCAGTGGCCCATCCTCAACGCCAACATCGAAGGCGACAATATCCGCTACCATCGCCACATCAACATGGGCATCGCTGTCGCCCTGGATTGGGGACTCATCGTCCCCGTCCTCAAGAACGCCGGCGACTTGAATTTCCTCGGCCTGCAGCGCGGCATCACCGATCTCGGCGAGCGTGCCCGCACCAAGAAGCTCAAGCCCGAAGACGTCGAAGGCTCCACTTTTACCATCACCAACCCCGGCCAGTTCGGCGCCGTCTTCGGCCTGCCCATCATCAACCAGCCCAACTCCGCCATCATGGGCGTAGGTGGAATCACCAAGCAGCCCATGGTAGTCACCGACCGGGACGGCAACGACTCCATCGCCATCCGCTCCGTAGTTCACCTCACGCTGGGCTACGATCACCGCCTCATCGACGGAGCCGTCGCTGACCAGTTCATGGCCCAGGTGAAAAAGAATCTGGAGCAATGGAGCGAAGAAATCGGCTAAGTGATTTTGAGTGTCTAGGTTGAGGATGCCCCACCCTTGTCCCGCGCTTTTGGCGGGACAGGGTGGGGATTTTGACCTCGAGTAATTCCTACCGAGCCGCAGCGGACGACTCTTTCTTCGCCCAAGTCGACGCATTCAAGCACTCCACCGTCCCGTCAATCACTTTGGAAATTCCTGCGCGGAACTTCTCCGCATCCACGATGTCCCGCTGCGCGACCGCATCCATCGTGCTGAGCGCATTCTCCAGAAACATCATTGCTGCATCCTTCTTCTCCGATCCCGACTTGTTCTTGCACATGCCCTCGATTCCCGCTACCAGAGCTGGAATGAAGCCGACCGCCCGTAGTAATACATTCAAGAAGTTCACGATTCCTCCCATTGTTGATTTCAGCGAACTGAAACTGATCCCTGACCCCTATTCCCTGATCCGCTTCCCCAGCCGCAGCTCCTCCTACTTGCGCACAGATCCTCTCCGGCTGGAATTGTCATGCGCCTGCAGCAGCGCTTTGATATCGTTCTGTCCATCGCGCAACTCGCCCAGCTGCACTTCGCTCCGGATCCGCGCTTCTGTCGTCGTAGCCGCGATCTGCTCCAACCGTTGAATCCGCCCCTGCATCGCCGCAATCTCACTATCCTGCCTCGCAGAATTGCATGCGTCCCGGTTCGCGTAACCACGGCAATTGATCACGCTGATGGCCGTCGCGCTGCCATCGAACTTGAAACCGTCGTAGTTCAAATGTGCGTCATCATTCAGGAACTGAATGTCCCCCGGCGCAGCACTCGCGTTCACGTA
>Ga0070741_10007841_pt1 | contig 21813 bp, 21 predicted proteins | sample Coa_R1_4_FD_66440 | JGI IMG/M metagenome (GOLD analysis project Ga0070741, IMG submission 66440) | Surface soil microbial communities from Centralia Pennsylvania, which are recovering from an underground coalmine fire - Coalmine... | ecosystem: Environmental > Terrestrial > Soil > Unclassified ... | reverse complement strand
GGGCGCGCTTTCAGCGCCAGCTCTCCGGCGCCGGGCTGCGCCGGGAGCAGCGTGTAGGGATCGGCGGTCTTGTTGCGCGTGCCTTCCGGGTGGAAGCCGACCAGCTGACCCGGCGTGCGCAGCTTCTCCAGCAGGATCTCGAGCGAGACCCGGTTCATCGCCTTCTTCTCCGCGGACCGGAAGAAGGGCGGGAACATGGAGCAGCCGGTGCCGAGCACGCACATCAGGAGCCCGAGCGGCGTCTCGTAGAAGAAGTTCGAGCGGACCGGAAAGCTCACGCGGCGCGTGAGGCGCGGATGCGTGATCAGGATCCAGCCCAGGGTGAACAGATCGAAGAAGGTGCGGTGATTCGCCACCAGCAGGATGGGGGCGCCGTCAGGGACGGCGGCCAGCCGATGAAGCCCGTGGATCTCCAGCCGCCCGCGGAAGAGCAGGCCGACCAGCGGCGTGACCACGGCGCGTTGCCAGAACAGACCCACGCGCTGGCCGCCCCCCTGGTTGAAGAAGCGAACCACCCGGAACGCCGTCCGCTCCATCCGGTTCAGGGTTGCGAACGCCGGGTGATCGAACATCTCCCCCTCAGAAGCCCGGGACCAGCTTGGCGATGATCTCCTTCATGATCTCGCTCGTCCCCGCCCCGATGGTGATCAGCCGCGCGTCGCGGAAGGCCCGGGCCACCGGCGTCTCCACCACATATCCCATCCCGCCGTGGAACTGCTGGCAATCGTAGACCACCTTCTGCAGGAGGTCGCCGGCGAAGAGCTTCGCCATGCTGATCTCCTTCACCGCGGCTTCCCTGCGGTTGAAGAGATCGCACGCCCGGTAGGTGAGCCAGCGCGCCGCCTCGATGGAGGTGAGGTGCTCGACGAACTTGTGCCGCCAGACCTGGAACTTGGTGAGCGGCTTGCCGAACGCGCTGCGCTCGTTCCCGTAGCGGAGCGCTTCCTCGACGAGCTGCTGCATGCCGGCGACGGCGCCCACGGCCGCGACCAGGCGCTCGCCCTGGAAGTTGGTCATGACGTGGTAGAAGCCCTGGTTCTCCTCGCCCAGCAGGTACCGCGCCGGGATCCGGCAGTCCTCGAAGAAGAGCAGCGCGGTGTCCGAGGCGAGGTTTCCGACCTTCTGCAGCTTCTTCGAGACGCTGAAGCCCTTCCCGTCGGTGGGGAAGGTCACCAGCGAGATGCCGCCGTAACCTGGGCCGCCGGTGCGGACCGCCAGGGTGATGAAGTCGGCGCGGGTGCCGTTCGTGATCCACATCTTCGCGCCATTGATCACGTACTCGTCGCCGACGCGGCGCGCGCTGGTCCTCAGATTCGCGACGTCGCTGCCCACGTCGGGCTCGGAGATGCCGAGCGCGGCGATCTTCTCGCCGGCGAGCGCAGGCACGAGGAACTCCTTCTTCTGCTCGTCGGTGCCGATCTCGTCGATGATCGGGGTGGCAATCTGCGACTGCACCAGCAGGGCCATGTTCACCCCGCTGTTGCGGCTGTGGACCAGCTCCTCGGCGAGCACCACCACGTACCAGTAGTCGCCGCCGGCGCCGCCCACGCTCTCGGGGAAGTTGATCCCCAGGGCGCCGATCTCCGCCATCCCCCGGAAGACCTCGCGGGGGAAGATGCCCGCCTCGTCCCATTCCAGGGCGTGGGGCGCGAGCTCCTTCTCCACGTAGTCGCGGAGCGTCCGGCGGAACATCTGGTGCTCCGGGGTGAACGGAGGATCCATCGAGAACATGCGCTCGCCTCCAGGGCTGCGGCTGAATGAGCGTTCATTCATAGCACGGCGCCCACGGCTGCGCCTGCTGCGAGCGCGGACCAGGCGAGCGACGACGCGAGCGGCCGCTCCATCTCGCCCGCGCCCCGCGCCACCGCTGCCGGGATGGCCGCGAAGAGCCCGCCGATGGCGATCAGGCGCAGCGGCGGCCAGAGGAGCCCGAGCGCCGCCAGCAGGACCGCGGCGCGCGGCAGGATCACGGCATTCGGCATCATCGGGTCCGCGCGGGCGGCGATCGCCATCCCCGCGAGCGGAAGGAGCAGCGCGGCCCAGGCCGGGAACGGCTGCGAAGGCTGCTGGAGGGCGAGAAACCCGCCGAAGAAAGCGAGCGCGCAGATCTGCGCGCCGAACGGCGAGCGGACCACGTGCTGGTACGCCGCCATCGACCAGGCGGAGCGCGGGGTGCCGCGATCGTGCAGGTCGGGCACGCCGATCGCGCCGAGCAGGAGCGCCGCGCCGCCGGCGACCATTGCGACCCGGCCGAACGCCGTTCCCAGGGCGAGGCCGAGGGCGCCGCCGAGCCCCTGCGCCATGTCGAGCCAGGCGAAGGCGGCGCTCCGGCGCTCCACGGTGATGCTGTCGCCGGCGCAGCTCGCGCAGAGATCGCCGACGGCCGGAACCGCGACGGCCAGCAGCCCGGCGGTGAAGAGCTGGCCGAGCGTGAGCAGGCTCGCGGCGGCCCCGGCGACCGCCACGAAGAGGAGCGCGAAGGCGACCGCGGGCCGCGGCGCGCGCGTGCCGGCGAATGCCCAGAGCGGCTTGAGCAGCCGCAGCGCCGCCCAGCCGAGGACCGCGCCGCGCCCGCCGGCGTGCGCGAACCACGCCCAGGCGGCGAACTCGGCGCTGCCGCAGAGAACGGAGACCCGCAGCGCGAACCTGGCCTCGTCCGGAAACAGGCGCGGGCGCAGCGGCGGCGCCGGGAGGATCCGGAACCGCGACAGCTTCGCGCCGGTGGGCGCGAACTCTTCGGGCAACCGCGGCGGATCGGACACGGCGCGCACATACCATAGGCCACTGTGCGCAGGAGGCGCCGCATGCGCGACCCTTGTCCACATCCGCGGCGGGGCGCGATTTTCCCTCTGTGCCGCGCGTCGATTCGACGCGTTTTACGCTGGCGCGGTTCCTTGGGACGGCGCAGGGCTGTGGCGTAAAGTCGAGCCATCTTGGAGCAGGAAGCCTTCGGCGCAATGAACCCGTGCGTCCATTGCGGCGCGCCCTTCGTTCCGGTGGTCGCCGGGCAATCGCTGTGCGATCGCTGCCAGGGTCTGGCGGAGCCGGAGCCGGCGGCGTCGCTGCAGGCGGAGGTTGCGGGATTCCGCCTGCTCCACGAGCTCGGCGCGGGGCGATTCGCCCACTCCTGGCTGGGCGAGGACACGCGCAGCCATGGCGTGGTGGTGAAGCTGCTGCGGAGGTACGCGCCGGATCCGGAGACGGTGCAGCACTTCATCTCCGAGGCGGAGCGGCTGGCCGGCGTCGTCGAGCTGGATCATCCCGCGGTCGCCCGTCCGCTCTCGGCCGGCGTCCACCTTGTGCAGGCGTTCTTCCTCGTCTACGAGAGCGGCGGCGAGCTGACGCTCGCGGACGAGCTCCGCCAGCGCGGGCGCGTGGCGGCGGCGCGGGCGTTCGAGCTCTGCGCGCAGGTTTGCGAGGGACTCTCGGCGGCGCACCGCGCCGGCGTGCTGCACCTCGACCTCAAGCCGGCCAACGTCGGACTCGTCCGCCTCATCGACGGGACCGAGCAGGCGGTGGTGCTCGACGCGGTCACCTCCCATCTGATGTCGCACGCCGGCCTGCACGACGACGCCCCGCTGCCGCTCGCGACCGCCGCCTACATGGCGCCGGAGGTCGCGGCCGGAGGGGAGGCGACGGAGCGCAGCGATCTCTACTCGGCCGGCGTCCTCCTCTTCCAGCTCCTCACCGGGCGATTGCCGGTCACCGGCGCGACCGCCGACGAGCTGCTCCGGGCGCACCGGGAGCAGCCCGCGCTGCGGTTGTGCGACATCGGGCGGCGGGTGCACCCCGAGCTGGAGGACCTGCTCGCGCACCTGATGGCGAAGGACCCCGCAGAGCGGCCGGAGAGCGGCGACGAAGCCGCGGTGATGATGCGCTCGCTGGCTGCGCTGGCGGAAGCGGTGCCCGTGGAGGACGAGCCCGAAGACGACGACCCGCTCCCCGTGGTCACCCCGTGGTCGGAGCCGCCGCCGCAGATGCTGCCGGCCGTCGATCCCGCACTCGAGCGGGCGATGCTGGGCGACGTTCCTCAACCCCCTCCTCCCGCGCCGCCCGGCATCCCGGCCTGGGCGACGTTCGTCGCGCCGCGCTGGTGGCCGGTCGCGGCCGCGGCTCTGGTGACGGTGACCATCGGGACGGCGCTGCTGGCGCGAGGGCGGACCCGGGCGGCGGCGCCGGCAGTCGCGCAGTCGACGCCCGTCGTCGCCCCGCTCGCGCCCGCTGTCGTCGTCCCGCCCGCGCCTGCCGCCGTCGCGGTCGCGATCGCGCCGGCGCACGGAAGCGCGCCGCCGGTCCCGGACCCCGCCGAAGAGGAGCCGCCGCGGCCGAACAAGCTCGTCCAGAACGCGGCCAGCCCGTGGGCGAAGAACTTCGAGCGCGCGCAGAAGGCGCTGTGGACGAACAGCCCGGGCGGCGCGCAGACGATCCTCACCGATCTGTTGCGCAAGCCCGGCCTGACCCGCCGCGACCGCGCGCGCGCGAACAAGATGATGGGGGACGCGCTGGCGAAGAAGGGAAAGCGCGCCGGCGCGACGCAGTGGTGGCGGAAGGCATTCCAGCTCTACGACGACCCGGAAGACCGCGCGCGGGTAGCGCGGCTGATCAGCGGGTCCCGGTAGCGCTGGATCAGACGCGGTCGCTCCCTGGCACCTCGTCCCGGGAATGTCGGACCCCCTCGGTAGGCTTGCGCGCATGCAAAGCGAACAGGCGCGCCAGAGGAAGACGCGCAAAACCGAACCGCAGATGTGCGCGCCGGTTGAGTGATACCTGCCGGCTCGAGAGAGGCGGCCGACCGGCGGAAGTGCTGGAATTCGAGGCGCCCCCGCATGATACGATCCGGGCGGAGGCGTGGTGGGCCTTGCCCTGTTTGCGGAGCTGAAGCGCAGGCGCGTCTTCCGCGCCGTGATCGGTTACGGCGTTGCCGCGTTCGCCGTCCTCCAGATCATCGAGCCGGTCATGCATGGCCTCCACTGGCCGGATGCGGTGCTCTCCTACGTCGTGATCGCGCTCGCGGTCGGTTTCCCGCTCGTCGTCGCCCTCGCCTGGATCTTCGATCTCCGCGGAGGCCGCATCGAACGCACGCCGGCTACCCCGGGAGTCGCCGGCATCCGGCTCGCGGTGGCGCTGCTCGGCATCGGGGCAGCTGCCGCGACGCCGGTGTTCCTGTTCCACTACGCGTTCCGGGAGGCGCGGCCCGAAGCGGCGCGACCCGGCGCCGCCGGCGCGCCGTCGATCGCCGTGCTGCCCTTCGTGAACATGAGCAGCGACAAGGAGAACGAGTACTTCTCCGAAGGGATCACCGAGGAGCTGATCAACGCGCTCGCCAACATCGACGGACTGCGGGTCACCTCGCGCACCGCCGTCTTCGCGCTGCGCGGGACCACGGAAAGCGTCCAGAAGATCGGCGCGGATCTCGGCGTCGAGACGCTGCTCGAAGGCAGCGTCCGCCGCGACGGCACCGCCCTGCGCGTCACGGCGCAGCTGATCAACGTGAGGGACGGCTACCACCTCTGGTCGAAGACCTACGATCGCGAGCTGAAGAGCATCTTCGCCGTCGAGGACGAGATCGCCCGCTCCATCGCCGATGCCTTGCAGCGGAAGCTGGTGGGCGTCAAGCCGCCCACCGCGAACGTGCAGGCCCACGATCTGTACCTCCGCGGCAGGTACTTCTGGAACCAGCGCAGCAGCGAAGGAATCCGCAAGGCGGCGGGCTACTTCGAGCAGGCGATCGCCCTCGACCCGAACTACGCGCTCGCCTGGGCCGGGCTGTCCGATGCGCTGGCGTTGCGCAGCGATTACGACACCGGCTCCGCCCCCCGGACACTGCCCAAGGCGAAGGAGGCGGCGCAGCGCGCGCTGCAGCTCGATCCCGGGTTGGCGGAAGCCCACGCCTCCCTGGGGCTGGTCGCCCATTTCGATTTCGATCCCCCGACCGCGATGCGGGAATACCGCGCCGCGCTCGATCTGAGGCCGGACTTCGCCATGGCCCGCAAGTGGTACGCGGACGAGCTCGCGATCACCGGGAGCGCCCAGGAAGCGCGTACCCAGTACGAGCAGGCGCTGCGGGACGATCCCACCTCGCTGATCGTCAACTACAGCGTCGCCTTGGCGAAGATGTTCGACCGCGACTACGAGAGCGCCGGCCGGCTCTTCCGCAAGACGCTGGAGATGGATCCCACGTTCGCGCCGGCGCGCGCCGGTCTGGCCGAGCTGTATGCGCTGCAGGGAAACTACGACCAGGCCCTGGCGGAGATCGACAGCTTCCTGCCGGACTCCTGTCTCCGGAAGATCTTCCGCGCAGCGGTCCTCATCCAGGCCGGCCGACGGTCCGAGGCACGTGCGCTGGCGCGGGAGCTCGACGGCGGCTGCAAGGACGAGCACGTCTCCCGCGCGCACCTCGGCGGGCTGTGGATCGCCCTCGGCGAGAAGGACAAGGGGTTCGCGCTGCTGAAGGACGCCTGCGCCGCGAAGGACCCCGGAGTGCTCATGCTCAAGATCGAGCCGACCTTCGACGCGGTTCGCTCCGACCCGCGCTTCAAGGATCTCCTCCGCTGCGCTCACCTCGACTGAAGATCCGGGGACACTTTACGACCAAGGTCGGAAAGCGTCCCCGGAATTCACCCCCGGAATTCAGCTGCGGATCTGTGAGAGGACGGCGGCGACGACGCGGTCGCAGCGCGGGGCCTCGAAGGGGAGCGCGCCGCGGCCGGACGGCTCGACCTCCGCGAGGAGGAGGCGGCGGAGCATGGCGCGCGCGCGGTACAGTCGGGTCTTCACCGTGGCAGGCTCGATCTCCAGGCACCGGGCGGTCTCCTCGATGGAGAGCTCCTGCACCTGGCGGAGCACGAAGACGGTGCGGAAATGCTCGGGCAGCGCGTCGATGGCCCGGGTGAGGAGCCGCCGGTTCTCCACGTCGGAAGCGCCCGCTTCGGGGGATCGCGTCTCGGCTGGCACGTCGGACTCCTCCTCCTCGTTCTCGCTCACGGTCCGCAGGCTCCGGCGACGCCGCGCGAGGGCTTCGTGAATCCCGATCCGGGTGAGCCAGGTGGAGAAGGCCGAGCGACCCTCGAAGTCGCCGAGGTGCGCATACGCGTGCAGGTACGCGCCCTGCATCGCGTCTTCCGCTTCCGCCTCGTCGCGGAGGATCGAGCGCACGGCGCGGTAGAGGCGCTCGTTGTGGCGGCGCATGATCAGCTCGAAGAGCTGCGTATCGCCCGCGAGGACGCGGGCGATCACCTGCTCGTCGGTCCAGGGCTCGTGCTCCTTCAGGCGCGCGGAGAGCGGCATGCCGGATCAGAGTCCGCAGCGGCGAAAAGGTTCCCTCAGGCGGGCTCGCCGGCCCTCACGGCCCTCGGGTCGGTGGGGAACTCGCCGAACTCCTCGATCAGCCCGGCGCAAAACGCCAGCGCCGCCCGCTTGTTGACCATGAACCGGTAGAGCACGAGATCGCTACCGCGATCGCCGGACATTCCCCCCACCGGTTCCAATACATTGAGAAGATCGATCCCCGCCTCGGCGAGGAAGGCTTCCGGGCCGCCCTGCAGCCGGAGCCCGATCGCCGGATCGACGCTCGCCGCCAGCCCTGCCTCCTGCACCCTCCCGTCGAGCAGCTCCTCGAGGGACTGGAGGAACTGGATCAGGTCCATGTCGAGGAGCGTCGCACGCTCGATGGCGATCAGCGGCGCGAACGCGTGCTCGCCGCTCTCGCGGTGCTGGTAGCGATCGATCGCCACCCGCATCTCCAGCGACGCCGGCGCGGTCTCCCCGGTCGACAGCCGCCGCACGAGCTCGAGCCGCAGGCGCAGGTTGCTGGTCTGGTTCAGGAGCACCGCCATGGCCGCCATGTTACATGACGGCGGTTCATGCGCCGCCTGGTGCTGCCCACGCTATCCGGCGTGCTCTACTTTCTCTCCTGGATCGGGTTCGGCATCTGGCCGCTGGCGTTCGTCTGCTTCGTCCCACTGCTCTGGGCGCTGCGCGACGCCGCTCCGAAGCGCGCCTTCTGGCTGGGCGCGTGGATGGGATTCGTCACCCATCTCGGCGGGTACACCTGGATCATGTACGTCCTCCAGGTCTTCGCGAACGCGCCGCTCCCGCTGGCGTTCCTCGGATACCTGCTGCTCTGCGCGGCGCAAGGCCTGCTCTTCGGCGTGATGTCGTTCGCGCTGGTCTGGGTGGGCCGGCGCACCCGCTGGCCCGCGGCCGCGCTCCTCCCGCTCGCGCTGGTGGCGACCGAGTTCGCCTATCCCCTGCTCTTCCAGAGCTACACCGGCGTCGCGCTGATGCCGGTGCTCCCGCTGGTGCAGATCGCGGAGCTCGGCGGCCCGCTGATCCTCTCCGCCTTGCAGGCGGTGGTGAACGGCGCCATCTACGACGCCTTCGAGGCCTGGCGCCTGGGCAAGCCGCCGCCCATCCGGGTGATGAGCGCCTCGCTCGTGGCGCTGGTGGGAAGCGGCGCCTTCGGCCTGCTCCGCATCGTCCGCGTCGACGAAGCGCAGCGAGCGGCGCCGAAGCTCTCGGTCGGGCTGGCGCAGCCGAACGTGGGCGAGGTCGAGCTGCACGCGAATCCCTGGGCGTCGGTTCGCACCCTGCAGGACGAGACAGCCGAGCTGCACACGCGCGGCGCCGAGCTCGTCATCTGGCCCGAGGTCGGCTACAACGCCCGCCCCCTGCACGCCGGCTCCGACGGGCGTGCGGTGGTGGGCCCGGTGCCGGTGCCGGCGATCGTGGGCGCCATCCGGATCGACGGCCAGCACGTCTGGAACAGCGCCCTGATGATCGACGAGCAGGGGCGGATCGGGGACCACTACGACAAGATCCAGCTGCTTGCGTTCGGCGAGTACATCCCCGGCGGCGAGTGGTTTCCCCAGCTCTACCAGTGGCTGCCGCTTTCGGGCGGCCTCTCCAAAGGGACCTCCACCGCGCCCTTGCGCTGGGGACCGTGGAGGTTCGCCACCTTCATCTGCTACGAGGACATCCTCCCCGGCATCGTGCGCGCGATCATGGCCGATCACGGCGAGGGCCGTGCTCACGCGATGGTCAACCTGACCAACGACTCCTGGTACGGCGCCGGGCACGAGCAGGAGCAGCACCTCATGCTCGCCGCGGTCCGCACCATCGAGCATCGCCGCTGGCTGCTGCGCGCGACCAGCACGGGGATCAGCGCTTTCGTGGACGCCACCGGCCGCGTGCTGCAGCGCATCCCTCGCAACCAGCGCGGGGTCGCGGTGGCGGAGGTCCCGATGCTCCAGGGAACCACGCCGTACGAAGTGCTCGGGGACTGGCCGGGTTGGCTCGCCCTGGCCCTGATCGCCGCCGTCGCACTGCGTCAAGCGCTGCGCCGGCGATCCGCCTGAGGCGCCTGCCCGCCCGCCCCTCGCACGTCCGGGCGGCGATGTGTCGGACCCCTGGTGTAAGCCTGTTTCCACCTTGAGAAGCCCCGGTCCGGCGCTTATCCTGCGCCGCCCCAACTTGCCCCAGGAGCCCATGGAGCCCGAATCCATCCTCGTGAAGGGAGCCCGCGAGCACAACCTCAAGGGCATCACGCTGGAGATCCCGAAGAAGAAGCTCGTGGTCTTCACGGGGGTGTCGGGCAGCGGCAAGAGCTCGCTCGCCTTCGACACGCTCTACGCGGAGGGCCAGCGCCGGTACGTGGAGTCGCTGTCCGCGTACGCGCGCCAATTCCTCGGGCAGATGGAGAAGCCGCACTACGACGTGATCCGCGGGCTCTCGCCCACCATCTCCATCGAGCAGAAGGCGGCCTCCAACAACCCGCGCTCCACGGTCGGGACCATCACCGAGATCCACGACTACCTCCGCGTCCTCTTCGCCGCGGTGGGCAAGCAGCATTGCACCATCTGCGGGCGGCGGGTGGGCAAGCAGAGCGCGCAGCAGATCGCAGACGAGCTGGCCAAGCTCCCCGAAGGGACCAAGCTGACGCTGCTGGCGCCCCTGATCGAGCAGCGCAAGGGCGAGCACAAGGACGTCCTCGCCGACGCGCGCAAGCGCGGGTTCGCCCGGGCGCGGGTGGACGGCGTCATCCGCGATCTCGACGAGGACATCGAGCTCGACAAGAAGCGCAAGCACGACATCGCGGTGGTGGTGGACCGGCTGGTGGTGAAGAAGGAGGACGGCTCCCGCCGGCTGATCGACTCGGTGGAGACGGCGCTGAAGGAAGGCAAGGGCATCCTCCACGCGCTCACCCAGCTTCCCCGCGGGGGCGAGACGCAGAGCATCTACAGCGAGCACCTCTCCTGCCCGGTCGACGGCATCAGCTTCCCTGAGTTGGCGCCGCACAGCTTCTCCTTCAACAACCCGCTGGGCATGTGCCACGAGTGCAACGGCCTCGGCACCCGGCCGGAGATGGATCCGGACCTGATCGTCCCCGACCCGACGCGAAGCATCCGCTCGGGTGCGGTGGAGCCCTGGAACCACGCGTTGGAGAAGCAGGGCGGCTGGACGTACCGGATGATCGAGTCGCTCTCCAGCTCCTTCAAGGTGCCGCTCGACAAGCCCTGGAAGGATCTGCCGCGCGACATCCGCGATCTGCTGCTCTTCGGCTCGGGCGACGAGACCATGAGCATCCGCTGGAGCGAGGGCGGGCGCACGGGCACGTACAAGACCAGCTTCGAGGGGATCATCCCCATGCTGATGCGCAGGTTCAAGGAGACCACCTCCGAGAGCATGCGCAAGCACTACCTCCGGTACTTCAGCGACAAGCCCTGCAGCGCCTGCAAGGGCGAGCGCCTCCGTCCGGAGAGCCGCGCGGTGAGCATCGGGGACGTCGCGGAGGAGCCGGCTTTGCCGGCGACGGGCGGAGCCCGCAGGGCGGAGCATGCGATCGAGACTCCCGGCAAGAGCATCGTCCAGGTCTCCCGGATGACCATCGACCAGGCGATGCAGTTCCTCTCCACCCTGCCGCTGGAAGGCAGCGACAAGGTGGTCGCCTCGGAGCTCCTGAAGGAGATCGGCAACCGGCTCCGGTTCCTCCTCGACGTCGGGCTCGGGTATCTCACGCTCGATCGGCCCGGCCCGAGCCTGAGCGGCGGCGAGTCGCAGCGGATCCGCCTCGCCTCGCAGATGGGGTCCGAGCTGACGGGCGTGATCTACATCCTCGACGAGCCCTCCATCGGGTTGCACCAGCGCGACAACGCGCGCCTGCTCGCCACGCTCAAGCGCCTGCGCGATCTCGGCAACTCCGTGATCGTCGTCGAGCACGACGAGGAGACCATGGAGGAGGCCGACTGGCTCGTCGACTTCGGCCCGGGCGCGGGCGAGCTGGGGGGAGAGGTCGTCGCCCAGGGCACGCCGCGCGAGGTGATGAAGGCCGAGCGCTCGGTGACCGGCGCCTATCTCTCCGGACGGCGGAGGATCGAGGTCCCTTCCCAGCGGCGGCGCGGCAGCGGCAAGAGCATCAAGCTGATGGGCGCGGCGGAGAACAACCTCAAGGACATCGACGTGGAGTTTCCGCTCGGGTGCCTGGTGGCGGTGAGCGGCGTCTCCGGCGCCGGCAAGTCCACGCTGGTCAACCGCATCCTCTACCCGGCGCTGGCCCGGGCCATCTACGGCTCGCGCGAGGCGCCCGGCGCGTACAAGGCGCTCTCCGGGATCGAGCACCTGGACAAGGTGATCGAGATCGACCAGAAGCCCATCGGCCGCACGCCGCGGAGCAACCCGGCGACCTACACCAAGGTGTTCGACTGCATCCGCGACGTGTTCGCGCGGACCCCGGAGGCGCGCGCCTACGGCTACGAGCCGGGGCGCTTCTCCTTCAACGTCAAGGGCGGCCGCTGCGAGGCCTGCGAAGGCGACGGGCTGAAGGTGGTGGAGATGCACTTCCTCGCCGACGTGTACGTCCCCTGCGAGGTCTGCCACGGCAAGCGCTTCAACGACGCCACCCTGCGCGTGACCTTCAAGGGCAAGAACATCGCCGAAGTCCTCGACATGAGCGTCCGCGAGGCGATGGAGCACTTCTCCGTGCACAAGGAGATCATCCGCATCCTCAAGACGCTGGACGACGTGGGCCTCGGCTACATCAAGATCGGCCAGCCCTCGCCCACCCTCAGCGGCGGCGAGGCGCAGCGGATCAAGCTCTCCCGCGAGCTGGCGCGCACGGACACGGGCCGCACCCTCTACGTCCTCGACGAGCCCACCACCGGCCTCCACTTCGAGGACATCAAGCGGCTCCTCAGCGTCCTGAACCGCCTGGTCGACGCGGGGAACACCGTCCTCGTGATCGAGCACAACCTCGACGTGATCAAGTGCGCCGACTGGATCGTCGACATCGGTCCGGAAGGCGGCGACAAGGGCGGCCGCGTGGTCGCCACGGGCACCCCGGAACAGGTCGCACAGACCAAGGGCAGCTACACCGGCCAGTACCTGGGCAAGGTGCTGGGCCGCGGCCGCGTCGCCTCCGGCGGCTAGCCGGATGCCGGGGGCCCATTTGTTTTTGCGCCGCTTCCCGCGCCGGCGACGGGGAGCGCTTACGGCCGCTCTTCTTTCGTCTGCTTCGGCTTTTCCGGCTCCTCGAACAGCTCGAGGTTCCTGAGCAACTCGAGCCGCTCCAGCAGCGCGAGATCCTTCACCAGCTCCGCGTCTTCCTTCGAGAGCGGGCCCTTCGCCGACTCCTGCCGCTCCTTGGGCGCCGGCGCCGCCCCGCCGTCCTGAGCGCGCGCGGCGGACGCGCAGAGCAAGGCTGCCATCCACCAGGCCGTCCGCATCCTTCAGCCGCCGCGCCTCTCGTGACGCCGCTCTTCCCGGCGCTCGCGCTGCTCCTCGCGCCGGTCCTCCCGATCCTCCCGGCGCTCCTGCCGGCGCTCGCGGAAGCGCTGGCGCATCTCCTCGCGCTGCTCCGGCGTCATCCGCTCCCAGCGCCGCATGTTCTCGAGCAGCTGGCGCCGCTCCGCCGGATCGCTCTCCATCACCCGGTGAAGCTCGCGGCGCAGCTCGGCCCGCTTCTCGGGGGGAAGGCTGCGGAACTCCTTCCAGCGCTGCAGGATCTCCTGCCGCTGCTCCGGCGGCATCTGCTGGAACCGGCGGTAGTTCTCCAGGACCGCCGCCCGCTCCGCCTCCGGCATCGACTCGAGCTTCTGGAGGTTCTCGCGCAGCGCCGCCCGCTCGTCGGGCTGCATCTCGCGAAACCGCTGGCGCAGCTCCTCCTGCTTCTCCGGAGGGAGGTTGCGAAAGCGCTCTTCCGCATCCTGCTGGGCGCGGACGGGGAACGCGCAAAGCAGCGCCGCCGCGACGAACAGCGCGCGCTTCACGGCCGCGCCTCGAGCGTGTGCAGCACGGAGACGACCTCGATGTCCTCCAGCGCCTCGCGGTTCTGCAGCACGCCGAGATCTTCGAACAGCTCCAGCCGCTGGGCGATCTTCACCTCGTCCCCATGCTCCGGACGAGCGGGCACCAGCACCGCGGCTGCGGCCACGGCGACGCTCGCGGCCGCGATTCCGCCGAAAGCCCAGCGCAGCCAGCGGGAGAAGGGATCGCCGCGGCGATCCCGCGCCGAAAGCGCCACGGTGGCCGCGAAACCGGCACGCGGCTCCCGCGCAGGCAGCGGCGCGATCACCTCGCGCGCCGAAACGAGCAGATCGCGCTCCTCGCGGCACTCGGGGCAGCCCTGGAGGTGCGCGGCGGCTTCCGCGCGCTCGCGGTCCCCGAGCGCGCCCGAGAGCACCGCCTGCAGTCTGTCCGCGATGTGCGCCATGACCTCTCTTGATTGCAGAACCGCCAGATCGCCCGAAGGTTAGACGCCGCTCTCGGCCACCCGGAAGCGGATGGGGAGAAAGCCCGCGAGGTCGATCTCGTCGCCGGTCTCGATCATCCGGACGTCGATGGGCTGGCCCAGCCGGTAGGATTTGTGGGCGGAACGCAAGTCCTCGAAAACAGGCCGCCCTCCCTTCCAGAGGATGCGGGCGTGCTTCGGCGAGATGAGCGGGAGGTCGAGCCGGAGGTCGGCGCCTTCGCCGCTGCCGAGCACGAACTCCTGCTTGTCGATCTCGATCTCGGGCTTGCCGTCGACGGAGAGGAAAAGCTTCTGGTCGGACGGCTTCCCCTTCTTGCGCGGCGGCTCCGGACGGAGCGGCATTCCCGGAGCGGCCGCCGCCGCGTAGGAAGCCAGCGCCCGCTCGAGCACCACCTGCGGCTCGAGGCCGGTGCGCTCGGAGAGCCGCCGCAGCAGGTCGCGCTCGGGCTCGAGGAGTTGCACGCGCGCCGGCGCCTTCTTCGGCGGCGGCGCAGGCCTGGCCCGCCGTCCCAGCGTCTTCCGCGTCTTCGCCATCGCCGCTCTCTACCACGCCTCCGCGGATTCAGCCGCCGCGCGGGAACAGTCGCTTCCCGAGCTGGAGATCCCCGAGCAGCACCACCGAGAGCAGCAGCCCGAGCAGCAGCAGAAGCCCGATGACGTGGACGACGGACTCGAACCGGTGGTTCACCTTGCGCCGCGTCACCAGCTCATACCCGAGGAAGACCAGGCGCCCCCCGTCGAGCGCAGGGACGGGGAGGAAGTTGAAGAGCGCGAGCCCGACGGAGATGTTCGCCAGGATGGCCGCGAAATCGGCGATGCTGCGCTTCACCTCGGCGCTCGCCTGCCGGACGATGGCGATCGGCCCGGCCAGCGACGCGCTTCCCCTTCCGCGCACCGCGTCCCAGAGCGCGCCGAGGGTGGCGGCGTTCAGGGACCACACGTCGTGCAGGGCGCGCGGGACCGCTTCGGCGAACGGCAGGCGCACCAACACGCGGTCCGGCCGGACCGAGATCGTCCCGTGCTCGGGGTGGACGGCGAACGTCTGCCGCGTCCCGCCGCGCAGCACCTCGAACCTGCGATCCGGCGGCGCGCCCGGCTTCTGCAGCTCGCCGCGGAACTCCTCGAACGAGTCGACCGGCACCCCGTCGACCGCCAGGACCTGATCCCCGGTCCGCAGCCCCGCCGCCGCCGCCGGGCCGCCCGGGATCACCTCGATGCGCGTGGTGCTCAGATCGAGGAACCCGTTCGAGAGGTAGAGGATGGCGATGATCAGGAACGCCACCAGGTAGTTCACGCCGGGTCCGGCGGCGATCACCAGGAAGCGCATCCAGGCGGGCTTGTTCACGTACGAGCCCGGATCCGACGGATCCTGCGCGGCGGGATCGTCGGGGGTGAATCCGGCGATCTTGCAATAGCCGCCGAGCGGCAGGGCGCTCAGCCGGTACTCCGTGTCCCCATGCTTGAACCCCGCGATGCGCGGGCCGAATCCGAGTGAGTACGTCTCCACCCGCATCCCCGTCAGGCGCGCCAGGACGAGGTGCCCGGCTTCGTGGGCGGCGATGAGCAGGCCGAGGCCCACGACGGCGACGAGAATGGCCATGCGGCGGCGCAGCATAGCCGATGCCGGATCGCGGCGCAGGAACTACGTTGATCTCCGGACAGCTGGGGGATCGCATGCGCAGAATCCTGATCGCAGTGGGCAGCGGGCTGATCGCAGCCGCGTGCTCTTCGCAGAAGCCGGCCGCAAAGCTCGACGACTCCGGCCTCGCACGCCTGAACGAAACGCAGATGGAGCCGGTGGACGAGGCGCGCGTCGAGGAAGGGCGCGCCCGTGACGACCTGGCGCGCGCCCGCGCGAAGGAAGCCGACGCCCGCGCGCAACTGGAAGTGGCGAAGTCGGAGCGGGACGTGGCCGACGCGCAGCTCAAGCGCGCGCTCGCGCAGCAGGACCTGCTCAAGAAGCAGTACGCCAGCAAGGACCAGATGGCGGGGGTGGAGCAGGAGATCGCCGCCGCGCAGGACCGGATCAAGGCCTCCGACCTGAAGCTCCAGTACGTGAACCAGATGATCGCGCTCTCGGAGGCGGAGCGAAGACATGCGGAGGCGCACGTGGTCACCGCCCAGGCCTTGACCGAGCAGGCCAAGTACCGGGCGATGAAAGCCGCCAACGCTCCCGAGGCCGGCTCGGTGAACCCCGGCGACATCGATCAGCGGGTCGCTGCGGCGCAGGCGCAGGAGGCGAACATCCTCAAGGACGTCGCCGCCCGCCGCACCACGGCCAACGAGCTGTACGAGCGGTGGCAGCAGGCGAACGCCCGCGCGCGCGCGCTCGCTCAGCCGATGCAGGTCCCGGTCCCGCCACCGACCAGCGAGCCGACGTCGCACTAGCTCGGCGCGGGGTCGCGCCGGCTGTCCCGCAGCGCCGCGGTAGTCCGCGCGCTGCCGTGGGACTAGCTCGGCGCGACCCCGCGCCGAGCTAGATCAGGCGGCGGTGGCCGGTGCGGACCCAGCGGAAGTAGTCGCGGAGGATCTCCGCGTGGTCGAAGCAGAGATCGTCCCAGGGGATGGCCGATTCCGCGAACCAGCGCGCGTCGGCGGCATCGTCGCCCGCCTCCGGGTCCGCCCCCTCCTTCGCCCGGCACGCGTACACGGTGGAGATGGTGTGCTTGCGGCGATCGCGGCGCGGGTCGGAGTACGTGAAGAGCTGCGCGACCAGCTCCACCTCCAGGCCCGTCTCCTCCTTCGCTTCGCGGCGGCAGGCCTTGCCGATCTCTTCGCCGTAGTCGACGAATCCGCCCGGGATCGCCCAGCCCTTCGGCTCGTTCTTGCGGAGGATGAGGACGATGCGGCCGTCCAGCCCCGCGATGATCGCATCGGTGGTCGGGAGCGGGTTCCGGTGCTGCTTCTCCGCGCTCACGGCGTGATCAGTCCCGACGGTGTCACCTGCGGCTCTTTCTGCTTCTGCTCCAGCTTTCCCTCGAGCGCGTGGGTGAACAGCGCGCGGCAGAACGGGTTCGTGGCGTCCTTCTCCAGCGCGCGCGCCACCGCCAGCGCGGTGCGCGCGGCGTCCGCCCGCTTCTCGGCGGAAAGGATGTGCGCCATCTCCACCAGCCGCTTCGCGTAGAGCGCGCGGCGCTGCGGGGTGAAATAGCTGGCGGCGAAATCGTCGGCGGCGGCGGCGAACGCCTGCTGCCGCTGGCGCGCGTCGATGTAGAGCTGGGAAGTGGCGATCTCGTCGACGCGCAGGGCGAAGCGGCGGAGATCGTCCTCCTCCGGGATCCAGGAGATGAAGAGCGGATCCTCGAACAGCGCCGCTCCGGCGAGCTGGTGCGCCTGCTCGTCGGGAAGCTCGATGGAGAGCCCCGGAGAAGGCTGCGGCGGGTCCGGCGCGGGCCCGAGGAGCTGCAGCGCCTCGACGTACGCGCGCGGCGGCGAGAAGCCGTTGCGCGCTCCCGCCGCCTCCGCCTCGGCGATCAGCTGGCGGGCGTGGTCGCGCGGGATCTCGGCGCTGGTGACCACGTTCTGGCGCGGGAGCCGCTTGACGAACTCGCGCCAGGAACGGCGGGAGAGCGCGAGCGCGTCGGCCGCCAGGATCCCCTTCACGTCGGAGAGGACCACCTGCACCACCTCCACGCCCTGGCGGCCCGGACGCGACCACCACACCGCCCGCTCTCCGTAGGCGTCGATGCTGCTCGCGTAGCAGACCGGCGCCTCGCCCTCCGGCAGCGGCCTGAGGATCGGCTCCCCTTGCGGCCGGATCTCCTGCACCTGCACGCCGCGCTGCTTCAGCTTCTGCAGCTCGCGCTTGGCCTCCTTCGCCAGCGTGCGGCCCGGCGCGGTGGCGAGCTCGAGAAGGACGTCCTGCCGCGACGCCCGGCCGGCCGCGTGCACCAGGGCGAGCGAGAGCATCTCGGGCAGCGCGGCGATCTCCGCCGCCATCGCGCGTCCATCCGCTCCGGACGCCGTCGCCGCGTCGGCCTGGAGCTTTCCCAGCACCACCCGCGCCGCCTGCACGTCGGCCGCCTGCGGCCGCGAGACGCCGGCGCACTGCATCTCCTCGGCGATGCTGTCCGGCCGGAGCGAGCCGTCCTTGAGCAGGGCCAGGCACTCGTCGACCGTCAGGTTGTGCGGTTCCGCCATGGGGCTGCGCACAATAGAGACGGCCCCGAGGGGCGTCAACGCTGCTACGATGGCGCCGCGATGCGCGTGACCGTCCTCTACTTCGCCGCCGCGCGGGAGCGCGCGGGGACCGGTTCGGAAGCGATCGAGCTGCCCGAGGGCGCGACTGCTCGGGACGCGCTCGCGGCCGCCTGCGCGCGCCACCCGCCGCTCCAGGCGGTGGCGGACAAGCTGCGGCTCGCCGTCGACCAGGAGTTCGCCGGGGCCGACCGGAAGCTGCGCGAAGGGAGCGAGATCGCGCTCATCCCGCCGGTCTCCGGCGGAGCGGGCGCTCACCGGATCGGTCCCTCGCCGATCGATCCCGAGGCGCCGCTGCGCGCGATCGCCGGCGCGGACTGCGGCGCGGTGGTGAGCTTCGTCGGGACCGTGCGCGCGACGAACCACGGCAAGACCGTGGTGCGGCTCGAGTACGAGGCCTATCCGGAGATGGCGCTGCGCATCTTCGAGCACATCGCCGCCGAGGCGCGCGAAAAGTGGGCGGCGCGGCTCGCCATCCACCACCGCACCGGAGCGCTGGAACCCGGCGAGATCTCCGTCGTGATCGCCGCCGCGGCGCCGCACCGCGCCGACGCGTTCGACGCATGCCGGCACGCCATCGAGGCGCTGAAGAAGGACGCGCCCATCTGGAAGCGGGAGCTGTATCCGGACGGCTCGTCCTGGGTGGGCCTCGGCTCTTAGCCCGTGCTACTCTGGACGGGCGCATGGGAATCTCGGTTCTGGTCGCTGGCAACGCCGCCTTTCGCGAGGCCATCGGCACCGCCCTCGGCACCGATTACAATCTCATCGAAACCGACTCGGTCAGCGCCGCCGCCGACGTGCTCCTGGCGTCGAGGCCCGCGTTGGCGTTCGTCGACCTGCGCGTCGACTCGGCTGCCGGCAGCGCGATCTGCCGGCGCATCAAGGGCGCCGCGAGCACGCGCCTGCTCCCGGTGGTCGCGTTCGCCGAGGCGGGCGAGGAGCGGACGGTGGCCGCGCTCGACGACGGCGCCGACCACGTGCTTCCCTTTCCGCCGCCCCGCGCCGAGCTGCACGCGCGCATCCGCTCCGCGCTGCGCAACCGCCTCGCCACCGAGCGGCTGGAAGACGCCTCGCAGGTGATCTTCGCGCTCGCCAACGCGGTCGAGGCGAAGGATGCCTACACCGAAGGCCACACCGAGCGGGTCGGCGCCCTCGCGGTGGAGGCCGGACGTCTCACCGGCCTCGACGAGGAGACCTGCGAAGCGCTCCGCCAGGGCGGCGTGCTGCACGACATCGGGAAGATCGGGATCCCGAACGAGATCATCAACAAGGCCGGGCTGCTCACGCAGAAAGAGCGGATCGTGATGAACAAGCACCCGATCATAGGGGAGCGCATCTGCGAGCCGCTCAAGAGCCTGCGCCATCTCCTCCCGATCATCCGCTGGCATCACGAGAAGCTCGACGGGACGGGCTATCCCGACGGCCTGAAGGGCAGCCAGTTCCCGGTGCCCGCGCAGATCCTCCAGCTCGCCGACATCTACGACGCGATCACCACCGATCGGCCGTATCACCGCGCCCGCACCCGCGCGAGCGCCGTCGAGTTCCTCCACTCGGAGGCGCGCAAGGGCTGGCGCGATCACGAGCTGGTGAAGCTGATCGGCGCCGCTGCCGGCAGGCTGAACCTCGGGCGCACGCGGGAAGAGGACATTCCGCCTCCTCCGGCGCCGATCGGGCAGTGGCGCACCGAATAGCGCGGCTCACTGCCTGAACCCGTCCGCCGGCGGCTGCGGCGGCGCGGGACAGTGGTACATGTCGACGAACAGCGTGTAGGTGGCGGAGTCGCAGCGCGCCTCGAAGGCGTCGACGATGTGGAGGTCCGGCTCGCCCGCCTGTATTGGCCGCTCCGGGTCCATCTGCAGCAGCGCGCGCGGGTCGTTCGGATCGTCGGGAGTCTGGCGCGTGCCCACCGGCCCAAGCCGGTTCGTCTTTGGCGGGTTCCCGTCGGCGCAGCGCAAGCTGGACAGCCAGGCCTTCACTCCCGGCGGCAGGCAGACCTCGGCGGCCCGCTCGCGCGAGCGGGCGAACCCCGGTGGCGCCGGAGCTCCGCGGGAGTGGGCGCAGCCGGCGAGCGCGAGCAGGAGCGAGAGGCGCACGCGCGCAGCGTATCAGGCCTCGTCTTCCTCGAAGTACCCGACGAACTCGCCGCGCTGGACCTTGCCGCCGCCGAGCAGGATCGCTTCGTACTCCCGGCCGCATTCCGGACAGGTCAGGGCCTCCACTTCGACCGGCTCGGCGAGAAGACGCCCCCCGTCCACCTCCAGGTAGGCCTCGAGGACGAACCGGGTGGAGCCGCAGGCGCAACGTTCGCCTTGACCTTCGCGCGCATCCTGCTCCGCTTCCGCCAGGGTCCGGTCGCCGTCGTTCGCCATGCGCCAATGCTAAGCCCGATTCAGCGCCAAGGCAGCCAGATGGCGACGGCGCCGAGCAGCGTGCCCGGAATCAGCTGGATCGCGTGGTACACGAGCGCGAAGGCGAGGGCCGCTTCGGGGGCCACGCCCGCCGCCACCAACGCCACCACGGCGCCGGCTTCCAGCACGCCGAGGTTGCCCGGCGTGGAGGGCAGGAGGAGCGCGAAGTTCACCGAGAGCAGGACCATCGCCCAGACCGCGGGATGCACCGCGATGCCGAGAGCGCGAAGACAGAGGGCGACGAGCAACAGGTCGACCGTGTCGGAGAAGAGCGACCAGAGCAGGCTGCGGACCCAGGAGCGCTCCGCGTGCACCGCGCGCAGCGCCTCGAGGAACTTCCCCGCGACGCCTGGCGCGCGCCTGGGAAGGACCGCGAGCAGCGCAACGGCGGACGCGGCCGCCGCGCCCGCGATGGCGAGCGGCGCGGGGTGCGCACCGGGCAGCAGCGCGAAGATGCCGAAGACCAGCCCCAGGCTGATCGCCTCGATCCCCTTCTCCGCCAGCTGCGCGGCGATCAGCGCGCCCGCCGGATAGCCGCGGCGGCGCTTCAACTCGACCACCTTGACGGCCTCGCCGGCGCGCGCGGGCAACAGGTTGCTGATCGCGCCGCTCGCGTAGGAGATGCGGACCAGATCGAAGAAGCTGGCGCGCTGCCGATTCGGAATCGGCTCGAGCAGGGCCTGCCAGCGCCGGGTCCGGGCCAGGGTATTCGCCAAAAGGCCGCAGGCCAGCGCCAGCGCCACCCACTCCCACCGGGCGCGCTCGAGCGCCGCCCCGAGCGCGGCGAAGTCCACGCTCCGCGCGGCCACCACCGCCACCGCCGCCGCGATGGCCCAGGCCGCGATCCGCACCAGCCAGCGCGGACGCGGCGGCGCGACGACTGCTTCGCTCATGCCAGGAACCTGCCGCAGACTCGTGGACCGAGAGCATCCGCCCAGGCCCGCGGCAGCCGCTGCCAGAGCGCGACGCCGGCGCGGATCATCGGGCTGTCGACGTCGAGCGCCGGAGCCCGGCCGCGCAACGGGCAGACGAGGATGGAGCGGGGCGCGGTTCGTGCGCCCCAGTGCTGCTTGAAGCTGAGGGAGCTGGAGCCCCGAAGCGAGGTGCCGAAGTCCAGCGAGCGCAGGCCCGCGTCGCAGGCGCGGGCGACGATGTCCCAGACCAAGAGGACGTTGGGACGGAGCGCGAGCGCGTCGGGGCGCGAGGAGAGGAACGGGATGGTGACCACTCCTTCGAAGGTTAGCGTCACCGCTCCGGCCACGCACCGATCTCCATGGTGGACGGTGACCACCTCGGCGGCCGCGCCGAACGCCTGCACCAGCTCTTCGATGAACCGCCGGCCGTAGATCGGCGCTCCCTTGTGGTGCATGTTTTCCGCGAGCACGTCGTAGAAGGCCGGGATCCCTTCCGCTCCGCGGCGGACCTCGAGACCGTAACCGCGCGCCTTGCGCACGAGGTTCCGCT
>Ga0070741_10007839_pt1 | contig 21817 bp, 17 predicted proteins | sample Coa_R1_4_FD_66440 | JGI IMG/M metagenome (GOLD analysis project Ga0070741, IMG submission 66440) | Surface soil microbial communities from Centralia Pennsylvania, which are recovering from an underground coalmine fire - Coalmine... | ecosystem: Environmental > Terrestrial > Soil > Unclassified ... | reverse complement strand
AGACGATTCAGGATGACCGCAAGGGCAAGATCGTCCTGCGGCGCAAGCCGGTCGGCGTGGTGGGATCGATCACACCCTGGAACTGGCCGATGATGATCGCCGTGTGGCACATCATGCCGGCCGTGCGGGTGGGCTGCACGATCGTGATCAAGCCCTCCCCGTTCACGCCTCTTTCCACTCTCCGGCTGGTCGAGCTCATCAACGAAGTCCTGCCGCCGGGGGTCGTCAATGCCGTGACGGGCGAAGGCGATGTCGGCGCCCACCTCGCCAGTCATCCGGGGATCGACAAGGTGGTGTTCACCGGCTCGGTCGCCACCGGCAAGAAGATCATGGGCGGAGCCTCGCAAACGCTCAAGCGGGTGACACTCGAGCTGGGCGGCAACGATGCCGGCATCGTCCTGCCCGGCACAAATATCGAGCCGCTGCTCGAGAAGCTGTTCTGGGGCTGCTTCATCAATGCCGGACAGACCTGTGCGGCGCTGAAGCGGCTGTACGTTCACGAAGACCAGTACGAGGAGGTGGTGCAGAAATTCTCCGAGTACGTCGCCAAGATCCCGGTCGGCAACGGGCTCGATCCAAAGAATCTGATCGGCCCGCTCTCGAATCGGATGCAGTTCGACAAGGTCGTCTCACTGGTCGAGGACGCGCGCTCCAGCGGCGCACGGATCGTGACCGGTGGAGTACGCCCGCAGGCCCCGGGCTTCTTCTATCCGCTCACGGTGATCGCCAACGCCAAGGATGAGATGCGTGTGGTCAAGGAAGAGCAGTTTGGCCCCGTCATTCCGCTGGTGAAGTACAAGACGGTGGAAGAGGCACTGCGGCGCGCCAACTCGCTCGATGTCGGTCTGGGCGGCTCGGTATGGGGCGATGATCCGCAGGAGGCGGCGAAGTATGCCAGCCAGCTCGAATGCGGCACCGCCTGGGTCAACCAACACGGGACGCTGCACCCACTGGCGCCGTTCGGCGGCGTGAAATGCTCGGGAATCGGTGTCGAGTTCAACGTGGACGGGCTGAAGGAATACACCACCGTGCAGGTGGTCAATGTCGCGCTTCAGTGAGGGCCTTCCATGAGCAACCCATCAGGCGGGGGCGCACGCCGCGGGGCCCAGGTGTTGCAGAGGCTGCGCGAGCAGCCTCCAGCGCTGTGGTACGCCGGGGAGCCGGTCAAGGACGTCACCGTGCATCCGGCATTCAAGGGCGGCGTTCATACCCTGGCCAGGCTCTATGACCTGCAATGGGAGAAGGCCGACATCACGCTGTACGACTCACCGACGAGCGGCCAGAAGGTCGCCCGCTCGTTCATGATGCCGCGCACGCGTGAGGAGCTGATCAGCGTGAGTCGCGCGATGCAGGTGTGGGAGGACTACACGCACGGGATGATGGGGCGCGTACCGGACTACATCAACCGCGCGATGACCGGTTATGCCGCCGGCGCGCCCTTCCTCGCAGAAGCCGACCCGCGCTTCGGCGAAAACGCCGTTCGTTATTATGAGTACCTGCGCGAGAACGATCTCTGTTTGACGCACACGCTCATCCCTCCGCAGGCGAATCGGGCGGTGAGCTCGGCGAAGCAGGCCGACCCGTTCCTCGCCGCACGGATCAAGGAGGAAACCGATGCCGGCATGGTGATTCGCGGCTGCCGCATGCTGGCGACGCTGCCCATCTCCGATGAGCTCATGGTGTTTCCCTCGACGCTGCTGAAGAGTCCCGAGGAGGATGCACCGTATGCATTCGGCTTCTCGATCCCGAGCTCGACGCCGGGACTGCGCTTTCTGTGCCGCGAAAGCGTGGACTACGGCCGCTCGCATTTCGATCACCCACTCGGCTCGCGGTTCGAGGAAATGGATGCCGTCGTCATCTTCGATGACGTGTTCGTTCCGTGGGAAAACGTATTTCTGCATCGGGACATCCAGCGCTGCAACCAGGCCTATGCCCGCACCGGCGCGGTCGCTCACATGACACACCAGGTCGTGGTGAAGAACATCGCCAAGTGCGAGTTCCTCCTCGGCCTCGCCTCGCTGATGGTGAATGCCATCGGCGCGGAAATCTTCCAGCACGTGCAGGAGAAGGTGGCCGAGATCTGGGTCAATCTCGAGACCATGAAGGCCTTTTTGCGTGCCGCCGAGGCCGATGCGGCGCTCGATGAATGGGGCGTGATGCGCCCGGACTGGAACCCGCTCGATGCCGCACGCAATCTGTTTCCGCGCCTGTACCCGCGCATGATCGAGATCATCCAGCAGATCGGCGCGAGTGGCCTCGTTGCCATGCCCACCGCGCAGGATGTCCGCGGACCGCTGGCGGAGGATATTCGCAAGTATTATCAGGCTGCACGCGCCGAGGCCTTCGAGCGCATCCCGCTCTTCCGGCTCGCCTGGGATGCCTCGATCTCCGCCTTCGCCGGTCGCCAGGTGTTGTACGAGCGTTTCTTCTTCGGGGATCCGGTGCGCATGGCGGGGGCTCTCGTGGCCGGCCATAATTCGCAGATCCAGCAGTATGCCGAGAAGGTACGTGCGTTCGTGCTAGCCGGAAGAGATGAGGCATTCGCTGCGGCCTCGCGCTCGTGAGCAGGCCGCCCCCGCCGCTGGATACCCGCCGGTTTCGCGATACCCTCGGTCTGTTCGCGACGGGCGTGGCGGTGATCGTCGCGCGAGCGGGCGAGGAGGTGCACGCCATGACGGTGAATGCGGTGTCCTCGGTATCGCTCGATCCGATGCTGGTGCTGTTCTGCCCGGGCAAGACGACGCGGCTCGCGCGCGATGTCGGGCGTATCGCCGGATTCACGATCAACTTCCTGCGACGTGAGCAGCAGGCGCTGTCCACCTATTTCGCCGGAGGATGGAAGGAGCCGAGCGCACCGCCCTACCGCTTCGTCACCTCGCGCAGCGCGCTGCGCCTGGAGGGCAGTCTTGCATCGCTCGATTGCGAGATGGAGCGCGTCACGGAAGCCGGCGATCACTGGCTCGTGATCGGCCGTGTCGTGCACGTGCATCTGGGCATTCAGCCGCACCACCCGCTCGTGTTCTTCAAGGGGCAGTACCGCGGCGTGGATTTCACCGAAAGTGCCCCGGCACCGGACCTGGTGAACATTCACGAGGTTCCTTTCCATTTCTATTGAGGCGCCGCCATGAGCGAGCCCGTTCTGCTGGCGATCGATCAGGGCACGAGCTCGAGCCGGGCCATCGGCTTCTCGACGCGCGGCGAGGTGCTGGCGCTCGAGCAGCAGCCCTTCGAGCAGCTCTATCCCGCCTCCGGATGGGTCGAGCACGACCCCGAAGTGATCTGGGCCACCGCGTTGTCGACCACGCGCGAAGCGCTGCGCCGCCTGCGTGACAAGGGTCTGTCAGTTGCCGCCATCGGCGTCACGAACCAGCGCGAGACGACGCTCCTGTGGAGTCGCCGGACTGGGGTTCCGTTTCACAACGCCATCGTCTGGCAGGACCGCCGGACCGCCGAGCATTGCCGGCGTCTGCAGGAGGCGGGCCAGGAGGAGCAGGTGGCCCTGAAGACCGGGCTGCGTCTGGATCCCTATTTTTCCGCCACGAAGCTCGCGTGGATGCTCGAGAACGTGCCCGCTGCGCGCGAGGCGGCCCGCGAGGGCGACCTCGCCTTCGGCACCGTTGACAGCTTTCTCATCTGGCGCCTCACCGGGGGCCGGTTGCATGTGACCGATGCCACCAATGCCAGCCGCACGGCCTTGTTCGACATCCACGCCGGCCGCTGGGACCCGCAGCTGTGCGATCTATTCGGCGTGCCGCTGAGCTGCCTCCCCGAGGTGCGGGACAGCGCCGGCGATCTCGGCAGCACGGACAGCGGTCTTTTCGGGGAATCGCTTCCCATCCGCGGCGTCGCGGGAGATCAGCAGGCTGCGCTCATCGGCCAGGCGGGGTTCGCGCCAGGGGATGTGAAAAGCACGTACGGCACCGGGGCATTTGTCGTACTCAACACCGGCAATCGGCCACTGCGCTCGCGCAACCGGCTGCTGAGCACGATCGCTTATCAGCTCGGGGGCAAGCGCACCTATGCGCTCGAGGGGTCGATCCTCTCGGCGGGATCGACGATCCAGTGGCTTCGCGACGGCCTCGGCCTGATCACGCGAGCCGCCGAGAGCGAAGCGCTCGCGCAATCGATCCCCGACAGCGCAGGCGTGTATCTGCTTCCGGCGTTCACGGGGCTCGGCGCTCCCTACTGGGATCCCGAGGCGCGCGGCGCCATCGTCGGCTTGACCCGTGCCTCGAGTCGCGCCGAGATCGTCCGGGCTGGGCTCGACAGCGTGGTCTACCAGACGCGGGATCTGCTCGATGCCATGGCCGCGGACGGCGAGCGTCCGGCTTCGCTGAAGGTCGATGGCGGCATGGCCGGGAATGCTTTCTTCCTACAGCGCCTGGCGGACATTCTGGGCATGCCGATTCTGCGGCCGCGGATGACGGAATCCACGGCTTTCGGCGCGGCCTGCCTGGCCGCTCTCGGCTGCGGGATCTACCGCTCGGTAGAGGAGATTGCAGCGCTGTGGCAGGCGGATGTGCGCTGCGAGCCGCGACTGGATGCGGCCGCTCGCGAGCGTGAGATGAGCGGCTGGCGGCAGGCGCTGCAGCGGGTGAGGAAGAGCGGCCTATAATGGCCGCTCCGCAGAGGGACCCAGACGGAGCGTCATGGCCAAGATACCCCACCTCCTCGTGCACGATCGGCGCGACAACGTTGGTGTCGTCGTTGTCGAGAACCTCGCGGCGGGCACTGACATGTTCTGTGTGGTCACCGAAGACAACAGTGAGTTTCGCGCAGTCTGCGCGCAGGACGTGCCCATCGGCCACAAGATCGCTCTGCGGGACCTGGCGGTTGGGGACACCGTGATCAAGTACGGCGAAGATATCGGACGCATCGTGGCTCCAGTGCGGCGTGGCGAGCACGTGCACACTCACAATCTGAAGACCAAGCGCTGGTAGGGATGATGACAAGCTCGAACAGGACCATCTGGGGCTACCGGCGCGAGAATGGTCGCGTCGGTGTGCGCAATCACGTCGCGATATTGCCGCTCGATGACATCTCCAATGCTGCGAGCGAAGCCGTCGCAGGCCATATCCGTGGAACGATCGCCTTGCCGCATGCCTACGGGCGCCTGCAGTTCGGTGAGGACCTGAAGCTGCACTTCCGGACGATGATCGGCACGGGGGCCAACCCTAATGTCGGGGCTTGCGTCGTGATCGGGATCGAGCCGGGGTGGACTCAGAAGGTCGTGGAGGGTATCGCCCAGACCGGCAAGCCGGTCGCCGGTTTCTCGATCGAAGGCAATGGGGATATCGCCACGGTGGCGGCCGCCTCGCGCAAGGCGAAGGAATTCGTGCATCGGGTTTCCGAGCAGGTCCGCGTGGAGTGCCCGCTGAGCGAGGTGTGGATCGCTGCCAAGTGCGGCGAAAGCGACACCACGACGGGCCTCGCTTCCTGTCCCACGGTCGGCAACATGTACGACAAGCTCGTGCCGCAGGGCCTGTATGGATGCTTCGGTGAAACCTCCGAGCTCACCGGCGCCGAACACCTGGCTGCCGCACGCGCGATCTCGCCGGAGATCGGGGCCAAGTTCATGCAGACCTGGTCCGCCTACCAGCGCGAGGTCATCGAGGCACACAAGACATCCGACCTTTCCGATAGCCAGCCCACCAAAGGCAACATCGCCGGCGGGCTGACGACGATCGAGGAGAAGGCGCTCGGCAACCTGGAGAAGATCGGCCGCAAGGTGCGATTCATCGACGTTCTGGCCCCGGCCGAGGCCCCGGCTCGCGGCGCCGGACTGTACTTCATGGACACCTCCTCGGCGGCCGCCGAATGCTGCACGCTGCAGGCCGCGGCCGGTTACGTTCTGCACATCTTTCCGACCGGCCAGGGTAATGTGATCGGCAATCCGATCATGCCCGTCCTCAAGATCAGCGGGAATCCGCGGACCGTTCGTCTGATGAGCGAACACATCGACCTGGATGTCTCGGGCATCATCCGTCGCGAGATCACGATCGAGCAGGCGGGTGATGCGCTCATCGATGCCATGGTGCGCACCGCCAACGGCCGGCTCACCTCCGCCGAGGCCCTGGGGCACGTCGAGTTCGTCATGACGAAGCTCTACAGGAGCGCCTGAGCTCCATCGGATCCGGGCCGCGAGTCACATCAGCGCGCCCGGGTTGGCGCGGCGGACAGTAGCCCGCGCGTGCATCCGGACGGACATCTGGGCCGTATAATGCGCGTCTGCCAACAGAAGCGGATCCTTGCATGCTGCGCTTGCTCCAGGCCACGACAATCACCCTCCTCCTGGCACTTCTTGCTGGGATGCCCGCCAGCGCGCGTCCCATCGACTGGCAGTCCAAATGGAGCGAGGCGGCCTTTGCTCAGGCCGCACGCGAACACAAGTTCGTGCTGCTGGATCTGCACGCCGTGTGGTGCCACTGGTGCCATGTGATGGACACGACGACGTATGCAGATCCGGCGGTGCAGGCGGAGATCGAGAAGCATTACCTGGCGGTGAGCGTAGATGCCGACAGCGATCCGGCGCTCACCAGCCGCTACGGGGACTGGGGCTGGCCGGCCACCATCGTGCTCAAGGCCGATGGCACCGAGATCGTGAAGCGGCGCGGCTACATTCCGCCCGCCCAGATGCTTTCACTGCTCAACGCGATCGTGGCCGATCCGACCCCGGGCCCCTCCATCGGCGCGGCGCTGCAGATTGCCGACACCGGCGCGACCAGCCTCGGTCAGAAGCAGCGCGCAGCACTCCTCGGCAGTTTCGACAACCTGTATGACGAGACCAATGCCGGCTGGGGCAGCGGGCACAAGTATGTGGATGCGTCCTCGATCGAGTGGTCGTTCGCAGCCCTCGATGCCGGCAACCAGGCGGCGATCCGCAAAATCCGCCACACGCTCGATGCCAACCTCAATCTGATCGACCCCGTATGGGGCGGTGTGTACCAGTACTCGGATCACATCGACTGGAAGTCGCCGCATTTCGAGAAGCTGATGTCATTCCAGGCGGATGACTTGCGCGTGTACAGCGATGCCTATGCGCGCTGGCATCGGCCAAGCGACCTGGGTGCTGCGCAGAAGATCTATGGGTACATGACGAAGTTTCTGTCCGCGCCCGACGGTGGTTTCTATGTCTCGCAGGACGCGGACGTCTCGCCGAAGGTCACGGGTCATGATTTCTACTCGAAGGACGATGCCGCACGGCGCGCCATCGGCATGCCGCGCATCGATACTCATGAGTATTCCCGCGAGACCGGCTGGGCCATCCGGGCGCTGTGCAAGTACTACGATGTCACCGCCGAGGCTCAGGCTCTGGAGCGCGCCAAACAGGCCGCCCGCTGGGCACTGAGTGCCCGCGGCTTCCCCGGCGGCGGGTTCGGCCACGCTGCGGCGAAACCGGAGGCGGGAGGCCCGTTCCTCGATGACAACGTCTCGATGACTCAGGCGTTCGTCGCCCTGTATCGCTCCACCGGCGATCGGGAATGGCTGCACGATGCCCTCGCCACACTCGATTTCATGGACGCGAAGCTGCGCGATCTCCGCGCCGGCTATGTCGCCGCACCCCCACCCTCGGGCGGGCGCGGGGTCTTTCGCGAACCGATTCGCGACAGCGCACAGAATGCGGAGCTCGTGAGCGCCGCCAGCATGCTGCATCACTACACGGGCGCGGAACGGCCCCTGCAGGTGGCTCAGCACGCGATGAAGTACCTGAGCGCACTCGCCGCAGCCGACAGCGACCGGCTGCGCCCTGAGATCCTGCTCGCCGATCACGAGCTCTCCGTGCCGCCGATCCACATCACCGTGGAAGGCAACAAAGACGACCCGGCTGCTCGGGCCCTGCATGCTGCCGCCCTTCGCTACCCGAGCGACTACCTGCAGGTGGACTGGTGGGACCGGCGCGAAGGCAAGCTTCCCGATCCTGCCATCACCTATCCCGTCCTGCCGCGGGCGGCCGCGTTCGCGTGCACCGCCAATGCCTGCTCCACTCCCGTGTTCGACCCCGCCGAGCTCGAAGGCCGCGTACACGCCGTCCTGAATTGAGGGACTGCGTTCCCGCGCAGAGTCTCTGCCGAACGTCGCACCGCGGAAACTGCCTCGGGATGCTTGAACCCGGGGAACGCTTCATTGCACTCACGCTTCAAGGCGGGAATTCCCGCTCGGCCCCGCCTGCAGTCGTTCCGGGAACGCGGCGGGAGGCCCGGGCGCCGGGGAACGCCGGACTTCTCCACTGGAGCGGCTGCGGACAATGCTCTCGATCCTGGTCTGCCACTCGTATTTTCTGCGATTCGATTCCAAGCAGGTCGAGCGTGGCAAGCCTTATCCCCCGCTCGCCACGCTGCAGGCCGCTGCCCTGCTTCGAGAGGCGGGACACGAGGTTGCCCTCTTCGATGCGATGCTGGCCGAGGGACTCGCCGAGTACGAGGACAAGCTGCGCGCGGTGCGGCCGCAGGTGGTGCTGCTCTATGAGGACAACTTCAATTTCCTGAGCAAGATGTGTCTGGCGAAGATGCGCAGCGCCGCTTGCGAGATGATCGCGAGCGCGCGGCGTGCGGGGGCAAGGATCATCGCCTCCGGACCGGACGTGACGGATGCTCCCGAGCCCTACCTGCAGTCCGGCGCCGATTTTGCCCTGCTCGGTGAGGGACTCGCGACGCTCCTCGAGTTGCTGCCGCGCCTGCAGAGCGCTGACGGGCGCCCAGCGGAGGAGCTCAGCCAGGGCCTGTCCGGAATCGCCACCCGGGATCAGGGACGAGTGAACAGGATCAACGGCGCCAAGGTGCTTCCCACCGGCACACAGCAGGACGAGTTTGCTGCTTGGGATCTCGTGGACATGGAGCCGTACCGCGAGATGTGGCTGCGGACACAGGGCTATTTCAGTCTGAACATGGCCGCCTCGCGCGGCTGTCCGTTCCGCTGTACCTGGTGCGCGAAGCCGATCTGGGGAAATCAGTATCTGCAGCGCAGCGCCGCGGCCGTGGCACGCGAGATGGTGTACCTGCGCCGCCGGTTCGCCCCCGATCATGTCTGGTTCGCGGACGATATCTTCGGATTCCGGGTGGACTGGGTGAATGAGTTCGCGGCGGCGCTGACCGCCGGCGGTGGCGGCGTTCCCTTCACGATCCAGACACGGGCGGATCTGGTGAGCGAGCGGATGGCGCAGGCGCTGCGCGCAGCCGGCTGCCAGGAAGCCTGGCTGGGCGCAGAGAGCGGCAGCCAGCGCGTGCTGGATGCGATGAACAAGGGGACGACCGTGAACGAGATCATCACGGCGCGCGAGCGGCTCAGGGCCGCCGGAATCCGCGTCGGATTCTTCATCCAGCTCGGCTACCTCGATGAGCAGCTACCCGACATCCTCGCTACACGTGCGCTGCTCGAAACGGCGCGCCCGGATGATGTCGGAGTCAGCGTGTCCTACCCGTTGCCCGGCACGAAATTCCACGAGCTCGTCAAAGCCCAGTTAGGCGACAAGACGCACTGGCAGGACAGCAATGACCTCGCGATGATGTTCCGAGGCACCTACACCTCCGACTTCTATCGCGCGGTGCGCAACCTGCTGCACGAGCAGGTCTCCTTGCAGAGGTTGGATGCCGAGCAGCACACGGCCGAGCGCTTCCAGGTGGAGCGCCGCTGGCAGGAGTTGCTGGCTCGTGAGCATCAGTATCGCTCCCCAGGCGCTCAGGCCGCGGCGAACTGAAGAGCATCCGGGCATCGCGCAGTCAGTCAGGGTCCTTCGCGATGACGAGCACGCGATTCGACATTCCTCCGGCTGGAGTCGTCCATACCGCTCTGCGCCGCACCACCGAGACGCTGGCGAGGGAACTGGCTGAGCCGACCGCCACGGCACCCGACTGGTCGGAATTTGAATGGCTGATTGCGCGCGCCACCGCTGCAATGCACGGCGTCTCCTCGCTGCTTTCGGGTGCGCTACGGTGGCAGGGACCTCCCGGATGGGCGTCGTTTCTGCAAAACCAGCGGCAACACACGCTCGGCCGACACGCTCGGCTGCTGGAGCTTCTGCAACGGATCGACCTACATGCCCGACGCGACGGAATTGCTCTCGTGGCGCTCAAGGGTGTGGAACTGCATGCGTTGGGCTTGTACGCGCCGGGCGAGCGGCCCATGGGCGACATCGACCTGCTGGTGCGGGCCGAGGACGGCCCAAGAGCGGCCCGACTGTTGGTCTCGATGGGCTTCAGCGAGAGCATGCCCACCTGGAAGCATCGCGTTTTCCTGCCAGAGCACCCATCTCAGCCGGCCGCCCTGGGCGAGCATGTCGACAACTATCTCAAAGTCGAGCTGCACGAGAGGGTGCGCGAGGCGCTCCCGCTGCTTCCGCAGGAAGTGACGCAGTGGGTGTTCCCGCCTCGGCCCGAGGCTGGGTTGAATCGCTATCCCTCGAAGGCCTCGCTGATGACGCATCTGCTGCTGCACGCGGCAGGCGCCATGGCCTCCCGCTCGCTGCGCCTGCTGCATCTGCACGATCTCGCCGTGCTGTCAGAGCGAATGGCCCCGCAGGACTGGAAAGAGCTCTGCGCGCAAAGCGCCCGGGATGGCGGTCACTGGTGGGCCGCGCCGCCCCTCTGGCTCACCGCGCGCTATTACGGCAACGCCATTCCAGGGCGGGTCCTCGATGAGCTCGGCGCGGCGTGTCCGCGGCTGCTGATGCGCTTTGCCCGCCGGCGCGCGCTCTCGGATGTCTCGTTCTCGCATCTGTGGATCAGTGCTTTCCCCGGTATCGAGTGGTCGCAATCCGCCGCCGATCTGGCGCGCTATGTCATGAGCCGCATGCGCCCAAGCCCGGAGATGCTCGGGCTGCGCCGGGAGCTGGTCCGAACGCACCTGGGCTCAGGCGCGAGCCAGTGGAACCGGCTCTCGCAGGCGCGGCGCCTGCTTCGGTGGCTGACCTCGCGACCGGCGCGGAGCGAGACGATGCACCCGGTGCTGATGGCCCTCGCGCAAGCACGCCAGATATGAGCGCCGCAGATATAACCGCGCCAGCGGCGAGCCCGCCACTCGTAAGCTCGCCAGCGGCGAGCACGCCAGCAGTCCCCACCGGGCTGCTCGGGGACACGCCAGCGCGCGACTACACGCGCAAGCTCCAACTCTTCAACAAATTCGCCGAGCCGGAGCTGCGCCGGGCGATCGACACGCTTGGGCTGACGCCCGGAATGCGCGTGCTCGATGCCGGTTGCGGCAGCGGCGAGGCCTTGACGTGGCTCGCGCAGCAGGTGGGTCCGAGCGGCGAGGTCCTCGGAATCGATCTCGCGATTGCACACATCAACGCCGCCCGCAGGTTCGTGGCTCCCAGGATCTCGGTATTGCAGGGCGATATTCTCAGCATCCCGCTCGCACCCGCGAGCTTCGATGCGATCTGGTGTGTCAATACCATCAACCATCTTCGGGACGCGATCGGGGGCGTACGCAGGCTGGCATCCCTGCTGCGGCCCGGGGGCCACCTGGCGCTCGGTCAGAGCTCGCTGCTCGCGGACATGTACTTTGCCTGGGACGCGCGGCTCGAGCGCCTGACGAACGAGGCTGTGCGGCAGTACTATCGGACGCGGTATGGGGTTGGGGAGGGTGAGCTTGCGCCGGTGAGGTCACTCGTCGGGCTGCTGCGCAGCGCGCCGCTGCAGGATGTCACCTCCAGGACCTTCGTGATCGAAAGGATCACCCCGCTGAAGCCGGCCGATGAGGCATATCTGCACGAGGCAATTTTTCTGGACACGTGGGGCGAGCGGTTGCGGCCTTACCTTGCGGCGCAGGATTTCTCGGCTCTGTCGCAGCTCTGCGATTCGGGGGCTTCGCACTATGCCCTGCACCGTCCCGACTTCCATTTCCTGCAGACCTTCACCCTTGCTGTGGGACGCGTCTCATCGTGAGCGACTCAGCGCTGTCGGAGCACGATCGAGCCGCGGGGACTTCGCCCCGGCTGCGGGATACGCGGGCTGCCTTCGATAGCGTTGCTGCCGACTATGACGGGCCTCGCGGCAACAACGAGCTGATCCAGGATATGCGCCGCGAGATGTGGCGCTGGCTCGATGCGACGTTTGCCCCAGGCAGCCGCCTCCTTGATCTCGGCTGCGGCACGGGGCTCGATGCGATCCGCATGGCGCGGCTCGGCCATCGGGTGACCGCTCTCGACTGGTCGGCGCAGATGGTCCGGCGCACCGCCGAGCGGGCTGCCCGCGAGAATTTGAGCGACCGTGTCCAGACACTCACGATCGGGGCTCACGAGTTGCAGCGGCTGCCTTCCTCCAGTGAGTTCGATGGCGCCTACTCCAACCTCGGCCCCCTGAATTGTGTACCGGATCTGACCGTGGTGGCGACCGAGTGCGCGAGGTTGTTGAAACCGGGTGGCGCCCTGGTGTTCACGGTGATCGGTCGGATCTGCCCATGGGAGATCATGCATTACGCACGTCGCAGGCAGTGGGCACGACTGCGGGTCCGCTTCGCCCGCGGCGTGGTGCCTGTTGGAATGAACCGGCATACCATCTGGACGCGTTACTACCAACCTCGGGAGCTGTATCGAGCCTTCAGGCCGCAGTTCTCCCTGAGCCTTTATCGCGGCCTGTGCGTGTTTGCTCCCCCGCCCTACCTGACATCGGTGCGCGAAAAGCATCCGCACTGGCATGAGCGGCTGTGGCGCCTGGATCGGCGCTGCGCGGGGTGGCCGCTGCTGCGCGCGATGGGCGATCATTTCCTGGTCGTCCTGCGAAGGCGCTGAGCTGGCCGGGGCGGGACTGCGCGGGCTGCCTTCACAGTGAACTCCATGCTCAAAGCACTGGTGCGCAAGACGGTTGGACGCCGCCGCATCCACAGCCTGCAGACTCTCATACGAGACTCGTCCATTTACACGCAAGAGCCGGCGGTCACCGAGCCTGGTGCGGGTAAAGTAGTCGTGCTGGCACCGCACATGGATGATGAGACCTTGGGTTGTGGCGGTACCATCGCCCGGCATGCGCAGGCGGGCGCCGAAGTGACGGTGATCTTTCTGACCGATGGTCGTTACGGCGGGCGCTCCTGCCCGGAAGCGACGCGACCCGAGCGCGAGCGTCTGCAGCGAGAGCTGATCGAGACGAGAAAGCAGGAGGCCCAGCTTGCCGGACAGATACTCGGCGTGCGCTCGCTGCTGTTTCTCGACGCGGAGGACACGCAACTGCGCCGCGACCAGCACGTCGGGGCGCGGCTGCGTCAGATCCTGCAACAGGAAAAGCCGGATTGTGTGTACCTGCCCTTCTTCCTCGAACGCCACGTCGATCACCGGGCCGCCAATGAGGTACTGCTCGCTGCGGTGTCCGGTACCGCGCTCGAGTTCCAGTGCCGCGGTTACGAGATCTCCACTCCGCTGTTTCCCAATTGTCTCGTTCGCATCGACACCACGTTGGAGCTCAAGCGTCAAGCGCTCTCGTGTTATCACAGCCAGCTCACGGATTTCGACTACGTCCATGCGGCAATCGGATTGAACGCGCACCGCTCCATGTCTCTGGGCGGTCACTGCGGCAGATTTGCCGAGGCCTTCCATGCTCTGCCGCTTCGCGAATACCGGCAGTTCTATCACGCGGTGCCCGTCTCGCTCCGATGACCCGCCTCGAGCCACGAAGCAGCACGTCCGGGCCCGTGGAGCGCGATCATGTCACGGGCGCCGAGTACGTCAGGCAGCTCTCAGTGCGGGAGTCGGACCGGCGCACCCGTGCGGCGTTTCAGCATCTGGCGCTCGGGCTGGTGCCGCCGGGTGGCCGGGTCTTTGATTTCGGCGCCGGCACCGGCACCGACGCGCGTTTCTATGCAGAGCATGGGTTGAGCGTGGCCGCTTACGACGTCGATCCTCGGATGCAGGCGTTCTTCGCCGAGTACTGCCAGGACTTCATCTCCAGCGGGCAAGTCAGCCTTCAAGGCGGCGGCTATCGACAGTTCCTGGCCGAATCTGCAGCTCCCACCGGCACTGACGGCGCCCACCTGGTGACCGCGAACTTTGCACCGCTCAATCTGATCGCGGATCTGCGCGAGCTGTTCGAGCGATTTCACGCGCTCACCCGGCCCGGCGGCCGGGTCCTGGCGAGCATGCTCAGCCCCTATTTCATTGGTGACCTGCGCTATGGATGGTGGTGGAGGAATCTTGGCCGCCTGTGGCGTGAGGGCAGCTACGCGGTGCAAGGCACTCAGGGTCCTGTCATCCGCCGCCGGCTGTCACAGCTCGCCACGCAAGGCCTTCCCTACTTCACCTTGCAGCGAGTGTTCCCGGGGTTCGCCCCCACCGGTTCGGCTCACGCCGCCGGATTGAGTCCATTGGACTCGGGGGTTGACGTACACGATGGACCAGGATCGGCGTGGCGCTGTGCCGTCGGCTGCCTGTTCATGTTCCTGCTCTACGAGAAACGAAGCCCCGCGGTGTAGTGCATCAAACACCGAGCGTGAATCGTTCGAGAGCTGTTGTGCATTCATCGTAAGCCGCCGCAGCCCGTTCCAGCTCCGAGCTGGCCAGATCGATGCGCGTGGCAGACCTCTCGCGGATGATTCTGCCTGCGTGGATATAGGGCCCAGGGTCGCCGTGGCGCCCGGTGAACGGGTACGTGGCGTATGTCGGGCTGAAACCCCGGCGAAGCCCGAGAAACACGCGGAGCGCCTCGAGGGTTTCCTGCGGCGCGTCCGTCAGGGACTCATAGCGGATCAGCGCCGCGTTGCCCTGCGCCGACAGACTTTGCCCCAGTCTCGTCAGGGATTTGACCCGACCCACGTAGTACTCGAGCGCTCGAGAGGTCGACCAAGGCTGCTGGTAATGAGCGCGGTACAGCTCGACGATGCTTCTCAAACTGGGCTCAGGGCGCCGCAAAAGAAACAGGACCTTGACACGCCGATGCCGCAGCAAACTCGCGTGAGGCGTGAGCTCATCATGATTGACCTGATCGGCGACGTAGCGCAGCACTCGGAGCGGGCCGCCGTGGCGTATCCGCGCCGCAAGCGCCAGCCGAGCGAAATCAGCGCTCGAATCGTAAACGACACCGCGCTCGCCGAGCGCGGCGATTTCAGGATTGGTCATCAGCAGGTGCAGCAGCAGGGTCGAGCCGCTGCGCATATGGCCCAGGAGCAGCAGCACTGACGGGCGCGCCAACCCAACTGCCTTCAGGCTGGCTTCGGCGCTGACCAGCGTGCCCAGGATGGCGCGCTTCCCCGCTTTGCGCAGGCCATTCACGGGCGTCGAGGCTGGATGTCCGGCCCGAAAAGGGTCGGATCGATGAATGACGCCCGTTCGCGCGCGTTGACCCCATTTAGGTGATTGGAGTCCAGATACAGTGGGAAGCCGCCCGAGTCTCCCGCCGGACAGAGCATCCCCGCGCACAGGCTCGAGCGAGGATCGAGCACTCGCGCCCCGGTCTGCGCCGCGATCTCGCGCAATCGATCCATCAAGGGTGCAACGAACGCCTCGTACGCTCGCGCATCCACCTGCGGGGTTACGTCACGCGGCAGATCCCTGGGCAAATGCAGCGCCAGGCGCAGCCCGGGTGGAAAGCGGGGATCGAACTGTGGCGATGTGGGATTGGAGAGCACGATGAATACGCGCCGACCACTCGACACCAGGCTCGAGATCGCCTTGCGGAATCTCTCGAGAGCGGTCCGGGCCTCGGGCGAGTCCAAAGGCAGCCAGACGCGAGCGCTCGCGGGCAGACCGTAGACGTGGGGCACCGGGCCCTCAGGGGAGTACTGGCCGAGAAAGTAATGCTCCCAGAAGGCGCCAAATACGACCGTGTCGACGTCGGCCCGACCAGCCTGCTTGATGGCGAACTCGAAGAACCCGCCGCATTTGGGATCCGGCCACGAACGGGGGATTCCCGGCAATGGAGGACATCCCGGATACCCCGCAAGAACTGCCGACCGGGCACTGTCGGGATAGGTGTCGATCAGAAGTTGCAGGCGTGGCCTGTACTGCTGGATGTGCGAGTCGCCGATAAATAGAGTCTTGTGCTCACGCTGACTCGCCACGGTGAGCATGCCGACTCCAGTTTGTGGATCCTTGGTCTCGCCGGAGTAATGCCAGTCGTTCACGGCCTGATTCCATCTCGCGACCAGTGATCCGGACAGGCGCCCCGGGATCCATCCCCGATCGAAAGCCATGCCAGCCAGCGTCAGAAGTACGAGGCCCGCGAGCAGCGGTGCAACGGCCTTGCGGCCGAGCCGCCCGTAGCGTATCGGAGACTCGATCAGACGATAGGTCCCGTAGGCGGCCAGGCCGGCGATGCCCATCTCGATCGAGGCGATGCCGGCACTCGGGTGATGGCCGAGAACGACGAGCGTGAATGCCAGCGTGGGCCAGTGCCACAGATAAAGGGGGTAGCTGATCTTGCCGAGCAGGACCATGGGGCGGCTCGCAAGAAACCCGCCGCTCACGGTGTGCGGTCCCGTCGCCAGCAGCAGCGCAGCACCAGCGGTTGGAAGGAGGCTCCAGCTCCCGGGTATTGCCCTGTCGGTGGTCCAGCACACTCCTCCCACGACGATCAACATCAGCCCCAGCACCGAGATCGCCTGCAAACTGAGCCGGGTGGGAGCCTGCTTCGCGGCATCGCGTCCGATCACTGCGCGAGGTGTCAGGTCCTGCCAGGCGGCCAGGATCCCACCGGCCGCCAGCTCCCAAGCCCGCGTCGCCGGAGTGTAGAAGTGGGGCGTGCCATGCCAGGCGCTCCAGATGCTGAAGGCCAGTGACAGCGCGAACACGCCTCCCATGAAGTGCATCGTGATGCCGCGTTTAACCGCCAGTGCGAGCAGCAGCGGCCACACGATATAGAACTGCTCCTCGACGGCCAGCGACCACAGATGCATGAGCGGATTCAACTCCGCGGACGGCTCGAAATAGCCGCCGCCCGTTCTTGCGAAGTACAGGTTGGCGAGGAATGGGACGCACCATTTGATGGAATGGCCCAACCATAGCAGCTCGCTGGGTAACATCAGGTACCAGCCGACGAGGCAGCATGCGGCCAGGACCAGCAGCAGGGCCGGAACGATGCGTCGCACGCGCCGCCGGTAGAAGTCGCTCAAGCTGAATGTCCCGGCCCGCAATGCTCTCAAGATGACCTGACTGATCACATAGCCGGAAATGACGAAGAAGACATCGACGCCGATGAAGCCTCCGGTTCGAAACAGGGGAAAGGCGTGATAGGCGACGACGAGCCCGACCGCGAGCCCACGCAAGCCATCGATGTCTGCCCGGTACTGGATCGCCGCGTGCGCGTGAGAGCGGCCCCGCACAGCGCCCGCTGACTGCGGTGTGATGGCTTGCGCCTGCGATACTGCTTGCGGCAGCAGTGCCAGTGGCAAGTTACGAGCAGACACCCGATCCCCTGACATTTCGATGTGCGTTACCCGGCGCCGCGACACTGGTGTACAGGGCTTGGAAGGCTCGAGCGGTGAAGTCGGCATCCTCGCGCACGGCTCGCCGAAGCGCCTCCCGCGCAACCCGCAGCCGCAGACTCTCATCCGCGAGCATCTCGGTGATCGCGCCTGCCAGGGCGGACCAATCTCCGACGGGCACGGCACCTGCCGCATCAGGCGCCCATTCGGCGATATGACCTACGGCGGTCCCGATCGTAGGCACACCCTGGCCTGCGGCTTCGAGCACCGCAAGAGGGCCCGCCTCGTGACGCGAGGACATGACCAGCAGGTGTGCGTCCTGCAAAAGCGGGAGCAGTCGTCGCTGCGGCAGAAAGCCGTGGAATCGCACACTGCCCGCCAGGCCCGATTGGTGAGCCATGGCCTGAATTTCACCCTGCAGTGTGTCCTCGCCCACGATGTCCATCTCGAATGGCACGCCGGAGTGCTGCAGTGAAGCCAGCGCATGCAGCAGGGTCGTCTGGTCCTTGACGCGATTCAGGCTCGCAACGTGCAGCAGCCTGGCGGGCTTGGCCGGGTCACGCCTCACAGGCGCACGTGGTGGCCAGAGCTTCACATCGACCCCCAGCGGCACACGGCGCGCGCTGATTCCGAGCTGCGCCAGTGCCGCCACCATGGGATCGCTGGCTGCGCTCACGACCGTCGCGGCCCGCAGTACGAGCGCCTCCCTCATGCGCCCCTTCCAGCCGAGGCGACCTCCATAGCCGATCTCAGGAAGGGCCACCAGCTCTCCGCCGGCGACATGAATGAGGCTCGGCAGGCGCAGAATCCTCGCCGCCGCCACCGCGACCAGGCCCGGCGCACCCGACCATATCGAGTGCACCAGATGAAATGGCGAGGAGCGATGTTCGGCGCAGATCGCCTGAATCGCCCGCACGCGCGAATGCGCGGCGCCTACGTTGTGAATGCGCGCGCCGAGCAGTTCCCAGCAGGCGGGCTCAGGCTCCTGCGCGAGAGCAAAGACGTGAATCTCATCCCGAACCGACAGCCGGGCGATGAGCGCCAGGAGCGCTGGGATGACCCGGCACTCTCCGGAGCGATCCACACCGCCGGGGACCACTAGAGCTATCTTCACCGCGCGGCTCGCTTGCTCACGACGTCGGGCGATGACTGCAGCACTCGCATCAGCGCCTCAACTGCCTCATGCGGATGTTGCCCGCGGCGCAGCTCAAATGCCGGCAAGCGACACGCCTGCCGGACAAAGCGAGCCCAGCCCGGCTGATGCGCCGCATACTTCTGAGTTGCGGCAAGCCTTTGCATCAGCCGCCCCTGCGCCAGCGGCGCAAGAAGGGCGCGCGCACCAGCGCGCCTGGCCGAGATGAAAGCCACGGCGCGAATGCGCAGCGGCTGCGAGGCGAGCCGATAGCGTGGTCGGCGCAGGTCAATTTCGAGCTTTTCCACACCGCTGCGGCGGCGGATGATCGACGAGCCACCAAGGAGCGATGCGCGCGTGCGGGCATCAAGAAACTTCAGAGAGTCAGGCCGCGCGTGCAGAAAATTTGCGATTCCGGTGGCGAGCATTCCATCCGGATCCACCAGCACACTGTCCTCTGCCAGGAACTGCAGGCCCTCCGCCAGACAGTGCAGCGAGACTGTGGATTTCCCGGACCCGCTCGGACCCAACAGCAGGATACCCTGGCCGTCGTATCCGACACAGGCAGCATGCAGAGGGACCAGGCCCTGTTTGCGAGCGGCCAACACGTACACCGCAAATTCGAGCATCTCGTAGCGCACGTGGTACGGGAAGGCGAGCATCTCTCGTGGCACGACCACCAGCGCCGAGCTCTGCCCCGGTGCGATTGCCACGAAGCTCGCGGTTTCCATGGCCCCGCAAAGCAGTCCGGATGCGGAAACCGCTCGTATCCGCGGCGGCTCGTTCTGCGTATCGATCCTGTGGTGCGGACCGGTCAGGGCGAGTCGCACCGAAAAGCGCGGGCCTGCGTTGCGTAACGTATGCGCAGGGAGCCCTCGATACGCCTCTCGCACGATCCGCAGAAGCTGAGGGCTGTCGGTCTCGAAACGAAACCTTCCGCCGAGCAGCTGGAATTGCTCGCGCCGCCGTGGGCGGTGCCGCTCTGCGAAGGGGTCTGCGGAAGGTTCAGCCAGCCCTGGGTGCTCGTTGCGCGCCACGTGAGAAGCCCTCAGCGAAGACCCGCCATCTGCCTGAACGCTTCCGAGTTCCGAAGCAACTCCTCGTAGGTCCCGCTGGCGATGACCCTGCCGTGCTCCAGTTGGATGATCAGATCACAGGCGCGCACGGTGCTCATGCGATGTGCGATGAGGACGCTCGTGTAGTGGCCTCGCAGCTGACGCAGGGTCATCATCAGCTCCTTTTCCGTCAACCCGTCGAGGGCGTTGGTGGCCTCATCCAGCAACAGCACGGAGGCCTGCCGATACAGTGCTCGGGCGATGCCGATCCGCTGCCTCTGGCCGCCGCTCAGCCTGACACCTCGCTCGCCCACTTTGTGCAGCAGTCCCTCAGGCAGGGCCCCGAGCAGCTCCTCGAGTTGTGCCTGACGCGCCGCCTCGCGTACGCGTGCCGGGTCGATGTCGGCCAGCTCGGTCCCCAGAGCGATGTTTTCCGCAATCGTGGCATCCAGCATGAAGGTGCTTTGCGGAACGTAAGCGACCTGAGCCTGCCAGCCAGCACGCTGTTCGTCCTCGAGCGGCGCGCCGTCGATTAAGATGCGGCCGATGCTGGGGACCAACAGTCCGGCAATGAGGTCGGCGAGGGTGCTCTTGCCCGAACCGTTCGCGCCGACGATTCCGACCGACCGCTGCGCCGGAATGCACAGCGACACGCCGCGCAAAGCCCACGAATCCGCCCCCGTATATCGGAATGACACCTCTTCCAGCCGGATCTCGTGCCGCGGGCGTCTCTGCAAGTCCAGCAGTGAGGGTCGCGGTACGGCCGTAGCGGACGCTTGCCGCAGGGTTTGTGCATGCCGCAAGTCGGGGGCAATCAGCGCGAGCGCCGGGCGATCCGCCCGGATCTTCACGATCAAGGCGAATATCTGCTGCAACGTCGGCAGCAAGCGGTACGCCGCAAATGCCAGGAACGTCAGTTGCCCGAGCCAGGGTCCGATCCCATCGCTGCGCCCGAGCAGCACCAGGGCGATCCCAACCAAGCCCGCCGCTGCGACACATTCCATGAGATAGCGAGGACTCTGCGCGATCAGCTGGTTGTGAGCGGCTGCCGCGGCGAGCTCTTTGCTGAGGCGCTCGAAGCGGCCGGAAAAGTAGCTGCGCGCTCGCCGCAGGGTGAGCTCCTTGATCGCACCGAAGCCCTCGTTGACCACCCGCGCCTGGTCGGTGCTCAGGTGCGACAGCGCCTGTCCACAGCGCAGCACGCGGTTGCGGACACTCAGATAGATCAGGCCGTACCCGGCGGCGAGTACGGCGATGGTCGCCAGCGTGACTGTCGGATTCAACAGTACGCACGCGATGATGATGAATCCAGCGGTGACGAGGCTCGCCACCAGCGTGAGCGTGTTCAGCAGTATCCCGTGAGTCACTCGAACGCTCTCGTAGACGATGTTCTTGACGAGCAGCGCGCTGTTGGTCGCCGCGTGAAACGAGTACGGTCGCGAGAGGTAGTCGTTGAACAACACCGTTTGCAGCTGATTACCGATCCACATCGCCAGGTGCGCCATGATCAAGGTACCCACCGCATTGATCAGATTGGCAACCAGGACGACGGCAATGAAGCCGCTGCCGAGCAGCACGATGAAGTCCCGCTTGCTCGACAGGCCCAAGTGCAGGTAGAGCCAGTGGATCACGGCATTGTGATCGATCAGTTGGGGCTCGCCGAGCACCGCAAAGAAGGGAGCGATCGCCGCAATCCCCGTGACCGTGGAAAAGGCCATCGCCAGCACTACGAGCTGCGCTGCGAGCATCCGCCGCCGTTGGGCGGGGGTCAGGATGCTCCAGAGCTCCGACAGCAGGCTCATGAGAGGCTCGAAAGAGCGCGCAGTCTGGCTCGGCAATGGCGCGCGAGCGTCCGCGCGGCCTGTGGAGCAAATGCAACGGCCGTCGCGCGCAGCGCGCCGAGCCAGCATCCTCCATATGCCAAGGAGTGCGGCAGGCTCGTCAGCAGGGTCGTGAGAGCATCGAGCCGTTGGCCTCCCGCCGCCTGGCTTCGGGCGAGGCCAGCCGACATCTGCGCGCGCAGTTTGCGCAGCAGCGGCTCGAGCTGGCCGCCGCCGCTGGTGCGTAACGCCTTCTCAAAGACGCGCCTGCGATCGCGCCAGGCGATGATGTCGCTCCCGGAGTGACTTGCATGGCGGCGCACTAGCGTAAGGGGCGCATCGATTCCGTCGATCTCGCTGTGAGCGGCCAGGCGCAGCCAAAGCTCGTCGTCATAACACATGAGCAGCGACTCATCGAACGGGCCCAGCCGCTCCAGCAACTCCCTTGATACGACCACACTGGGCTGAGC
>Ga0070741_10007838_pt1 | contig 21817 bp, 21 predicted proteins | sample Coa_R1_4_FD_66440 | JGI IMG/M metagenome (GOLD analysis project Ga0070741, IMG submission 66440) | Surface soil microbial communities from Centralia Pennsylvania, which are recovering from an underground coalmine fire - Coalmine... | ecosystem: Environmental > Terrestrial > Soil > Unclassified ... | reverse complement strand
CGTCGACGCGCTCGTGCACGCGGGCGTGAAGGTGACGACGGTGACGTCGCGCCACCGCCTCGAGGACGCCTTCCTCGGCCTCCTCGGCGAGGAGACGGAGAGAACCTCGTGAGTCTCGTTGGTACGGAGGTCGTCAAGCAGGGGCGGCGGCTGCGGACGTGGGTCGTGTTCGGGTTGATGGTCGCGATCCCCGTGATCATCACGTTCGCGCTGTGGGCGAACCCGCCGAGCCAACCGGGCGGTGAGGGAGGCGGCGGAGGCGACTTCTTCTTCCTGTCGCGGAGCAGTGGCCTGCTGCTCCCCGCCGCCGTGCTGCTCGTCGCGAGCCGGTTCCTGCTCATCGGCGTCGCCGCGCTGTTCGGCGGCGACACGATCGCGGCCGAGGCCTCCTGGGGCAACCTCCGCTCGCTCCTGGTGCGACCGGTCCAGCGCGGGCGGCTCGTACTGGTGAAGCTCGGCGCGGCGACCGTCCTCACCGCGCTGTCGACGCTGATCCTCGTGCTCACGGCCCTGATCGCCGGCGTCATCGTCTGGGGCTGGCACGGCATCGCCGGCGTCAGCCTCGGCTTCGGGTTCTTCCGTGTCCCGTCCCAGTCGGCGGGCCTGTTGCTGTGGCACCTCGTGATCGCGACGGCGTATGTGACGTGGAGCCTCGCCGCGGCGGTCGCGTTCGGGTTCATGGTGTCGACGATGAGCGACTCGCCGATCGGCGCGGCCGCGGCGGCGTTCGGGCTCTACGTGGTGTCCGCCATCCTCGACGCCGTCAGCGCGATCGGTTCGATCCGCAACGGCTTCCCGACGCACTACTCGGACGCGTGGCAGGACTTGTTCATCCACAACCACGCGAGCTTCGAGATGGTGCTCGGCTCGCTGGTCCAGCTCGGCTACGTGGTGGCGTTCTGCGCGATCGGCGTGTGGTGGTTCCGGCGCAAGGACGTCATGTCCTGACCCCGCGTCGCTGCCGGGCGAGGTACGTCGCGCGGCTGAGCATGTTCGACGCGGGCGGCGACGTCAGGACCTGCGCGAGCGCGGCGAGCGCGACGGACGTGACGTCGTTCGCGCTGTGGAGGCTCACCGCGGCGCCGGCGAGCAGGAGCAGCACGCCGAGTGTCGACGCCTTGGCGAGCGCGTGCATGCGCGCGAGGACGTCGTCGAAGCGGACCACGCCGATCGCGGCGATCAGCACCAGCACCGAGCCGGCGAGCGCGAGCACCTCACCGGTCACCGTCACGCCCCTCGATGTAGCGGGCCACCATCGCGGTGCTGACGGGTCCGACGAGCGCGACGACGACGAGCGTCGGCAGGTACGCGCCCGCGTGTGTGCGGATCGCGTCGGTCGCGAGCGCGCCCATGCCGGCGACGACGAGGCCGCTCAACCCGATGGCGCGGTCCGCGATCGACGGGCCCGCGCACAGGCGGAACATGAACGCGCCGGCCGCGACGCCGAGGATCACGAACGTCGCGAGCGTCACGCGTCGCCTCGCGAGACCGTCCCACCGACCGCGGCGGTGACGAGCCGCTCGAGGCGGGCGAGCCCGCGCCGCGCGGCGTCGGGATCATCGAGCAGCAGGAAGTGGACCTCGATCGTGGGCGGGAAGCGCGTCGAGTCGACCGTCATCGTCCCCGGTGTGAGCGCGATCGTGTTCGCGACGACGGTCATCACCCACGGCGACGCCGTCGCCAGCTCGTGGACCACGACACCGGTGCGGACCCGCGCGCGGCGGCTGAGGATCGTGCGCGCGACGACGACGTTCGACGTGACGAGCTGCCACGCGAGGTACGCGAGCAGGCGCGCGACCGCGAACGGCCGGACCCCGCGGCGCAGTGGTGCCGCACCACGTGCGGGCGGGAAGGCGACGAGCAGGACGATGCTCGACGCGACCCCGGCCACGACGGTCTCCGGGCGCGCGCTCCCCCACGCGAGCAGCCAGATGCCGGTGAGGAGCGCGACGCGCGCGAGCAGGCTCATCGGCCGACGACCGCGTGGACGTAGCGGGCCGGCTCCATCAGGTCGTGCGCGGTCCGCACGCTCAACCCGTACAGCGGTCCGGCCGCGAGCGCAGCCGCGACACCGCACGCGACGAGCGCGCCGGTCGGGACCACCATCCACACCGGTCCGCCGAGCCGGCCGACCCGCGCGACGGCCTCCTCGCCGCCGTCGGGTTCGGCGGGTTCGCCGGCTGCACCCCAGAACGCGCCCGACCAGATGCGGGCCATGACGGAGAGCGTCAACAACGAGACGGCCAGGCTCACGGCCACGATCGCGGCCGCGTGCGACTGGAATCCCGCCTCCACGAGCGCGAGCTTCCCCACGAACCCCGACAGCGGGGGGACGCCCGCGAGGCTGAGCGCCGACAGCAGGAACAGGACCGCGAGCACCGGCGCCGTGCGCAACAGGCCGCGCAGTCGCGGGAGCTCTCCCGTCCCCGCGGCGTGCTCGACGAGCCCGGCGGTCATGAACAACGACGTCTTCACGACGATGTGCTGGACCATGTAGAAGACGGCAGCCGCGACGCCCGCGACCGTGAAGAAGCCGAGGCCCATGACCATGTAGCCGACCTGGCTGACGATGTCGAACGACAGGATGCGCTTGACGTCGTCCTGCGCGATCGCACCCGCGACGCCGATCACCATCGTCGCACCGGCCAGGACCAGCAGCAGCGTGCCCGGGCGGCTGCCCGCCGGGAACAGCACCGTCTGCGTACGGATGAGCGCATAGATCCCGACCTTCGTGAGCAATCCGGCGAACACCGCGGTGATCGGTGACGGCGCGATCGGATAGCTGTCGGGCAGCCAGAAGAAGAACGGGAACAGCGCGGCCTTGATCCCGAACACGACGACGAGCAAGGCCGCGAACGCGCTCGCCGTGCCCGACGGCAGCGTGTGGATCCGCTGCGCGAGGACGGCCATGTTCACGGTGCCGGTCGCGGAGTACAGGAGCGCGACCGCAGTCACGAACAGGGTCGACGAGAGCAGGCTCAACACGACGTACGTCGTCCCCGACCGCACCTGCTCGCGGCGGCCACCGAGCGTCAGGAGCACATAGCTCGCGGTGAGCATCATCTCGAACGCGACGAACAGGTCGAACAGGTCGCCCGTGAGGAAGGCGAGCGCCACACCCGCGGCGAGGACGAGGTAGACGGACTGGAAGCCGACGTGGTTGCGCTCGGCGCCGGGCTCGCCGATCGCGTACACGAGGACGGCGAGCAGCGTGACCGAGGCGACCACGAGCATCAGGGCCGCGAACCGGTCGGCGACGAGCGCGATCCCGATGCGCGCCGGCCATCCGCCCGCGTGGGCGACGACCGGCCCGCTCCGGTCGACGTGCACGAGCAGGACCACCGCGATCGCGGTCGTCGTCGCGAGCACGACGACGCCGACGGTGCGCTGCGCGACACGCGACCGGCCGGCCAGGATGGACACCGCCGCGCCCACCAGTGGCAGCACGACGGGGACGGCGACGAGCCAGGTCATCGGCCCGCGCCCGTGTCGTCGTGCACGAGCGCGCGCTCGTCGTCGCCCGGCCCCGGCCGCGGGCCCGCGGCGCGCGCGATCGCGCGGTCACCGACGTCGTCCTCGACCGCGTCGTCCCGGGTGAGGATCCAGCTCCGGTACGCGAGCGCGAGGAGCAGCGCGGTCACCGCGAACGAGATGACGATCGACGTCAGCGCGAGCGCCTGCGGGATCGGGTCGCTGAACGAGCGCGCACGACCGGTGCCCGCGATCGGTGCTCTCCCCCAACGTCCGGCCGCGATCAGGAGGACGTTGCCGCCGTGGGTCAGCAGCGCGAGCCCGATGACGATGCGGCTGAGCGTGCGCTGGAGCACCAGGTACGTGCCCGAGGCGAACAGGATCGCAGCCGTAGCCGCGAGGACGATGCTCACGGCACCTCCTCGGGCGCGGCGTGGGGAGGGTCGCCGAACGCCTCGAACACCATGAGCACCACACCGACGACCGTGACGTAGACGCCGACGTCGAACAGCAGCGCGGAGCTCAGCTTCAGCGCGCCTGCGAGCGGCAGGTGCACCGTCGCGGTAGCGACCTCGAGCACCGGATGGCCGAACGCGACGGGCAGCGCCGCCGTCAGGAAGGACACGAGGAGCCCGGCGCCGAGCACGGTCCAGGGCCGGAACCGGGACAGGGAGCGCACCTCGCGGATGCCGCCCGCGACGTAGCGCAGCGCGATCGCGGCGCCGGCGAGGAGGCCGCCGACGAACCCGCCGCCCGGTTGGTTGTGGCCCGCGAACAGCAGCCACAGCGAGCCCATCATCACGGCGTGGAACACCACCTGCGCCGAGACGTCGACGAACGGGACACGCACGACGCGCGCCACCCGCTCCACGGGCTCCGTACGCTGGGCCGCCGGACTCGACTCGCCGCGTGCCCGGGGCCGTCGCCCGGCGCGTGCGAGCGCGACCGCACCGATCGACGCGGCTGCGAGCACCGTGATCTCACCGAGCGTGTCGAGCCCGCGGAAGTCGACGAGGATCACGTTCACGACGTTGTGACCGCCGCCGTCGGGCACCGCACGCGCGATCGTCTCCGTGGTCGCGGTCGTGGGGTGCGGCGGCGCGGCGGCGACGAGCGCGAAGACGAACACGACCACGCCGACGAGCGCCGAGACCACGAGTCGCACCGTGCGACGCCGCGGCGTCGACGAGCGGACGAACCGGGTGGGGAGCCGGCGCAGGACGAGCACGAACAGCACGGTCGACAGCGTCTCGACCGCCGCCTGCGTCAGCGCGAGGTCGGGCGCGCCGTGCACGACGAACAGGCCGGCCATGCCGTACCCGACCGCGCCGAGGAGGAGCGCGGCAGCGAAGCGCCGCCGGATGATCGCGGCGCCGAGCGCGGCGACCACGACCAGTCCGGCGAGCGGCAGGTTCCCCGCCGGCCCGATCGCAGCCGGCCAGCCGGGCCAGTGCACCGACGAGAGCATCACGATTCCCGGGATCGCCGCCGCGGCGGCGAGCACGACGCCGGCATAGATCGGCAACGAGCCGTTCTGCACGACCCCCGTGACGACGCGCGACCCAGCGCGCACGCCACGCAGCAGCCCGACGTAGGCGCGGTCCGCCCCGAACCGACGTCCGCCCGCGCGCAGCACCCGCTGGACCCGGCCGTCGAGCGCGGCGACCGTCGCGCCACCCGCGAGCGTGAGCGCGGACAGCGCGAGCGTCACGGTCCACCCGTGCCAGAACGCGAGATGCACCGTCGCCGACGGCTCGCCCAGCGCGCGCGCCGTCGCGGTCACGAGCGGGTCCGCGAGTGACGGTGCCACACCGAGGACGAGACCCGCGAGCGCGAGCAGCGCGGCAGGCGCGACGAACGGCAAGGAAGGGACGCCCGGTCCTCCGGGGCCGACTGGCCGCCGCTCGCGCCGGGGCCGGACGAACGTCGCGACGTAGAACCTGGCGCCGTACGCGACGGTGAGCATCGACCCGACGATCACTACGGCCAGCAGCACGTGCGCGCCGGCGAACGGCGCGCGACCGAGCGCGTCGTACGCCGACTCCTTGGCCACGAACCCCATCCCGAGCGGCACGCCGACCATCGAGACCAGCGCGAGGAGCGTGACGGCCTCGACCACGCGCCAGCGCCCGTCGAGCGCGGGCATCCGGCGGACGTCACGCGTCCCGGCGCACCGGTCGAGGATGCCGACGACCATGAACAGCGCCGCCTTGAACGCGGCGTGCGCGACGAGCAGCACCCAGCCCGCGGTCGAGGCCGCGGGCGTCGCCGCGCCGAACAGCACGACCATCAGTCCGAGCTGGCTGACCGTCCCGAAGGCGAGCAGGAGCTTGAGATCGTCCTGGCGCAGCGCGCGGAGCGCGCCGGCGAGGAGCGTGACGGCGCCGACCGTCAGCACGAGTGATCGCCAGACGCCGGCGCCGGCGACCACCGGCGCGAGGCGTGCGATCAGGTAGACGCCCGCCGTCACCATCGTCGCCGAGTGGAGGTACGCGCTGACGGGCGTCGGTGCCGCCATCGCGCCGGGCAGCCACGCGTGGAACGGGTACTGCGCCGACTTCGTGAACGCGCCGGCGAGGACGAGCACGAGCGCGGCCGTCGTCGCGCCGCCGCCCGGCACGCCGTGCGCGGCGAGGCCGCTGATCGTCGACGTGCCGGTGTGCTGCGCGAGGACGACGAACCCGGCGAGCATCGCGAGCCCGCCCGCCCCGGTGACGAGCAGCGCCTGCAGTGCGGCGGCGCGCGCCTCGGCGTCGCGGTGATCGGTGCCGATCAGCAGGTACGACGTGACGGACGTGATCTCCCAGAACGCGTACAACGCGAACAGGTCGTCGGCGAGGACGAGCCCCACCATGGCTCCCGCGAACAGCAGCAGCAGCGCGGCGAGCCGGCCCGTGTCGGGCGTCTCGCGACGCGCGTAGCAGGCGGCGTAGGCGAGGACGAGCACACCGATCGCCGCGACGACGAGCGTCATCGTCGCGGAGAGCCCGTCGAGGCGCAGGTCCATCGACAGGTCGAGCCCGGCGACCCACGTGACGCGCTGGGTCACCGGGTGCCCGTCGAGCACGCGTCCGAGACACGTGGCGATCCATCCGATCGTCACCGCGGGCGCGACGACGGCGACTGGGAACACGCCGCGCCGCCACCGCGACCCGAGCGGCAGGACGACGACGGCGACGACGCCGTAGAGAGCGACGACGCCGATCAGCGGGTGACCGCCGCGTCTGCGGACCGGGCGCGCACCGAGCGGACCCTACCTGGCGCTCCTTCGCGCCGCGCCGGCGCGCAATCGCTTCGCGGCGTGCATCACGGGCGCGGGCCGGTGGGTACTTCGCGCGGCGAAGGAACGTCGCAAGGAGTCGCCATGACCATCACCCAGTTCGATCCGTTCTCGCGACTCGACCGGATGTTCGAACGGCTCGTCGGCGACGGCGGGACGCGCCGCATGACGATGCCGATGGACGTCTACCGGACCGGCGACACCTACGTCGTGGAGCTCGACCTCCCCGGCGTGTCGCCGGACGACATCGACGTGAGCATCGACCGGAACGTCATCTCCGTGCGGGCCGAGCGCGGCTCGGGTCACCGTGAGGGCGACGACGTCGTCGTGTGCGAGCGCGCGCACATGCGCTTCGAGCGCCAGATCTACGTGGGCGACAACCTCGACACGGACCGGCTCGAGGCGAGCTACGACAACGGCGTCCTGACGCTGCGCGTGCCGGCCAGCCAGGCCAGCCAGCCCCGTCACGTCGCGGTCGGCGGCGCGCACCCGAGGCCGGTCGAGGCGAGCGGGGCGCACCAGGAGGGCGAGCAGTCCGAGCAGGCCGGCATGGGGTCCACGACGCCGGGCGCGACACCGAACGGCTGAGCGCGCGCGGCCCCTCGGGTCATCCCTCCTGGATGTTGTTCGCCACGGTCACGTCGGAGAGCGCGGAGCCGCGGTCGCAGCGGTTGTCGTAGCCCGTCGCGCACACGAACCCGACGGACGGGTCGAAGAACCGGTTGTTCGTGATGACGACCCCGCGCACCGGTGTCGACGGGTACGGCTCGAGGTCGACGGCGAAGCGTCGCGCGCGCGTCACGACGTTCCCGTCGAACGTGATGTGCGACCCACCGACCACGGCCAGTCCCTGCCTCCCGGCCTCGGTGAGCTGGTTGTCGGTGATGCGCACGCCGTCGGTGCGGTTCGAGATCCGGAAGAAGTCACCCCAGACGTTGCTGACGACGCCGTGCTCGAACGTCACGTTCGTGCTGCTGTCGATCGCGACGCCCGGCTGGCCCTCGTAGTCGTGGTCGAAGCCCGCGCCCTGCGGCTTCGGTCCGACGATGTCCAGACCGGTGAGCGTGATCCCGGACGACGTCTGCACCAGCCACTGGGGTGAGAAGGCACCTGACTGCGCGGTCGTGCGGACGAACATCGCGCCGTTGCCGTCGATCGTGATGCCGTGACGGCCGACGACGTTCACGGTGCCGTCGACACGGAGGCAGATGCCCGCGGGAAACCGCAGGGTCGCGCCGTCACGCGTCTCGGCGATGAACGTGTTGACGGCCGCGGTGCGGTCGGGACCGCGTGTGCAGGCGTTGCCGGCCGCGGGCGCGGCCGTCGTCGGCGGGAGGCTCGACGCGGGCGTGGTGCTCGACGGCACGCTGAACGGGATCGAGCTGGACGTGGGTGCCGCGCTCGCGTGCCGGGCGTGCTTGCCCGACCCGCCGTGACACGCCGTGAGCGCGCACGCGAACGCGGCGACGACGGCCGCGACGACAGCCGGCCGACGCGCCTGGCCTCCCCGCACGGGGGACATGTTCGCGGGCCGGGCCGCGCTCGTGGGTGTCGCGCGTGCAGTCGGCGCCGTTCGGTGCCATCGTGCGGGCGATGTCGCCGCTCACGCCCGCGCTCCAGGCCCTCGCGGACACCTGGGAGCGGCACACCGCGGCCGAGTTCGAGCTGAAGGACGCCGACGCGGCGATCGCGACGATGACGGACGATCCCGTCCTCGTGCACGTCCCCGCCGGCACCGGGGCGACGGGCCGTGAGCCGTTGCGCCGGTTCTACGCGGAGATCTTCATCCCGCAGACACCCCCGGACGCGACGCTCACGCTCCTCACGCGGACCGTGACGCCGGAGCGTCTCGTCGACGAGTTCGTGTTCGAGTTCACCCACAGCCTGCAGGTCGACTGGCTCGTGCCCGGCATCCCCGCGACGGGTCGGCGCGTCGCGCTCCCCCACGTCGCGGTCATCGGGTTCGAGGGCGACAAGATCGCGTCGGAGCACATCTACTGGGACCAGGCGTCGATGCTGCGGCAGCTCGGGGTGCTCGACGGCCCGCTGCCCGTGCTCGGCGCGGACGAGCAGGCGCGCCTGCTCGACCGCGACGCGCCCGCGAACCAGCTCATCTCGCGGCGGTCGTGAAGGGCGCGGCCACGGGCGCGCACGTTCGCCGAACGTGCCGCGCCATGCGGATGCGTCTCGGGACCGTCGTGGCGTGCGTGGCGCTCGTGGGTGTGGCGGCCTGCTCGGGTGGCAGCAGGAAGACGTCCAACAAGAGCTCGTCCTCGACGACCGTCGCGCGCGCCCAGGCCACGCGCGGGCCGGCGGCGACCATGTCGACCCAGCTGACCGGCGGGCGCGGCGTGTACCTCGGCGAGGGCACGCCGCCGGACCTCGCCCGTGACGGCTACGTCCAGCGCGAGTACCTCGCGGCCGGCACCGCGACGTCGTACCGCGCGACGACACCGTTCACGCACGACGGCCGGTGGACGTTCGTCCCCGACGCGACGGCGCCGTACCGCACGCGCGTGCTCGTGCGGGCACCGGCCAAGACGTCACGGTTCAGCGGGACGGTCGTGGTCGAGTGGCTGAACGTCAGCGGAGGCGTGGACGCGAACCCGGAGTGGGTGAGCACCGCGGAGGAGATCGTCCGGCGCGGCGACATCTGGGTCGGCGTGTCCGCGCAGCGCATCGGCGTGGAGGGTGGCCCTGTCCTCGTCAAGGTGACGGGTGTCGCGGGCGCGGAGGACGCCGGGAAGGGCCTCAAGGCCATCGACCCGCCGCGCTACGGCACGCTGGAGCACCCCGGCGACGGGTACTCGTTCGACATCTTCACGCAGGTCGCGCGCGCCGTGCGCGACGGCGCCGGTCTCGACGGCGTCCGGCCGCGGCGCGTCATCGCGGCGGGTGAGTCGCAATCCGCGTTCGCGTTGGTCACCTACGACAACGGCGTGCAACCGCTGTCGCACGCGTTCGACGGCTTCTTCGTGCACAGCCGCGGTGCCATCGGGCTGCCCCTCGTCGCGCCGGGCAAGTACGCGGACCTGGCCGGCGCGCTGAACGGGACGCCCACGATCTTCCGCACGGACCAGGACGCGCCCGTGATGGACATCCAGACCGAGACCGACGTGTCGAGCATCCTGGACTCCGTCGCGGCGCGCCAGCCCGACACCGACCACTTCCGCCTCTGGGAGGTCCCCGGCACCGCGCACGCCGACGTGCACCTCGTCGGGGCCGCGAACGCGAAGGTCCTGAACTGCGGCGTGCCGATCAACGACGGGCCCATGCACATCGTCGCCAAGGCGGCGCTGCGCGCGTTGACCACGTGGCTCACGACCGGCGCGGCGCCGCCCGTCGCGCCCCGCATCGAGGTCACCGACAGCCCGAAGCCCGTTGTCCGGCGGAACGCGGACGGCATCGCGCTCGGCGGCGTCCGCACGCCGCCCGTCGACGTGCCGGTCGCGGTCCTCTCGGGTGCACCGGGCCCGAACCCGTCGACGATCTGCCTGCTCCTCGGGTCGACGACACCGCTGCCGGCGTCACGGCTCGCGCAGCTGTACCCGTCGCGCGCCGTGTACGAGCAGCGCTACGCCGCTGCGGCCGACGCCGCGATCAAGGCCGGGTTCGTGCTGCCCGAGGACCGCGCCGCGCTGCTCGCGTACGCGGACCCGTCGCGCATCCCCGCGTAGGAGAGAGCGTCACACGCGGTCACGGAGCTCCCGTTTGAGGACCTTGCCCGACGGGTTGCGCGGCAGCGCGTCGACGAACACGACGTCCTTGGGCACCTTGAAGCGCGCGAGCTGCGCGCGGCAGTGATCGACGAGGTCGTCGGCGGTCGCGTCCGCTCCGTCGCGGAGGGCGACGAACGCGACCGGCACCTCTCCCCACCGGCCGTCGCGACGGCCGACGACGGCGGCCTCGAGCACGGCCTCGTGCTCGTACAGCACGCGCTCGACCTCGGAGCCCGCGATGTTCTCGCCGCCGGAGACGATCATGTCCTTCAGCCGGTCGACGACCCAGACGTACCCGTCGTCGTCGCGCACACCGATGTCGCCCGTGTGGAACCACCCGCCCGCGAACGCGGCTGCGGTCGCGTCCGGGTCGCGCCAGTAGCCCTTGAACACCTTCGGGCCCCGCAGCACGATCTCGCCCCGCTCTCCCGCGGGGAGCGACCGGCCCTGGTCGTCCCAGATGTCGAGGTCGAGGTACAGGCAGGGACGGCCGACGCTGCCGAGCTTCGTGATCAGGCTCTCGCGGTCGAGGAACGTGTCGCCCGAGACGGTCTCGGTGAGCCCGTACGCGTCGGCGAACCACGCGGACGGGAACGTCCGCTGCAGCCGCTCGATCAGCGGGATGGGCATCTTCTCGCCGCCGTTGACGACGACGCGGACCGACGACAGGTCGCGGCGCTCGACGTCGGGCAACGCCATGATCGCGTTGATCATCGCCGGCGCGAGCCACACCGTCGTCACGCGCGACCGTTCGATCTCGTCGACGACGGACGCGGCGTCGAACACGCGGTGGATGATCGTCGTCGCGCCTGCGGCGATCAGCGTCGTCGTCGTCAGGTCGAGCGCGCCGACGTGGTACAGCGGACCGCACGCGAGGCCGACGTCGTCGCGGGTGATCCCGAGCTCGACGAGGTGCGCGAGGTTCTTCCACGCCAGGTTGGCGTGCGTGATCATCACGCCCTTGGGGCGGCCGGTCGTCCCCGACGTGTACATCAGCCGGTGGACGTCGTCGCCCGCGGCACACACGCGCGGCGGGATCGTCCCGCGCGTGCGAAGGTCGGCGAGGCGCGTCCAACCGGTGGGGACGTCCGCGCCGATGACCACGCGCGTCGGCGCGTCCTCGGTCTCCTTGGTCGCGTCGTCGGCGAGCGGCGCGAGCTCGGCGTCGCACACGAGGACCCGCGCGCCGGAGTGCTGCAGGATGTACCGCACCTCGGCCGCCGCCAGCCGCCAGTTGATCGGCATCGCGATCGCGCCGAGATGGTTCGCCGCGAAGATCGTCTCCAGGAACTCGGTGCAGTTGTACGAGAGGAGCGCGACGACGTCGCCCTCACCGACGCCGTGGTCGTGGAGCCCGCCGGCGAGCGCGGCCGCGCGTGCGGCCATCTCCGCGTAGGTGACGCTGCCGTCGGCGGCGCGGGCGAGCACACGGTCGGGGGTGGTCGTCGCGTGGTGCGCGAGCACCGCGCACCAGTTCGCGTCGCCCTCCATCGCCCCCTCCCGGCGCTGTTGTACCGACTGTTCAGTATATTGAGGCGGCCATGCCCGACCCCGTCGTGTTCTCCGCGTGCGAGCCGAGCGACGCGTCACGCGCGTACGGCCTCGGGCTCGTGAGCCTTCCCGTCGAACTCGGGCGCGAGGAGCGCGCGCCGCGCTGGAAGGGGCGCTGATGACCGGACGAGGAGCGTCCGCGGCAATGCCGCAGGCCCAGGCGAACGAGGTGCCGCGCCGGAGCGAGAAGTGGCAGGCCCGCCGCGAGGCGATCGTCGACACCTCGGCGCGCGTCTTCGCGCAGCAGGGCTACCACGCGACGAGCCTCACCGAGCTGTGCGAGGCGAACGGTCTCGGCAAGGGAGCGCTCTACCACTACATCCGCTCGAAGGAGGAGCTGCTCGCCGCGATCCACGACCGCGTCATGGACGAGGTGATGACGGGTGCCGATCGCGTCGCGGCGACGGGCGGGTCACCGTCGGAGCAGCTGCGGTTGCTCGGCGACGAGCTGCTCGACGTGATCCACCGCTACCCCGACCACGTCTGGGTCTTCCTGCACGAGTTCCCGGCCCTCACCGGTGAGCGTGCGGAGCAGTTCCGCGCCCGGCGGCGCGAGTACGAGCGGCGGGTCGAGGCCGTGTTGCGGGCCGGGATCGAGACGGGCGAGTTCCGCGACGTCGACGCGCGGCTCACCGCGCTCGCCTGGCTCGGCATGCACAACTACACGTACCTCTGGCTCAAGCCGGGTGGCCGGCTGTCCGCGCGCGACGTCGCGAGGCCGTTCGCCGACGTGTTCATCCGCGGCATCGGCCGGGCTCAGGGCACCGAGTAGCCACCGTCGACGACGAGGGCGGAGCCGGTCGTCCAGCGGGACGCGTCGCTCGCGAGGTAGGAGTACGCGCCCACGAGCTCGTCGGCCGACCCGAGCCCGAGCGGGTGACGGCTCGCGATCGCGTCGAGCGCTTCCTGGGGGAGCCCGTCGTGGATCGCGGAGACGAACGTGCCCGGGCACACGCAGTTGACGCGGATGCCGTCGCGCGCGTACTCGACCGCGGCGACCTTCGCGAGCTGGATCACGCCGGCCTTCGTGACGCAGTACGGCGCCGCGTGCGACCACGCGGTGAGTCCCGACACGGACGCGGTCAGCACGATCGAACCGGACTGCTGCGCGCGCATGACGGGAACAGCAGCGCGGATGCCGTTGACCGCGCCCAGCACGTTGACCCGGAACGCGCGCTCCCAGTCCTCGATCGCGAGGTTGTGGATGCGTCCGTTGGGCGACAACACGCCCGCGTTGCTGACGAGCACGTCGAGGCGGCCGAACCGCTCGACGGCCAGCGCGACGACGGCGTCGACCTGCGCGGGATCGGCGACGTCGGCGATCCGCGTCTCGACGCCGCCGCGCTGCTCCGGCAGCCGTGCGAGCGTCGCGTCGAGGGACTGCTCGCTCACGTCGCTGAGCACGACGTCGGTGCCGGGCTCCGCCACGAACGTGCGCGACAGCGCGGCACCGAGCGACCCGCCCGCGCCGGTGATCACGACGACCCGGTTCACGACAGGAGGTAGCCGCCGTCCACGGTGAGGACGGTCCCGGTCACGAAGGCGGCGGCGTCGGACGCGAGGAACTGGTACGCGCCCGCGAGGTCGGTGGCGCTCCCCCAGCGTCGCTGGGCGGTGTGGCCGACGATGCCCGCGGCCAGGTCCGGGTTGCTCTTCCACCCGTCGGCGAGCGGCGAGTCGAACCACCCCGGCGCGACGACGTTCACCGTGATCCCCGCGGGCGCGAGGTCGAGCGCGAGCCCCTTCGCCATGCCGACCAGGCCCGCCTTGGAGGCGCTGTACGCGGTCAGTCCCTCGCGGGGTCGCTCGCCGAGCACCGAACCCGTGAAGATCAGCCGCCCGCCCTCGCGCATCACCCGTGCCGCCGCGCGCGCGCCGAGGAACGCGCCCGTCAGGTTGACGTCGATCACCTCGCGCCACACGGAGGGGTCCGTCGTGCGCGGTCCCGCGACGATCGGCGAGATCCCCGCGTTGCAGATCCAGACGTCGACGCCGCCCCACTCGGCGACGGTCGCGTCCGCGACGGCCTCGTTGAACTCGCCGTCGGTCACGTCGCCGCAGCACACGAGCGCCGGGCCCGGGACCTCTTGGGCGACCGCCTTCAGGTCCGTCTCCGTGCGCGCGACGAGCGTGACGCGGGCGCCCGCGGCCGAGAACGCGTGCGCGAGCAGGCGACCGAGCCCGCGGCTGGCGCCGGTGACGACGACACGCCGGTCGCGCACGTCGGCGCCGGACGGGAACGAGGCCGGGATGTCGATGTCGTCTCGCACGCGACCCTCGCCCACCGTGCTCCGCCGCCCTCAACCGGATGCTTTGTACCGGTCAGTACAATAGTCTCTCGGCGTGCTCAGCGAGGCCGACCGGCTCGAGCTGCACCGCCGAATGCTCCTGATCCGCGGGTTCGAGGAGCGCGTCGCCGCGCTCTACCGCGACGGCGAGGTTCCCGGCTTCGTGCACCTGTCGATCGGCCAGGAGGCCGCCGCGGTCGGCGCGTGCTGGCCGCTGCGGGACGACGACGTCATCACGTCGACCCATCGGGGCCACGGCCACTGCCTCGCGAAGGGACTGGACCCGCGCGGGATGTTCGCCGAGCTCATGGCGCGTGCCGACGGCACCAACCGCGGTCGGGGCGGGTCGATGCACATCGCGGACCCGGGTCGCGGCGTCTTCGGCGCCAACGGGATCGTCGCGGCCGGGCTGCCGATCGCGGTCGGCGCGGCAGTCGCGGCGCAGCTGCGCGAACGCGACGCGGTTGCCGTGGCGTTCTTCGGTGACGGCGCCGTCGCCGCGGGCGCGTTCCACGAGGCGGTGAACCTCGCCGCGGTGTGGCGGCTCCCCGTGGTCTTCTTCTGCGAGAACAACGGCTACGCGGAGTTCTCCCCGGCGTCGAGCCAGCACGCCGCGCCGCTCGAGCGAAGGGCCGCGGGATACGGCGTCGACTACGTCGCCGTCGACGGCAACGACGTCGTCGCGACCGCGCGCGCGATGCGCGACATCGTGTCGGCGGCGCGCGACGGCCGCGGGCCGTCGATCGTCGAGGCGACGACGTACCGCCGCCACGGCCACTACGAGGGCGACCCGCAGCGGTACCGGTCGGCCGACGAGGTGCGCGAGTGGGAGACGCGCGACCCGATCGTCGTCCACGCGGACCAGCTGCGCGCCGCCGGGATCGGGGACGACACGATCGGTGCGATCGAGCGGTCGGTCGCGTGCGAGCTCGACGGCGCGCTCGACGCGGCCCGTCGATCCGCCGCGCCGGACGTCGCGACGCTCCACGACTTCGTCGTGCGTGCACGCCCCCCGACCACCGAGCCGCCACCACTGCCCGCCGACGGGCCCGTCTTCCGCACGATGGACGCGATCCGCGGCGCGCTCGAGGTCGAGCTCGACCACGACGAGCGCGTCTTCGTCGCCGGCATCGACGTCGGCGAGGGCGGCAACGTCTTCGGCCTGACCCGCGGGCTGCGCGACCGGTTCGGGGACCGGGTCCGCGACACGCCGATCTCGGAGACCGCGATCGCCGGGCTCGGGGTCGGCGCGGCGATGGCGGGGATGCGGCCCGTCGTCGAGATCATGTATCTCGACTTCGTCGGCGTGTGCCTCGACCAGCTCCTGAACCAGGCGGCGAAGCTGCCGTTCATGACGGGCGGCGGCGCGCGCATGGCGTTGACGGTGCGCACGCAGTTCGGCGCAGGGCGCTCGTCGGGCAGCCAGCACTCGCAGAGCCTCGAGGCGCTGCTCGCGCACATCCCGGGGCTCACCGTCGTCATGCCGTCGACACCGGCCGACACGTACGGCCTCCTGCGCGCCGCGATCCAGGATCCGAACCCGGTCGTGTTCGTCGAGAACCGGTTGCTGTACGGCACGAAGGGGCCGCAGCCGCCCGACGACCACGTCGTGCCGATCGGGAAGGCGTCGGTGGTCCGCGAGGGCACGGACGTCACGGTCGTGTCGGTGTCGCGCATGGTCCACGAGGCAGTCGCGGCCGCGGACGCCGTCGCCCGTGACGGGATCTCGGTGGAGGTCGTCGACCTGCGTACCGTCGCGCCGCTCGACACCGCCACCATCCTCGAGTCCGTCGCCAGGACGAGCCGGCTGCTGATCGCGCACGAGGCCGTCGTCCCGTTCGGCATCGGCGCCGAGATCGCCGCGACCGTCGCGCGCGACGCGTTCTGGGACCTCGACGCGCCGATCGCGCGCGTCGGTGCGGCCGCGACGCCCCCGCCGTACGCGCCGGAGCTCGAGCGCGCCTGGCTCCCCGACCGCGACGACATCGCCGACGCGATCCGGCGGCTGGCGCGCGTCTAACTGCCGCGAACGACGGCCGCTCCTCTCGCAGTCTCACGTTCGTTGATACGTGACTACCGAAGAGGTACAGGATTCACTCAATGAGGCTCCGCTGCGCCGTCCTTCACACAACAGATGCCGTCAGCAGCCGAGGGCTCTCGCGATCACGGTGTGCTGGATCTCGTTGGTGCCCTCGCCGATCTCGAGCACCTTGGCATCGCAGTAGAAGCGCGCGACGGGCGAGTCGAGCATGTAGCCGAGGCCGCCGTGGACCTGCACGGCCTCCGACGCCGCCCACACCGCGAGACGGCTCGCCTTCAGCTTCGCCATCGACGCCTCCTTGAGGAACGGCTCCCCCGTGTCGCGCAGGTACGCGGCGCGGTACGTGAGCCAGCGCGCGGCTTCGAGCTCGGTCGCGATGTCAGCGAGCTTGAATTGGATCGCCTGGAACCTCGCGATCGGCTGCCCGAACTGCTCGCGCTGCTTCGCGTGGTCGAGCGCCAGGTCGAGGACGGCCTGCGTCAGGCTGAGCGACAGCGCGGCGATCGAGATGCGACCGACCTCCAGCGTGCGCAGGAACTGTCCGAGCCCCATGGCGGGATCACCGACGAGGTGGTCGTCGGGGATCCACACGTCGTCGAAGGACAGCTCTCGTGTGTCGAGGCCGCGCCAGCCGATGCCGCGCAGCTTCGGGCCCATCGTGAAGCCGGGTGTGTCCTTCTCGACGACGAAGCTCGCGAACGCGTCGTCGGTGCGTGCGAGCAGCGTCACGCCGAAGGACATGTCCGTGCCCGCGTTCGAGATGAACGTCTTGCGCCCGTTGATCAGCCAGCCGCCGTCGCGCCGCGCGGCACGGGTGCGGATCCCGCGCGCGTCGGAGCCGGCGTCGGGTTCGGTCAGCCCGAACGCGCCCAGCGCCCGTCCCTCGGCCAACGGGCGCAGCCAGCGCTCGCGCTGCGCGTCGGTGCCGAACAGGAGCAGCGGCAGCGAACCGATCGTCACGTGGGCCTGCCACGCCGCCGCGACCGACTGGTCGGCCAGCCCGATCTGCTCCATCGCGGCCACGAACCCGACCGTCGACATGCCGATCCCGCCCCACTCCTCCGGGACGAGCACGCCGAGGAGGCCGAGCGCGCCCATCTCGCGCAGCAGGTCCGTGGGACACCGCCCTTCGTGCCACGCCTGCGGTGCGCGGCGCGCGATCTCCTGCTGCGCGAAGTCGCGACACAGGCCGGCGAGGTCGCGCTCCGCCTCGGTGAGCGACAGGTCCACTACCGGTCCAGGTGCTTCATGAACGTCGACGACCAGTCGCCGAGGTCGGTCGGGACCGAGTACGGGCGCTCGCGGTTGATCTCGGCCCAATGGCGTGCGACGTCCTCGATCGTCGGCTCGCACGCGTCGTCGACCCAACCCTCGGTCGACGCGAGGAAGATCCGCGCGAAGCGACCGAACCCCGCCGCGTAGATCTCGCCGTTCACCGGGCAGTCCTCGTGCGCGAGGAACGCGACGATCGGCGCGACCAGGTCGGGCGACATCTCGGGCGAGCCGGACCCGCCCGCCATGCGCGTGAACGCACCCGGCGCGATCGCGTTGACCGTGATGCCGTGTCGCGACGCGGCCGTCGCGAGGCTGCGGGTCAGGCCGACGATGCCCGCCTTGGCCGTCGCGTAGGCGAGGTTGTTCGGCAGGCCGAACAACCCGGTCGACGTCGTCATGACGACGCGCCCGTAGCCGTGCTCGACCATGTGGGGCCATGCGGCGCGCGTCGTGTTGAACGATCCGCCCACGTGCACCGCGAGGTGCCGCGCGAGATTGTCCTCGTCGGCCTCGGGGAAGCCCGCCCATCGCACGATGCCCGCGTTGTTCACGACGACGTCGACGCGACCGAACTGCTCGAGCGCGGTGTCGATCAGCGTCTGCGCGCCGTGCGCGCTCGCGACGTCGTTCGTGTCGGCGATCGCGTCACCACCCGTGCGCGTGATCTCGTCGACGACCGCGGCCGCGACGTCGCTGTCCGCGCCATCGCCGCCGATCGAGCCGCCCAGGTCGTTCACGACGACGCGCGCGCCTCGGGACGCGAGCAGCAGCGCGTACGCGCGCCCGAGGCCGCGCCCCGCGCCGGTGACGATCGCGACCCGTCCGTCGAACCGGTAGGCGTTCAGGTCTCCGCTCATGGCGCCTGCGGCGCCGGGCGATCCCCGTGGTCGCGCTCGCTACTCGCGCGGGATACCCGGCTCGCGAATGCTCGCCGCTCCTGGGCCCCCGCTTCCGCTCGGCTCACGCCTCGCTCGCTCAGGCCGCCACTCTCGCGTCGAAGCCGAGCAGGCGCGCGAGGGTGCCGCCGACCATCGCGGCGCGCTCGTCCGCGGGGACGTCGGCCATGAGGCGCGCCAGCAGCTCGCGGCTGCCGCGGAACGTGCCCTCGGCGTGCGGGTAGTCGTTGCCCCACACGATCGACGACACGCCGGTGATGTGCCGGGTCGCGACCGCGACGGGGTCGTCCTGGAACGACACGTGGAACTGGCGCGCCACGTACTCGCTCGGCTTCAGCGGGTACGGCCACTTCTCGTTGAGCCGGAACAGCTGGGCCATGTTCGGCTGGTCGTTCGCCGGTCTCGTGTCGTCCCAGTAGCCGAGCCACCAGTCGGCGTCCTGTCCGATCCCCGTGACCCAGCACTTGTCCATCGCGCCGACGAGCGACCCGAGCCAGTGCGCGTTGAACTCGATGAGCGCGAAGTGGAGATCGGGGTACCGCTCGGGCACGCCCCCGCCGATCAGCTCGCAGATGACCTGCTGGGGCACGAACGTGCTGTAGATGCACTGCGTGATCATCCGCTTCGACGCGGTCTTCTCGGTCATCGGCTGGTTGACCTGCGCGGCCGACTCCATCACGACCTTCAGCGTCGTCGACGCGGGATCGTTCACCTTGACGCCACCGGTCTGGGTGTGGATGAACACGTGCACGCCGTTGGCCTGCGCGGCGGCCCACACCGGATCGAAGTCGCGCGACCAATACGGCTTCGGCGGCACCGCGGGCAGGAGGACGGCGCGGAAGCCGGCGGCCGCGACGCGCTCGATCTCCGCGACCGCGTCACCGATGTGGGTGATGGGGACGGGCGCGGTCGGCGCGAGCCGGTCGAAGTGCTCGCTGAAGCGCTCGACGACGTAGTCGTTGTAGACGCGCGCGTGCGCCATCGACAGCTCGTGGTCGTCGGAGTACAGGCCGAACAGGGACAGGTTCGGGTGCATGACCTGGACGTCGACGCCGTCCAGATCCATGTCCTCGAGGATCGTCGCCGGGTCCCCCTCCGGCATGCGCCCGCCGGTCTGGCGGTACCGCGAGATCGTCCACCCCTCGAACCCGGGCGTGTGGAGGCGCCGGAAGATCCGCGCGCCCCCCTCGACGAGGGGCTCGATCTCGAAGTCCTCCTCCCACACCGCGCGATCGCGCAGGTGCTTCGGGAGACGGGTGACGAACAGGTCGGTCGGCTCGAGCAGGTGCCCGTCGGCCGAGACGACGAAGTCCTTCGCGGTCATGTCTTCGCAACCCATGTCTTCGCAACCCATGTCTTCGCAACCCATGTCTTCGCAACCCATGTGCGGTCCTGCTGCGCGAAGCTACGGCCGGCAGCGTAGACCAACCGGTCGGTACAGGAAATGGGGGATCATCCGGTGACCAAGCGCTGGACCCGCCGGCCCGAAGGGTCGACCTGGGGCGACTGGGGCGACGACGACGAGCTCGGGCGCGTCAACCTCCTCACCCCCGCCAAGGTGCTCGAGGGCGTCCGCGAGGTCGAGGCCGGGATCAGCTTCTGCCTCAGCCTCCCCCTCGACTTCCCCGGCGGCACCGCGCTCAACCAGCGCCGCCATCCGCCCGTCCTCGCGCCGACCGAGGACATGGAGGGCAACCCCGCCACCTTCTACAACGTCCACCAGAGCCGGATGGAGCGGTGGGGGCACCCCAAGTACGTCGACGTCTGGGCCGACGACGTCGTCACGCTCTCGCTGCAGTACTCGACCCAGTGGGACTCGCTCGCGCACGCGGGTGCCGAGTTCGACGTCGACGGCGACGGCGAGGAGGAGGCCGTCTTCTACAACGGGTACCGCGCGGGCATCGACCTCGTCGGACCGAAGGAGGACGCGCGTGGCGACGGCGGCGCGCACCGGTGCTTCGCGCACCATCTGGGCCTCGAGCACATGGCGTTCCACGGCGTCCAGGGACGCGGCGTGCTCGTCGACCTCGCGCACCATCTCGGGCACGACTGGCGCGCGGTGGACCGCGCGACGCTCCAGGAGATCATGCACGCCGACGGCGTCGTCGTGGAGCCGGGCGACATGCTGCTGCTGCACACGGGCTTCGCGACGAAGGTCCTCGAGTGGGACCGCAGACCCGATCCGGTGAAGATCCACGCGATGTGCACGTACCTCGACGCGCGCGACCCGACGTTGCTCGAGTGGATCGCGGAGTCGCAGATCGCCGCGCTCGTCGCCGACAACTACGCGGTCGAGGGTCTCGTCGGTCGCGACCGCGACGAGAGCCGGCACTCGTTGCTGCCGATCCACCATCTGTGTCTCTTCCGCCTCGGCGTCCCGCTCGGCGAGATGTGGTACCTCCACGAGCTCGCGTCGTGGTTGCGCGAGCACGGGCGCAGCCGGTTCCTGCTGACCGCCCCGCCGCTGCGCCTCCCCGGGGCCGTCGGCTCACCGGTCACCCCCGTCGCGACCGTCTGACGAAGATGCGGCACTCACGCCCGGAATACGAACGTCAGTGCCGCATCTTCGTGGTCGTGAAGTCGAACGACGCGTAGCCGTTGGCGCGCAGCTCGGCGATCTCGGCGAACAGCTTCGGACGGCCAGCCGAGTTCAACAGGTACTTGCGCGGCTTCCCCGGGATGTTGCTGCCGAAGTAGTAGCTGCTCTCGCCGAACGACGGCGCGCGCTTCGCGGCGCGGTCGACCATGTCGGTCCACTGCTTCTCCGCCGCCGCGTCGACCTCGATCGTGTCGCACCCGCGCTCGCGCGCGTGCACCAGCAGCTCGGTGACGAAGTCCACCTGGTCCCCGTTGTACCGGGGGTTGTTGCCCGCGGCGGCGTGCGGGCCGCCCGGGAAGAAGAGGTTCGGGAACCCCGCGGTCTGGATGCCGAGGAACGTGCGCGGACCGTCGGCCCAGTGATCGGTGAGCGCGACGCCGTCACGGCCGCGGATCCCCATGCGCGCGAGCGCGCCCGTGCCGAAGTCGAAGCCCGTCGCCCACACGACCATGTCGAGCTCCCGGACGCCGTCGGCCGTCTCGATGCCGTCGGCGGTCATCCGCAGGATCGGCGTCTCGTGCAGGTCGACGAGCGCGACGTTCGGCCGGTTGTACGTCTCGTAGTAGCCCGTCACGAAGGGGGGCCGCTTCTCGCCGAAGCGTTGGCCCTTCGGGACGAGCTTCTCCGCGGTCGCAGGGTCGTCGACGATCGTGCGGATCTTCTCGGCCACGAACTCGCACCACTGCGCGTTCGCGGC
>Ga0070741_10007835_pt1 | contig 21821 bp, 28 predicted proteins | sample Coa_R1_4_FD_66440 | JGI IMG/M metagenome (GOLD analysis project Ga0070741, IMG submission 66440) | Surface soil microbial communities from Centralia Pennsylvania, which are recovering from an underground coalmine fire - Coalmine... | ecosystem: Environmental > Terrestrial > Soil > Unclassified ... | reverse complement strand
ACGTTCGTCGAGACGAACGTCCGGCGCGCGCCGCGCTCCTGCACCGGCAGGTTCCACTGCGTCGCGCGGGCGAGGATCGCCTGGAAGTCGTCCTCGTCGACGACGATCCCGATGTGGTCGATCCGCGGCAGGCGCCAGTGGCCCGGCTGGATCACGACGTTCACCGCCCCCCGCTGCAGCTCGGACAGGCGCAGCCGGAAGCCCTCACGGTCGAGCTGCTCCCACGACGCGCCCTGCTCGGCCGTGACGTGCTCGTCGCCGATCCGGCCGTAGCGCGCGACCAGATCGAAACCGAGCTTGCCGACGTACCTCGCCTCCACGTCCCGGAGCTCGCTCGTCACGAGGTGGTAGTGGAAGAGGTGCACGGCCGCATTGTCCACACTGTCGGTCGTGGGACCGGTCGCCTCGATCGCGACGAGCTGGAACGTCGAGCCGCTGCAGCTCGTGCCGACGCTGCTCGCGGCCGGCGCCTACGTCCGCCGGACGCGGACGCTCGCCCGGCGCGGCCAGCCGGTGCCCGGGTGGCGCCGGTTCCTCTTCTGGCTCGGGATCGTCCTCGTGGTGGCGGCGCTGAACTCGCCGGTCGACGAGCTCGGCGAGGAGCACTTCTTCTTCGTCCACATGCTGCAGCACGTCCTGCTCGGCGACCTCGCGCCGCTGTGCTTCGTCGCCGGCCTCACCGGGCCGGTGCTGCGGCCGGTGCTCGCGCTGCGGCCGGTCGAGCGCCTGCGCTTCCTCACGCATCCGCTCGTGGCGCTGCCGGTCTGGGCGGTCAACCTCGCCGTCTGGCACATCCCGTTCCTCTACCAGGCCGCCCTGCACCACTCGGCGGTGCACGCGCTCGAGCACGCGCTCTTCTTCACGTGCGGCGGCCTGATGTGGTCGCCGGTGCTCGAGACGCTTCCGGCGCCCGCCTGGTTCGGCACGGGCTGGAAGCTCGGCTACATCGCGATCGTGCGGATGTTCGAGACCGTCCTCGGCAACGTCTTCATCTGGTCGAACTCGGTCTTCTACTCCGCGTATCGCCACGCGAACCCGCTGTGGGGGATCAGCGCCGTCCACGACCAGAACCTCGCCGGGATCGTGATGATGGCGGAGGGTGGCTTCGTCACGCTCGCCGCGCTCGCGTGGCTCTTCCTGCGGCTCGCGGAGGAGGGCGAGCTCCGGCAGCGGCTGCTCGAACAGGGCTACGACCCGGTGCAGGTGCGACGTGCCGTTCGGTACGGGCGCGCCCACGCGCTCGGCGAAGGAAGCGCCGCCGGCCCGCGGAATACGTAGCGTCTGCCCTCCTTCGCCGGCGTCCACCACGTCGATCTCGTCGTCTCCTCGATCGAGCGCAGCCTGCCGTTCTACCGCGACCTGCTCGCGCCGCTCGGCTACCACCGGATCACGGAGGTGGAGGGAGAACGCGGCGAGACGATCTGGTACCTCGGCGGCCCCGACGTCGCCGTCGGCCTGCGCGAGGCGCAGGCGGAGGGACGCCACGATCGCTACCGGGTCGGCATCCACCACCTCGCGTTCGCTGCATGGTCGCGCAGCCTCGTCGACGAGCGGGCCGCCTGGCTGGCCGAGCAGGGCGCCGAGATCGAGAGCGAGCCGCAGGAGTACAGCTACTCGCCGGGGTACTACGCGGTGTTCTTCTACGACCCTGACGGGATAAAGCTCGAAATCGTCCACGTGCCAGACCTGGCTGCGTGAAAGGAGAGCCCCACATGGAAGGTCCGACTCAGAACGTCCCCCCGCCCCCGTCCGCACCGCCGCCCGGCTACGGCGGGTACATGGGCTGGCAAGGGGCGCGCATGCCCATCCCCGGCAACGCCGAATGGCTCCTCTGGCTCGTCGTCGAGATCGTGTTCGCGGTCATCTGGGCCGCGAGCGACGAGGTCGGTGCGAGCGAGTTCGTGATCGCGACCGCGGTGATCACGCTCGGCTACCTGATCTCGCGCGGGATCGCGAAAGCGGGGAAGGTGCTGGAGCAGTAGCAGTTCAGGCGGCGCTCCGAAAAACCGTGTCGAGGGCGTGCGGGCGTTGCTCGCACGCCCGGCCCGACGAGCAGGTTCAGGCGTGTGCGGATTCGAACCGCAGCTTCGCCACCGAGAGCGATCGAGGCACCGCCGTCGGGTAGCTGCGCGTGAGGCACGCGCGGCAGAGCGCCGACTCCGGGCGGCGGGTCGCGGCCTGCAGCCCCTCGAGCGACAGGTAGGCGAGCGTCGTCGCGCCGATCGCCTCCCGCACCTCCTCGACGGTGTGGCGCGCGGCGATCATCTCGTCCTCGCTCGCAAGGTCGATTCCGTAGAAGCACGGCGAGACGACCGGCGGTGAGGAGACGCGGACGTGCACCTCCGCCGCTCCGGCATCGAAGAGCATCTGCACGATCTGGCGAGTCGTCGACCCGCGCACGATCGAGTCGTCGACGACGACGAGCCGCTTGCCGGCGACCTCCGCCAGCGGGTTGAACTTCATCCGGACGCCCTGCTCGCGCATCCCCTGCTCGGGCTGGATGAAGGTGCGGTGCACGTAGCGGTTCTTGATCAAGCCCTCGCTGAACGGGATCCCGCTCGCACGCGAGAAGCCGATGGCCGCCGGCGTGCCGGAATCGGGGATCGGCAGCACGAGGTCGGCTTGGGCGGGCGCCTCGGCCGCAAGCCGCTCACCCATCCGAACGCGCGCACCGTGCACCTCGACGCCGGCGAGCCGGGTGTCCGGCCGCGCGAGGTAGAAGAACTCGAAGATGCAGAGCGACCCGCGCTCCGCCGCGGGAACGACCTGCTCGGCGCGAAGCCCGTCGCCGTCGACCACGACGAGCTCCCCGGGCCGCACCTCGCGGTCGACGGCGGCACCGACGAGGTCGAGCGCGCACGTCTCCGAGGCGAGCACGGGATCGCCGTCCAGCCGGCCGAGGACGAGTGGCCGGAACCCGTGCGGGTCTCGGAAGCCGAAGAGCTTCCCCTCCGCGAGCCCGACCACGGTCGCGGCGCCGTCGAGCCGCGCGAGTGTCGCCGCGACCGCCTCGGCGAGCGGACGCGTGTCGTTCGCGATCAGGGCCGCGATCACCTCGCTGTCCGACGACGACGCGAAGCGGCCGTCGATCTCCGCGCGCAGCTCGTCGGCGTTGATCAGGTTGCCGTTGTGGCCGAGCGCGACCGTCCGCGCGCGGCCGTGGTGGAGGAGTGGTTGTGCGTTCGCCCACGCGTTCGACCCTGTGGTCGAGTAGCGGGTGTGCCCGATTGCGACGTCGCCGCGGAGGCCGGACAGCTTCTGCTCGTCGAACACCTGCGCGACGAGCCCGAGGTCGCGAAGGGCGGTCAACCGCCCGTGCTCGGAGACGGCGATGCCGGCCGACTCCTGGCCGCGGTGCTGCAGTGCGTGCAGCCCGAAGTACGTGAGCCGCGCGACGTCACGTCCGGGCGCGTGGATGCCGAAGACCCCGCACATCGTCAGACCGTCCCCAACTCGACCCGGTCCGGCCACGCTGCGGGATCTCCCGCCACGATCACGCCGGGCCCATCCGGCCGTCGGAGGCTCGCCGGCACGCCGCTCCACCTCGCGGCGTCCTCGACGGAGCCGTCGGTCGCGAGCGAGAAGCGATGCGCGTTCTGCCACACGTGGTGCACGAGCGATGCGCCTTCGCCGCGCAGGAAGTACACGCGGTCTCCGCGTCGCCACCGGTTCGGGATCCGGCCGACATCGCGCACGAGCCCGACGCAGCCGACAACCGGCGTCGGCGGGATCGGCGCGCCTCCGGTCTCGTTGTAGAGCGAGACGTTGCCGGACACGACCGGGATCCCGAGCTCGGCCGCCGCCTGCGCGATGCCGTCGATCGCGCGTGCGAGCTCCCAGCCGATCTCGCCGCGTTCGGGATTGCCGAAGTTGAGGCAGTCGGTGAGCGCCAGCGGCTCGCCGCCCGCACATGCGACGTTCAGCGCGGACTCGAGCGTCGCGCGGTATCCGGCCGCGAAGGGATCGCGTTCGCCGGGGGCGGGGCCGTCGAGCGAGACCGCGATCCCGCGCGTCGCGTCGATCCGCAGCACGCCCGCGTCGAGGCCGGGCCGCCGCACCGTTCGCGACCCCACGAGCTGGTCGTACTGCTCGTAGACGGCCGCGGCGTCCGGCTGGGGGCGTGTGGCCGCGCCGGTCATCACCCGCGGGTGTTGCGCGACGTCGTAGCGGGGGCAGTCGTCGGTGAGGTGCCGCGCCGGGATGCTCCCGACGAGGCCGCCGTCGAAGAACGCGCGCAGCTCGCCGTGCGCGGTCACCTCGCCGATCGGCGTGCAGGGAAGCTCCCAGCGCGCGCAGACCGCGCGGACCTCGTGGACGCGGTCAGGGGCGACGACGGCAACCATCCGCTCCTGCGATTCCGAGATCATGATCTCCCACGGCTCGAGGCCTGCCTCGCGCAGCGGCACGCAGTCGAGATGCACGTCGACCCCGACATCGCGCGCCATCTCCGCAAGCGACGACGCGAGGCCTGCGGCGCCGCAGTCCTGCAACGAGAGGACGAGGTCGCGCTCGACGAGCTCCAGTGACACCTCGACCAAGGCCTTGCCGCGAAACGGGTCGCCGATCTGCACTGACGGGCGCTTCTCGTCCGACCCCGCGAGATCCTGGCTCGCGAGTACGGACGCGCCGCCGATCCCGTCACGGCCCGTGCGCGCCCCGTACAGCACGAGGACGTTGCCCGCGCCGCTCGCCCGTGCGCGGAGCACGCGCTCGGTCGGCAGCAGCCCGACGCACATCGCGTTCACGAGCGGGTTGGCGGCATAGGCGTCGTCGAACACGGTCTCGCCGCCGACGTTCGGGATCCCGGTGCAGTTGCCGTAGTGCGCGATGCCGGCGACCGCCCTTCGGAAATGCCAGTCGGGCGCACCGAAGCGCAGCCCGTCGAGCAACGCGACCGGCCGTGCGCCCATCGCGACCACGTCGCGAATGATCCCGCCGACCCCCGTCGCCGCACCCTGGAACGGCTCGACCGCAGTCGGATGGTTGTGCGACTCCACCTTGAACGCGACGGCGAGGCCGCCGCCGAGGTCGATCACGCCCGCGTTCTCGCCGGGGCCCTGCAGCACCCGCTGCCCTCCGGCCGGGAGCCGCCGCAGAAGCGGCGCGGAATGCTTGTAGCCGCAGTGCTCGGACCAGAGAACCGAGAACACGGCGAGCTCGAAGTCGTTCGGATCGCGCGCGAGCAGCTCTCGGATGCGCCCGAACTCCCAGTCGGTGAGACCGAGCATTCGATGAAGCTGCTGAACGGCCGTCCTCAGGCGGCCAGTGTACGACGCGTTCCGGACATCCCCCGCGCCGCGGCATCGTAGGATGCCGGTCATGGCGCGCTATTTGCACACGATGTATCGGATCACCGACCCCGACAGGAGTCGCACGTTCTACGAGGCGCTCGGTTTCGAGTACCGCAGGGACTTGCCGATCGTCCGGGACGGCGAGCTCGAGGCGACGAACTACTTCTTCGCGATGCCAGGTCAGGAGGAGGAGCTCGAGCTGACCTTCAACCACGACGGCAGGACGTACGAGATGGGAACGGCGTACGGCCACATCGCGATCGCGGTCGACGACATGGACGCGACGCTCGCCGAGCTCGCGAAGCACGGAATCGAGTCCGAGCGGCCGCCGTACCGGGTGCGTGAAGGCGGCTCGCTCCTCTGCTTCGTCCGCGATCCGGACGGGTACCGGATCGAGCTGATCGACCGCAGCGGGAAGTAGCGCCCGGCGGAACCGGCGCCGCGCGCGCCGTTTCCTGCCACCATTTCGGAGGTGGCCGTCGAGGCGAACCCCGATCGTCTCGCGCGCCTGCAGGCGCTGACCGACGCTGCGCTCGCGCATCTTCAGCTCGACGAGCTGCTCGGGTCGCTGCTCGAGCGTACGCGCGAGCTGCTCTCCGTCGACACGTGCGCCGTCCTGCTCCTCGACGAAGCGACGAACGAGCTCGTGGCGCGCGCTGCCGTCGGGATCGAGGAAGAGGTCGAACGCGGCGTTCGGATCCCCGTCGGCCGCGGCTTCGCCGGGAGAGTCGCCGCCGAACGCCGTGCAGTGATCCTCGACGACGTCGACCACGCGCACGTGCTCAACCCGATCCTGCACGAGAAAGGGATCAAGTCGATGCTCGGCGTGCCGCTCGTCGCGGGCGGCAAGGTCATCGGCGTGCTGCACGTCGGCGTCCTGCGACACCGAACGTTCACAGACGAGGACGTCGACCTGCTTCAGCTCGCCGGCGACCGAGCCGCGATCGCGATCGAGCACGCGCGCCTCTTCGAAGCCGAGCGGGAGACGCGCCGGCGCATCGAGCACGTCCAGGCGGTCACCGACGCCGCCTTGGCGCATCTCGAGCTCGAGGAGTTGCTCGCGGTGCTCCTTCCGCGGATCCGGACGATTCTCGAGGCGGAAACGTGCGCCGTGCTCCTGCTCGACCCGCAGACGAACGAGCTCGTCGCGCGGGCGGCACTCGGAATCGAGGAGGAAGTGGAGCAGGGTGTGCGGATACCACTCGGCGGGGGCTTCGCCGGGCGCGTCGCTGCCGGGAAGCGCCCGATCGTCATCGACGACCTCGACCGCGCCCACGTGCTCAACCCGATTCTGCGCGAGAAGGGGATCAAGTCGATGCTCGGCGTGCCGCTGATGGTCGGAGACGACGCAATCGGCGTCCTTCACGTCGGGACGCTGACCCAGCGCACCTTCACTGCAGCCGACACGGAGCTCCTCCAACTCGTCGCAGACCGCGTCGCGCTTGCGATCGAGCGCGCCCGTGTTCACGAAGAGACCGTGATGCTCGACCAGCTCAAGTTGAATTTCGTCGCGATCGCCTCGCACGAGCTTCGCACCCCCGCGAGCTCGGTCTACGGCGTGCTCGCGACGCTGGTCGAGCGTGCCGATCAGCTGTCGCTCGAGACGAAGGAGCTGCTGTTGCGATCGGGATACGAACAGGCAGAGCGCCTCCGGCGCCTCCTCGAGGAGCTGCTCGACCTGTCGCGGCTCGACGCGCAGGCGATCCGCGCGCAGCCGCGGCCCGTCGTGCTCCGCAGCGTGCTGAAGCGGATCGTCGCCGAAACCGCTTCCGGCGACGCGGTCAAGGTCGAGGTGCCGGAGGATCTCGCCGCCGTGGCCGATCCGCTCGTGCTCGAGCGAGTGATCTCGAACCTCGTCGTCAACGCGATTCGCTACGGTGCGCCACCGGTCGTCGTGGCCGCCGAGCAACGCGACCGGCATCTGAGAATCTCGGTGGCGGATGCCGGCCCGGGCGTACCCGACGAGCTCCGGCCTCGACTCTTCGAGCGCTTCGCCCGCGGCACCGATGCGCGCGGCAGCGGTCTCGGGCTCGCGATCGCCCGCGCGTACGCGCGCGCGCACGGCGGCGACCTCGTCTACGACGCCTCGGCGCCGGGCGCACGGTTCGAGCTGATCCTGCCGCAGGAGTGACCGTCGGCGCGCGGCGGTAGGCTGCGAGCTCGCGATGGTCCTGTACGACAGCGCCGTCTCCGGCAACTGCTACAAGGTGCGACTCCTGTTTGCGCACCTCGGCGTCGACTACGAGCGCCGGCCCGTCGACGTCGTCGATCGCTCGAACCGCCCCGAGCTGCTCGGTGGGCTGAACCCTGCGCTGCGCGTGCCGACGCTCGTGCTCGACGACGGCCGCCCGCTCGCCGAGTCGAACGCGATCATCTGCTACTTCGGCGAGGGCACGCGCTTCATCCCGTCCGATCACTACGAACGTGCGCAGATGCTCCAGTGGATGTTCTTCGAGCAGTATGACCTGGAGATAAACATCGCTGTCGTCCGGTTCTGGCTCCGCTACGCGGGCGGCGTGCCGGAGGGCCAGGAGGCCGCGTGCGAGGCGAAGCTGGCCGCGGGCCACAAGACGCTCGCGGCGATGGAGCGGCACCTCTCGGACGGCGGCCGCGAGTGGTTCGTCGGCGACGGGATGACGCTGGCCGACATCTCCCTCTACGCCTACACGCACGTCGCGGACGAAGGCGGCTTCGACCTCTCGCGTTTCCCCGCAGTGGGCCGCTGGCTCGACCGCGTCGCCGCGGTTCCGGGCCACATCCCGATCGACGCGTAGCGCGAGCGGTGCCGCGCGCACGTTCGAGTTGAGTCTCGTGGCGACGCTCGGAACGCTTTCTTCTCGAATTTGTCTCAAACGCGTTCCACGTGCCCGGCTATCGTCGGTTCCATGGCAGGCAACACAGCAACGCCGTGGGGACGGGCGACAGTCGTCGACGAGGTGAAGGTCTCGCAGCGGGCGGGTCAGAAGACGTTCGCGACCGTGCTCCAGCTCCTCTCGACGGGCGACGGCGAGAACCTCGTCCGCATCGCCTACACGACCGACGGGATCGCCCGACGCGGCCCGGTGACGCTGCGTCCTCGCGACATCGCGGCGCTACGCCGAAAGCTGCGCGACGACTCGCCGCTTGCATCAGCGCTCGGCTGGAGCGGGCGTGAGGCCTAGGCGACGACGAGCGACGACAATCGAGCAGCGTCGACGAGCGAGCCGAGGATGGCTGCGCCGTCGGTCGAGCCGAGGAGCGGATCCACCGCATGCTCCGGGTGCGGCATCAGGCCGAGCACGTTGCCTGTCGCGTTGCAGACGCCGGCGACGTCGGCAACCGAGCCGTTCGGGTTGTCGCCCTCTGCGTAGCGCAGCACGATCTGCTCGTTCGCTTCGAGCTCTGCGAGCAGCTCGTCCGACGCGAACCAGCAGCCCTCGCCGTGCTTGACGGGGATCGACAGCAGGTCGCCGGCGGCCGCCCTCCGCGTAAACGGCAGGTCGTCGCGTTCCACGCGCACCCGGACGTCGCGGCAGACGAACGTGAGCGACGCGTTCGGGCGCAGCACGCCCGGCAGGAGACCTGCCTCCGTGAGGATCTGGAAGCCGTTGCAGATCCCGAGGACGAGGCCGCCGTCGGCCGCGAACGAGCCCACCGCACGCATGACCGGCGAGAACCGGGCGATCGCGCCGCAGCGGAGGTAGTCCCCGTACGAGAACCCGCCTGGGAGAACGACCGCTGCCGTCCGGCCCGGCAGTTCGTCCTCGTCGTGCCACACCCGCTGCGCACGCGCACCCAGGAGCTCGAGCGCGGCGGCCGCGTCGCGGTCGTCGTTCGATCCCGGGAAGACCGGGACCGCGACGAGCGGCTGTCCAGTCGCGTCGCTCACTCCTGCTCGCGGAACTCGATGTCGTAGCTCTCGATCAGTGGGTTCGCGAGCAGCTGCTCGCACATGCGCTCGACCTCACGCCGCGCCTCGGCCTCGTCAACGGCGTCGAGCTCGAGCTCGACGAGCTTGCCGACGCGCGCGTCTCCCACGGCGAAGCCGAGGTGCCGCAGGCTGCTCTCGACCGCCTGACCCTGCGGATCGAGGATGCCGGGCTTCGGACGCACGAGAACGGTCGCCTTCATCCGAGCACGATCTCCGGCTGCTCGACGTACTGCTCGAACGGAATGCCGCTCAGCCGCTCGAACGCCTCGACGTATCGAGCGCGCGTGCCGTCGACGACGTCGTCCGGAAGCTCCGGCCCCGGATAGGACTTGTCCCAGCCGAGGGAGTCGCAGTAGTCGCGGACGAACTGCTTGTCGAAGGACGGTTGCGGTCCGCCGGGCACGTAGCCGTCCGCCGGCCAGAAGCGGGAGGAGTCGGGTGTGAACGCTTCGTCGGCGAGCACGAGCCTGCCGTGCGCGTCGACACCGAACTCGAGCTTCGTGTCGGCGAGGATGATTCCGCGCTCCGCCGCGCGCTCGGACACCAGCCGGTAGAGCGCCAGTGAGAGACGCTCGACCTCGTCGAGCCGGTCTCTGCCGACGATCGCCGCCGCAGCCGTGCGATCGATGTTCTCGTCGTGTCCGGTCTGCGCTTTCGTGGCCGGCGTGAAGAGCGGTTCTGGCAGCTGCTCCGACTCGACGAGGCCCGCCGGGAGGCGATGACCGCAGACCTCTCCGGTCGCGAGGTAGTCCTTCCATCCGGACCCGGCGAGGTACCCGCGGACGACGCATTCGATCGGGAGCATCTCGAGCCGGCGGCACTCCGTCGAGCGGCCGTCCGAACGGAGACCGAGCAGGTGGTTCGGGACGAGGTCGCGGGTCTGCGCGAACCAGTACCCGGAGAGGCCGGTGAGGACGCGTCCCTTGTCCGGGATCTCGGTCGGCAGCACGACGTCGAACGTCGAGATGCGGTCGCTCGCGACGAGCAGCAGCCTGTCGTCGTCGAGCGAGAAGAGTTCACGGACCTTGCCGCTGCCGAGGTGCGTCGCGGTACTAGACATGCACAGCCTCCCGTGTGTGAGTGAGCGCGCGGAGACGCTCGAAGACGACGTCTACGTTGTGCACCGTCGCCTCGAGATCGAACACGCCGTCGAGCGTGGCGGGATCGAGGCGCGATGTGATCGTGGGGTCACTGCGGACGAGCGTGCGGAAGTCGCGCTCCTCGTCCCACGCCTGCATCGCTTGCCGCTGAACGAGGCGGTAGGCGTCGTTGCGCTGGGCTCCTGCGGCGACGAGTGCGAGCAGCAACCGGTGCGAGAAGACGAGCCCGTGCGACAACTCGATGTTCCGCAGCATGTGCTCCGGGTAGACCGCGAGCCCGGTGACGATCCAGGTGAACCGGTCGAGCATGTAGTCGAGCGCGAGGAACGCGTCCGGGATGACGACGCGCTCGGCCGAAGAGTGAGAGATGTCGCGCTCGTGCCAAAGGACGACGTTCTCGAGCCCGACGACGCTGCTCGCACGCACCACGCGAGCGAGGCCGCAGATTCGCTCTGCGACCTTCGGGTTCCGCTTGTGCGGCATCGCCGACGAGCCCTTCATGCCCGCTGCGAACGGCTCCTCGACCTCGCGCACCTCCGTACGGGCGAGATGGCGGATCTCGGTCGCGAACCGATCGAGCGACGTTGCGATCAGTGCGAGCACCCCGAGGAGCTCCGCATGGCGGTCGCGGCCGATCACCTGCGTCGAGACAGGGTCCGGCTCCAGGCCGAGCCGCTCGCAGGCGATCCGCTCGACCTCGGGGTCGATCGCGGCGTACGTGCCGACGGTGCCGGACAGCTGTCCGACACGGTTCGCGTCGAGGGCACGGACGAGGCGCGTCCGGTCGCGATCGAGCTCGAACGCCCACCCCGCGAGCTTCCAGCCGAACGTCGTCGGCTCGGCGTGGATGCCGTGGGACCGGCCGATGCAAATCGTGTGCCTGTGCTCCTCGGCACGCTGAACCACGGCCGCAATCGCGCGGTCGAGCCTCTCGAGGAGGAGCTTGCCGCCGTCCTGGATCTGCAGAGAAAGAGCAGTGTCGACCACGTCCGACGACGTGAGGCCGTAGTGGACCCAACGCCCTTCTTCACCGAGTTGCTCCGCGACGGCGTCGACGAACGCCGCGACGTCGTGGTCTGTCGTGCGTTCGATCTCGGCGACGCGCGCGGCCGCCGGCGGCCGTGCCTCCGCACGGATGAGGCTCACGTCCTCGGCAGGGATCGCACCGGTCTCGGCCCAGCCGTCGAGCGCCGCCAGCTCCACTTCGAGCCACCTGGCGAGCCTGCCTTCGTCCGACCAGATCCCGCTCATCTCCGGCAGCGCGTAGCGGGCGATCACGCGGCACAGCCTAGCGAGGGGTCAGGCGGGCGCCTGCTGCTCGTCAGCGCAGCGCGAGGATGCGGGCCGCCAGGACTGCGGCATTCTTCGCATTGTCGACCCCGACGGTCGCGACGGGCACTCCCGGCGGCATCTGGACGATCGACAGGAGCGCGTCCATCCCGTCGAGGACGCTCATCGACGAGCGCAACGGCACGCCGATCACCGGCAGCTCCGTGTGCGCGGCGACGACGCCCGGCAACGCCGCGGCGAGCCCCGCCCCGCAGATGAGCACGCGCAGCCCGCGCTCCGCCGCAGATCGTGCGTACTCCGCGACGGCGTCGGGCGCCCGATGTGCGGAACGAACCTCGAACTCCCACGCGATTCCGCGTGCGTCGAGCTCCTCCAGGGCCGGTTGCATCCGCTCGCGGTCGGATTCGGAGCCGACGAGGATGCCGACGGTCGCGTCAGCCACCCGCGACCGCCGCGATGTCCCGTCGATATCGCACGCCTTCGAATTGCACTCGTTCGACCGCCTCGTATGCCCGCTCGCGCGCCAGCTCGAGCTCCGGAGCGAGCGCCGTGACCGACAGGATACGGCCGCCGTTCGTCACGAGCGAGCCGTCGCGCATCGCGGTGCCGCCATGGAACACGAGTGCGCCTGCCGCCTCGGCGTCCGCGATGCCCTTGATCGGGATCCCGGCGTAATCGCTCCGCTCGGGATACTGCGGCCCGGCGAGGACGACGGTGACAGCAGCGTCCGGCCCCTCGTGGACACTCTTCGCCGCGCCGCCGTTGGCGGCCGACGCGAGCGCATCGAGGAGGTCGCCTTCGAGGCGCGGCACCACGACCTGCGTCTCGGGGTCGCCGAACCTCGCGTTGAACTCGAGCACGCGCGGGCCGTCTTCGGTCAGCATCAGGCCGGCGAAGAGGCACCCGACGAATGGTGTGCCGCGGCGCGCGAGCTCGTCGATCACCGGCTGGTGGATCTGCTCGACGAGCGCGGCCGGCGTCTCCAGCCAATCGACCGGTGAATACGCGCCCATTCCACCCGTGTTCGGACCGGCGTCGCCGTCCGCCGCGCGCTTGAAGTCGCGTGCCGCTCCGAGCGCAACGGCGCGGGAGCCGTCGCAGAGTGCAAACAACGACATTTCCTCTCCTTCGAGGAGCTCTTCGATCACGAGCGGCCCGCCGAGCGCGCTCGCCTTCGCGAGCGCCCCGTCGACCTCTTCGCCCGTCCGACAGACGAAGACACCCTTCCCGGCCGCGAGACCGTCGGCCTTGATCACGCACGGCGGACGTGCGACCGGAAGCGTCGCCGCCGTTGCCACGCCCGCGGCCGCGAGTATCTCCTTCGCGAACGTCTTCGAGCCTTCGATCCGGGCTGCGTCCGCGCCGGGGCCGAAGACCGCGATCCCCGCGTGCCGCAACTCGTCGGCGACGCCGCCGACGAGCGGTGCTTCCGGCCCGATCACGACGAGGTCGGCTGAGAGCGTGACAGCGAGGCCGAGCAACCCGTCGCGGTCGACTGCGCGCACGGGGTGGCACGCCCCGAGCCGCGCGATTCCCGGATTTCCGGGCGCCGCGTGCAGCTCGGTCAGGCGCGGGCTCTGAGCGAGTCGCCACGCGAGCGCATGCTCACGCGCGCCCGAGCCGACGAGGAGTACCCGCACGGAACGAGTCTACTGCGGTGTTTGGCAGTCGCCTCACCGCGGGCACACGCACTGCATGCAAGAACCGGGGCTCGACAGGCACGAGTGGGAGACCGAGTGGAGCGACCTCGAGGAGCGGCTGCGCGACGATCCGAGCGATGCGCTCTTCGAGCTCGACAACCTTGTCGCCCGCATGCTCGAGTCGCGCGGGTTCCCGCTGGGCGAGCGCCCCGGCGAGACGGAGACGGAGCCCGAGACGGTGCGCGAGTTCGCCGAGGCGCGCCGGGTGACGGAGCTCGTCGGCGCAGGCGAGGACGTCGACCCCGGCGATGTCGCGCACGCAGTCAACTGCTATCGCGATCTGTACGCGACGCTCCTCGAGCGCGGTCCTGCGTAGGTCGGAGCGCCGGGCTCCTACGCGAGAACGCGCTCGCGGGCTGCACCGATCCCGACGAGCTCGACCGGCACGTCGAGCTCCTGCTCGACGAACCCGACGTACTCGCGCGCGCCCGCAGGCAGGCCCTCGCGCGAGGCCGCGCCGTCGAGCGGCTCTTCCCATCCGTCGAGCGCATGCCAGATCGGACGCGCATGGTGAAAGTCGCTCTGATGTGCGGGGAAGTGGCGGGTCTCGGAGCCGTCGCGGAGCCGGTAGGCGACGCAGACCGGCAGCCGGGCGAAATGCGAGAGCACGTCGAGCTTCGTCAACGCAAGCGACGTGATCCCGTTGACGCGCACTGCGTAGCGCAACGCGACGAGGTCGAGCCAGCCGCACCGGCGGACGCGGCCGGTGACCGTCCCGAACTCGCCCCCGAGCTCTTGGAGCATCGCCTGCTCCGGGCCCTCGATCTCGGACGGAAACGGCCCCTCGCCGACGCGTGTGACATAGGCCTTCGCGACGCCGAGCACGCGGTCGATTCGGTTCGGACCGATTCCGATGCCGGTGGCTGCCCCCGACGCGACGGGGTTCGACGACGTCACGAAGGGATAGGTGCCGTGGTCGAGGTCGAGGAGCGTCGCCTGAGCACCTTCGAACAGCACCGACCGTCCCTCCCGCAGCGCGTCGTCGACGAGAAGCGACGCGTCGCCGACGATCGGTCGTAGCCGCCGCGCATATCCCTCGTACCGCGCTGCCACCTCCTCGAGGTCGAACCCGTCGACCTCGTAGATCCGCTCGAGCCACAAATTCTTCTCCGCGAGCGCGACCTCGATCTTCTGCCGCAGGATCTTCGCGTCGAGCACGTCCTGCACGCGGATGCCGATCCTCGAGGCCTTGTCGGCGTAGCACGGCCCGATCCCGCGGCGCGTCGTCCCGATCTGCAGCTTTCCGAGCCGTCGCTCGGACGCCTGGTCGATCGCGATGTGCCAGGGCATGATCAGATGGGCGTTGCCGGACACCACGAGGACGGAGGTGTCGATGCGGCGTGCCTCGAGCCCGTCGAGCTCCGCGATCAACACTTCTGGATCGACGACGCAGCCGGCGCCGATCACCGACACCTTGCCCGAGATGATTCCGCTCGGGCAGGCGCGGATCTTGAACGTCTCGCCGCCGACGACGATCGTGTGCCCCGCGTTCGGTCCGCCTTGATAACGGCAAACGACATCTGCACGCTGCGCGAGCAGGTCGACGATCTTCCCCTTGCCCTCGTCCCCCCACTGCGCGCCGACAACGACGGTCGCAGGCACGCCGGCAGTCTAGACCGCGTGCAAGAGCCGCCGGCCGACGCGATGGACGACGATCCGGTGGCCACGCCGGCACGTCGTGAAGCCGACGTCCGCCTCGCGGCGCAGCGTTCCTTCCACCCGAGCGTCGTCGCCGGCGAAGTGCCCGTACGCGTCCGACCAGCCGCCGCGCCTCGACTGACAGATCTCGCACGAGCACTCGAAGCTCGTTGCCTCGGGGCCGACCCAGACGTGTTGACGCTCGGTCATACGATCTGAAGTTGCCTCGTATCGCGCTGACCGAGCGCGCTCGGTGCGTCGACGCGCCGCACGACGATCTCGTGGCCCGCTGCACAGCGGGCGAAGCCGACGTTCGTCTCCATCGGAAGGCGTCCGCGTACGCTTGCGCTGCGAATGGCTTCGGGGAACGCCTGGCCGCCGGTGCGCGCGCGGTCGAGGCACGCCTCGCACAGGCACGAGAACGTCGTGGCGCTCGGCGGCACCCAGACCGTGTTGGCACGACTCACGCGGCGGCCCTCGCATCGTGCTGCGGCGCCAGGTCCGCGAACTTCGCGAAGCGCTTCAGGAACGCGAGCTTCTCGGTGCCGATCGGCCCGTTCCTGTGCTTTGCCAGGATCACCTCGGCGAGCCCCTGGTCCTCCGAGTTCTCGTTGTAGTACTCGTCGCGGTACAGGAACATCACGAGATCCGCGTCCTGCTCGATGCTGCCGCTCTCGCGCAGGTCCGAGAGAAGCGGTCGCTTGTCCGTTCTGCTCTCGACGGCACGCGAGAGCTGCGAGAGCGCGATCACGGGCACTTCGAGATCACCGGCGATCACCTTGAGCGAACGCGAGATCTGCGAGACCTCCTGGACGCGGTTCTCGGCGTTCGCGCCGGAGCTCATCAGCTGCAGGTAGTCGATGATGATCGCGCCGAGCTTCGGCGCCTTGGCCTTCAACCGGCGTGCCTTCGCCCGGATCTCGAGCATCGTCGTCAGGCGCGTGTCGTCGACGTAGATCGGCGCTTTCGTCAGCGCGTCGCACGCCTTCACGAGCCTCGGCCAGTCCTCGTTCGTCAGCCGCCCGGTGCGCAGCCGCTGGAGCTCGACGCGACCCTCGGCGCACATCAGCCGTTGCGCCACCTCGAGCTTCGACATCTCCAGCGTGAAGATCGCGACCGGGACGTCGTGGTGAAGCGCGAGATTCGAGGCGATGCCGAGGGCGAAGGCGGACTTGCCCATGCTCGGCCGGCCGGCGATCACGACGAGGTTCCCCGGTTGGAGTCCCGACGTCATGTGGTCGACGTCACGGAAGCCGGTTGGGGTACCCGTCATCTCGCCGCCGGACTCGTACATCCTCGTGATCTGCTCGAAGCTCTCGCGGACGAGCGCCTCGACGTGCTCGAAGCTGCCGCGGATGCGGTGCTGCGCGAGGTCGAAGACCATCTGCTCCGCGCGGTCGACGAGCTCCGGTGTCTCACCGGGCCGGTCCCACCCGAGCCGTTGGATCTGCTCGCCGACGGCGGTCAGGCCTCGCAGCGTCGCCATCTCGCGAACGATCCGCGCGTAGTGGCCCGCGTTCGAGGTCGCGGGCACGAGCGCCGCGAGCTCGTGGATGCGCTCCTTCCCGCCGACCTCCTCGAGCTCGCCGCGCTCGTCGAGCTTGTCGGCAACGGTGATCGCGTCGACGGGCTGTCCCTGCTGATAGAGCTCGAGCGCCGTCCGGTAGATGCGCGCGTGCGACTCCCGGTAGAAGTCGCCGGCGTCGAGGGCGTCGCTCGCCGCTTCGATCGCCGTCTCCGAGAGAAGCATCGCGCCGAGGACAGACTCCTCGGCATCGAGGTTCTGCGGCGGGAGCGGGGCCGCAACCTGCCCGACCGTCACCATCAGCGTGCAGTGAACCGTCCGCCGGTCATCGCTGCAACCGTGTGGACAAGCAGTTCCGCGGCGTTCCGAAAGGCGTGTTTGCAGGGATCATGGAACATATGTTCGCAGAGAGGCCGGACGGCGTGTGGACGGAAACATCCGCTGCGAGCGGGAAGTTCGCGCGCGATTCCACAGGCCGTGGACGCCGCTGTGGAGACCGCTCCGCCGGAGCGCGCTCTCCACAGGCTGTGGATACAACAGGCCGGTGGTGACGCTGGTTTGCCGCGCAGCCTGTGGACGAAAAAGCTCGCAATTGGCGCACGTCGGCGGCGCCGACCGCGGTAGCGTGACCGCTCGAGGGTGGTGGGTTTCCCCCCACCCGGGTGGGGTTCAGGGGCGGCGTCGGCTGTGAGCGCCGGGCGCGGCGGAGCGGCCGGTCGTGCGGCGGCGTCGGTGTCGCCGGCCGCGTGATCCGGCCGCCGGCCTACCCGCGCGTCAGCTCTCTGTGATCGCGTCCGCCGCCTGGGCGGTCTCGCCGCCGCCGGCGCCGGCGGCGCCTGCCGTTGCCTCGTCCGACTCGGCCGCGGCTGCGTCCACAGCCTCGAGCCCCGGCGGCTCGGCGATCCCGGCCGCCGCCTGCACCGCCTCGGCCTCGCCGGGCGACGCATCGGCCGCAGCCGCCGCCTGCGCCTCCGCGGCGGCGGCGGCGTCGAGCTCTGCCTGCGAGGGCAGCTCCTGGCCCTCCGGCGCGACCGCCACGCGGACGTCCGCCGTCACGTCGGCGAAGAGCTCGACGGGGACGACGTAGCGCCCGATCCGCTTGATCGGCTCGAGCTGGAACTTGCGGCGGTCGACGCGGATCTTCTCCTGCTCCCACAGGCGGTCGGCAATGTTCGTCGCCGTGACCGATCCGAACAGCGATCCCGTCGGGCCCGCGTTCACGTCGAACCGCAGCTCGAGCTTCTCGAGCCGCGTCGCGATCGCGCGAGCCTCGTCGACCGTCTTCGCCTCGTGGCGTGCGCGCTCGGCATCCCGCCGCTCGAGCTCGCGCACGAGGCCGGGCGTCGCCGGCTCCGCAAGCCCGCGCGGGAGCAGGAAGTTCCGGGCGTAGCCGCGCGCAACGCTGACGACCTCACCGCGCAACCCGAGCTTGTCGACGTCCTGGCGAAGGACGACCTGCATCAGCGGTCGTCCCTGTCGCGGCCGCGGTCGCCGCGGCCACCGCCCCGGTCGTCGCGCCCTTCCGCCACGTACGGCAGGAGCGCCATCTCGCGCGCCCGCTTCACCGCCACGGCGACCTGCCGCTGGTGCCGCCGGCACGCGCCGCTGATCCGGCGAGAGCGGATCTTGCCGCGCTCGGAGACGTAGCGGCGAAGCTCGCTCACGTTCTTGTAGTCGATCTCGTCGATGCGCGTCTTGCAGAAGAAGCACGACTTCCGCCGCCCACCCGTCAGGGGAGCGAGGCGCTTCCTGCTGCGTCCTTCCGATGACTTTCCTGCCACTCCTCGACTACCTCCTACCCCTAGAAAGGAATGTCGTCGTCGCCGCCGCCGAAGTCGGCGTCGGCCGCTGACGCCGCGCCGGCCGGGACGAACTGGTTCGCGGGCTCGCCGGCCGTGTCGCCGCGGCCGCCGAGGAACTGGACCGTGTCGGCGACGACCTCCACCGCCTGGCGCTTCGTGCCGTCCTGCGCCTCCCACTCGCGCCACTCGAGCCTGCCGTCGATCGCGACCGGGCGTCCCTTCGCAAGGTACTGAGCGCAGTTCTCGCCCTGGTTACCCCACACCGTGACATCGAAGTAGTTCGGCTTCTCGGTCCACTCACCGGTGGCACCGTCCTTGCGCCGCGTGTTCACCGCAAGCCGGAGGCTGCACACGGCAGTTCCGCTCGGCGTGTGCCGAAGCTCGGGGTCGCGCGTCAGGTTGCCGACGAGCACGACGCGGTTGATGTTCGCCATGTCTTCTCGCTCCTTCGCAATCGGGTGAACCGAGACTACTCCGCGGCCCCGTCGGCGTCATCGGCCGACGTGGACACGGCCGCCACCGGTGCCGGCGCCTTCGTCTGGCCGCCTTTCACGCGCCGGACGGCGAGGTGCCGCATCACCCCGTCCGTGATCTTCAGCACGCGCGAGATCTCCGCAAGCGTGTCGGGCGAAGCGGTGAAGAGAAGCAAGTGGTAGATGCCCTCGCCCTTGTGGTTGATCTCGTAGGCGAGGCGCCGGCGGCCCCACGGCTCGTGGCCGTCCCAGGTACCGCCGTCGGTCTCGACGCGCTCGCGGACGCGCGCGATCACGTCGTTCGCGCGCTCCTCGGCGAGCTCAGGGTCCAGCAGCAGCAGAATCTCGTACTCGTTCACGGCTCCCGAATGCTCCTTCCCATGGACTGAGGACGGCCCCGCCCCGTGGACGCCGCTTCGGGTAGACGACGAGACGGGCGTGGCGAGAAGAGCCGGAAGTGTAGCATCGGCTGCGTGAGCAGGCTTGCGGCGCTCCTCGTCCTCGCGTTCGCCGCCGCCCTCTACCTCAGGGCGCGACGGTCCGGCGAACCGGCCGTCTACGAGCCCGCCGAAGAGCTGCGGACGAAGCTCGCACAGTCGCGCGCTGCTGCCGACGAGCCGCCCGCCGAGCCCACGCTCGAGCAGGACCTCGGCGTCCGCCGCCGCGACGTCCACGAACGCGCGCGCGGCGCGATCGACGAGCTCTCCTAAAGCTACAGCGCGGGCGCGGCCGTCTCCGCGCAGCGATGCGCGTAGCAGTCGATCACGATCTCGACGGCCTCGGCGACGACGTCCGTGACGCTCAGCAGCTCGACGTCGCCGGCTGACACGAGCTGCTCGCGCAGCAGCTTCTCCCGCATCCAGTCGAGCAGGCTCGTCCACTGCTCCGTGTCGAACAGGACGACCGGGAAGTGCAGCACCTTCGCGGTCTGGATCAGCGTCAGCGCCTCGAACAGCTCGTCGAGCGTGCCGAAGCCCCCGGGGAAGATGACGAAGCCCTCCGCCGGCTTCACGAAGCAGACCTTGCGCGCGTAGAAGTGCTCGAACGTGTGCTCGATGTCGAGGTACGCGTTCGAGCGCTGCTCATGCGGGAGCTTGATGTTGAAGCCGACCGAAAGGCCGCCGCCCTCCTTCGCGCCGCGGTTCGCCGCCTCCATCAGGCCGGGACCGCCGCCCGTGATCACGGCCCAGCCGCTCTGGCCGAAGCGCCGGCCGAGCTCGCGCGCAGCCTCGTAGCTCCGATGGCCGGGCCGGATCCGGGCCGAGCCGAACACCGTGACGGCGGGGCGGTCGATCTGCTCGAGCACCTCGAAGCCGACCCGGAACTCGGCGGCGATCTTCTCGACGGATGCTGCGGGATCCGGCAGCTCCGTGTTCAGCAGCCGCCGGTCGTCCATCACAGCCGATGCTGGGGGATGTACGCGGCGAGCGCGCCGACGAAGAGGAGCAACGCGGTCGCGGCGTACAGGAAGCCGGAGACGAGCGCCTTGTCGCGGCCGCCGCCGCGCCAGAGCCAGCGAGTCGAGCGCCAGACCGAGCCGCCGTCGAGGATCCCGAACGGCAGCAGGTTGATCAGGTTCAGCACGAACCCGAAGTACCCGAGCGCCGTCAGCAGGTCGGAGTTCTGCGCCTGCCCGATCACAAAGCACACGAGCGCGCCGGCACCGCCGAGAATCGGGCCGGCGATCGCGACGCGCGCGGTCTGCCAGGGGTTGCCGCGCGTGTGCTTCACGTAGGCACCGAGGAATGGGATGAACACCGGCCAGTCGGGATCGAGCCCCTCTCGTTTCGCCTCGAGGAAGTGGCCGAGCTCGTGGACGAAGATCAGGAGCACGACTCCGAGTGCGAACCGCCAGCCCCAGATCAGCGTGTAGCCGCCGAACGCGACGAAGATCGCGGCGAACTTGGCAAGCGAGCCGAGCTTCGCGGCGAGCCCTACGAGGAAGATGAGAGGCGCTGTCAGCTTGCGGAAGAACGCGCGCCAATCGGTGCCGCGCGGATGAACCGGCTCGTAGTCGCGATCCATCGACGGGTCCATTACGACCCGCGGCCGATCCACTCCTCCCCGCCTTCGTACACCTCCTTCTTCCAGAGCGGCACGTCGACCTTGAGGATGTCGATCGCGTCCTTGCACGCGGCGAGGGCGTCGCGACGGTGCGCCGCGCTCACGGCGATCACGACGGACGGCTCGCCGATCTCGACGCGGCCGACGCGGTGGTGAATCGCAACCTCGTGGATGTCGTAGCGATCTTTCAGGTCGGACGCGAGCTTCGCCATCATCTCCTCCGCCATCCCCTCGTACGCCTCGTAGTCGAGATGGTCCACGGTGCGGCCGCGCGAGTGGCGGCGGGCGGTGCCGGTGAACGTGGCGATCGCACCCGCCTCGCCGGATGCGACCTCGTGGACGACCTCGTCGAGCGACACCTTCGTGTCGGAGAGGACGAACGCGCCGCCCGACACCGGCGGGATCAACGCGACGGTGTCGCCGTCGGCGAGCGCGGTCTCCTTCGGCGCGTACTGCCGATTCACGGCGTACAGCAGACCGTCGGGCTCGTCGCCGAGGTCGAGGACTCGCCATACGTCCCCCACCGTTTCAGCATCGATCTCCTTCTGGGACCATCCCGCTCGTTCGCGGAGCCCGGCGAACAGCCTCACCGTGACACGCACGCAAGTAGCGTACCCCTCTGTGACGGCCGTCGATCGGCGTGAGACCGAGTCGGGAATCGAGGTCAAGCCGTTCTACGCGCCGGCCGATGTTCCGCAGGCGCCGGAGGACCCGGGCGCACCGCCGTTCACGCGCGGGCCGTACCGCGACATGTACCGGGGCCGGCCGTGGACGATCCGTCAGTACGCCGGCTTCGCGTCGGCGGAGGAGACGAACGCACGCTTCCGATACCTGCTTGGCCACGGCCAGACGGGGCTTTCCGTGGCGTTCGACCTGCCGACGCAGCTCGGGCTGGACTCCGACGACCCGCGCGCTCTCGGTGAGGTGGGGCGGACCGGCGTCGCGATCGACTCGCTGGCCGACATGGAGCGACTCTTCGACGGCATCCCCCTCGGCGAGGTGTCGACGTCGATGACGATCAACGCGCC
>Ga0070741_10007834_pt1 | contig 21827 bp, 21 predicted proteins | sample Coa_R1_4_FD_66440 | JGI IMG/M metagenome (GOLD analysis project Ga0070741, IMG submission 66440) | Surface soil microbial communities from Centralia Pennsylvania, which are recovering from an underground coalmine fire - Coalmine... | ecosystem: Environmental > Terrestrial > Soil > Unclassified ... | reverse complement strand
CAACGGCCAGCTGTGGGCAGAGTCCTCGAGCGAGGAGGGCTTCCGCGGCCCGCAGGTGTGCAAGCTCGTCGGGATCTCGTACCGGCAGCTCGATTACTGGGCCCGCACCGATCTGATCCGCCCGTCGCTCGCCGACGCGCAGGGGAGCGGCACGCAGCGGCGGTACTCGTACCGCGACCTCGTCGCGCTCAAGGTCATCAAGAGCCTGCTCGACGCGGGCGTGTCGTTGCAGACCGCCCGCAAGGCGATCGAGTACCTGCGCGCGCAGCTCGGCGAGGAGATCGCGTCCGCGAGTCTCGTCCTCAACGGGACGCGCTCGGTGCTCGCGAGCACCGGCGAGGAGCTCGTCGACCTCGTGCGCCAGGGCCAGGGCGTGCTGAACATCGTCCCGCTCGGCACGGTCGTCGAGGAGCTCGACGCGCGCATCCACGAGCTCGAGCAGACGCGTGCGCGCCCCGCGAAGCGTGCCGGGGGCGCGGTGACCGCGCGGGCCGGAGGCTGACATCGAGCGGCTGCCCCACGAGCACGTGCGCTTCGCGCACAACTCCGAGCGGCAGTTCGCGAAGCTGCTCGACTTCTACGACATCGCGTGGGAGTACGAGCCGCGCACCTTCGTCCTCGAGCGCGACCGCGACGGCAACCCCGCGCAGGCGTTCACGCCCGACTTCTTCCTGCCCGCGTACGACCTCTTCATCGAGATCACGACGCTCAACCAGAAGCTCGTCACGAAGAAGAACCGCAAGGCTCGACGTCTGCGTGAGCTGCATCCCGAGGTCCGCATCAAGGTCCTCTACCAGCGCGACTACCTGCGCCTGCTCGTGAAGTACGGCCTCGAGCCGCCGTCGCAGCTCAGCGGCGACGTGACGGACGCCGACGTCCCGCCGTTGCGCTTCGACGTCGAGGACGACGACGACGGCCGCGGCGACAGCGACACCGACGACGAGCGCCGAGCGCGCCGGAGCGCTCCGCCGCGGGCCCGGCGACGCAGGACGCGCGCCCAGGCCGAACCCGCGTGACCGAGGCGCTGCGGCACAGCCCACTCGACGAACGCCATCGCGAGCTCGGCGCGCGCATGGCCGAGTTCGGCGGCTGGGAGATGCCGATCCAGTACACCGGCGTGCTCGAGGAGCACCGCGCCTGCCGCCAGCGTGCCGTCGTGTTCGACGTGTCGCACCTGGGCTCGGTCGCCGTGCGCGGCCCAGGCGCGTTCGACGCGCTGCAGTGGGCCTTCACGAACGACCTCCGACGCATCGGCCCGGGGCGGGCGCAGTACACGCACCTGCTCGACGAGGTGGACGCGCACGTCGTGGACGACGTGATCGTGTGGTGGGTCGCGGACGACGAGTTCCTCGTCATGCCGAACGCGTCGAACACCGCACCCCTCGTCGACGCGCTCCGCGACGCGGCCCGGCAGGCCGGCGGCGAGGAGTGCACGGTCGACGACGTCACGGGCGAGCGGGCCGTCCTCGCCGTCCAGGGCCCGGCCGCCCGCGAGCTGCTCGCGGAGGTCGCGCCGGATGCCGCCGGGACGGCACGGTTCGCGGTGCGGCCGTTGGTGTGGCACGGCGAGGCCGGCTGGGTCGCGGGCACGGGCTACACGGGTGAGGACGGCGTCGAGCTGCACGTGCCCGTTGCCGTCGCTGGCTCGTGCTGGGACGCGCTGCTCGCCGCCGGCATCACCCCGGCGGGGCTCGGCGCCCGCGACACGTTGCGCCTCGAGATGGGCCTCCCGCTCCACGGCCACGAGCTCGGGCCCGGGATCACGCCGTACCAGGCCGGCCTGGGCTGGGTCGTCCGGCCCGACAAGGGCCCCTTCCGCGGTCACGAGGCGTTGCAGGCCGAGGAACGGGCCGGCGTGTCACGGCGGCTCCGTGGCCTGCTGCTCGACGGCCGCCAGATCCCGCGGTCGGGCTACCGCGTGTCGCGGCACGGGGAGCGGGTCGGCGAGGTCACGAGCGGGAACTTCTCGCCGACGCTCGAGCGGGGCATCGCGCTCGCGTTCCTGCATCCCGACATCGGCATCGGCGAGGTGGTCGACGTCGACGTGCGCGGGCGGAGCGTCCCGGCAGCCGTGACCAAACCTCCGTTCGTGCACAGGTAGGCGGGATCGCCGTTCGGCGGGAGTAGGCGGGGTCGCCGTTCAGCGGGAGCAGGCGAGCGAGCGGAGCACGGGATCGCGGGTTGCGGGCGTTGGTCCGCGAGACTGGGCAGGCGGACCCACGAGAGGGAGGCGGATGGGCCACTACGTCCCGCACACCGACGCCGAGATCGCGGCGATGCTCGAGTTCCTCGGCCTCGCGTCGCTCGACGACCTCTACGCGCACATCCCCGACGCCGTCCGCCTCGCCGGTGGCCTCGATGTCGCGCCGGGCGCGTCGGAGTCCGACGTCCTGCGCGCGATGGAGGATCTCGCCGGGGCGAACCGGCCCGCGGTGGGCGGGCTGGTGTCGTTCGCCGGGTTCGGCGCGTACGAGCACGAGCTGCCGGCGGCCGTGCGCGCGCTCACGTTCCGCAGCGAGTTCGTCACGTCGTACACGCCGTACCAGGCCGAGCTCTCCCAGGGCGTGCTCCAGGCGCTGTTCGAGTACCAGACGATGGTGTGCGCGCTGTTCGGGCTCGACGTCGCGAACGCGTCGCTCTACGACGCCGCGTCCGCGGCGGTCGAAGGCCTCAACCTCGCGGCCGCGGCGACGAAGCGGCGGGTCGCGTGGGTGTCGGCCGCGGTGCATCCGCACGTGCGCGACGTCGTACGGACGCTGACCGGCCCGCGGCTCGAGATCCGCGAGGCGCCCGTGGTCGACGGCGTGACGCGCTGGCCCGACGAGCTCGGCGAGCCGGCCGCGCTGCTCGTCGCGCACCCGAACGTGTTCGGCTGCATCGAGGACGTGGGCGACGCCGCCCGTCGCGCGCACGACGCCGGGGCGCTGCTCGTCGCGCAGGCGGATCCGGTCGCCGCGGGCCTGTTGCGGTCGGTCGGTGACCTCGGCGCGGACGTCGCGGTGGGGGAGGGGCAGCCGTTCGGCACGCCGGTCGGGTTCGGCGGCCCTTACGTCGGTCTGTTCGCGACGCGCCACGCGCCGTACGTGCGGCGCTGGCTCCCCGGTCGTCTCGTCGGCGAGACGACCGACGAGGACGGGCGGCGCGCGTTCGTCCTGACGCTGTCGACCCGCGAGCAGCACATCCGGCGCGCGGAGGCGTCGTCGAACGTCTGCACGAACCAGACGCTGATCGCGATCGCGGCCGCGATCCATCTCGCGTGGCTCGGACCGCATGGCCTGCGCGAGCTCGCACTGCGATGCGCGCGTGGCGCGCGGTACGCGCGCGAGCAGCTGCTGCGGATCCCCGCGGTCGAGCCGGCAACGAGCGCACCGACGTTGTACGAGTTCGCGCTGCGCACGCCCGTTGCCGCCGACCTCGTGCTCGAGCGTCTCGCGGAGGAGGGCTACCTCGGCGGCGTCGCGCTCGGCGAGCACTACCCGGGCATGGACGACTGCGTGCTGCTCGCGGTGACCGAGACGCGCACGCGTGCGGAGGTCGACGACTTCGCGACCGCGTTCGAGAAGGCGGTGCGGTCATGACGCGCAACGCGCCCGAGATCCTGCGCGACGCGAACGCGGGGCAGGCGTGGTCGGCGTCGGTGATGGGACGTCACGACGAGCCGGTGGTGTTCGAGCTGTCGTCGCCCGGCCGGCGCGCGTGGTCGTTCCGCGAGACCGGCATGCCCGAGTGGGATGCCGGCGATCTGGTCCCTGCGGGCCACCTCGCGGACGATCCTCCCGCGCTGCCCGAGGTGTCGGAGCGGGACCTCGTCGCGCACGTCACCCGTCTCACCCAGCGCAACTACTCGGTCGACCTCGGCGCGTACCCGCTCGGCTCGTGCACGATGAAGTACAACCCGAAGCTGTGCGACGTCGCGTCGTCGCTGCCGGGGCTGACGGGCGTGCATCCCGCGCAGCCCGCGGAGCAGACCCAGGGTTGGATGCGGCTGCTCGTCGAGCTCGAGGACGTCTTGTGCCGCATCACGGGGATGGCGGCCGCCACGCTGCAACCCGCCGCGGGCGCGCAAGGCGAGCTCACCGGTCTGCTGCTGATGCGCGCCTGGCACGAGGCGCAGGGCGCGGCGCGCAGCAAGGTCCTGATCCCGGACTCCGCGCACGGCACGAACCCGGCGTCGGTCACGCTCGGCGGGTACCGGACGGTCGAGGTGCCGTCCGACGGGCGCGGGCTCGTCGACCTCGACGCGCTGCGCGCGCTCGTCGACGACGACGTCGCCGGCCTGATGCTCACCAACCCGAACACGCTCGGGCTCTTCGAGACCGACATCGTCGAGATCGCGCGCGCCGTCCACGAGGCCGGCGGGCTCCTCTACTACGACGGCGCCAATCTCAACGCGATCCTCGGCGAGGTGCGGCCCGGCGACATGGGCTTCGACATCGTGCACATGAACCTGCACAAGACGTTCGCGGTGCCGCACGGTGGGGGAGGGCCGGGCGCCGGTCCGGTGGCGGTCGCGCCGCGGCTGGTCGAGTTCCTGCCGGGCCCGCGACCGGTGCTCGACGAGCCGACGAACCGGTACGTGTGGACGACACCACCGCGCTCGATCGGCCGCATCCACGGCTGGCACGGCAACGCGCTCGCGCTGGCGCGCGCCTACTCGTACATCCTCGCCAACGGCGGCGACGGCTTGCAGCGCGTCGCGCAGGCCGCGGTGTTGAACGCGCGGTACCTGAAGGAGCGTGTACGCGACGTGTTCGAGCTCCCGTACGACGAGCCGTGCATGCACGAGTTCGTCGCGTCGGCGTCGAACGTCAAGCGCGACACCGGCGTGAAGGCCCTCGATCTCGCGAAGCGGCTCATCGAGGAGGGCTTCCACCCGCCGACGATGTACTTCCCGCTCATCGTCGACGAGGCGCTCATGGTCGAGCCGACCGAGACCGAGAGCCCGCAGACCGTTGAGGCGATGGCACAGGCGTTCGAGCACATCGTGGAGGAGGCGCGACGCGACGGCGGCGAAGCCGCGCGTGCGGCACCGCGCACGACGCCCGTCTCACGCGTCGACGAGGTCCGGGCCGCCAAGGAGCTCAGGCTGCGCTGGACGCCGTAAGCGTCGAGATGCGGCACTCACGTACGCAATGCGTACGTGAGTGCCGCATGTTCACGTTGGGAGCGCGTCGACGGACGAGTCGACGGGGACCGACACGAGCAGCGGCTCGCGCAGCTCGAGGCGCGTCGGCCAGTTGCGCAGGCGCTCGCGCATCCCTGCGGTGAACGGCTGTCCGCGCGCCGCGAGCAGCATGCCGTTCGCGGCGACGAGATCACGCGCGAGCACGGCACCGACCGGGACGTCGTCGAGCTCGTCGAGCGCGATCTCGACGACACGGGTGCGCGCGTTCGCAGCGCGCCGCTCGGCCAGGCGCGCAAGCAGCTCAGCGTCATACGCGCCGGTCCGGCGTCGCAGGAGCTCCACACCCTCGACCGGTGACCAGCCGCCGCTGCTCTCGATCTCCTCGAGGTCCCGCGCGATCTTCAGCACGCGCGCGCCGAGCGGGATGCCCGCGCCGACGGGTCCACCCGCCGCGTCCAGCCCGTCGTAGCGGCGGTCCTGGTGGCGGAGGATCGCGCGGACCGCATCCAGGCGGGGGATCGGGCCGAGCACGCGCTCCGCGACCTCGGGCACCCGGTCGACCATCACCCACTCGCTCGGCGTGAGCGGCGTGCCGCCGTACAGCTTGTCGACGACGTCGGGCGGCAACGTGACGACACCGATGTCCGCGACCATCGCGGCGACCTCGATCGGCCACCTCTCGTTCTCCGGCAGCCCGTCGACGAGCTCTCCGACGATCTCGGCGCGGCGGACCGCGTGCGCGAACGCCTTCGGATGCGACAGCGCGAGCGCTTCCGAGAGCGCCCGTATCGTGCCGCGCAACGTCTGCTCGAGCAGCTCCCGCTCGGCGACGACGAGCCGGTACTGCTCGACGGCGGCGCGCAGGGTGTCGCGCAGCTCGTCCGTCGAGCACGGCTTGCAGAGGAACCGGAACGTGCCCGCGTGGTTGACTGCGTCGATCGCGGCGTCGACGTCGGCATAGCCGGTCAGCAGGACGCGGACGACGTCGGGGTGCTCGTCCCGCGCGCGTGCCAGGAGCAATGTGCCCCGCATGCCGGGCATCATCATGTCCGCCACGACGACCGCGCAGCCGTCGAGCGCGCGCAGAGACCCGAGCGCGGCGTCGCCGTCGCTCGCGGTGTGCACGTCGAACTCCTGGCGCAGGTGACGGCGCAGGCCGTCGAGCAGCGCGACGTCGTCGTCGACGAGCAGTACGGTCGGGCGGGTCGCGTCGGTCACGCGACCCTCCGATCGAGCGATGCCGCGGTGCGCGCCGCGAGCGTCTCCAGCTCGGCGGTACGGGCACCGAGCCCGAAGGCGTCCAGCGGGTCGTCAACCTCGTGGAGGAGCGGGGCGTCGCCGTCGAGACGGCGGACGAGCGTGTCGGCGAGATACACGGCGTCGGTGATCTCGATGACGGGGATCTCGTCGCCACCCGCGATGAGCGGCGCCATGTGCTGGCGGGCGACGGCCTCGACGATCGGCTGGGGCAGGCCCCACATCGCGAGCAGCGAGGCGCCGATCTGGTTCAGTGTCGCGCCGAGCACCTCGTCGTCATCGTCGCGGGCCGTGGACGTCGTCTCGTCCGACGCGACGACCAGCCGGCCGACGTCGAGCATCAACCCGGCCGCGAACGCGGCGTGCGCGCTCGTCGGATCGGAGACGAGCTCGCGCGCGAGCGTGGCGACGACCAGTGACCGGCGTGCGACGCGCGTGAGCGTCGTCTCGTCGAGGCCGGGGCCGTCCGCGCGCACCAGCAGCCCCTCGCCGAGGAAGATCGCGCGCAACGCCTCGACCCCGAGGTAGCGGACCGCGGTGCGCACATCGGCGCGTCCGCCACCCGGCAGGCCGAAGAACGACGAGTTGACGATCTGCAGCAGCTTCGCGGTCGCGGCGACGTCCTCGACGAGCGCGGCGGCGATCGCGTCCGTCGTCGGCGCGGGCCCGTCGAGGAGCGCGACGAGCGCGTCGGCGGTGTGCGCGGGCGTCGGGAGCGCGGCGATGCGCCCGACGCCCCGGCGCAGCGACGCGTCGACCACGAGATCGTGGAACATCAGGCCCCGCCCGATCGTGCTCTTCAGGTCCGCGCCGTTGCACGGCTTCGACCGGAACTGGTGCGCGACGGGGAGCGCGCGCAGCGCGAGATCGCGGTCGGTGTGCCCGGAGAGGACGATGCGCAGGGTCTCGGGCCGGCGCTCGCGCGCGATCGCGAGCAGCTCGGCGCCGTCCATCCCGGGCATGAGCATGTCGGTGACGATCGCGTCGAACGGCTCGTCGTCGAGCTGCGCGACCGCGTCGTCGCCCGTCGTCGCGGTGGTCACCGACCACCAGCGTCGCTCGCTGCGCAATGTGCGGTGCATGGCATCGACGACGCGCGACTCGTCGTCGACGACGAGGACACGCTTCACGGCGCGACCGCCGTCGTCGGGAGGCCGGCGACCGGGAGGCGCACGACGAACGTCGCGCCGTGCCCGGGCGTCGACCGCACGTCGACCGAGCCACCGTGGTTCTCCGCCACGACCCCGTGCACGAGCGCGAGGCCCTGGCCCGTGCCCTTGCCGATCTCCTTGGTGGTGAAGAAGGGCTCGAAGATGCGGGAGCGGAGCGCCGACGGCACGCCCGGCCCGTCGTCGGACACCTCGATGACCGCGTCGTCGCCGTCGACGAAGGTCCGTACCGCGACGCGCCCGCGCCCGCCGTCGTGCGCGACGCGCTCCTCGACGGCCTCCGCCGCGTTCACGATCAGGTTCAGCAGGGCCTGGTTGACGTCGCCGGGGTAGCAGCGCACGAGCGGCAGGTCGCCGAGATCGGTCTCGACGTCGGCGACGTACTTCACCTGGTTGTGCGCGACCGTCAGGGCCGACTCGATCGCGCGGTTGACGTCGTAGGCCTTCTGCTCCTGCGCCTCGGGATGCCCGAACGCCTTCATCGCCTTCACGATGCGAGCGACGCGCTCCACGCCGTCGAGCGTCTGCTCGACCGCGCGGGGAACCTCGTCGCGGAGGTAGTCGACGTCGGCGTCCTGCTGCGCGGCACGCAGCTCGACGCCGTGCTCGCACAGCGCGGCGAGCCGGTCCGCCAGGGTCACGAGGTTGCGGCAGGCCTCGTCGAGGAAGTGGACGTTGTCGCCGATGAACTGGATCGGTGTGTTCAGCTCGTGCGCGATGCCCGCGGCCAGACGGCCGACGGCCTCCATCTTCGCCCCGTGCTGGCGCTCGAGCTCGAGGCGCTTGGTCACCGTCACGTCCTTCAGCAGCCCCACGAGGCCGGGCGGCTCGCCGTCCGAGCCCCGGACGTACACGAGCGACACGTCGGCCCACACCGGGGTGCCGTCCGGGCGGCTCAGGCGCAGCTCGGTGTCGAACGAGCCGGGTCCATCGGCGACGAGACGGTCGATCTCGTCCTCCAGCCGGCGGGCGTGGACCGCGCCGGCGAGCTCGGTCAGCCGGCGCCCCTCGAGGTCGCCGGCCGTCCGGCCGAGCATCGCCGCGAGACGCGGGTTGGCCCGCCGGATGCGGCCGTCGACGTCGAGCTCGACGATGCCCGTCGCGGCGCGCGTGAACAAGGCGCGGAACGCCGCCGCGTCGTCGCGAGCCGGTTTGCCGAGCCCGGCGCTGGTCATCGTTGTCTGATCGGCGCCGCGACCAGCCGCTTGAGAGCGGGGAGCGTGCGTCACCCACGCCCGGGTTGGTGACTTGACATAACGGGGATTATGGGCTCTCGGGTTTGCCGACGCCCATAAGCCCGACCCCGCCCGCGCTCAGCGAAGCGTGGGTCGGGCTGGGGCCTACTGATGCTTCGGTGAAGCGTGACTGACCTTTGGCGCGCCCCGCTCAGAGCTCGAGCTCCAGGTCGGTGAGGACTTCGTGTTCGGTGAGGAACTCGTAGAGGCCGTCGACGAGCATCAGGTCGGAGAGCTCGTCGAAGCGGAACCAGGCGGCTTCGGTGGCGTCGTCGCCGGCTACGGGGGTTCCGGGGTCGAGGACGTCGACGACGAAGTCGAGGATGACGAAGTGGTACGGCTCCGGGTCGGTGCCGATCCGCTCGACCCAGCCGAGGAAGCGTGAGACGACGCCTTCGAGGCCGGTCTCCTCGAGGAGCTCGCGCACGACGGCCTCGCGCAGGTCCTCGCCGAACTCGACGCGCCCGCCGGGGACCGACCAGCAGCCCTGCGCCGGGCCTCGTCCCCGCCGGACGAGCAACAGCTCGCGGCCGCGCACGGCGACCGCACCGACCGCGAGCTCGGGTACGTGGTCGACGGCCGTCACGACCTCACCCGGCCGGCCGGTGCATGACGATCGCCCGAGCCGTGAAACCGGAGCCTTCGAAGAAGTTCTTCGCCGCGCGGTGGCCCGGCAGCGCGAGCGCGTCGACGCCGACACAGCGCTGCTCGGCGGTGAACGCGAGCACACACTCGATCAGCGACTCGCCGACGCCGACGGCGCGCGCGCCATCCTCCACGAACAGGTCGGTGACGACGCCGAGGCGCGCGCCGTCGTGCAACGACTCGACGACGACGGCGCCGTAGCCGACGACCACGTCGCCGATCGTCCCGACGAAGAGACGCGCGTCGTCACGTTCGAGCAGCGACGCGTACACGTCCTCGAGCGGCTCGGCCCACGCTTCGCGCTCGGACCACAGTGCCCCGCCGCGCATCGATCGCAGCTCGGCGCGCATCGCGCGCGCGAGCTCGGCGACGCGCGCGACGTCGTCTCGCGTCGCGCGCCGAGCGGACTCCATGGTCCGCTCAGTGCGCGAGCTGGTCGATCTTGCCGAGGATCGTCCGACGGCCACGACCGCGCGTCTCGTAGACCCGGATCGCCTCGAGCTCGTCGTGCCCGAGCCCGGGCAGGCGCTGCACGACCTGCGACGCGGACAGCTCGTCGTAGTCGGGGATCGGCAGCGCGGCATGGAACGCGTCGTCGATCGCGGGCTCCGGCGCGCCGTTGACGACCGTCAGGTCCTCGCGGTCGCCGTTCGCGGCGCTCGAGGTTGAGGGCGGCGGCGACGGCGCGGCGGCCGGCTCGGAGGGCTCCGCCTCCGCCTGCGCGAGGTCCACGACGTCCGCGACGTCCGCCGGACGGGCGACGACGAGGCCCTCGTCGCCTGGAGCCGACGTGTCGAGACCACCGCGGTGCACGACGAGCCCGCTGAAGGTCTGCTCGGCGCGCTCGCGTGCCTCGCCGAGGCGTTGCTCGACCTTCTGGCGCACCATCGGCGCGCCGTAGTCGACGGCGAACCGTCCGATCGTCTTGGCCTGGCCGATCCTGGACTCGGCCGCGCCACGCTGGTGCTCGATCTCCGCGCGGCCGCGCGCAGCGAGCGTGTTCCACACCGTGGGAACGGTGTCGCGCGCGAACAGCGCGAGACCGATCGGCGCGTACACCAGGACGTCGAGCGCGCGTTCCACCGGGTTCTTCTGCTGGTCGTCCGTCACGTCCGCTCCGTCGGGTGGATGACCGGCTCCTCGCCGGCGGCGTCTCCGGGCGCGGCGAGTCTACGACGCCTGATCGCGACCGCCACCGTTGCCGCGACCGCCAGCGCGCTCCCCCACACCACCCAGTCGCCGTACCGGACGTACGGCGTCTGGCCCGTCGTCGTCGTCACCGTCCCGGTCACGACGGCGTCATGGAACAGCCGCGTGTGCCGCAGCTCGTGGCCCGACGCGTCGAACACCGCGGTGATCCCCGAGATCGACGCGTGCAGGACGGGGCGGGCCGTCTCGGCCGCGCGCATCTGGCTCGTCTCGATGTGCTGCGCCGAGTTCGACGACCGCCGATACGAGCGGTTGTTCGTCGTCACGACGATCGCCTGCGCGCCCTTGCGCACGTAGCCCCGCACGAGCGGCCCGAACGCGGACTCGAAGCAGATGATCGAACCGATCGGCTTGCCGGCGACGTGGAAGACGTGGTCGCCGTGTCCGTGGGTGAACAGCGTCTGGATCTGACGCGTCGCACCGATGTGCCCGAACACGCTCTTGAACGGGATGTACTCACCGAACGGCACGAGGTGCTGCTTCGAGTACGTCCCCTGCAGCGTCCCGTCCGGCTCGTACAGCAGGTTCGTGTTGAACGACCGACCACTCGCGTCCGTGGTGATCGCGTTCGCGAGGACGTCGGCACCGTGCGCGCGCGCGACGTCGACGAGCGCGGCGCGCGTGGGTGGGTCCTCTTCGGGATCGTTGTCGAGCGACGACTCGGGGAACACGATCAGGTCGTAGTGGCCGTGCAGCGTCGCCGCGAGCCTGAGATGGCTCTGCGTCAGGAACTCGGAGTCGATCTCCCGCTGGGTCAGATCGCGGTCCTTGTCGTTGCCCTGCAACAGCGCGTACCGCAACGTGCCCGTGGGCCGGGGCGTGAAGCGCGTGACGTCCGCGACCACGACGACGGCGACGAGGACCACGGCACCGATCGCGACGCCGCGTACGGCCGAGAGCCGGCGGGTGCGCGCGGCGACGACGACGTCGACGACGAGCGCGCTGCACGCGACCGCGACATACGACACGAACAGCACGCCGCCCCAGCTCGCCAGCGCGCGGCCGAACCCGACGCCGTGCAGCGTGTAGCCGACCTCGCCCCACGACAGGCCGCCGACGGGCCACCGCCCGATGACGGTCTCGAACAGCACCCAGACCGCGGCGAGGAGGAACGGCGACCGGACGCCCCGCCGGGCGAGCCACGCGACGACCGCGCCCGCGCCGGCCCACGATGCCGCGAGGACGAGCACGAGCGGCACGATCGCGACCGCGCCGAAGTACCACACCCACGAGACGAGTACGCCGTAGTACGCCGCACCCGCGACGAGCCCGAGGAGCGCGGCGCGGCCCGGGGACACGTCGCGCCACGCCCACCAGAGCGGCGCGAGCGCGACGAGGCCGAGCAGGCCGACGTCGAGCGGTGGACGCGCGCACGACAGGAGCAGCCCGGCCGCGACCGCGGCGGCGAAGCGCGTCCACGCTTGCACCTCCGTGCGCGTGCGCGCGTCACGCGACGGGACGCGGCCGCCGGCCGTCGGGTCGGGCGCGTCCGCTCGGCGTTCGGGCGCGGGAGCGGCGGCGGAGGTCGACAGCGGGGCGTCCCCTCGGCTCGGCAGGCGGTGCGGTCGGGTGCGGGCGACCGGGCGCGGCGCCGCAACGTCGCGTCAGGCGCAGTCCCGGCAGACCATCTTGGCCTCGTCCGCGAGCTGGGTGCGAGGCAGGACGAGGAAGCACGACGAGCAGAGGAACTCGTCGGCCCGGCGGGGCAGGATCCGACCGGAGCCGTCGCCGCGGTCGTCCGTCTCGGCCTCGTCGTCCTCCAGCTCCTCGTCGTCCTCGAGGCTGCCGCTCGCGGTCCGCTCGAGCAGCAGGACGTCGAGCGGCTCCTCGACGTCGTCGGGGTGCAGCTCCTCGTCGAGGTCGACGATCTCGTCGTCCTCTTCGTCGGTCGTCGTCAGCGCGGCGGGCGAGGTCGGGACCTCGATGTCGGTCTCCTCGACGGCCTCCTCGTCGTCGATGACGTCGACGTCGAGGTCGTCGTCGTCCTCGTCGAGCTCGAGCGCCTCGTCGTCCTCGTCGAGCTCGAGGTCCTCGTCGTCCAGATCTGGTTCTTCGTCGTCGAATTCGTCTTCGGCCATGGGTGTGCTCCACCGCGACGCGTCGGGCAGTGCGCGACTCCCCTACCCGACCTTCGCTCGCGACAACTCGGGGGGCGGAAACGTCTCTCGGGCGAGCGGGGTGCGGGAGTATAACCCCGGCCCCCACGCCCAATTGCACGCGCCTGAACACCGCGCGACGCGTTCGCATTCCGGGCGCGTGCCCGCGTTTGGAAGAGGCACCTCACGTGCAAGCAGCCGTTGGCCGCCCGTAGCGGCGAGCGTCCGCGGGCCGGGTATCCCGGCCCGCAGCGAGCGCGTCAGACAAGCAAGAGCGCGTCCAAAGAAACGAGAGGCCCAGGAGGCCGTTGGGGCCGCTGTGTGGCCCGCGCCGGAGACCGGCCGGGTTGTCGCAGCGTTCTCTACTTGGCCTCCTGGACCCCCGGTCCCTCATGCCCCCTTCCCGCGGGGCTCAGGGCCTCGCCGGAAGGCCCACGACCGGCAACAGGGTGCGGGGACGCTCAGTAGTGAGCCCGAGAAGAGGCCCTCGTGTCAAGCGGGGCGCGGGCCGCCCGCGACGCGCTGACCTGCGTGGTCGCGCATCCCTGCAGGTCATGCCGTCCGAGAATTTCTCGGGGTCGCGCGCACGCGCCGCCGGAGTCCGCGCGCGCAGCGCGCGGCACACCGCTCGGCTCAGCTGCCCGGCTCAGCTGCTCGGCGCGGTGCGTCGCCGCTCGGCCGCTCGTTCGGACTCGAGCCGCTCGAGGTCGTACGCGCCGTGGTCGACGAACTGCATGGCTTCCGCGATCACCCGGTGACCGGCCTCCTCCGCGATCAGCCGGTGCATCTCCTGTGCGACCCGCCGGTACGCGGGGTGACCCTGCGGTGAGCTGCGCAGCTCGAGGAGATGGAACGCCTCGCGCGCGTTCATCTGCATCACGAACCGGATCCGGTACGCGAGTGACACCGCGTACGGCGCGTGCTCGGGGAAGTGCGGTGCGAGCGCGTCGTACAGCGTCGCGCTGCGTTGCATCGCGTCGTCGAAGTGATCGACGACGCCGGCTTCGTGCACCGCGTCCGGCACCTCGTACCCGTGCTGTGGTGTGAGCGGCTGCCACTCGATCGTCAGCATGCGGTGTCGTTGCAGGTCGCGGAACGCGCCGTAGTCCGACAGCACGTCGAAGCGGTACGACGTCCGCTCGAACGCGCGTCCCGGCTTGTGCCTGCGGTTCGTCCGCTCCCCCACCGCCGCGCGCATGATCGCGAGCTTGTCCTCCGCGCCGAGCCTCCGGACGCGTGCGAGCACCTGGTCCTCGGGGAGGTTCGTGTACGGGTAGCAGATCGCGGCGAGCACCTTGTCCTCGCCGTCGGGATCGAAGTCCGTGAGGGTCACCGCCGGGCGCGGCTCCGGCGGCTCGGCGCCGAAGATCCGGTACGCGACGTCGGCCGCGTCGACCCGCACGTCCTCGAGGTACCGGCTCCACGCCACGCCGCGTTCGGGGCGGTCGACACGGCTCAGGAACGACGGGATCACCTTGCGCAGCTCGTGCAGCATCATGTCCGCGTAGCTGCGGGCCTCGGGGAGCGGGTGCGCGCGCATCCGGAGGAGCAGTGCCTCGAACGCCTGGCCCGTGCCGTAGATGCCGACGTTGGAGAGCGTCGCCGCGGGGAGGATCCCGCGGATCGCGTCGCAGGCCTTCGCCTTGATCGTCTGCTTGTAGACGAAGTCGGAGTCGCCGGGTTCCTTCGGGTAGCGGTCGCGCGCCCACTCGAGCATGACGGGCAACAGCGAGCGGTACGTGTCGAAGAAGCCGTCCATGTCGGCGACGTAGCGCGCGCCGACTGCGGAGCTGGTGATGGCCGGGTCGCGCCAGTAGCGGTAGCGGCCGCCGAGCCGGACGTCGTAGGGGATGTAGCGCGTCGACTGCTCGAGGTACGCCATGAGCCGGCCCCACTCGAGCACCTTCGTCAGGAGGTTCGACGCCTGCTCGCACGCGAGGTGCACGCCGCCGAGCTGCGCGACCGAGTCGTCGCCGTACTCGACGAAGACGCGCTCGTACAGCTCCTCGGCGCGGCGGAGCCCGATCGTGGCGTCGACGGTCAGATCACCGGTGAGGTCCAGGTTGCCGACGAACTCGTCGAGGAACAGGCGGCGGAGGCTCTTCGAGCTCCGGGAGTACCTCGCGAAGAGTGCGCCCTTGACCACCTCCGGGAGGTTGACCAGCGCGAACACCGGACCCCGGAGGTTCGAGAAGTACGGCCGGAGGATCGCCGCCTCGTCCTCGCTGAACTCCTCGTCGACGTACAGCATGGACTGCCGAGCGTACCGGGAGGGGTTGCCCGCGATGGCGGATGATCGCGCCTCGCCTACAGGAGGAGCCTCAGGCTCGCTGGTCTCACCTCGACCGTGAGCGTGAGCGTTCGTCCTGACCGGTGGCCGTCGATCTCCACCGGGAGCGCACGTCCCGCGGTGACCACGACCCGCTTCCCGGTGACCTGCGTGATCCGCGGATGCGGGACGTGCGTGCCGGTCGCGAGCCGGCGGCGCATGCCGGCACGCTCCCCGGGCGTGAGCGCGTACACCTGTACCTCGAAGCGCCCGTCGCCCGGATGCCCGCGCGGAACGGCATCGAGGCCTCCGAGGAACTGGCCGTTCGCGACGACGACGGCCGTCGCGCGGCCCGTGAAGCGGTCACGACCGTCGACCTCGACACGGACGCTCGCCGCTCGCGACCACGCGCGCACGCGATCCGGCCGGGTGCCGAGCACGACTGCGTTGACGGCATCGCGCGCGCCGTCGACGCGCAGGACGTCGAGCGCGACTTCGATGCCGGCGTCTGAAGACCCCGTCAACCCCAACGCGCGCGCGATCTCCGACGCTTCGGACGGCACCAAACGCACGAGCGCGCCCGGCGCGTCGCGCAGCGTCGCGGCGAGGGTGGCGTCGTCGCCGTGCACGGTGACGTCCGGCGACGCGTCGGTGCGCGCGCCCCACGGCTCGCCCTTCCGGATCACGTGCTCACGCGACGACGCTCGACGCCGCGACGACGCCGCGGAAGCACGCGTCGGCCGCCGACGCCGCGGCCGCGCGCACGTGCGGGTCGGCCGCGACCTCCGACACCTGTCGCAGGAGGTCGATGCACTGCTTCACCTGGCGCACGAAGTCCCCGCCCGTCAGCTCGTCGTCGAGGACGTCGGCCAGCTCCTCGCCGGCGACCCATCCGTGCACGACGGGCGCGAACCCCGGATCGGGTGGCCGGGTCTCGGGAAGGCCCGCGTCGTCCTCGTCGCCCGCGAGGTCGCGTGCGAGGCGCTCGAGCTCGCGCCACCGGCGCGACAGGCGGGACGTCGGCCAGCGCGGCAACGCGGTCCGGCCCGCCTCGGGCCCGCGTCGTTCGTAGGTGAAGCACGACGCGAGCGCGGCCGTCTCGGGGCCGTCGAGATCGTCGAACAAGCCGTTCTCGAGCGCCTCGGCGACGAGGAGGTCGGCCTCCGTGTAGAGACGCGCGAGCTGGCGTCCGGCGTCCGTCAACGACCAGCCCTCGACGTAGCCGCGTGCCTCGAGCACGCGCAGCACGCGGTCGAACTGGCGCGCCAGCGTGTCGCTGCGGCCGCGGATCCTCCGCTCGAGACGTTCGATGTCGCGCTGCAGCCGGTCGACGCCCGCGAGCGCTCGCGTACGGCCGACGGCACCGCGGTCGCGCGCACGGTCGCTGCGCCCGTCGTCGTCGCGCGGTCGTGGCTGTGGCGCGCGCAACCGGACGCGCCGCAGCGCGTCCGCCGCCTCGCGACGGAACCCCGGGCTCTTCGGCGCGTACGGGCGCGGCAGCTCGATGCTCGCGAGCGCTACGGGTGGCTCGTGGAAGTCGCGCGGTCGCAGTTGCACCAGGTCGCGGCTCGCGGTCAGCGCGAGGACCTGGTCGCCACGGGCGCGCGCGTGCCGGAGGACGACGACGCGCCCGCCGCGCTTGCCGACCAGGAGCACGTCGCCGGGACGAAGGCGCCCGAGCCGCTCCGCGATGCGGCTGCGTCCGTCGTCGCGACGCTCGAGGTCGGCACGCTCGCTCGCGCGCCGGTACGCGTCGAGGTCACCGGCGTCGATCCCCGCGGTCGCGAGCTGGCGCGCGAGGAGCTCCCGGTCACGCTCGAGGCGCCGCTCGAGCGTCACGGTGTCGCGGTCGGTGCGGTACTGCGCGAACGACAGGTTCAGGAGGTGGTGCGCGACGTCGCGCGGGTACCGGTGCACGAGGTTGACCGCCATGTTGTACGTCGGTCGGAACGACGAGGTGAGCGCGTACGTCCGGCGCGACGCGAGCCCCGCGACCTGGTCGAAGGGCACGAACGGGCTCCAGAAGACGATCGCGTAGCCGGCGTCGTCGATGCCGCGCCGCCCGGCGCGCCCGGTCAGCTGCGTGTACTCGCCCGGCGTCAGGAACTCGTGGTGCTCCCCCGTGAACTTCGAGAGCTTCTCGATCACGACCGACCGCGCCGGCATGTTGATCCCGAGCGCGAGCGTCTCGGTCGCGAACACGACCTTCACGAGACCGGCGGCGAACGCCTCTTCGACCGCCTCCTTCATCGGCGGGACCATCCCCGCGTGGTGCGCGGCGACGCCCGACTCCAGCGCCGCCGCCCACCGCTCGTACCCGAGAAGGTCCAGATCGTCGTCGGCGAGCCCGTCGGTGTGGCGCTCGGCGATGCGCCGGATCTCGGCGCGCTCGTGTGACTCCGTCAACCGGACGCCGGCCGCGACGCACTGGTCCACCGCGGCGTCGCAGCCGGCCCGGCTGAACACGAAGAAGATCGCGGGCAGCATCTGCTCGCTCGCGAGCCGCTCGACGGTCTCGACGCGTCCGGGCGTCCGCAAGCGGAGCCGCGCTCGACCGCGTGGTCCCGCGCCGCGATGCCCGCGGGCGTCGAGTCGCGCTGCCTCGGGGTTCGGGCGCTCCTCGTCGTCGATGCGGACGAACGTCGGCAACAGGTGCAGCGCGTCGCTGCCACGCTCCCCCACCAGATAGAGGTTCGTGAGCTCGACGGGCCGGCGCTCCTCGATGACGGCGCGCGTCTCGCCGCGCACGGTGCGCAGCCAGTCCGCGAACTCCTCGGCGTTCGACACCGTCGCGGACAGGCACACGAGGTCGACCTCTGCTGGCAGGTGGATGATCACCTCCTCCCACACCGCGCCGCGGAAGCGGTCCTGGAGGTAGTGGACCTCGTCGAGGATCACGTAGCGCAACGAGTCGAGCGCGCTCGACGCGCCGTAGATCATGTTGCGCAGCACCTCGGTCGTCATGACGACGACCGGCGCGTCGCCGTTGAGCGAGTTGTCTCCCGTCAACAGGCCGACGCGCTCGGCGCCGTGCACGCGCGCGAGATCGTGGAACTTCTGGTTCGACAGCGCCTTGAGGGGCGTCGTGTAGAACGCCTTCGCCCCCTCCGCGAGCGCGCGTGCGATCGCGTACTCAGCGACGAGCGTCTTGCCCGAGCCCGTCGGCGCCGCGACGAGCACGGACTCGCCCGCGTCGAGCGCGTCGAGCGCGTGCTGCTGGAACGCGTCGAGCCCGAACCGCAGCCCCGACTCGAAGCTGTCGCGGAGGCGACCCGCGCGCGCCGGCGGGCCGGCGACGGTCACGGCGCGGCGCCGGCCTTCGTCGTCGGCGTGGTCGCGCGCGGCGCTGTCGTCGCCGTCGTCGCCGGGGCCGTCGTCGCGGGGACCGTCGTGGTGCTCGCCGGGTTCGACGTCTGCACGGTCACCGGGCTGTTGCCGGACGATCCGGTCGGCCACAGATACACGATGCCCGCCGTCGCCCCGACGATCACCACCGCGGCCGCGACGGCCTTGGCGATCTCGGCCTTCGGCCGCGGCGGCCGCCACGCGTCACGGGGATGCGCCCGCTTGCTCACGTCTCGGACTCTCCCACCTGCTCGCTCACCGTTTGAGGATCCTCCCGATGACGATGCACGCCTCGTAGAACACGTACATCGGGACGGCCATGAAGAACAGAGAGTACGGGTCCTGGCTCGGAGTGATCACCGCGGCGAAGATCACGATGATCAGGATCGCGGGACGCCGCCAGCGGCGGAGCTGCTCGGTGCGCAGCACGTGCGCGATGAGCAGGAACATCAGCACGACGGGGAACTCGAACGAGATCCCGAACGCGACGATCATCAGGCCGACGAGCGAGAGGTACTTGTCCGCCGTGAGCTGCGGCTGCAGCTGCGACCCGCCGATCCCGAGCAGGAACGACAGCGCCTTCGTCAGCGTCAGCAGCGCGACCCAACCGCCCAGCGCGAACAGCAGGATCGACGACAGCAGGAACGGGACGGCGTAGCGCTTCTCGTTGGGGTTCAGCCCCGGCGTGACGAACCGCCACAGCTGCCAGAGCCAGATCGGGACCGCCAGCACGATCCCGCCGTACGTCGCGATCTTGAGGCGGATGAGGAAGGCGTCGAGCGGCCCGAGGAAGATCAGGGCATTGCGCTTCCCGTGCGTCGCGTGCTCGTAGTAGTGGACGAAGAAGCGGATGATCGACGCCGAGAAGATGTAACAGACGATCGCGGCGCACAGGACGGCGATCAGCGAGATGAAGATCCGGCGCCGGAGCTCCGAGAGGTGCTCGACGACCGTCATGTGCGCGCCGGGCGTGCGCGGCTTCCTCCTGCGGAACGGATTGCGCACGAGGTGAGCTCAGGACGCGGCCGGCGGGCGTGGCGCGCGGAAACGTGACGGCGCGGCGGCCGCGCGAGTCGTCGCGACCACTGCCGCCGGCTTCACGGCGGCTGCCGGAGCGGTGGGCACGCGGGGCACGGAGGCCATCCTCGTCCCGGCCGGGGTCCGGAACCGGGAGGGCATCGCGCTCGGCGGCGGGCCGGGGACGGGACGGGCGGGCGCGCTGCGGAGCGGCCGGGGACGGGGTGCCGGCACGGGCGACGCCGGCAGCTCGGTCGGGACGGGGTGGAACGGCGAGCCGTCGGCCTCGTCGTCGTCGTGGAGGTCGAGGAGGTCGGCGACGTCGCCCCGCAGGTTCTCCTGGAGCTTGCGGATCTCGCGCATGCCCCGGCCGACCTGACGTGCGACCTCGGGGATCTTGTTCGGCCCGAACACGAGGAGCGCGACGAGGAGGATGACGAGGATCTCCGGACCGCCGAGGTTCACGGCTCGATCTTCCCCTCAGCTCCCTCGGGCCGGGCTCTCCCGGCCGTCCGGCCAGGGCCCGGCTTCGTCCGCACGGTTCCTCTCAGCTCCCTCGGGCCGGGCTCTCCCGGCCGTCCGGCCAGGGCCCGGCTTCGTCCGCACGGGTCCTCTCAGCTCCGTCGGGCCGATTGCTCCGGCTCGTCCTCCCGGCGTCCGGGGCACGCGGCGCCGATGCCGCGCCGGCCGGTGATGCTACCGCCGGGTCGTGAGATCTCCGTGTGCGCGGGTGCGGTGCGCCGCGTGGGACAGCTCCTGGCGGAGGGCGCCGATCGCGGGGCTCAGTCGGGTGCGGGTGCGGTGCAACGCCTCGACGGCAGGGACGGCCTCGGCCCGGATGCGGCGCAGCGCGACGACCGCCGTGACGATCCCGACCGCCGCGAACCCGAGGGGCAGGAGCCAGATCGTCGCCACGTCCGCAGGCTAGGCGCCCGGCGGCCGTGGGGTCCGGCGTGTCAGCGCGGGAGCGTCTTGCGGACGACCTCGGTCAGCTGGTCGAACCAGTCGTCCGCACGCAGGAGCATGTGGAAGTCGAGGAGGTCGTCCGGCGTGAGCGCGGGGCCCTCGTGGATCTCGGTGAGCTCGGCCGGGCGGCGCCACACCTGGAGACGCACACCGGAGGATACGAGCAGGTCGACGATCCGGCGGCTCGCCTCCTTCGCCACGGCACGCTCGCACTCGGGGCAACGGAAGCAGTACGACCCGCTCTCGTCGTCCGAGCACACCCGGACGGTGAGGTCGGACGCCCGCAGCTGGACGTCTCCGCAGCTCGGGCAGTTGGCTCGAATCGTCGTCACCGCAGTTCCCCTTACTCCTGTCCGCTGAGTCCAGATCGGCAGGGCTTCCGGGGGTCTTAAGCATTCGGGGAACGTCTCACGCAGCGTGGCGCCCGGGGGTCGGGCGGGTCGCGGGAGCGCGCGGTGTGCGACCATGCGCCGCCATGACGATCGGCTTCGCGCACCGGGGCGCGCGCGCCTACGAGCGCGAGAACACGATCGACGCCTTCCGCGTCGCGCTCGAGCAGGGCGCGACCGGTCTGGAGTCCGACGCATGGCTGGCGGCCGACGGCGAGGTCGTGCTCGTCCACGACGACGTCGTGCGCGCCGGGCTGCGACGGCTGCACGTCGGGCGCACGTCTTCCGACGAGCTCGCCGCGCACCGCGTGCCGCGACTCCGTGACCTGTACGAGACGCTCGGCACGGGCTTCGAGCTCTCGCTCGACGTGAAGGAGCACCGCGCCGCGCTGCCGATCGTCGACGTCGCGCGAGCCGCGGGCGACGGCGCACCCGCCCGCCTCTGGCTGTGCTCCGGCAACGCGGCGCTGCTCGAGGAGCTGCGCCATGCGGACGACGACGTCCGCCTCGTCCACTCGACGCGCCGCAAGCGCATCGCCGTGCCCGTCGAGCGCCACGCCGCGGAGCTGAAGCGGTTGCGCGTCGACGCGATCAACCTGCACTACACCGAGTGGACCAAGGGTCTCGTCGCGCTCTTCCACCGCTTCGGCGTGCGTGCCTTCGCGTGGGACACGCAGGAGACGCGCCAGCTCCGCGCCGTGCTCGAGATGGGGATCGACGCGGTCTACTGCGACCGCCCGGATCGGATGATGGCCGCGATCATCCAGTGGTCGTCGTGACGCGCCGATCCGTAACCCAACGAGCGGCGGCGAGCGGAGCAGCCCGGAGGGTGCGCAGCGAGCTCGCAGGAGCGGCGAGCTTGCTTGGCGCTCTGACTCGGTCAGGCGCCGAGCGCGACCAGATCACAAGAACCCGAGGCGGCTCAGCGGCCAGATGCGGACGAACACGCGCCCGACGATCAGCTTGCGCGAGATCGGGCCGAACACGGTCGAGTCCTTCGAGGACGGGCGGTTGTCGCCCAGCACGTAGTACGAGTGCGCGGGGACGTTCACCGGGCCGAAGGTCTTCGACTCGGTACCCGCGGGCAGGTACGGCTCCTTCAGCA
>Ga0070741_10007833_pt1 | contig 21827 bp, 21 predicted proteins | sample Coa_R1_4_FD_66440 | JGI IMG/M metagenome (GOLD analysis project Ga0070741, IMG submission 66440) | Surface soil microbial communities from Centralia Pennsylvania, which are recovering from an underground coalmine fire - Coalmine... | ecosystem: Environmental > Terrestrial > Soil > Unclassified ... | reverse complement strand
AGGCAATCTCGGCGTCGCTCGTCGTCAACGATGTCCCGCATCGCCTCCTCCTCGCTCCTTGATCTTGCCTCGCAAGCACCACCAGCGGTATTGCGCCGAATTCGAGGACAGAGCACTAGCTCGCCTTCGATCGCCGTGCTGCCGTCCGGCTCCGGCTTCACGATCGCGTGGATGGAATTCGAAAATGGTGGAGTGCGCACTCTGTTCAGCCGGCTCGACGCCGCGCTGAATCACGGCACTCCTGTTGTGCTGATGACCTCGGGCGACGCCGCGGCAGTCAAGGCGCCGGTCGTCGTTCGCTCGGGCGTCTCGACCTGGATCACCGTCGCGAGCCGCTTCTGGAAGATTCTTCCCGACGGCTCGCTCGATGAACCCCTCGAAGCGGGTGTGGCGGCAAGCGACATGATCGCCAACGGTCCGATGCCGCGGCTCGTCGGGGCGACGAAGCCCTTCGCAGCCGATCAATGCATGCAGTCACCCGGATGCCGCGCAATAGGCGGGCCGTTCAACGGGCTCTGCTACGCGAGCTGCGTGATTCATGTTCAGCTCGGATACGGGCTGCGGCTCATGGCGCCTTTCGCGGCATTCGGCGGGCCGTCGTTTCACGAAGAAAGCGACGCGCAGCCTGCGATTCAGAGCGACGGGCGCGATCTGCTGATCGCATGGTACCTGGGTGCCGAGGCGCGCGGCGGCTCGGTGGTGGTCAACAGGTTGACGGAACAGTCGCTGGGCGCGTTCGAGGCGATGGCGGCGAATCCCCGGCAGATCGGCTTCTTCGCGCCCGAGTCGGGAGCGGTCCGCCCCGACATCGCGACGGACGGCGAGCGCTACCTCGTCGTCTGGCAGACGAAGCGCGGCCTCGCGGAGCACGACATCGAAGCGGCCGTCATCGAGCGCGACGGGACGGTCACGCCGTTGACGATCGCCAGCTCCGCGGACGACGAACGGCAGCCCTCGGTGATCAGCACGCGCCGGGGAGCGTTTCTCGTCGCGTATGAGAAGATCAGCCGGACCGATCGCCGCATTGCCGGGCGCCTCGTGACGTTCGACGAGCGCCGGCGCGCCGTGAGGTGATGAAGCAGGCAGCAGGTCGCGTGCTGCCTGTCGCCTGTTGCCTGGTATGCAGAAGCGCTTCGTTCTCTTCGTGATCGCCTCCGCGGTCTTCATGACCGTGCTGCTGCGCATTGACTGCGACGGCTTTCCGCAGCAGCTAACTCTTGGCTGCACCACGGCGATTTTTCTCTGGGCATTCGCGCGCCGCTCCGATGTCGAGCCGCGGCAGATCATCACCTCGATCATCGTCGCGTCCTGCGGCGAGATCGTCCTCTCCCTCGGCTGGGGGCTCTACTCGTACAAGCACTTTCTCATTCCGCTCTACGTGCCGCCCGGACATGGCCTCTTCTACACGCTCGCTGCCGACACGTCGCATCAGCGCTGGTTTCAGAGGCACGAGCGCGTGATCACGCGTGGTGTGATGATCTTCGGGACGGGCTATGCGCTCGTCAGCCTCGTCTACGCGCACGACCTGTGGGGATTCCTCTGGTGGCTCGGCGCCCTGGCGCTGATCGTTCGCTCGCAGAATCAGTTGATGCTTTCGGCCTGCTTCAGCTACACGATCATCCTCGAATGGGTCGGGACCGCGATCGGCAACTGGCGCTGGGCCGCCGATCCACCGTTCGTGCATCTCCACTCCGCCAATCCGCCGGCCGGCGTCGGAATCCTCTACATCCTGCTCGACCTGATCACGATGGCCATCGTCGCTGCATCAAGCGAGGAAGCTCCCGAACTCGCGGCCGCAAGCGACTCGGATACTCAGCGCCCCAGTACCCCAGCGCCCCAGGGCCCCTACTGTGGCCTCACGTAGATCTCGCTTCCGATCTCGTCCTCCACGGCGATCGACGTCTGGCCGCAACTGAGTACGACGCTCGGCTTCCGTTCGAGCAGGCGCACTTCACTGCCGGGCACGAGGCCGAACGCGGCGAGGCGGCTCATGCGCGACATCGACTTCGGCGCGATGAAGACGATCGTGCCGCTGCTGCCGATCGGCAGATCGACGAGCCGCGTCACGAGCGGATCGACTTTGCGCGAATACACCTTGCAGCACGATCCCTGCGGCACCGGCTTGCCGTGCGGGCAGGCCGGCGGATGGCCGAGGAAGGTACAGACGCTGTCGACGACGCGCTCGGTGAGCGTGTGCTCGAGCTCGCACGCCGACTGCTCGGCATCCTTCAGGTCGACTTCCAGCACCTGCGCGAAAAGGATCTCCGCGAGGCGATGGCGGCGCACGATGCCCCGCGCGCGCTCTTCGTCTTCCGTCGTCTCGAAGCGGACATCGCGCCCCTTCTCCCGTTGATACCAGAGCCGCTCCAGCGCTTCGTCTGCGGGTGGGTGAATCATTCAGTCCTCCCAGTATTTTCCTGTCGTGCGCCCGCGTCGCGGGACGAGGAGAGCGAGTCGCGCCGGTTTGCTGCCTCGCCGACGAGATTCACGAACGACGTCCACCAGTTGCGCACCTTCGCCGCCACCGTGCCGTTCTCCACGAACTCGTAGCCGCAGCGCGGGCAGCGCGTCATCGCGCAGCCGTGCGACAGAGGGCAGGAGGATGGACACTTGCTCTCCTCGAAGTCCGTTCCGCACAGCGGGCATTCGTGTGTCACAGCGTCACTCCGAAGGCCTTCATCACGTAGTTGAGCGCGATGCCGATGCCGAACGAGTAAGCGATGATGAAGCCGGCGATCGCCAGCCCCATCCTCTGTCCGCGCTCCTTCAACATGACGAGGAAGTTCGCGACGCAGGGGATGAAGAGCGTGATCACCGTCAGCGCGATCACCGTCTGCGTCGGCGTGAGATGTCCCGCGCGCTGCATTGCGAAGAGACCGGCGGCGCCGTAATCGCGGCGGAGGAATCCGATCACGAATGCGTTCGATGCTTCGGCCGGAAGGCCGAGACCGCCGACGACGAGCGGCGAGAGCGCGCGCTGAATCGCGGTCAGCAGATGGAGTGCATCGAGCACGTAGAGCAGCAGCGTCCCGACGATGAACAGCGGCACCGCTTCCTTCAGATACCACTCGGTGCGCGCCAGCACTTTGATCGTGATGTTGGAGAGCTTCGGGATGCGCACCGGCGGAATCTCCAGGATGAAATCGCCGGTGTTGCCTTCGATGACCTTCGAGGCGGCCCAGCCGACGAGGAAGATCGTTCCCACCGTTGCCCCCAGCCAGATGAGCATCGCCTCCGGGCCGAGCGGCCCGAGCATGGCCAGGATCACGCCTAACTGCGCGCTGCACGGCACGCCGAGCGCGAGGAGCAGCGTGACGATCGTCGCCTCCTTCTTCGTTTCCAGGATGCGCGTGGTGAGCGTCGCCATCGTGTCGCAGCCGAGGCCGAGGACCATCGGGAGCACGGCCTTGCCGTTGAGTCCCATCTTGCGGAAGAGGCGATTGAGCATCACCGCGAGGCGGGGGAGATACCCGCTGTCTTCGAGCACGCCGAAGAAGAGAAAGAAGGTCATCACGACTGGCAGCACGATCGCGATCGCGTAGGTGAGCGCCATGGTGATGATGCCGTAGGGGCCGACGAGCAGCTCGCGGAGGAAATGCGGCGTGTGGATGAAATCGATGAAGCGGATGACGAGCGGATTGAGGCGGTCCTGGAAGAGATCGTGCTCGACTTTGTCGACGAGAAAGCCGGCGCCGAACTTGCCGACGAACAGATAGGCGATCCAGAGAACGAAGAAGAGGAAGGGCACACCCCACACGGGATGGATGCTGATGCGTCCGATCCAGTCGCGGAAGCCGTTCTGCGCCTTCGTCGGGTGCGAGTGTGCGCTGCCGATGAGCGCGTCGACGGCGGCCACGCGCGCATTCGCGATGGCGACACCGAGGGGAACCGGCAGGCGCGATTGCGCGCGCTCGCGGATGTCGTCGTAGCGCGCCAGCTCGTCGCCGTGAAGAAAGGGCTTGAGAGTTTCGTCGCCGGCCAGAACGGAGAGCGCCATGCCGCGCGTGGGACAACCTCGCAGGTCGCCGCCCGTCAGTTCGGCGATCGCATCTTCGATCGGCTGTGGATACGTCGCGTGGATCGTCGCCTTGCGCGGACGCAGGGCGTCGCGCTTCAGCTTTTCGATGTTCCAGCGGCGCAAAGCGGAAGTGGCGACGACCGCGATGCCCAGCGTTTCCGACAGCGCGGCGGGGTCCGTCTCGGCGTTGCGTTCCCGCGCCTCATCGCTCATGTTGAGGCAGAGCGTGAAGGGGATGTCATGCTCTGCGATCTGCAGCGAGAGGAGGAGAGTGCGGCGGAGGTTCGACATGTCGCCGACCTGGACGACGTCGCCGCCGCGGGTGGTGAGGAGCATGTCGCGCGCAACGCGCTCATCGTCCGACTGCGGGATCAGGCCGTTCGTTCCCGGCGTGTCGATGACTTCCCGCGTCTCGCCGCCGAACGCAGCACGCGCCCGTGTGATCTCGACCGTCGTGCCGGGATAGTTGGAGACGGTGACGTAGCGGTTGGTGAGGCAGCCGAAGAGGAGCGATTTCCCGACGTTCGGGTTGCCGATGAGGATGAGGGACTGCGCAAGTTGAGACATAGTCTCAACAAATATGGGGCTTCGGCGAACGCCGGCACATGACCGATGTCATGCCGCGGTGTGATTGGCGTCACCCGCCAGTTCCTCCATCGCCCGTCTCACCGCCTGCCACCGCGCCGCCACCTCGGCCGATGCCATCCGCAGGAATCTCGCAACCTCCTGCGCCGGAGCGTGGCACGTACAGCACCCGCACAGATCGCACACGAGGTTTCCCCGATCGCACCAGCCTGCCGTTCGCGCGTCGATCGGCTTGTGGCAGCGGGTGCAGTCGATGGTTGAGGGATGTGTCGCGAGTACGCTTTTCATGATGCCTCCTCGATCAGCGCAGCCACCTGCGCCGAAATCTTCATTCCTTTCGATCCGTCGCCGTGACGCGGTTGAGGTGCAGCGATGCATCGCGTAGTTGGGGATCCTGCGGGAACGCGAGGCTCATCGCGAGCGTCGCGAGGTTCAGCAGCGCGAACATTAGAAAAATCCGCGAGGATCGACGGATGCGTTGCAGCGGCATGCGCGGGGTGGATTGCGGGATTCGGCCCAAGTCGCCTGCGGAGCGTAAGCGACTGATAGGGAATGAGATGGGATTGGCGCATGGATCGGCCGCCGTGTCCGGATCACGAGTCAGCGTACGGATTGTGGACGGGTCCGAGGTGGCAACTGCACCTTCCTCGTGACATCAATCACACCCCGGCGTGACTCCTCGCATGGCTCCACGTTCGCCCCTCGCCGCATCCTTTCGTTCCATGAGTGAAATCACTTTTGCAATCGTCGGCTCCGGAGGAGACGGCGCGGTGGCCGCAGGCGACATTCTGTCGATGGCCTGCGCACGCGACGGCCTCCATGTCATCAAGACCGAGGCCTATGGCCCGCAGATCCGCGGCGGCGAATCGTCCTGCACCGTGCGCGTGAGCTCCGAGAAGATTTACGCGCAGGCAGACGACGTCGACGCGCTGATCGTGTTCAACTGGGCCGACTTCGGCCGCTTCCGCAGCGAGATCTCTCTCTCCGCGGATGCCTTCGTGCTGCATGAAGCGAAGGATCCTGCACCTCCCGAGATCGCGACGGACCGCGTGTTCGGCGTTCCATTCAATGATCTCGCGCGCGAAGCCGGCGCCCCCAACGGCAAGAACATTCTCGCCCTCGGCATCCTCGCGGAGCTCTTCGGACTCCCGGCCGAAGCGATCCGCGCGGCGATTGCCAAACGGTTTGCGAAGAAGGCGCAAGCCGTCGTCGATTCGAACCTCGCCGCGTTCGATCGCGGCGTCATGTATTGCAGCGGGCTCGCGCGCCCGTCGCGGCGGCTCGAATATGTGAAGACGACGCCGCACCTGCTGATGTCGGGCAACGAAGTGTGCGCCGTTGCAGCGATCGACGCCGGCTGCCGCTTCTTCGCCGGCTATCCCATCACGCCGTCGTCCGAGGTGCTGCACTTCCTCGCGGAATGGCTGCCGCGCATCGGCGGCTCGACGCTGCAGACCGAAGACGAGCTCGCGGCGATCGGCGCCGTCGTCGGCGGATCCTTCGCCGGCGTGAAGTCGATGACCGCGACCTCGGGGCCGGGACTCTCCCTCATGGCGGAGATGCTCGGTCTCGCTTCGATCGCGGAGATTCCGGCGGTCGTCTACAACGTGCAGCGCGGCGGGCCTTCGACCGGCATCCCGACGAAGAGCGAGCAGTCCGATCTGATGCACGCGCTCTATGCCAGTCACGGCGACACGCCGCGCGTGGTCCTTTCCTGCAGCGACGTCGAGGACACGTATCAGGCCACCGTCGATTCGTTCAACATCGCGGAAGAATTTCAGATCCCGGTCATCACACTGACGGATCAGTCGATCGCGCAGCGCCGCGAGACCATCGCCGCGGAAACGCTCGAGCATGAAGTCGTCGAGCGCCGCATCGCCCACGACCTCACCGGCTACAAGCGCTATCGCCTCACCGAAGACGGCGTCTCGCCGATGAGCATCCCCGGCATGTCCGGAGGCATGTATCAGACGAATGGACTCGAGCACGATGAGCAGGGGCGTCCGAGCTCGATGTATGTCGTGCACGAGCGGATGAACGAGAAGCGCTTCCTCAAACTGGAAGCGGTCGCGAAGAAGTACAGGCTCTTCACCCGCTTCGGTCCGCAGAAGGCCGGCATCGGCATTCTCTGCTGGGGCTCGAGCGCAGGCGTCGTTCGTGAAGCGATCGCGAAGCTGAACGCGGAAGGGATCGCAGCGGCGGCATTCGTGCCGCGGATCCTGATGCCGCTGCCGGCCGAAGAGATCGAGAAGTTCATCGCGTCGGTGGATGAGCTCCTCGTCGTGGAGCTGAGCCACTCGCAGCAGTTCTATCGCTACCTTCGCACGCAGGTCGACATGCCGCGCAATCGCACGCATGTTTACGCGCGGTCGGGCGGACGGGCGTTGCGCGTCGGCGAAGTGATCGAACAGGTGAAGCGCTTTGCGCTCTCAGAGGTGACGGCATGAACGGCTACTCGCCACTCAGCTACAAGACGGATCTGAAGCCGGTGTGGTGTCCCGGCTGCGGCGACTTCGGTGTGCTCAACTCGCTCTATCGCGCGCTCGCCGAGCTGAAGATCGAGCCGCACGACACGGTCGTCGTATCGGGCATTGGCTGCTCGTCGCGCCTTCCGGGCTATGTCGAAGCCTACGGCTTCAACTCGCTGCACGGGCGCGCACTCCCGATTGCGACCGGCGCGAAGCTGGCGTCGCCGGCGCTGAAGGTGATCGCGGTCGGCGGCGATGGGGATGGTGTCGCGATCGGCGGCAATCACTTCCTCCACGCCGCGCGCCGCAACACCGATCTCACCTACATCATGATGGACAACGAGATCTACGGTCTGACGAAAGGTCAGGCGGCGCCGACGACGCCGATCGGCGACAAGACGAAGTCGACGACGTACGGCAATCCGGAAGCGGCAGTCGATCCCTGCGCGCTCGCCATCTCGTTCGGCGCGACGTGGGTCGGGCGCGGCTTCAGCGGGGATGTCAAGGGAACCGCAGAGTTGATGAAGCTCGCGATCGCACACAAAGGCTTCGCCTTCCTCGACATCATCTCGCCCTGCGTCACCTGGCGTGGCGACGATCAGCATAAGGAGATCCGCGCCAAGCTCAGGACGCTGCCGGCCGGCTACGACAAGACGAAGCGAACGTCGGCCGATGCGTACACGAACGAAGCCGATGTCGTGACGACGGGCGTCCTGTTCGAGGTGGAGCATCCGACGCTGATCGACGAGATTCTCGAGATCCGCTGGAAAGCGCAGGGCGACAAGCAGCCGCCGACGCGTAAGGATCTGCTGAAGGCATTTACGCCGTCGTTCTGACCGCGGTCTGTGAGGAGCCCCGTGGCCTCGGCGCCGCGGGGCTCTCGATCATTTCTGGAGATTGTGGACTTCGAACGCCTGCTCCTGCGGCGGCACTGCGAATCCGCCTTCGACCCCTTTCATCAGACGCGGCAGGAGAGTCTGATCGCGGAAGCGTTCCCAGCTCTCTTTCGAATCGTGAACCGCGATGATCGTCCAGCCGCCGGCTGACGGTCCTGCCGCGTGATAGATCTGCCCCTCCGGCAATGTGTTTCGATCAGGATGGACCGCTGCGAGGGATGCCTCGTACTGTTCTTTCGTCCCGCCCGGAAAGTAGTGAACGATGCCGTAGGCCATGTCGAGCTCCTTTTCAGTCGAAGCGACGATTGTAGCGGGGTGTGCTTTTCGCCGCCGGTGACACTCCTAAGGCACACTGTGAATTGGAGGTGCTCAATGAAGAAGTCCCTCGTGGTGATTCTCATGTTGTCGCTCAGTGCGGCCGCGCAGCAACCCGTTCCGCCGGGCATTGCGGCCCGGCTTGCGCGTGCGCGCGAGCTTGGGAAAGCCGAGGCGATGAAGGCGATCGCCGACGTCGACGAATTCACGGCGACGGACAAGAAGGCTGGCGAGAGCGGACTTCTCCTCGCGCAAGGTGATTCCTGGTTCGACTATCCGTTCTACAACGTGCTGACCAATCTGCGGTGGAAGTACGGATACGAGATTCAGTCGGCTGCGACCAACGGGAAGTGGCTGGAGAGCATGGCGCACAACCCGGATCAATTGAGCGCGCTCGGTGAGCTTTTCAAGCGCGCGCAGGTACAAGGGAAGAAGCCTCGCGCCATTCTCCTGTCGGGCGGCGGGAACGACATCGCCGGACAGCAGTTGACCGTTCTGCTGAATCACCGTGCCCTGCTTGACGCTCCGTACAACGACGCGCCGCTCGACGATGTGATCGTCTCGCAGATGCTGGGACGGAGACTTCGTGAGGATATGGTCGGTTTGATCTCTGCCGTGAAGACGCTGTCCGCGCGCTATTTCCATGATCCTGAAATCCCCATCTTCATCCACGGATACGATCATCCGGTCCCCGATGGCCGCGGATATCTCGGCGGCTTCTGGTTCCTTCCCGGTCCGTGGCTTCAGCCGTCATTCGACATCAAGGGCTATGCGCACGATACGGCCGATCGGAAACGTGCCGTCGATGCGATGGCATCGCTGATCGATGATTACAACCATGTCATGCAGGATGTCGCCGAACATTCGGACCTGACGCACGTCTACTACATTCACGTTCTCGGAACGCTTCGCAATGATCCCGCGAACTACGAGAAGGACTGGGGCAACGAACTGCATCCGACGCGCAACGGGTTCCGGAGCGTGGCCGCAGTTTTCGCAGAAGCGATCGCGAACCATAGCCACTGACCGGCGGGACCTACAATGTCGCCGTGTTCCTCGCGGCCATCGTATCGGTGCTCTGTTCCTCGGGACTGATCGAAGGTCCTAGCCGCTGCGTGGAGTATGCGCGTGCAGGGGAGATCGTGGTGTACGGCGCAGAGGCGCTCGATCATCTCCCCGCGGAGGACTTCGAGCATCGGATTTTCGTGGCGCGCGGCAGCCGGCGTTTCGAGATCAACACGCTCGATCTCAATCTCGGTGAGCCGCGGCGGATGGGGGAAGTGTCGGCGCGCATCAACGAATTCGCCGTGCAGGGGAGGCGCTATGCCGACATCGTGGTGCAGGGCACGCTGAGCGGCAGCGGCGGGATCACCGAGACGGTCGACTTCATCTTTGCGCTGGAAGGCGGCGAGCTGCGGCTCGTCAGCAGGATCGAGACGGGCGGCCACGCGCGCAGCGGCTGGAGCTGGGAGGACGAGGATGCGTCCGACGTGTACGCGAGCGAGCGCGGTCTCGTCGTCGTGATGCGGACGAAGCACCAGCGGAATCTAACCGTTCGCTGCACCATCAGCCGCCAGGCCTACGCCTTTCGCGACGGAGAATTGAGATGGCGGCGGCTCACGGCAACCGAGCTCGATCATCTGCTGCCGGCGCTCGAGCCGCTGCCGCGGTTATGGGACCGCGAGGCGCTCCCCTGCTGCGATCGCTGCAAGGTGGAGAGACCGTGAGGCGAGCCTGCTGTCTGCTGCCTGATCAGGCGTACCATGGATTCATGCGGTCCCTTCTGCTCGCGGTTTTGCTGTCCGTGCTCCCGGTTTTCGCGCAGGAAGTGCCGCCGCCCGAGGTGCCGGTCGTGCCGGAAGAGGTTCCGGAGCCGCCGGTACCGGAGATCCGATACGAGCCGCCTGCGCCTGTGATTCCGCAGGACTCACCACTGGTTGCAGCCGCAAAGAAGTCGCATCGGAAGGATGCGAAGACCTCGATCGTCATCACCAACGCGACGCTCAAGCAGAGCGGCGCCAACGCGCATGTCACGACGACCGCGCGGCAGGCTGCGATCGGCAACACGGCGGCCGGGCCGGCGAAGACTCCGCAATCCGCGCAGGCAGGCAGGCCGCGCCCGTCGAAGAAGCATGCACGGCAGGCTCCTCCGCCGCCGCACCATGATGCCGATCAGATCTACGAGGACGATCCGAAGGGAGAGAACACGCACTGTCCGACATGCCTGCCGGTGCTCGATCCCGTGCCGCCTAACCTTCCGGTGCAGCAGGCCGAGCCCTCCGCACAGCCGCCCCGGACCGCGACGCCTTCGCACGATGCGCCGCAGGTCGTGACGCCGGTTCAGCCGGAGGTTATCCAGCCGCCGTCACGATGACGCCCGCGCGCTACTCCTGTTTCACTCTCCCCAGCAGCATGTCGATCGGCGCAAAGTCATCCGTCAGGAGCGGCACGCTGCCGGGCAGGAGTGCCACAGGCTGGAAACCGCCGACGTAGCTGCTGATGCTCGGGAGCCGCGCGGCCGGCGTTCTGCTCACGCGCTCGGCGAGCGTCTCCTTCGACGTGAGAATCGCGACATTGCTGCCGAGAATCTCACCCCCGCTGGTGAACGTGTAGGTGAAGACATTCGACATCGTCTTCTGCAGCGCCATCAGGAGCGCCGTTTCGCTGAACGCACAATGGAAATGGACGATCCCGCCCGGATTCAGATGCCGTGCTGCCTCGGCGAAGAATTCGCGCGTGACGAGATGCGGCGGGATCGACGTACCGTACCGGTTCGTCGTGTACGCATCGATGATGATCAGGTCCCACTTCTCGTTCGTTCGCTGGAGAAACGTCCGGCCGTCGCTGATGTGCAGACGCAGCCGCCTGTCAGGCCGGAGCTCGAAATACTGCTGCGCGATCCGTGCAACCACCGGGTCGACTTCGACTGCATCGACCTCGACGTCGGGGTAGAAAGACGTGAACTGTTTCGCCGCGGTACCTCCGCCGAGTCCGATGATCATGACGCGCCGCATGTTCGGCCGGATCAATCGGCCGAGGTGACAGGCGTCGACGTAGGAAGCGCCGGGACCATTGGGATCATCGACTCTCATGATCGATTGCGCCCCGATGCCGAACGCCAGGACGCGCCGTTTGTTCTTCTCGCGTACGGTGATGTGGTGGTAGGCACTGTCGCCGCTGAAGAGGAGCTTCCATCCGGACCCGTCCTGCATGAGCGATGGTTCGAACTGCGAGCTGGGGGCGAACAGTGCGAGCGAAACGGCGACCACGACCGCCGCGACGCCAGTCGCGAGCGAAAGCGCCCGCCACCGCGTGGTCAGGCGCGGCATGGAAGAAAGCAACAGCACCGCCGCGGTGCCGCACGCCGTTAGAGCAAGAAATGTGATCGTGCGGTTGATGCTCTCCAGCCACTCCAGAAGAAAGAATCCTGTGATCACGCTGCCGGCGATGCTGCCTGCCGTAGAGAGCGCGGAAATCGAGCCTGCCGTCGAGCCGCTCTCCACTGCGCTCGTCGCGAAGAGGCGGATCGCGATCGGCGAAATCGACGCGAAGAAACCGGCCGGCAGCCCGAAGAGCAGAGCCGTCACCAGGAACGCGTGCAGTTGGATCGGCATGTTCGACGTGGCAATGCGCGGTGACACCACTCCGTCGAGCGCAGGAACTGCAATGAGCGTCGCTGCCGCCATGAGGAGCGTGAGAACCAGCGTCGTCAGTCGCGGCCAGCGATCACCCGATCGTCCACCAGCCCAATAGCCGAGGCTCATCGCCGTAAGAAAGACGGCGATGACTGCCGTCGTCTCCCGCAGCGCAGTGCCGAAGCTCTTTCCGATGATGCGGAAGGCGGCGATTTCGGTCGCCATCAGAAGTGCGCCGCCGGCGAAAACCGCACTCCGTGTAGCGAACCGTTCAAAGGTAGTCACCAAATGCCTGCTCTCACAGAAAGGGACCTGACAGGGAAGGATGATCGCTGCCGTGACGGAGAAGGTCAACCGGCGCCAAGGTGTGAAAGCAGAAGCTCCTTCTCCCCTCGCGAAGAGGGGAGAAGGAGAAGATGAGGCGGGTTACTGCACGTTGAGCGCAAAGTCGTCCACGACGAACGACGTCTGATTCAACGAGTCCTCGGCACCTACCAGGTAGACCTGGATCGTCTGTCCCTTGTAGCTCGTCAGACTGAACGACTTCTGTGCGTAGCCGGTGTTTGCGTTGGCGTTCGAGTACGTCGCGAGCGTGGCGAGCACCGCACCCGACGAGTTGCGGATCTGCACCTTCAGCGTGTCGTAAGCCGTCGTGCCGGTTTCCGCCGTGTCGATATGGAGCCAGAAGGTCAGCGTGGCGGAGGTGGCCGTCGACGGGATCGTCACCTGTTGATAGAGCGTGTCGGTGTGCGTCGAGCCATAGCCGTTGAGCCACGCTTTCCACGCGCCGCTGTGCGCCGCTTCGCCCGTCGAGTTGTCGATCACGCCGCTGCTCTGCGTCCACGACACGGCTCCGCTCTCGAATCCCGGATTGGCGAGCAGCTGCTGCGGAGGAGGCGTCGTGTTGTTGACGGTGACGGTGATCTGCGCCGGCGTGTTGTTGCCCGCCGCGTCATACGCGATCGCCTTCAGCGTGTGCGAGCCGTTGGTGAATGTCGTCGTGTCCCACGGCCATGAATAGGGTGATGCCGTATCGGTCGAACGGAGTGTGCCGTCGACGTAGAACTCGACCTTCGCCACGGTGCCGCTGTTGTCGCTCGCGTTTGCGCTGAACGTCACAGTGCCGCTGACCGTTGCGCCATTGGCCGGCGCACTGATCGAGCAGGACGGCGGAGTGACATCGCCGCCGCCGCCCGTGCTGCCGTTCGCAAGCCAGTAGACGGCATTCGCGTAGATCAGACCATTGTCGTAACTCGGATCGTTGTAGCCGAGATACGTCGTATGGCCGCAGCCGTTCGTCTTGTCTTCGCCCGTCGATGAATCGCCGACGGCCGCAACGCGTCCCGTTCCGTACGTCGACGTCGCGAAGGTGACGCCGCTCGTCGATGTGTTCGAGAGGCCGGTCTTCCACACATGGCCTTTCGCTGCACCGCTGAGCGTCATGGTCGTCGAGCCGAAGAGCCCGAGCCCGCGCCCGGCCGAGGGCGCGCCGAACTGGCCGGCCCAGATGATCTTCGACGTCGTATCGCTCGTGTAGTTGTCGTCGGGAGCGTTGTCGAACCAGCCGTAGGTCTTGTCCGCCGAATTGTCGTTGTAGGTGATGCCGAAGATGCTCGGGCTTCCCATGAGGTCATTGAAGATGCCCGCCGCATCCCAGCCGTCGCTGTTGCGATCGGCGCCGGCGTGATCGGCGATCATGAAGAGACCGCCGCCGTTCTGCACGAAGCTGCGGATCGCAGAGATCTCCGATGCAGTGAAGCGGATGTTCGGCTCGGGGATCACGAAGACGTTGTAGTTCTTGAGGTCCTGCGCGTTCGTCGTATCGTTGTACGAGATGCGTGCACCGATCGGCAGGCTCTCGACGTGAAAGCCTTTCTTGACGAGATCGACGCCCATCGCCGAGAAGGCGCCCGACCAGTACGTCTCTGGTGTCGATGAAGTGATGCCGGCCTGATCCGGCGTCGGATAGCGCTGCGCCGTACCGCAGGAATCTTCGTCGAGAGTCCAGTCGGCGTTGCCGGCGGTCTGCGCATGCATGGCGTCGAAAAGCACGGATTTCTGTTGAGCGAGCGCGGTGAGTGAGAAGAGCGAAGCGAGAAGCAGGGACACGAGCACGAGGGGGCGTTGGGTCATCATTCCTCCATCCAATGTTCGTTCTGCGAAGAAAAGGGACAACGAGAGCAAGGCTGCTGCCACTCGCAAGTCATTGAAAAATAAAGGGCACCCTCCCGCAGATGGGTCAAGAATGCGGCAAAGCGGGTCAAAGGCTGTCATCCTGAGCCGCACGACATTTTCGCTACAATCGTTCACTTCCGTGCAAGGAGTAACTGATTCGAGATGACGCCGCTCCTGCTTCTCGCCGCCCTCACCGCCGCGCCGCAAGTCAATCCTGCGATCACGATCAACGTCGATGCGAACGTGAACCGCACGGTGATCGACAGCCGCATCTACGGTCTGGCGTGGGCCGATGCTGCGACGATCGCCGATCTCGAGATCCCTCTCAATCGCTGGGGCGGCAACGCGGTGAGCGGTTACAACTGGGCGTACAGCACCGCGAATCGCTGCAAGGACTATTACTTTTTCAACATCCCCGAAAGTGTCTCGGCCCAGTTCGATCCCTCCACCGGCGGTTCCGCGGATGACTTCATCAAGCTCTCGCGCGACAACGGCGCGCAGCCGGTGATGACGATTCCTCTCATGTCGAAGTTGCCGAAGGATCGCTCGAAGCGCTGCTCGTTTCCGCAGAGTCTCTATCCCGCGCAGGACGACTTCTCCTGCTGCGAGCCGATCACCTGCGGGAACGGCAACAACGGCGGCCAGCGCATCATCACGGGCGGAGATCCCAACAGCATCTACACGACCTACACCTCCGCGCATCAGGGCAACTGGGTGCAGCACATGATCGATACGTGGGGCACTGCGGCCAATGGCGGCATGACCTACTACTCGCTCGACAACGAGCCGATGCTCTGGAGCTACGACCATTGGGATGTGCATCCCACCGGCGCGTCATACGACGAGGTGTGGGGAAAGATGGCGGAGTACGGCGCGCTCATTCGCTCGAAGGATCCGAACGCGATCATCACCGGCGGCGAAGAGTGGGGCTGGTCGGGCTACTTCATCAGCGGCCTCGATGTGGAGAACAACAACAGCGCCGACAAGGACGCGCATGGCGGCAAAGAGTGGTACGACTACATGCTCGATCAGGCGAAGGCGTATGAGGACGCGCATGGCGTCCGCATCTTCGACGTGCTGACGGTGCACTTCTACCCGCAGAGCGGTGAATTCAGCAACGACGTGTCGGCGAACATGCAGGCTCTTCGCAACCGCTCGACGAGGTCGTTGTGGGATCCGAATTACGTCGACGAATCGTGGATCGGCCAGACGTTTCACAATGGGACGGTCGAGCTCATTCCTCGCCTGAAGTCGTGGGTCGCCAATCACTATCCCGGCACGAAGATCGGCATTACCGAATACAACTGGGGAGCGGAATCGCACATCAACGGTGCCACTGCCCAGGCCGACATCCTTGGCATCCTCGGCCGCGAATCCGTGGACATCGCAACGCGCTGGACGACGCCCGCGGCGGGATCGATGGTCTACAACGCGATCCGCATCTATCGCAACTACGACGGCGCGCATTCGAAGTTCGGCGAGATCAGCGTCGGGGCCAGCGCGCCCGATCCGGACAGCGTCGCCGTATTCGGAGCGCTGCGCGCGAGCGACAACGCGCTGACGTTGATGCTGATCGCGAAGACGGACAGCGGCTCGACTCCGGCGACGGTGAACCTCGCGAGCTTCGCGGCGTCGGGTGCAGCGAAGCGTTATCAGCTCGACAGCGGCAACGCGATCACGCGGCTGGCCGACGTCGCCGTCGCATTCAATGCGCTCTCCCTGACGCTGCCTGCGCAGAGCATCACGCTGCTCGTGATTCCCGGTCCGCCTGCGCCGCCTACGCCGGGGACGTTCTCCGCAACCGCGACGAGCACGTCGCAGGTCGCGCTCTCATGGAGCGCCTCTGCCGGCGCGAACATCTATGAGATCTATCGCAGCGTGAACCATGCTCCATTCAAGCTGCTGAAGACGAGCACGTCGACAGCGGCGACGGACTCCGGTCTCTCGGCGGATACGACCTACCTCTATGAGGTTCGTGCGATGGCCGGTGCGGCGGGCTCGCCGTTCACTCCGATCGATCCCGCGACGACGACGATGTTCACCGACGATCCGCTCAGTGCGGGGATGAACATCCGGGCCTCGCACATCACGCAGCTGAGAACTGCGGTGAATGCCATGCGCGCCGCGGCCGGATTGACGCCGCAGGTCTTCACCGACTCCGCACTCGCATCGGGATTCACCGTTCGTGCAGTGCATCTGACGGAGCTGCGCACCGCACTCGATCAGGCGCGCAGCACGATCGGCATCACACCCGTCTCGTACGCCGATCCGGCGATCACGGCGCAGTCGACGAAGGCGAGGGCGCAGCATGTGATCGATCTGCGCAATGGCGTGAAGTAGGCACTGCCTACTCCGTGAAGCGGAACGACGCCAGCACCTTCGGCAGGTCGCCTTTCGTGCCGAGGTCTTCTGCGGATTTGAGGTCGGGAGAATGCGAGGTGCCCATCAGGATCAGGGCGACGCCTTTCTTCGCGTCGGGTGTCGGGAGAAGGATGGCGCGCATGTAGACCTTCGTTCCGCTCACGGTGGTCTCGAACAATCCTCCATAGGCGTCATAGGAGCCGACGGTCGTCGGTCCTTCGCTCAATTTGTGCAGGCCGGGGAACTGTTCGGAGAATTGCGACCCGATCTGTGCGATCAACTGGGAGGCGAGTGCGTCGTTGCCTTCCCGGCTTCCGGCGGTCTTGAAGTATCCGACGTTGAAGTTCTCCCACGTCTCGCCGTTTTCGCCGCGCTCGACGGAGACGAAGTTCGATTCGTTGTCCGGCTTGCGCGTCCAGCTCTTCGGATATTGAAACTCGAAGTCGACGTAGTTCTCCGCGAGCGGACTGCTGCGCCCTTCGCGGGTGTTGTGCCAGGTGACGAGGTCGTCGCTGCTGCGCATGGTTAGACCATGCCGCGACTGCCAGAAGGCGGCGGCGAAAAGCATCATCGCGATGATGAAGCTCAGGCATCCGCCGCAGCCGAGGATGAATGCGCTCTTCGGTCCTTTGGCCATGGCGTCAGATCTCGTAGCGGAACCGTGCGACGTCCTGGCTGATGATGAGCGTGTCGCCGGGACTCAGCCGCGCTTCGGCGATCGCCGCCTGCGGCGAGTTGAGGAACGTGCCGTTCGTCGATTTCTGATCGATGGCCATGATCGCGCCGTCGCGGAGTCCGATCCAGACGTGCCGCTTCGACACGCTGGGAAGCTCGATGACGACCTGCGAAAGCGTGTCGTCGCGGCCGATGAAGAACCCTTCCGCCGGGATGGGGAAGAGGCGTCCGGCCAGCGGACCGGAGATCGCGTTCAGGACTCCGAACCTGCGGCGCGTGTCGACGACGACCGTGCCGTCGCCCTCCGGCGCGGATGGCTGCGCCACGGGCATGGTCGCAAAGGACGGTTGTGGCGTTGGGGTTTGAGCCGCGGGTGGTTGCGCCGCGGGTGTCGGCGCCGGCGGACGCTGAGGTGCAGCGGCTGGTTGGGCTGCCCCGCGCTTGCGCGCCATGAAAAAGACGATGATCGCCGCGATGATCAGGGCGAAGGACAGCAACAGGAACAGCACACCGCCCGCGATGAGCAGCACCTTCATGAAGATCCTCCGATCGTGAGACCCGACTCATCATAACGGACCGGCTATCATCGCTGCATGAGTCCACGACGCCTCACGATCGCTGCCGCTGCTCTCGCCGGTGGATCCGTCCTCTCCTTCTTTCTGGGAGTCGTGCTGCTTGCCGCAGGACTCGCGTCGCGTGGCGGGACCGGCGGCGGCGTGCATCTCTTCGGCGGCAGCTCGCAGCCCGTGAGCGCGAGCTTTGGCCACGGCGTGCCTGAGGGGCTCTATCTGATGACGCGCTCCTGGAATGGAGGGCTGGAGAAAGCCGCGTACTACTTCACGGGCGACGGGCATGTGTATGTCAATCCCGAGGACGGCTTCACGAACGAGAAGCTGTCGGCACATGCGCAGCAGCAGGGAACGATTTCGATGAGCGGCGACAGCATGTCGGTCGACTGGGGCAAGGGGCAGCCGGAGACGAGCCCCATCGAGCGCGACAGCAGCGGCTTCATGTGGGACATGGGGATGTTCGTTCCGGTGAAGGGATTCACGAGCGATCGCGAGCTGGTCGGAAGATGGGAAGGGGGGAACTCGATGTCCGGCAACGGAGGCTACGCGCGCTCCGCGCAGGAGCTCGAGCTGCGCGACGACGGGAGCTTCCGCGGCGCATCGGCGGGAGCGGTGGGTGCGTCCGGCGACGGCAGCGCGGTGTCGGGCGGCGGCAGCAGCTCGAGCATGGGGAAGTGGAAGCTCGACGGATACGTGCTGACGCTGACGTACGACGACGGCAGGGAAGTGCGAGGCATCGCGTTTCCATTCGACGACCGCTTCTATTTCCGGAGCGTCCTCTATAAGAGGATGTAGCGCCCGCTCACCTCGGTGCGTGACAGGCGAGGCAGAGGGCGGAAAAGAAGCCCTCGTTGCGCAGCCGGAAGCGGACGTTCGATTCGACTGCGTGAGAGACGTGGCAGGTGGTGCATTCGACGATTCCCGCGACGAGCATGTCGTTCGCGATCGTCGAGCCGAAGCCGCTCGGCGAATTCACGGATTTGAGGTAGTGGTTGCCGGACGAGGAGGCGAGGGCGTAGTCGATGCCGACGCGGTGGCTGGACTCGTCGCGGACCTGAGGGGCGGAGGAACCGTCATGGCATGTCATGCAGGCGTCTGACGTGATCGATTCGATCGGCGGAATCGAGACGGTGGCGGCGAGCAGAGCGCAGGAAACAGCGGGCAGGAGTAGATGCAACATGATCGCCTCCTTGCATGACTACCTTAAGTCCGCATGGATCGATGTGCAAGGGTGGGGCAGCAGATGAATCGATGTGTCGTGCGGGCGGAGATGCGCGGGAATTCAGGTCAACGGGCCGAAGTTAACCCGCCTTGACTGCGGAATTTACCTCCGGTACTCTCCGCGTCCCTGCCAGTCTGGCGCATTCGTCTAGGGGTCCAGGACGCCGCCCTCTCACGGCGGTAACACGGGTTCGAATCCCGTATGCGCTACCAACTCCCCCGTGTTCAGGCTTGAACGATTTCATAAAGACTCGTACTTACGGATCGGTCGATCCGCGTCAGTGCAGCCTTGGCGCCTCTTAGCATGTTTCTTCGCGGCTTTAGCGCCGCCCAGGCGGATACGAGATCATGCGGACGTTCAGCGATGAGAACTTCGATGAGCTGCTGCCCCTGCCGTGCATCCTTGCGTGCCTTTGCAGCGTCTGCCGCCGATCGCTCGTTCGAGAGCCACAATTTATGAAGCGCAAATCGCGCGGGAGATGGAACGTTTACTCGCACACCGCTTCCGACAACAACTGCCGCGTCGATCGTCGATTCAAGCAGGTAGTCGAGTTCTGGCAGTGGTTGAGCGGCCACTCGTAGATGCGGGAGGTAGACAGGCTTGTTTGATTTCTTCCCTTTGACGACCGTTAGAAAATCGACCCGAAGATCCATTCCGCGTACTTTGAATGAAGTGCTTGGCTCGCGTGAATCGATCCCTGGAACAGCGAAAAACGCAGGATCTTGAGCGCGGAGACGGTCGAGCATCTCGATGTCGGGAGGCTCAACGACTCCAAGCGGAATCGACAGATCCTGCGCGACGTCCACGTCCTGTGTGCGTAGACTTTCCTTCTCGAATGTGACACCGAGGAGGTTTGCAATACACGTGAAGGCCTGCGTGCCGACCAGGACGCCGCCAGCCCGAAACACGCTCGCATCCGCAAGCACACGCAGCACCACACCGATTGCTGCGGATTCGCGAAACATACCTCCAGCGTTAAGCATCGTCACGAGGTCTCGGCGACGTCGTTCGTCGGTTGTCGAGTCCACACGGTGAGCGGTAGCAGTCTCAATCCGATTGAGTAGAGCGGGTGACTCGGGACCTAGGTAGATCTGTCGTTTTGCAGCCCCTTCGCTCCGTTGCGCGTACCAGTAGGTGCGGCCACGAATTTCCTTCGAGACGAACGGTCCTCTCAACGCACCGACAGCAGCTTCTGCGTCTGCGGTCCGAAGCTGGTCGAGGAATTCCGCGTAAAGAGTGACAACAGACTCAGCAAGACGATCGAAGGCCACGGTCGAATTATACGCAGAGTTCTCTAACTCTGCGTATAAGGCGTCGTGGGCACATTCTGGGCACATCCTCGTAGCTGCTTAACTCGTAACCCGTTCATTCTTTGATCTGAACTGCGGTTTGGTCCAACGACTTCGAATCCCGTATGCGCTACCAGCCTTCCAACTTTTCTCGGAGTAGAGTTGCGTCGATGACCCTACGAAGAACGGAAAGGTCTCTTTGCGACCCTGCAGCGTGAGAACGCCGGCGCGAAACCGCGGGCGATCGCCAGGCAATCTTTCCGAGATGCGATACGATTCTTGAAATGAACGGACCGCCCGCTGAAGTCAAAGGTGCCGCCCTGTTGGGCTTGCTCAGCGAGGCAAAAACTCTGCCGGGCGGGATTGCCAGTCTCCTGGAATTGATCCCCGCCGGCGTTCGCACGACCTACTTCGCGTCGAGCATCGTTCACGGCAAGTGGTACAGCTATGAGGCTCTTGCAGCCCTCCTGGACGCCTACTCCAAGATCCCCGGACATAGCGGAGAGGCCGGCTTCAGGGAGCTTGGCGTAAGAATGTCCGAACGAGACTTCACCACGCTTCTCAAAATCTATGCGATGGTCGCAACACCGACGAGACTCGCCGATGCGCCGCGTCAGATCTGGCTGCAGCGATTTCGCAATGCGGGCGTCGCGACTTCCGAGCCGGGAGACCACAGCTTCCGTTTCGGCATAGCCGGCTTTCCGGGGATCCATCCGATGCAGTGTCAGATCCTCACCGGGTACGGCGGCGCAGTCGGCCGGCGGAGGACCGCGACCTTCACGACAGTGCACGACCGCTGTGTCCATCGTGGAGACAGAGACTGCTCGTGGAACTCTACATGGTGACTCGCGAGTTCGAGACCCGCCATTTAGAGACACTGGAGTTCAGGTCCGCAAGCGATGGGACTCGGGCGAACACTCTTGGGCATCGACAACTGCACGGCATGGATGGTCGGTGCTACAAACGAGATGCGTCCAAGTTTTCGCATCGCGTGATGCTCAAGTAAGTCATCAGCCATCGGTGTCAACTCGAAATCGCGCGAACTTCAGGCGGCCTGAAGTCGGTCGAACATCTTCAAACAAGTTCTCCGCCATGCACGAGAGTTCCCTGTGCGCGCGGGGGAAGAGCTCGGAACGATTCAATCCGGATTCGGACTCGACATCGGATTTCGCGACTATCGATTGACGTTCGGCCGGAGTGCCTTCGTCAATCCGGAACGGCAATGTCGAACCAATCCCGCGCAGCACAATGTCTACGACCGCTGATTCACGGCCTGCATCCTCGACCATCTCCCTCCCGGCAGCGAACGCGATGCGCTGTTCGCGCAGTTGCACGACGCAACGCTCCAACTTCTGCGAACATCCGCGCCGCGCTGCGGTGACATCTACACCGATGTGGCCGGAAGCGCGCAGGGCATCTGGTATGCACTCGGGCTCGACCGATCGCTTCAGCGAGGCGCCGCACCTCTATCTCGGCCCCTCGACGTTCAGCGAGGCGGCGGTGTGTCAGCGATCTCCCTAAAATCCCCCCATCCGATCACCTAAAAATCCCCCCTCTCGAACCGACGAGCAAGAGGGGGATTTCATGCAGAACGAGGACCGATCCGACATCCTGACGGC